>Ga0068862_100001533_pt1 | contig 21121 bp, 22 predicted proteins | sample KBSSwiS52_FD_66598 | JGI IMG/M metagenome (GOLD analysis project Ga0068862, IMG submission 66598) | Switchgrass rhizosphere microbial communities from Kellogg Biological Station, Michigan, USA - KBS Switchgrass S5-2 | ecosystem: Host-associated > Plants > Roots > Rhizosphere > Soil ... | reverse complement strand
TCTTTCCTTCGTGTCCTTTGTGTCCTTTGTGGTGATTCGACGGTGATATGAGCAAAGTAGTCGGGATCGACCTCGGCACAACGAACTCGCTCGTCGCCTACGTGAAGGACGGCGTCCCGATCGTGATCCGCGACACGGACGGCGACGCGCTCGTTCCGTCCGTGGTGTCGGTGTCGCAGGACAACACGATTCACGTCGGCCACGAGGCGCAGCGCCGGTTGCTGACCGACGCGGCGCGCACTGCCTATTCGGTGAAGCGGTTCATGGGCAAGGGACGCGATGACGTGCGCCACGAGGCCGAGCATTTTCCGTTTCGCGTCGGCGGCGACAGCGGAGAAGTCGTGCGGATCGGGCTTGGCGACCGCGAGTTCACGCCGCCGGAGATATCCGCCTTCATTCTTCGCGAGCTCAAGCATCGCGCCGAGGAACATTTCGCGGAGCAGGGCGAAGTCGACAACGAAGTGGACCGGGCGGTGATCACGGTGCCGGCCTACTTCAACGACGCGCAGCGGACGGCGACCCGCGATGCCGGCCGCATCGCCGGCCTCGAGGTCCTCCGGATCATCAACGAGCCCACCGCCGCCTCGCTCGCGTACGGCCTCGACAAGAAACACAGCGGTGTAGTCGCCGTCTATGACCTCGGCGGCGGCACGTTCGACATCTCGATCCTGCGGGTCGAGGACGGTGTCTTCCAGGTGCTGTCGACCAACGGCGACACGCACCTTGGCGGCGACGACATCGACGTGCTGCTGATGGATCGGGTCCTCGCCGGCCGGGTCGATCGAACGCCGGAAGCCGTTCAGGAGCTGCGCAAGGCCGTCATCCAGGCGAAGCTTGATCTCTCGGAGCGCGACGAGACCACGCTGAACGGCCAGCCGATCAGCCGCGCCGAGTTCGAGGCGCTGATTGCACCGATCGTCGAGCGCACGCTCGGGCCATGCCGTCAGGCGCTGACCGACGCCGGACTCGAGCCGTCGCAGATCGACGAAGTCGTCCTGGTCGGCGGGTCGACCCGGATTCCGCTGGTGCGCCGCAAAGTCGAAGAGCTGTTCGGCCGCCGCCCGCACAGCGAGCTGAATCCGGACGAAGTGGTGGCGCTCGGCGCCGCCGTGCAAGCCGACATCCTCGTCACCGGCAACCGCGAGATGCTGCTGCTCGACGTGACGCCGCTGTCGCTCGGCATCGAGACCATGGGCGGCGTGGTGTCGAAGATCATCCTGCGCAACTCCACGATTCCAGCCACCGGCAGCGAGATGTTCACGACCGCGGTCGACAACCAGACGGCCGTCGACATTCACGTGCTGCAGGGCGAGCGCGAGCTGGTGGCCGACAACCGCTCGCTGTACCGCTTCAAGCTTCGGGGGATTCCACCAATGCCGGCGGGTCTCCCGCGCGTGCAGGTGCAGTTCCAGATCGACGCGAGCGGCATCCTGAGCGTCACCGCCCGCGAGCTGAGGACCGAGATCGAACAGACCATCGAGGTCAAACCGTCGTACGGACTGACGGACGAAGAGGTGGAGCGGATGCTCCTCGAATCGTTCGAACACGCCGAGGCCGACTTCGCGGCGCGCCAGCTGATCGAAGCGCGCAACGAGGCGGAATCGGTGATTCAGGCCACGGAGAAGTCGCTGCGATCGCCGGAGTTCGCGTCGATCGACACCACCGAGATCTCGACCGACGAGCGGAAGAAGATCGAGTCGGTTCTCGCCGGCCTCAAGATGGTGCTGAAATCCACCGATCGCGAAACGATCCAGAAATGGACGCACGCGCTCAACGACGCGACGCAGCACCTGGCCGAGGTCATGATGAACCGTTCGGTGAGCGCCGCGCTGGCCGGAAAGAATGTGGACGACGTTTAACTCGTAGCGCAGCCCTTGCGGCTGCATCAACATGCCTAAAGTCACCTACATCATCGACGGCGAGCCGACCGTCATCGAGTTCGAGCACGGCAAGCTGCCGTACTCGAATCACGGCAAGCCGGAATCGTTCCTCGACGTCGCCAAGAACCACGGCGTCCCGCTCGAGCATGCCTGCGGCGGGAGCTGCGCCTGCACGACCTGCCACGTGATCATTCGCGAAGGCGCGGACAACCTCACCGAGATGCAAGACGACGAGGCCGACCGGCTCGACACCGCGTGGGGCCTTACCACCGATTCGCGGCTCGGGTGCCAGGCGGTGATCAAAGGCGACGTGGTCTGCGAGTTCCCGATGTATACGCGGAACTACGTACAGGAAGGCGGCGGCATTCAGCTCGGCAAGTCCGACCGGAAGAAAGAAGAGGTGGCCCGATGAAGTGGACCGACGCGGAAGACATCGGCATCGCGCTCACCGAGAAGTTTCCCGGCGTCGACCCGCTGACGATCCGGTTCACCGACCTGCGCGAACGCGTGCTCGCACTCGATGGCTTCGACGACGACCCCAAGTCGTCGAACGAACCGAAGCTCGAGGCGATCCAGATGGCCTGGTACGAGGAGTTCAAAGAAAGTTAAAAGTTAAAAGTCAAAAGTTAAAACCAAAAGGCAAGGTTCAGCCTGACGGCGTGATCCTCTTCCTGGTTTTGCCTTTCAACTTTTAAGTTTTGCGTTTATGGGTGTTACTGCCATTTTCCGGCCCGGGATGCGCGGCTACTTCGTGCCGTTCGGCGCCGGCATCGCGCTCGTCGTCAGCGCCTGTCTTCCCTGGGTCGTCGTCGGCGGTGAATCGATCACAGGCATTCCCGATGTTCCGGCGCTCTGGGTGCTTGGCCTGGGGGCGATCGCGGCCGTCCTGGCGCTATTGAGCCTGATCACCCGCCGCAACTCGCGCCACCCGCTGCTCATCGTCGGACTGTTCGCGCTCGGGATCATGTTTCTCTCGTGGCGGATCATCCCGCAAACCGCCGGCGATCGCGCGCTGACCATTTCCCAGGCATTCGCCATCGTCGAAGGTACGCCGATGGGTGCGGCGCCGAAGGCGGCGGTCGGCGTCGGGATCTATCTCGGAATGATTGCCGCGTCGGTGCTGGTGCTCTTCGGGCTCACCATCGTGTTCAAGCGTGCCGCGCAGCCGTACGCGGTCGCCGACAAAGACGACGACGTCTGATGCGAATCCTGCTGGTCGCGGCGACAGAAGGCGAAATCTCTGCCTTGAGGCCGGATCTGAAACCGGAGGTCGACGTACTAGTGACGGGCGTCGGCATGGTGTCGACCGCGGCGCGCTGCGCGCGGGCGCTGGCGCTGACGCCATACGACCTCGCCCTCAACGTCGGGATCTGTGGCAGTTTCGATCGCGCGCTGGCACCGGGCTCGGTCGTTCACGTGGTGCGCGATCACATCGCGGAGCTGGGCGCCGAAGACAACGAAGAGTTCGTGACCATTGAAGCGATTCGGCTGCCGGCCGAGTGGACGTTCGTCAATTCGGCGCCGCCGCCCCTCGCGGCCCTTCGGGCGCTGCCGGCGGTGAACGCAATCACCGTCAATACCGTCCACGGCAACGAGCGTTCGATCGCCGCGGTCATGGAGCGCTTCCGCCCGGAAGTCGAGAGCATGGAGGGCGCGGCGTTCATGAGCGCCTGCCTGATCAGCAACGTGACCTTCGCCCAGGTTCGCGCCGTCTCGAACATCGTCGAACGGCGCAATCGGGGCGCCTGGCGGGTAGCGGAAGCCATCGAGCGGCTGGCGGAGGCGACGCGGCGCATCCTCGCCGAGACATGACGCTGTCGCTCGGCTTCTCGCCGTGTCCGAACGATTGCTTCATGTTCGACGCGATCGTCAACCGCCGCATCGACACCGAAGGGCTCGAGTTTGCCGTGCACCTCGCGGACGTCGAGCAGCTGAACGACGCGGCGCTGGCGGGACAGGCGCAGATCACGAAGCTGAGCTATCACGCCTACGCGCACTGCGTCGATCGCTACGTGCTGCTCGACGCCGGCAGCGCGCTCGGCCGCAGCTGCGGTCCGCTGCTGATTTCGGCACGCCGCCTGTCGGTAGACGACGTGGCTGGAGGCGGACTCCGCATCGCCATTCCCGGTAAGTACACCACCGCGAATTTCCTACTGGGTCTGGCGTTCCCCGACGCGCTCGACAGGACCGAGGTGCTGTTCTCCGAGATCGAGTCGGCGATCGTGAGAGGCGACTTCGACGCCGGCCTGATCATCCACGAGAATCGGTTCACCTACGAGGCGAAAGGGCTCAAGAAGATCGTCGATCTGGGCGAGTTCTGGGAGGGCGAGACCGGCGCGCCGATTCCGCTCGGCGGCATTGTCATCAGCCGGCTGCTGCCGGATGAAGTCAAGGCCCGGGTGAATCGCGTCCTGCGCCGGAGCGTGGAGCACGCATTCGCGCACCGCTCGGACAGCCTCCCCTTCGTGCGCGCGCACGCGCAGGAGATGAGCGAAGAGGTGATGTACAAGCACATCGACCTCTATGTGAACGACTTCTCGATCGATCTGGGCACCGAGGGGCGGCGAGCGGTCACCCTGCTGTTCGACAGGGCCCGCGCCGCGGGGATCATCCCGGCGGTGACCGACGAGCTGTTTCTGCCGCGACCCTAAAAGGGTCGCGCGACGAGGATCCCGCGTCCACAAGATGCGTAGCGCGGCCCTTTCAGGGCCGCGAAAGGATCGCGTGGAGTTGTTCTACTCCATCCGTCAGGCTGGCCGGTCCCGGCTGCAGGATGTAGGTCGACTTGATTTCGTAGATGCGATCGTCACGCACCGCGCGCACATCCTGCCATCCCGGGCGCGACCGGATTCTTTCCTTCCGCACTTTCTTGCCGCACCAGGACGCAAAGATCACCTCCGGGTCGCGCCGCGCGACCTCGCCGGGATCGACAATCCGATCTTTGGCGAGCGTCGCACCAGCCAGCTCCGGGAAAATCGGCGCGCCGCCGGCGATGCTGACAAGCTCCTCAACCCATCGGATTCCGGAGATCAGCGGCTCGTCCCACTCTTCGAAGAAGACACGCGGCCGTTTCGGCAGACGCTCCGCGTCGCGGCGAATGCGATCCAGGTCCCGTTCCAGACGATCGGCCAGCGCTTCAGCCTCTGGCTGACACCCGACGAGGCCGCCGAGCATCCGGATCATCTGCAGGATCTCGGCGACCGTGCGCTGGTTGAACGTGACGACCGTGAGGCCGCGCCGTACCAATTCGGCCGCGAGCTCCGCCTGCAGATCGGAAAATGCCAGCACGAGATCCGGCTGGAGGGCCAGGATCTTGTCGAACTTCGCGTTGATAAACGCCGACACTTTCGGCTTCTGCCGTGCTTCCGGCGGCCGCACGGTATAGCCCGATACGCCGACCACCCGGTCTCCCTGGCCGAGGAGGTAGAGCGTTTCCGTCGTCTCTTCCGTCAAACAGACGATTCGTTGGGGGTAACGCATAGATCCGTAAAGACAAAGCCGTCGCGCTCGACGGTGATCCCCGTTTCGATCGGCACCGGGTGCGCGAACATCGGACCGCCGTACGCGCAGGTGTGAAATTCGCCACGCTCCGCGCAGGGATCCACGTCCGGCGGCAGTTCGGCCAGCAGCGCCGCGTCGAACTCGCGCCCCGCGAACGAACGATCCAGCACCTTCGGGTTGAGGCAGGTGATGCGCGCTCGCACGCCGGCCGCAATCATCTCGCGCGCGAGCGCCGAGGTATCGGCGCCAAACAACGGGAACAATGGAGTCAAGCCGGTGCCGGCCAGGCGGTCCTCGCGATACCGCCTGACGTCCTCGAGAAAGAGATCACCGAACGCGATCTGGGTGAACCCTTCGGCCACGGCCCGCTCCACGGCGCCCCGCATCGCGCGCTCGTAGACGTCGTTCGGACACGGAGACGGAATCGGAATCTGCCACAACGGCAGCCCGAGCGCGTCGGCCTGCGCCTGGAGCACGTCGACGCGCACCGCGTGCATGGCGACCCGCTGAGCCGCCTCGTTGATCGTCGTCAGCAGGCCGCCGAGCTCGACACCCTGCTGCCGCAGAACATGCACCGTCCAGGCGCTGTCCTTGCCGCTCGACCACGACATCAGCGTCTTCATTTGAAGAGCTCGGGATGCAGCGTCTTCGCCAGCCTCTCGGTCGCGACGACGACACGCGGTCCGGGGACGACGAATTCCTCGCCTTGCAGCATGAAGACTTTGTGGTTCTTCACCGCGGGTATCGCCGGCAGCGCGTCCCACGCGCGCAGGTCCGCCGGTGCGGTCGTGTCGCCGCGAGCGTAGCGCAGCTCGATGATCACCTCAGGTGCGCGCGCCAGCACGAGCTCGGTGCTCAGCATGACCGACTGCTGTTTCACGTCCGCCAGGACGTTGGCGCCGCCGGCGGCTTCGACCATGTCGTGAAGGAAACCGATACCGCCACTGGCGTCGATGTTTCTGAGCGTGCCGGGCTCGCGCCCGAAGACCAGCAGCGTCTTCGGACGCGCGCCGCTCCCGGTGCGCGCGCGGATGTCTGCCAGCTGACGCTCGATGCGATCGGCGAGCGCGTTGCCTGCCGCTTCGACGCCGACACGAGCGCCCAGCGAGCGAATGGTCTGAGTGACATCAGCCAGTCCGCGGTGGACGTACGGGTAGTACGGCACGTGCGCGCGCTCGAGCTGCTGTCGCAAATCGGCCTGGGTGCCGTACAGAATCACCAGGTCGGGCCGCAACGCGAGGATCCGCTCCACGTTTGGATCGAGCAGGGCGCCCACCCGCGGCAGTCGATCGACTTCGGGTGGGAACCGGTCGTAGGTGCCGACAGCCACGAGCCGATCGCCGGCGCCCATCGCGAACAGCATCTCGGTGGTTGCGGGGATGATGGAGATGACGCGAGAAGCGGCCGCTCTGGGACCAGCGGCCGCCACCAGCACCGCGATGACAGCCACGAAGACACGAAGACACGAAGGGAATGAATTCCTTCGCGCGCTACCTGTCAGCGCATGCGTCGAAACAGCAGCCATAGAAAAAACGGACCTCCCAGAAATGCCGTGATGGCGCCGACCGGCATTCCCGCCGGACCGAACGCCGTGCGCGCGATGACGTCGCAGATCACGAGAAACGCGCCGCCGAAGAGCGCCGCCGCCGGCAGAACCAGCCGGTGATTGGCGCCGACGATCAGCCGCACGATGTGCGGCACGATGATGCCGACGAACGGAATCGGTCCCCCGAGCGAGACCGCGGATCCCGTCAACAGCGACGCGCTGACGAGCGCGACGCGCTCGGCCCTCCGTACGTCGACGCCGCGCGACTCCGCCGCTTCGGCGCCGATGCTGACGAGGTCGAGCTCCCGCGGCAGCGTGCCGATCGCGATACACGCCGCCGCAATCGGCACGAGCGCGACCACGATGTCGGTGTAGCTGCCGACGTCCATGGATCCCATCATCCAGCGGATGCTGCGGAACGTGTCGGTGTAGTCGCCGATGACCTGGATGAACCGATTCAACGCGCCGAGGAACGCGCTGAGGGCGACGCCGGCCAGCAGCAGCACCGTGCTGGATGTACCGCGGCGGCGCGCGATCGACATCGCGTAGACGATGCCGAGCGCACCGGCGGCGCCGGCAAACGTCGCGACGGGCACGGCCGAGACGCCGAGAACCGCGGTGTCGAGGTGAAACGTGATGACGACGACGGCGCCCAGCGTCGCGCCCGACGAAACGCCGAGCGTGTCGGGAGACGCCAGCGGGTTTCGCAGGAACGCCTGGAACACGACGCCGGCAATCGCGAAGGCGCTGCCGACGAGCGCTGACGCCAGGACGCGCGGCAGCCGTGCGACGAAGAACACCTGGGCGTCGACGTTGTCGGCGAAGGGAACCGTCCGATCGAACACACGTGACAAGTGAATCGTCGTGCTGCCGATGAGCGGCGCCGTCAGGCAGACCGCGACGGTCAGCGCGCCGAAGCCCGCGAGCGTGGCCAGCAGACGCCGACGGAGGTCAGTGGGCGCGGCCAAGCGGCACCACGGTCAGGTGTCCGGCGCGGGGATGCGTTGTCACGTCGGCGATGACACCGTACAGATCGCGAACGTGGGCCGGCGTCAGCACGTTGTTGGTGGGCCCCTGGGCGATGACGCGTCCTTCTTTCAGCAACACCAGCTCCGTGCACAGCGTCGCCGCCAGGTTCAAGTCGTGCGTGGACACCACCATTGTCGTCCCGCGGTCGCGGTTGAGGTGCGAGAGCAGCGCCGCGATCTCGAGCTGAAAGCCGAGGTCCAGCGAGGCGGTCGGCTCGTCGAGCAGCAGCACGTCAGACGCCTGCGCCAGGGCGCCGGCGATGACGACACGCTGTTTCTCGCCGCCGCTCAGCGCGGCAAAACGGCGATCCTCGAAACTTGCGGTACCGGTGTCGGCCATCGCGCGCCGGGCAATCGCCAGGTCGTTCGCGCCCTCGAGCTCGAACGCGCCGAGGTGAGGGTAGCGGCCCATCATCACGATTTCGAGCGCCGAATAGTCGAACGCGCTGTGCGTTTCCTGAGGCACGACGGCGATCCGCCGCGCCAGATCGCGCCGCGACATCCCGGCGATCGCCTGTCCGTCGAGGAGCACGCGCCCGCGGTCGGGGATCAGCGTTCCCGACAGCAGTCGCAGCAGCGTCGTCTTGCCGGAGCCGTTCGGTCCAAGCAGACCGACGATGGCGCCGCGTGCCACCGACAGCGACACCCGATCGACGACGCTGACGCTCGGACGGGCCTTTCGGTCGTACGAGAACGAAAGATCGGCGGCGTCGATGATCGAGGTGTCAGCCGCCATGCAGTTTTTGCAACACGTCGGGCACCGTTCGGTCGCACCCCGGGGTCAGACCCGGGTCTGACCCCGAGACGGTGACGTCGAGCGCCCAACAGCCGGATCGCGAGACCTGCTCGCCGAACTCGAGGTGCAACGGCTCGCGAAACAGCGGGCTGTTGGTCACGACGGTGTGATACTCGCCGTTCTCGCCGCACGGATCGACGCCGAGGCGATCGAAGTCGCCGAGCATGTCGATCGACAGCGTTCGCCCGAGCCAGCTTCGGTCGAGCCGCTCGGCCCGCGACGTCACGATGACCGCCTCGGCGCCCGACGCGACCCACTCCAGGAACAGATCGCGCGTGGATGCGCCAAACAGCGGCTCCACCGCGGTCAGGCCTCGCGGTGCGCAGATGTTCTCGGCCCACTGACGATGCTCGGGGAACAGGATGTCTCCGAACACCACGTGCGTGACGCCGTCTGCCGCCACTTGGTCGAGGGCGGCGGCGAACGCCGCGTCGTACGTCGGCCAGGTGCAGCGGCTGGTGACCTGCCGCAATCCCAACCGCGCCGCCTGTGCCGCGACAACGTCCGGGCGCAACCCGTGCGAGCGGCTGCGCGCCCCCTCTTCGTCGAACATCGTGATCATCGCCACGACCTCGAAGAGCGGTGCCGCGCGGTGAAGGGCCGCGCAGCTGTCTTTCCCGCCGCTCCACGAGATCGCGGCGCGCGGCACGCTAGTGGCCTGCCCACGCTGATCAAGAACCACCTCGCGGGCGGGGCATCCCGGCTGGCTGCGTTGCTCCTCCATCAAATACTCCCGGTATTCTCAGTCGTCGCGCCTTGCCATCCGGGCGCCGCGCTCCGCGATCTGGTCCTTGTTCAACGTGGACAGGCCACTAATTGCCCCCGACGCGGACCGTCACTCCGGCGCGCACGGCACGCGGCAGGGCCGGAAACCCCGCCACCGCCGCGAACTTCTTGTCGAACGCGTTCTCGAGCACGAGGTAGGCGCGAAGCCGTGGATGGACCTGGTAGGAGCCGTGCACGTCGAACTTCTGGTAGGCCGGATCCATATCCTGGTTCGGCAGCAGCATCGAGTAGCCGAAGAACGGGTCGCTCAAGAGCGTGCTGTCGTCCTGGGCGCCGAAGAAATAGCCGGCGAGCGAGATCAGCGTCTTCCGGGCCGCGTACGAGACCACGACGCTTCCTGAATTCGCCGGGCGCCGGAACGGCCGATTGCCGACGAGCGGGCCGTACTGACCGATCTTGATCGTGGGAAACGCGGGATTGACCGCCGGCGTCAGTACGCCGCTGCTGAACGACTTCGTCACCTCTGCGTCGAGGTGCATGTAGGAGGCGAGGGCCCTGATCGGGCCGATGCGCGCCTCGCCCGACAGTTCGACGCCGCGCGATGTGTTGGACTGGGAGTTCAGGTAGGCGCCGAACGCCGCCGCCGCCGCAGCCGCGGGCGGCACACCGAGCTGCGGCAGGACGCCCTTGTTCACGTACTCGATCAGATTGTCGAACGCGTTGTCGAAGTACGCAAGCCGCACCCGTCCGCGACCGCCGGCCAGTCCTTGCTCCACGCCAACGTCGACGTTCCGGCTGCGCTCCGGACCAATCGGCTCGAGCGCGAGCGTTGTCGCGGTGGCGGGAGGCACGAGAGCGAACAGCGAGGACAGCTCCTGGTCGAGGTTCGGCTCCTTGATGCCCTTGCCGGCGTTGAAGGTCACCTTGGTGTCGCCGAACGCGTCGTTGGCGGATGGCTGCCGCAGATACGCGGCGACCGACACGCGCGGCGTCCACGCGCGCCCGAAGACGTCGTTGTCGTCGAAGCCGAGACCGCCGTTGACGTAGAGATGCCCGCGGACCTGTGCGCGCGCCTCGACGAAGACGCCGGCGTTGGTGCGCGCCGTCTTCGACACCGCGCCGGACGCGCCGTGCTCGTTCTCGACGCGCACGCCGCCCGTCAGGTCCAGCGCCGGCGTGACGCGGAAGATCGTTTCGCCATACAACAACCGTCGCGTCACACTGGAATCGAATGTCGAGGGATAGGTGCCGCCGTAGTCGAGAATCGCCCGGCCCGTCACGCTGTAGCCGTTGCCGCCGGTGATCGTGGTGACGTCGCCGAGATAGTTGGCAAAGGCCGATGGATCGGATCGCAATCCGGTCGGCGACGGGTTGATGTAGTGAAACGTGCGATCGGCGACGCTGAACCGGACGCTGCTCGTCCACCGCGTCGACAGCTGCGAGTCGGCGGCGATCGTCGCGTAGGTCGCGTTTCGCGCCTGCGACGAATCGTCCGAGATCCCGAAGTAGGCGGTCGCGTTCGGGCTGCCATAGCTCGAATCGACGTAGCGGACCGTGCCGCTCACACTGGTGGACGCGCCGAGGATGACGCCGGCGCGAGTGGCGAACGTATTGTTCCGGTAGGCGTTGTTCGCGACGTGGTTGTCCGTCTGCAGGTGCGAGAACGCGGCGAAGTAGTCGAAGCGCGTAATCCCGCCGCCGAGCGACACCTCGCCGCGGGAGGTGCCGAGGTTGCCGCCGTCGAGCGACAGTGTCGCTTCCGGAACACGCGACGCGCCCCGGCGTGTCGTGATGTTGATCACGCCGCTCAGGGCGTCGCTGCCGTACCGCACGCTGTTCGAACCGCGCAGCACCTCGATCCGCTCGACGCCCGTGGCCACGAGATCGGAGAAGTCGAAGGCGCCGCCGATGTCGTCAGCCGGCACGCCGTCGATCAGGACCTTGTTGAAGTTGGAGGCGCCTCCGCGGACGAACAGCGAGGTCAGCCCTCCGCGCGCGCCCGACTGGACCACTTCGACGCCCGGCACGGTCCGCAAGGACTCGAGCAGATCCGTGTTACCGAGCGCGTCGAGCAGGCTGGCATCGAGCACCGTCACCGAGGCGCCGACCTGGGACTGCGGCACTTCCCCCGCGGTCGCCGTGACGACCACATGCTGCTCGAGCGTGCCGACGCGCAGCGCGACCTGCACCGCAGAGCGGGCGCCGGCGCCGACGAACACCGGGTCCGAACGCTGCGGCTGGAATCCCGCTGCGGTCACCTCGACCTGATAACGTCCTTCCGTCAGTCCATCGAAGACGAAGCTGCCGCGAGCGTCGCTGGTGCCGACGGTGACGCGCTCACCGTTGCGTGTCAGCGTCACCGTGGCGGCGGATACCGGACCGCCGAGCTGATCGACGATCGTCCCGTGCAGAGACGCATCGGCGGCGGCAGCCTGGCGTGACAGCGCGGCGATGAAGAGGAACGCGAGCGCGAGACGGCAGGCCGCAGCCAGCCGCCAGAGGCGGGACGAATCCATGAGTCTCCTTCCGGCGTCTGTCGCGCCGAAGAAAGGACGCCCCCGGTAGGCCAGGTTTCCTGACTCGCGGATCGCTGCTTCACGTCTGTCTTCCCAGGCGCCTTCGCGCGTCTTCGACGCGCTGCGGCGACCCAGTGACATCTGCGACGTGTCGCTAGCCGCTTACAGTGGCGGGACCGTGTGGGCTTCGCACCCACTTCGCGTGGCCGCCGGGGCGAACGTCAATTGTCTGCCACGCCTGACGCTTTGCCAGACGTACGGGCGGAGTATAGCAGGGTTGCCTCAACCCGTTGTTTTCTCGTAACATTAGCTGCTCGTGTCCGAAAGCGGGACGCGGCAATCCACGCACAGACCGAGAGGACTGAATGAGCAAGAGTTCGACCGTGACTGTCCGCGAGAAGCCTGTCGAGCAGGTGGCATCGGCGACGGTTGGCGGCCTGACGATTCACGGCGAAACCTTGGTCGTCCAGACCCAGCAGCGCATCGAGCTCGTCGACCTCACCAAGACCGTGATGGAGTTCGTCCGGAAATTCAACATGCGCGAAGGCTTCGTCAGCCTCTGGTCGATGCATACGACCTGCGCGCTGTTCATCAACGAATTCCAGGTCGCCCTGCTCACCGACATCAAGCGCTTCCTGGAACAGATGGTCGCGCGCGACGCCGAGTGGATGCATAACGACCCCGAGCATTCGGACTGCGACCGGATGAACGCCGATTCTCACCTCCGTGCGCTGCTGCTTGGCCACAACCTCACACTGCAGGTCAGCGGTGGGGAAGTCGTGCTCGGCCAATGGCAGCGGATTCTGATGGCCGAGCTCGATGGCCCGCGGGCACGATCCCTCCGGATACAAGTATTCGGGATATCGTGAAGCGGATTGGTTCCTGCCCGCGTTCGCGCTGCCGGCCTGCAAGACATCCACGATAAGCTCGACGCGCGCGAACGTCTGACTCTCGCGGACGGTGTCCGGCTCTTCGAGGCGCCGGATCTGCTGGCCGTCGGCTGGCTGGCGAACCTCGAGCGCGAACGCCGTCACGCCGGCCGGACCTACTACAACTTCAACATCCGCCTCGAGGCGACCAACGTTTGCGTCGCGAGCTGTCTCTTTTGCTCGTTCGCCCGCCTGAAGCCGGGCGACACCGGCGCGTACACGATGACGCTCGAGGAGGTCTGGGACAAGCTGCGGACGCGCGCCCACCAGCCGCTGACCGAAATCCACGTCGTCAACGGCCTGCACCCCGACCTGCCGTTCGACTACTACACGGAGCTGCTGCGCGGTTTCAAACGGATCCGCCCCGACATTCACTTGAAATGCTTCACCGCTGTTGAAATCGCGTTTTTCGCGGATTTGTACGGCATGAGCGACGAACAGGTGCTGCGGGAACTGATGGCGGCGGGACTCGACTCGCTGCCGGGTGGCGGCGCGGAAATCTTCGCCGCCCGCGTGCGCAAGAAGATCGCCAACGACGTCAACAAGTGCGACGCGGATCGCTACCTGTCGATCCATCGGCTCGCGCATCGGCTGGGCATGCGAACCAACGTCACGATGCTCTACGGGACCATCGAAACGGCTGAAGAGCGGGTCGATCACATGCTGCGCGCGCGGGCGTTACAGGACGAGACCGGCGGCTTTCAGGCGTTCATCCCGCTGGCGTTTCACCCGGACAACAACCAGATGCGCAAGCTGCCCGCGCCGAGCGCCGCCGACACGCTGCGCGTCCATGCGGTGGCCCGTCTGATGTGCGACAACATCGACCACGTGAAGGCGTTCTGGATTGCGACCGGCGTCGAGATCGCGCAGACGGCGCTGTGGTTCGGCGCCGACGATCTCGATGGCACCGTGCAGGAAGAGAAGATCTACCACATGGCTGGATCGCCGACGCCGACGGCGATGACCACGCGGCAGATCGAGCGGCTGATCCGGGCGGCCGGCCGCGAGCCCGTCGAACGCGACACGTTGTACAACGTCGTCGCGCGAGCCAGTTAGATCACCTCCCGGCTGACATTTAGTCTGAGCCGGCGGCGACTGTTTCGGCCTGCCGCGTCGATTTTCTAGGAAAAAACGACGGCATTTAGCTTGCCTCAGCAGTAGCCATGCGCCGGATCTGGACGTGTCTCCTCGCCGTCCTCTTGCTGTTCTCGATGTCTACCGCCGCTCGAGCGAGCGGCGTCGTTCTTTACAGCAGCGATCCTTCGCCGCTGCCGCCGAATCTCGATTCGCTGCAATACTTTCTGACCGAGACCAGCGAATTCGGCGACATCGTCGGTCTGGCGGGCGGCGCCGCGTCGCAGTTCAGCCTCGAGTCGTTCGTCGTGACGCTGAGCAACGCGGCGATGGAGTCGGATTACGAGCCGGTCGGCACGTCCGCCGGCTACAACGTGGACTTCACGTTGAACCTCTATAACGTCGGGGCCGGTAACACCGTCGGCTCGTTGATCAACAGCTTCAGCACCAGCAGCTTGATCGCCTGGCGGCCGGAAGACGATCCGGGTTGTGGCGCCGGCGGCTATGCGCCACCCGACTGCTTCCTCGGATCGTTGTCGCAGGTGACATTCAATCTTGGCGGGCAGCTCACGCCTCAATCGCTGATCTGGGGCCTCTCGTTCAACCCCGGACAAAACGGCGAGCCGGCCAATCAGCTGGGCGTCGCGTTGACCGACGCGATGATCGCGCCGGCGGTCGGCAGCGATCCGCTTGACGACTCGAATTACTGGGCGACGGCGATCGCCGGTCTGTACTCCGACAACGGGGCGGGCGGCGTCGGAACGTTCCGCGAGGATACCGGGTGGCAAACCTCCGGCAGGCCTGCCGCGGAAGTCATCGGCATTGAAGTCATCACGGCCGAGCCCACACCTGTTCCCGAGCCTGCCTCGCTTTTACTGCTGGGCGGCGGTCTCCTGGGAGTTGCCCGCCTGAAGCGTCGCCACGGACGCGCGACTGAACCACAGGAATAGTCGCTCCGAAGCCGGTGTTATAGTTGATTGAGGGGGAAGCCAAGCGGGCCCGTGTGTGCGGGTGCTTGGCTTTTTCGCAGCCGGACATTGAGAAAAGTTTCACAACGTTAGTCTCAGAAAAGTGTCCACACTAATTCCGGTCCTGACGGCCTACGAGAAAGAACACCTCGGCGAGCGGCAGCCGCTGCCGGAACGCTACCTCTCGCTGTCGGACGAGGAAATGGACCGGCGCATCCTCGCCGCGAAGCGGACGCTCGGCCGCCGTCTGGTCATCCTCGGTCACCACTATCAGCGCGACGAAGTGATCAAGTTCGCCGACTACACCGGCGACTCCTACAAGCTCGCCGGTCTGGTGAGCCGTCACCCCGACGCCGAATTCATCGTGTTCTGCGGCGTGCACTTCATGGCCGAGAGCGCCGACGTGTTGAGCGGCGACCGTCAGCAGGTGATTCTGCCCGACCTCGCCGCCGGCTGTTCGATGGCTGACATGGCCGACCCCGAGCAGCTCGAACAGTGCTGGACCGACCTCGAACAGATGCTCGGTGGCGCCGACGGCATCGTCCCGGTCACCTACATCAACTCCGCCGCGTCAATCAAAGCGTTCTGCGGCGAGCACGGCGGCGTCGTCTGCACCTCGTCGAATGCTGCCGCCACGCTGAAGTGGGCCTGGGAACGCGGCGAGCGGATCCTCTTCCTGCCGGACCAGCATCTGGGTCGCAACACGGCGTACAAGATGGGTGTGCCTCTGGACCGCATGGTCGTGTGGGATCCCAACGAGATCTGGGGCGGCCTCGAGCCCGACGCGCTCGAGAACGCGCGCCTGATCCTCTGGAAAGGACACTGCTCGGTTCACACGCGATTCACCGTGCGGCAGATCGAGAACATCCGCGCGCAGCACCCGGGCGTGCGCGTGATCGTGCACCCGGAGGTGCCGCTCGACGTTGTGCAGGCGGCGGACGATTCGGGCTCCACGGAATACATCATCAAGACGGTGAGCCAGAGTCCGGCGGGATCGATCTGGGCGGTCGGGACCGAGATCCACCTCGTCAATCGCCTCGCGCGGCAGATGCAGCCCGACCGCACGGTCTTGTCGCTTGATCAATTCGGCTGTCTCTGCTCGACCATGTTCCGCGTCTCGCCGAACCACCTCTTGTGGACGCTCGAAGGTCTGGTCGACGGCCACGTCTACAACCGCATCACCGTCCCGGACCATCAGAAGCACTGGACCAAAGTCGCGCTCGATCGGATGCTCTCCATTTCGTAGCGCGGTCCTCGTCGCCGTCATCCGTCGCCTCGCACTCGCAGCCCTTGAGGGCCGCCTTGCGTGATCTCTCCTCGGCGAAGTACGATCCCCAGGTTCTACCCGCTAAGGAGGACGTCCGATGGCTCACTCGCTTCCGCCCCTTCCGTATGCGCCTGACGCGCTTGAACCTCACATCGATAAGCAGACGATGGAGATTCATCACGGCAAGCATCACAACGCGTACGTCACGAACCTGAACGCCGCGCTGGAGAAGCACCCCGAGCTGCAGTCCAAGAGCGTCGAGGACCTCCTGCGCAACATCAACACGGTTCCCGAAGACATACGCACCGCCGTGCGCAACAACGGCGGCGGCCACGCCAACCACACGATGTTCTGGCAGATCATGGGCCCGAACGCGGGCGGCGCGCCGACCGGCGCGATTGCCGACGCGATCACCGGCTCGTTCGGCAGCTTCGACGCCTTCAAGGAGCAGGTGAACAAGGCCGGCGTCGGCCGCTTCGGCAGCGGCTGGGCGTGGGTGATCGATCAGGGCGGCAAGCTGGTGGTCGAGAGCAGCGCGAACCAGGACAGTCCGCTGATGGAAGGCAAGAAGCCGATCTTCGGCGTCGACGTCTGGGAACACGCGTACTACTTGAAGTATCAGAACCGCCGGCCGGACTACCTCGCCGCGTGGTGGAACGTAATCAACTGGGCGGAAGTGAACAAGCGGCTTCGGTGATTCTCCAGGCGGGACAGGCGGGAAGGGCAGGATAGGCGGGAGGGGCAGGAAGGAAGACACAGAGGTCTTTCAGCCCATCGCGTGTCCCGCCCATCCAGCCCTTCCTGCGCATCCAGCCCTTCCAGCCCTTCCTGCCCATCCAGCCCCAATCTGACATGTCTCTCTCCGCCGTCCTCTTCCTCTTCCTCGCTCATCTGGGCGTCGGGATCGTGTTCACGCTCGTGCTCGTGTCCCGCGACGCCGGGGTCAAGTTTTTCCGATTCAACGCGGGTCTGGCGGCGATCCTGATTGCCGTCGCGCTGGCGTTTCGGCCGCCGGCATCTGATCCGCTCAGCACGGCTGCGCTCGTCGCGCTCGCCCTTTCGGAACTCGGCGTGGTCGTGTATTGGGCGACCGTAGGCCGGGCGCTGGCCTCCATTCGTCCGCTTTTCGTGGCGCTGGGCGTCGGCGGCGGGACCGCCGCGGTCATCCTGCAGGCGCTTGCCGTGGCGTCGCAGCGGAGCGTGCCCGTGCAGGCGCTCACCGTCGCGAGCTTCCTGAGCTCGGCGGCGATGCTCGGCGGCGCGTGCACGGCGATGATCCTCGGTCACTGGTACCTCGTCATTCCCTCGATGCAGGTGTCGCACCTCCAGTCCATCGTCAAGGTTCACATTGCGTCGATGGTCGTGAGAGTGGCCGTGGTGGGTGCCGCGGTGGTGTTCGCCATTGCGACGTGGCAGCCAGGGTTTGGCCCCAGCTTCCGCCACTACATTCTGTCTGTGGACGGCGTGTTCTTCTGGCAGCGCGTGCTGTTCGGACTGGCCGGACCGGCGCTGCTGTCGTATCTCACCTGGGAAACCGCAAAAATCCGGTCGACGCAGTCGGCGACCGGGATTCTCTACGTCGATTTCTTCACCGTCGTCGTCGGCGAAGTCCTGGCCAAGTACATCCTCCTCGCGACGCGTGTGCCCGTGTAGTACAGTGAAGGTTTGCGGGTTGCACCGCGGTCCGGAACCTGTGCAATTTCAGACTGCGAACCGCGTCAGGGCCGGAAGGCAGCAGCGCTAAACAGATCCTGACATGTGCCGCAGGCACTCCGGATCGCGGTGGAGCCCGTAATCCAAAATCCGACATCCGCAATCCGAAATCGAATGGGTTACCAGGTCATCGCGCGGAAATGGCGGCCGCAGAAGTTCGACGACGTCGTCGGACAGCAGGCGGTGACGCGGACGCTGCGCAATGCGCTGGCGAGCGGACGGCTCGCGCATGCGTTCGTGTTCGCCGGTCCGCGCGGCGTCGGCAAGACGACCTCGGCGCGGATTCTCGCCCGGGCGCTGAGCTGCGTGAAAGGGCCGACGCCGGATCCGTGCGGCGTCTGCGAGCCGTGCGTCGAGATTGCGGAAGGCCGCGATATCGACGTCCTGGAAATTGACGCCGCCACCCACACGCAGGTCGAGAACGTCCGCGAGGTCATCATCCAGGGTCTTTCGATCGCGCCGGTCAGGAACCGCTACAAGATCTTCATCATCGACGAAGTCCACCAGTTGTCGGGACACTCGTTCAACGCGCTGCTCAAGTCGATTGAAGAGCCGCCGCCGCACGTCGTGTTCATGATGGCGACGACCGAGCTCGAGAAGATCCCCGAAACCGTGCTGTCGCGGTCGCAGGTCTACGAGTTCCGCACCATCAGCTCGAAGACGATCGCCGAGCAGCTCAGGCGGATCGTCGACGCCGAGGGCATCACGGCGGGCGACGACGGGCTGCTGCTGATCGCGCGCGATGCCGAAGGGAGCATGCGCGACGCGCAGAGCAAGCTCGATCAGGTCATCGCGTTCACCGGCAAGACGATTTCCGCGGGCGATGTCGCAACGGTACTGGGACTGGTCGGCCGCGATCTGCTGCTCGACACGGTACAGGCGGTTGCCGACGAGGACGCGCCGGCGGCCTTCGCGCTCGCCGCTCGTGCCGTCGACATGGGCTACGACCTGCGCGCGGTCTGCCGCGAGCTGTCGCGCGTCGTGCGGGATCTGCTGGTGCTGTCGGTCGATCCGTCGCGGATCAACGATCCCGAGATCGCGAGCGAAGGTGAGCGCGATCGGCTGAAGACGCTGGCCGGCCGGTACTCCCGCGAGGATCTGCTGCGCGCCTTCGATCTGCTGGCGCGCGCGGAGGCCGACGTCCGCACCGCCGCCCAGCCGCGGTATCACCTCGAGATGGCGCTCCTGCGGTGGATCTATCTGCGCAAGATCGTGCCTATCGAAGATCTGATCGCCGGCGCTCCCAACGTCCCGCGCAGTCAGCCCACGCCTGCAAGCACGAAACCGGCGGCGCAGTCGCCGCTGGTGACTCAGGCGGCGGCGGCAGCGACCCGCGCGGCGACGGCGCGTGTACTCGCGAATGCAGCACCCGCCAAAACACCTGGCACCTCGGCGCCTGGCACCCTGGCACCTGGCACCAAGACACCTGGCACCGCCGCACCTAGCACCGTAGCACCTAGCACCCTGGCACCGGGTGCGAGCACCAGTCTGAAAGACGCCTTGCTCGCCGAAATCCGCAAATCGAAACAGGTCTTCTACAACATGGTGGTGGCGCAGGCGCAGAAAATCGAAGTCGCGGGCGATCGTGTGACGTTCACGTTCGCCCCGAATCAACGGACGCTGCGCGACACTTTCGAGCAGAATCGCCCCTGGCTCGAGTCGACCGGACAGCAGGTGGCCGGCCGCCGCCTGGTGTTCGTGGCTCAGACGCAGAGCGAGGCGCCCGGTCCCACCGCCGAATCCAGCGAGAAGCCGCCGGACAAGAAAGCCGTGCTGCGCGAGCAGGCGCTGGCCGATGCCGGCGTACAGACGATGCTCGAGATGTTTCCCGCGGAAATCCGCGACGTCGAAGAAATGTAGCCATGAACATTCAACAGATGATGAAGCAGGCGCAGCAGATGCAGGAGCGTCTGCAGAAGCAGATGGCGGAGCTCAAGGTCGAGGGCAACGCCGGCGGCGGCATGGTGACGGTCGTCGTCAACGGCGCCAAGCAGATTCAGTCCCTCAAGATCGATCCCGAGGTCGTGTCGAAAGACGATGTCGAAATGCTGCAGGACCTCATCGTCGCGGCCGTGAACGACGCCCATCGCAAGGCCGACGAAGAGATGGCGCAGAAGATGGGCGGCATGCTGCCTCCTGGCATGAAGTAACTTGCTGCCCGAGCCGCTGATTCGACTCGTCGAGGAGCTCCAGCGCCTGCCTGGTATCGGGCCCAAGGGCGCGCAGCGGCTGGCCTTTCACATCCTCAAGACGCCCCGCGAGGACGCCGACCGGCTCGCCGACGCCGTGCGTAACGTCAAGGAGCGCGTGACGTATTGCTCGGTCTGCAACAACATCACCGACGCCGATCCCTGCGCCTATTGCAGCAGCGTGACCCGCGATCCCAAGGTCATCTGCGTGGTGGAGGAACCGCAGAACGTGGCGGCGATCGAGAAGACCCGCGAGTTCAAGGGCACTTATCACGTTCTGATGGGCGCGCTCTCGCCGCTGCAGGGCATCGGACCCGACGACCTGAAGATCAAGGGGTTGTTGTCACGCGTCAACAACGGCGTGACCGAAATCATCCTCGCCACGAATCCCAACGTCGAAGGCGAAGCCACGGCTATCTATCTGGCGCGGCTGCTCAAGCCGCTGGGCGTCAAGGTCACGCGGATCGCGATGGGCGTTCCGGTCGGCAGCGATCTCGAGTACGCCGACGAAGTGACGATGCACAAGGCGCTCGAAGGACGGCGCGAGGTCTAGTCCGCTCATGCTCCCGCAGGCGTACGAGCTCCCGGCCGCGCTGTTCTTGTTCCTTGCCGGTGCCGTGTCGTGTTTCGCCGGCTATCGCCTGTTCAAGCTCGTGCTCGGCATCTATGGTTTCATTCTCGGCGCCGGACTGGCCAGCTCCGCGATGAGCGCGAGCAACACGATCGGCATGATCGCCGCCGCGCTCGCCGGCGGCATCGTCGGCGCGCTCATCCTGGTCTTTGCGTACTTCATCGGCATCGCGCTGGTTGGCGCGGGCCTCGGCGCGCTCGTCCTGCACTTCGGGTGGAGCTACGTGCGAACCGGCGATCCGCCGCCGTTGGCGGTCATCGCCATGGCGCTCGTCGGCGCCATCGGCGCGATGGTGCTGCAGCGTTACGTTATCGTCGTGTCCACGGCCTTCGGCGGCGCGTGGACGATGATTCTCGG
>Ga0068862_100001532_pt1 | contig 21141 bp, 14 predicted proteins | sample KBSSwiS52_FD_66598 | JGI IMG/M metagenome (GOLD analysis project Ga0068862, IMG submission 66598) | Switchgrass rhizosphere microbial communities from Kellogg Biological Station, Michigan, USA - KBS Switchgrass S5-2 | ecosystem: Host-associated > Plants > Roots > Rhizosphere > Soil ... | reverse complement strand
CCAGCGCCGGGACGCCATCGACCCCTGGGCCCCCCTTCCCCTGGTGGAGGAGCTTAAGGCTCAGGCGCGGGAAGCGGGTTTGTGGAATCTGGCTCTCCCGCATTCGCGTTTCGGCCCAAAGTTGACCAATTTCGATTACGCGCCCCTCGCCGAGATGATGGGGCGCGTGCACTGGTGCTCCGAGGTCTTCAATTGCCACGCGCCCGAGAGCGGCAATATGGAGATGCTCGAGAGATACGGAACGGAACAGCAAATCGCCCAGTGGCTACCGGGGCTGACCGATGGTCGTTACGGATCCGCTTTCGCCATGACAGAGCCGGATGTCGCCTCATCGGATGCGACCAACATTCGGACCCGCATCGAGCGGAACGGCGATCACTACGTTATCAACGGCCGAAAATGGTGGACGAGCGGCGCCGCAGCAGAGCATTGTCGCATTCTGTTCGTTGTCGGGCAGACAGATCCCGAACATCCATCGAAGCACCTGCGCCAGTCGATCGTCATCGTGCCCAAGGATACGCCGGGCGTTAAGATCGTCCGGGACCTGAATATCCTAGGTTACAGTGATGCACCTCATGGCCACGCCGAGGTTCTTCTGGAAAACGTTCGGGTTCCAGTCGACAATATCCTTCTCGGCGAAGGTCGCGGCTTCGAGATCGCGCAGGGACGGTTGGGGCCAGGACGTATCCACCATGCCATGCGCAATATCGGCATGGCCGAACGCGCTCTTGAGTCGCTTTGCCGCCGTGCACTTGGCCGTGAGACATTCGGCAAAGTGCTCGCGGATCAGGGCGTCACCCGTGAACGTATCGCCGAAGCGCGCATTCGGATCGATCAGGCCCGGCTGCTCGTACTCAATGCTGCTCACCGGATTGATACCGTGGGCGCCCAAGCTGCGCGGATGGAGATCGCGGCCATCAAGGTCGCTGCGCCGATGATGCTTGTACAGATCGTCGACTGGGCAATGCAGGTGTACGGTGCGGCGGGCGTCACCGACGATTTCGGCCTAGGCTACGCTTACGCACGCGCGCGCATCATGCGCTATGTCGATGGTCCTGACGAAGTTCATCGCAACACCATCGCCAGGATGGAACTCGCCAAGTATCGCACAACCAGCAAAGTCGAGACATGACACAAGCTCCCTCATCCAACGAGGCAAGCCTCATCGAGGTTTTGCCCAGCCATCGCTTCGATGAGAATGCTCTGGCGTCGTTTGTGCGAGGCAAGCTGCCCGGCGTTGAACAGTCCCTCGTCGTTCGGCAATTCCAGGGTGGCCAGTCCAACCCGACATACCATATTCAAGCGGGCCAGCATGCTTACGTGCTGCGTAAGCAGCCTAAAGGCCCCCTGTTGCCTGGGGCGCATGCCATAGATCGCGAATACGCCGTGCAGTCCGCCCTGGCTGGGCGCGGCATACCTCTGGCGACCATGCGGCTTATCTGCATGGAGGACAGTCCGATCGGCCAGCCATTCTACATCATGGACCATGTGGAAGGCCGCATCTTTTCCAATCGGCTTTTGCCTGACGTCGATCCTTCCGACAGGCACCGGATCTACATGGAGATGGTCGAGGTCCTCGCGAAAATTCATAGCGTTGACCTTGACACGGCGGGCCTGGCATCGTTCGGCAAACGCGGTGGATTTGTCGCGCGGCAGATCTCACGCTGGCAGCGTGCTTACGAAAAGACCAAGGTCGCTCACAACGACGACATGGAACAGGTAATCGCCTGGCTCACAGCCAACATTCCCTCTTCCGAGGAGGAGACGATAGTTCACGGCGATTTCCGCATCGGAAACATGATCGTCCATCCCACTCGTCCAGAGATCGTAGCAGTCTTGGATTGGGAACTCGCTACGATCGGCCATCCTCTTTCCGACCTTGCCTATACCTGCATGGCGCATCACCTCTCGACGCAGACGGAGCGCGGGTTTTCCGATGTCGACCTGAAGAGCTACGGAATCCCTGAGGAAGGCGAGCTGGTTCGTCACTACGCGAAGGTACGTGGCTACAACAAGATCCCGGACTGGGATTACTTTGTGATCTTCTCCATCTTTCGCCTCGCGGCGATCTTGGCCGGAGTCTATCGGCGCGCCTTGGATGGGAATGCCGCAGATGCGCGAGCCAAGGAGGCAGACCGGATTTTTCGCATGCTTGCCTTTGAGGCTGCTCAAAAGGTTCAGCGAATCGCGTAAGCCATAGCTCCGCCCTCGTAGAACACCACGCCCTCCCGACGCGCTACGTGCCCAGAGGCACGTCTCAGGCTCTGATCCCCTCCACGAGCAAACGGACCGCCCGTGCCAGGATTTCGTCGCGATGTTCGGGCGCCGCCGGCGCTGCCACCGCCTGCAGCATCTGGGCGATGTGGTTGACATCCTGCACCGTCAGATCGTCGCGAATGCGACCTGCGGCCTGAGCTCGACGAAGCGGGATCGCGAACAGTTCTTCTGCTCGCGCTTGCAGCGCCTGCCATTCGCCAAGGGCAGACGGCTTTTCCGCAAGGCTCAGCATAGCCGGCGCGTGCAGAGCGGATAGCAGCCCGATTCGGGTGAGGAAGGTCACGAAAGCGTCGAACGGATTGCGATCGTCGTCGATCGCCACGAAGGCCTGCTCCAGTCGCAGACGCATGATGGCGAGCATCAGGGCGGATCGGTCCGCGAAGTTGCGATAGACCGTTCCGCGTCCGATCCCTGCGGCCTCAGCGATCCTTTCCACAGCGATATCATAGCCTTCCTTTTCAAGAAGGGTAGCCGCCACTTCAATCAGGCGTTGACGCCTTTCCCGTGCGTCCTTCCTCATCCTTGACCCCTCTCCCATCTGTATATATCAACCGGACAATGGTGTCCGGTTATCGGCTTATTGAGGCACGGTGCAATCCAGTCCGGAACCCCCTCGCTGACCTGACCTATAGCGATTATCTTGTGCGGAGCGAAAGTTCGTGGCCATTGCCCAAAGACCTACACCCTCTCGCGGTGCGTTCGTGCCGGCCTTGTTGTTGCTTGCGGCATGTGGCGGCACACCAGATCAACCGCCGCCGCCGCCCACGGTAGATGCTGTAAAAGTCACAACCGGCGACGTTTCCAACGTCATCGAATTGCCCGGCCGCATCGAAGCAGTGCGCACGGCAGAGGTCAGAGCGCGCGTCGATGGCATCATCCAGCGTCGCCTTTATGCGGAAGGTTCGGACGTTCCTGCCGGCGCGCCCCTCTTTTCGATCGATCCGCGAGACAAGCAGGCCCAGCTTGCGCAAGCGCAGGCCGGACTTGCCCGGAGCCGGGCCGCGCAAGCCAATGCCCGCTCTATTGTGGCCCGATACGAGCCATTGGTCAGTCGCAAGGCGGTCAGCGCCCAGGAGTATGACGCGGCGCTGTCCGATGCGCGTCAGGCCGATGCAGGGGTCGCCGACGCGATGGCCGCAGTAGCTCGCGCGCGACTGGAGGTCGGCTATACGACGGTGCGCGCACCGATTGCCGGCCGGGTCGGGCAGGCGCAGGTTACTGAGGGCGCACTGGTCAGCGCCGCTTCGGCGACCCTGCTCACGCAGGTCAATCAGATCTCGCCAGTCTACGCGACTTTCACGCAGGCCAACGCCCGGTGGCTCGACCTTCAGCGGCAGGTGGAATCTGGGGCGCTCCGCGTTCCCAACCTGTCCGCGATCGAGGTGCGGCTCGTGCTTGAAAACGGGCAGGAATACGGACCGGTAGGCCATCTCAATTTTGCGGATCAGGTTGTAGACCCCTCGACCGGAAGCCAGTCGATCCGTGCCACCTTCGCCAATCCCGGTCGGCTGCTGCTTCCTGGGCAGTTTGTCCGGGGCCGCATCGTCGCCGGCACGCTGCGAAACGGCATCAGCATTCCAGAAAGAGCGGTGCAAATCGCCGCCGAGGAAGCGTCGGTTCTGGTCATCGGACGCGACAACACCGTCGTCAAACGCACTGTCGAATTGGGCGGCCAGTCAGGCGGACGATGGACGATTCTCTCGGGGCTGAAGGCTGGCGATCTGGTGATCGTCGATGGCTGGATGAAAGTTCAGCCTGGCCAGAAAGTGACACCGCGCATCAGGCAGGCCGCGCCTGTCGCGCCGGCTCCGGCCCGTTGACCGGAGCATCAGTCACATGAACCGTTTCTTCGTCCATCATCCGATCTTCGCCTGGGTCGTCGCCATCTTCATTGCGCTGTTCGGCGTTATCGCGCTGCGACTGCTGCCCGTGGAACAATATCCGCAAGTCGCGCCGCCCGCGCTCAATTTGGCCGTGACCTATAACGGCGCCGACGCGGCGACCCTCGATCGCACAGTTACCTCGATCATCGAGAAGGAGATGAGCGGGGTAGAGAATTTTCTCTACATGTCCTCGACCAGCCGATCCAACGGCACCGCGCAAATCACCGTCACCTTCAAGCCCGGCACCGATCTGGATGTCGCGCGCGCGCAAGTGCAGGATCGCCTGAGCCGCGTCGAGCCGCGCCTTCCGGCGGAAGTGCGCCAGCTCGGCGTCAGCATCACCAAATCGAGCTCGGGCTTCCTGATGCTGGTGACGCTGCAGTCGAAGGGCGACCAGATGAGCGCGCTCGAGATGGGCAATTACGCCTCATCCAAGCTGATGGACGAGCTGCGCAGGGTTCCGGGGGTCGGCGATGTGCAGTTGTTTGGTTCGGGCTATGCCATGCGGGTTTGGCTCGATCAGGAAAAATTGGCTGGCTACGGCCTCTCGGCGGCCGAGGCGCTGGCCGCGGTGCAGGAGCAGAACAGCCAGACGGCCGGCGGCGGCCTCGGCGAACAACCGCTGGCCGCAGGCTCCGAGTTCAACGCCCGGATCATCACCCAGAATCGTTTCTCCACGCCGGAGCAGTTCCGGCAGATCATCCTGCGCTCCAATCCCGATGGATCGGCGATAAGGCTGGGCGACGTCGCCCGTGTCGAGCTCGGGCAGGACAACTACGGGTTCCGCCTGACCCTCAACGGTAAGCAGACCGCGGGCCTCGCTATCCAGCTCGCCAGCGGCGCCAATGCGCTGGGAACTGCCGACGCGCTGCGCGAGCAGCTGCACCAGATGGAGAAGAACTTCCCCCCCGGCATGAGCTGGTCCGTCCCTTACGATACCACGCCCTTCATCACGGCCTCGGTCGACAGCGTGATCCATACGCTGGTCGAGGCGATGATCCTGGTTTTCGTCGTGATGTTCCTGTTCCTCCAGAACTGGCGCGCCACGCTCATTCCGGCGCTGGTCGTTCCGATCGCCTTGGCAGGCTCTTGCCTGGGGCTCTATCTTTTGGGCTACTCGATCAATGTCCTCTCGCTGTTCGCGATGGTGGTCGCGATCGGCATTCTCGTCGACGATGCCATCGTGGTGGTCGAGAACGTCGAACGGATCATGCGCGAGGAGGGCCTTGATCCTCGGCGAGCCACCGTCAAGGCGATGGGCCAGATCACCGGCGCTATTGTCGGCATCACGCTCGTCCTGATCGCCGTGTTCATTCCGATGGCCTTTTTCCCGGGTTCGACAGGCGGAATCTATCGCCAGTTCTCGGTCACGCTGGCGATCTCGATCTTTTTCTCCGCCTTGCTCGCGCTGACGCTGACCCCCGCGCTCTGCGCAACGCTCCTCAAGGCGCATGATTCTCATGATGAAGCGCACCCCGCCGAACCTCGCGCAGGGATAAGGGGCTGGCCCAGCCGCTTCTTCAATGGATTCAATCGTCAATTCGAACGGTTGACGGGCGGCTACGCCAAGCGGGTGCACGGGATGTTGGCGGCACCGATCCGCTGGATCGTCGTGTTCGGCGTCATGTGTCTGGTCACCGTGCTGCTGTTCACCCGGCTACCGGGCGGCTTCCTGCCGACCGAAGATCAGGGCTATGTCTTCGCGACTTATACGGCGCCGCCGGGCGCGACCGTACAGCGCACCCAGGAGATGGTGGATCAGGCAGAAACGTTTTTGCGCAAACAGCCGCAAGTCCGTAATCTCGTATCCGTCGTTGGGTTCAGCTTTTTCGGGCAAGGCCAGTCAGCCGCGCTGTCCTTCATCGATCTGAAGCCCTGGGATGAACGCAAGGGTTCGGATAACTCCTCCAGCGCGCTGGTGCAGCGCGCCAACGCGGCCTTTTCCTCGATCACCAGCGGCGTCGTCTTCGCGCTTGACCCGCCCCCGATCCAGGCTCTCGGCAACGCGACCGGCTTCACCCTGAAGATCGAGGATCGCAGCGGCGAAGGAGGTATGCAGCTTCAGCAGGCGACGGGACGCTTGCTGGCTGAGGCAAGCAAGAGCAAGCTTTTCGCGATGGTCCGGCCAGAGGGATTGCCGCCGGCGCCGCAGCTCTTCGTGGACATCGACCGGATCAAGGCCCGCAGCCTGGGTCTTCAGATCGGCGACATCAATCAAACCCTCGCGATCGCCTTCGGCTCTGCCTATGCCAATGACTTCGTCCATGACGGCGCTGTCCTGCGGGTCTATCTTCAGGCAGACGCCGCGCAGCGCATGCGCGCAGGTGACGTCAGCGCGCTGCGCGTACGCAACGACAAGGGCCAGATGGTGCCTTTCGACGCCTTCACTCAGGTGAAATGGACCTCGGGGCCACAGCAGCTCGAACGTTACAACGGCTACCCGTCCGTCACCATTTCCGGGCAGGCCGCCCCCGGCGAGTCCAGCGGTGCCGCGCTCAAGGAAATGGAGCGGATCGCGGATAAGGTTCTGACTGGAAACCTGGCCTACGAATGGACCGGCACCGCCTATGAGGAGAAGCAGGCGAGTGGGCAGATCGGCCTGCTGCTCGGTTTGTCCGTCGTAGTCGTCTTCCTGTTGCTCGCGGCGCTTTACGAGAGCTGGCCAATCCCGCTCGCGGTGTTGATGGTGGTGCCGTTCGGCGTCTTGGGCGCCGTGCTCTTCACCATGTTGCGCGGCCTGTCTGCGGACGTTTATTTCAACGTCGGGCTCATCACCATCATTGGCCTCGCCGCCAAGAACGCGATCCTGATCGTGGAATTTGCCATCGAGCAGGAGGCAGAAGGCGTCGCGCCCGCCGAGGCGACCGCCAACGCCGCGCGATTGCGACTGCGCCCCATCCTCATGACCAGCCTTGCCTTCATTCTCGGCATGATCCCGCTGGTCATCGCGGGCGGCGCGGGTGCCGCCAGTCGGCATGCGGTCGGCACCGGTGTGATGGGGGGCATGATCACAGCCACCGTCTTCGGCATTTTCTTCACGCCGGTATTCTATCTAGTGATGCGGCTGTGGTTCGCCCGCAAACGAAGCGGCGAGGCGGCGGAACAGCCAGAGGCGCCAACAGCAGCCGGACGACTGAATGCCACTGACGGGGAGAACGCCGGTGCGTAAGCTTGGTCTCGCCCTGCTCGGCATGACGGCCGTGTCCGGCTGCACTCTTGCGCCCCGCTACGTCCAGCCGGAACTGCCGGTTCCTGCCGCTTATTCGGCAGACCAGACGCCCGATGGACATGCGGCAACCGCAATCGGATGGGAGCGCTTCTTCGGCGATCCGCGGCTCCGGGCCTATATTTCGGCTGCTCTGGTGAACAACCGGGACCTCGCCGCTGCCACCGCCCGCATCGCTCAGGCCAAAGCACAATTCCGCGTGAGACAGGCCGAGCGCCTGCCCTCCCCCGATGGCAATGCGAGCGCCACACGAACCCGCACCCCGCTGGGTGCAGTGGGCTTCGGCGACACGCTTGGTTCCGGTTCCATCACCTATAACCAATATGCCGTACAGGTCGCCGTCAGTGCCTTCGAGCTCGATTTCTGGGGCCGTGTCCGCAACCTGAGCGAAGCTGCGCGGCGGCAATACTTTGCCAGTATCGAAGCGCAGCGCGCCTTTCGCCTTTCGCTGATCAGCGATGTCGCCGCCACCTATTACAATATCCGGGCAGGCGAAGAAGGCATCGCGCTGGCCGAACGCAGCGTCGCCAGTCGCCGGCAGGGCCTCGATATCGCGAAGCTGAGGATGGACGCCGGCGTCACCTCTTCGGTCGATTACGATCAGGCCTCGGCGCTGCTTACACAGGCTCAGACCGAGTTGGCCGATCTGCGCCGCACCACCGATCAGCAACGCAACCAGCTGCTTGTCCTGATCGGCGGTCCTATCGCCACTACATTGCCGGAAGGACGTCCGATCGGCGACGCGGGCCAGTTCGAAACCCTCGATCCCGGCTTGCCGTCGGCCTTGCTGGCCAACCGGCCGGACATCGCGGGTGCGGAACAACAGCTTCGCGCCGCCAATGCCAACATCGGCGCGGCGCGCGCGGCGTTTTTCCCGACGCTGTCGCTGACGGGCGCCTTCGGCTTTGTCTCGCCGCAACTCGACGGCCTGTTCAAGGGCTCGAACCAGAGCTGGTCGTTCGGAGGCTCTGCCGGCCTTCCGCTGTTCGACTGGGGCAAGCGCAAAGCCAATCTGGAAGGAGCGAAGGCGCAGCGCGACGAACTGGTCGCGCAATATCAACTCACGGTGCAGAACGCATTCCGAGAGGTGTCCGACGCACTCGTAGGAAGACAGCGCTATCGCGAACAGATCCGCGCGCAGGAGGCGGCGGTCGCCGCACAGCGCCGCCTCGCCGATACGGCCACCTTGCGATACGGCAATGGCATCGCGATCTATCTCGAAGTCCTCGATGCCCAGCGCAATCTCTTCTCCGCCGAGCAACAGCTGATCAGGCTTCGCGCAAGCGAGCTCCAGAACGGCGTATCCCTTTATACTGCTTTGGGCGGAGGGCTCGATTGATGCGATGCTCCCAGAGGCTGACGCCAGCCTTTTGGGACTTACACGGGATCCGGCGCGACGGGCGATGACAGCGCATGCGGACTGCCTCGGATACGATGATCGAAGAAGCATCCGCGCAAAATTTGCAGAGAAGCGTTGCGGAGTGAATGTCTTGCGGCGCATGGTAGTGGGTGCCTGTGTGGCGCCTTCCGCGCGCGCCGGCGTCCCATGAAGGCATGAGCCTATGATGTCATGCCGGCTCTCCCGGATCACGCATGCCCGATCCTGGGTGCTTGTTCACGGATTGGTTGAGGAGGCCCTATGGAAACTGTCGTGATTACCGGCGCGAGCGACGGCGTTGGTGCCGCCGCTGCCGCCCAGTTGAAGGTCAAGGGCTACAACGTCGTCATCGTCGGCCGCTCCCCGGTGAAGACCGAAGCGCTGGCTCGTGACCTGGACGTGTCGTTCCACATCGCCGATTTTTCACGCCTCGACGATGTCCGACGTTTGGCGGCCGAATTGGATCGGCATGACCGCATCGATGTGCTGGCGAACAATGCCGGCGGCATCATGGGGCCGCGTCAGGTGACGATCGACGGCTACGAGAAGACCTTTCAGGTCAACCATCTCGCCCCGTTCCTGCTCACCCGCCTGCTGCTGCCCAAGCTGATCGCCAGCAAGGCAAAAGTCATTCAGACGGCGAGCAACGCGCCCAACTTCTTCAAGAGCGAGCTCTTCGACGCCACGGACCTCAATTGCGAACGCAGCTACGCGCCAGAAACGGCCTATGGGCTCGCCAAGCTGGAGAACATTCTGTTCACCCGCGAACTGGCCCGTCGCCATGGGAAGGATGGGATCTCTGCGGTAGCGTTCCACCCAGGCATCGTCCGGTCAAACTTTGCTAGCGAAACCACCCACTTCGTGCGCTTCATATACCGTGCGCCGCTGAAATACCTCATCACCATCAGCCCAAAGGTTGCCGCGAGGGAGTTCGTCGACCTGGTGGAGGGCAAGCCGGGGGTCGACTGGCAACCGGGCGAAATCTACGCCAAAGGCAAGCCAATGCGGCTCAAGTTCAAGGACGAAAGCGGCGAAACCGCCCGCCGTCTCTGGGAACGTAGCGAGCAGATGCTGAAATCCAGAGAGTTCTCGTAAACCGTCACAATTGGTACCCGTACGCCTAAGGATCGGCGAACAAGGGAGCTCACGTCAGTAGGGCCGCTCTTGCTATGAAGCCTCAACTGAATGTTCATCAGCTGATCGAGCCGACGGATCTGCGGCAAAGGCCCCACGCTGCCCTGCAGCGATAGCGACACCCGCAACACAAAGCGGGGTCGTACGATCCTGTCGCCGCCCCGCCAATTGTGACAAATGGAAAGGGGCCGGCCTGTTATAGCCGGCCCCGTCCCAGGATCAGAAGTCGACCCGGCCGACCACACCATAAGTGCGCGGATCACCAAACTGCCACACGCCGTATCCCGCGGCACGGGAGACGTTGCGGCTCACGCCATAAGTCCGGTCACCGATGTTCCGGACGAAAACGCCGATGCCGAAGTCGCTACCGGCGATGTGGTTGTAGTCCAAGCGGGCGTTGAAGATTGTGTAACCCGGCATGGAGGAATTGAACTGCTCGAGGCCGTTACCGAGGCGGCCGCTCCGAGAGTACATATTGCCACTCAGTTGAAGCTCCTCACGATCTCGGGAAAGCGGGAGCGTATAGGATGCGTTCAAGCCGAACGTGTCCTTCGAAATATTACCGAAGTTCGCGCCTGTCAGATCCGGGATGGCCGAGATCACGCACCCGGGCACTGCTGGAACGATGAACTTGTCGTACTTGCCCAGGGTCCTGTTATAGAAGCCCGAAACTTGGAGGTTCGGAGTCAGACGTGCCTCCAATTCCAACTCCACGCCCTTTGGAGTACCCTTACCGGCGTTGACAATCAGCGACGCCTGACCCGACAAGCTACCGCCGCAAATGCCGGTGGCCTGGGTGTGGATGTCCTTGTACCAGCCTCTGTAGAGCGCAAGATTTGCCCGGACAGGAATCGAACCAACCGTTGCCTGGGCCTTCGCGCCGATTTCGACGTCAGTCAATTTCTCCGGCTTGTACAACAGGCTTGAAGCAGGAAGAAGCGGCGAGATGAGGTTGAAACCACCCGCCTTGTAACTGTGGCGACTTGCGACGTAGAGCAATACTTGATCGGTAGCCTGATAATCCAGGCCTACGGTCCAACTCCAGTTCTTACGTTTGTCGCTGATGGGGATCGGCACGTTTTGAACGTTCGATCCTATCCGCTTGTCCCACGTGTGGCGCAGACCCGCAGTGAACTTAAGGCCGTCCAGACCCAGACTGGCGAAATCGTAGGTCGCCTGGCCGAACAATGCCTTCGAGTTGTACTTCTCACTCGAGTCGGACTTCGAATTTACAACAGGCGAAAAGATTCTCGACCGTTGAATAACATCGTTGACCTGCTTCGAATAGAAGCCGCCCACGATCCATTTCAGACTCTCGGAACTGCCCGAAAGCTGAATTTCGTCACTAATCTGGTGCAGGTTTCTATTTTGAGCCACATCGATGGTGTGAACATCGATGGCGGGCTGGTTCTGCCTCAGAGACAGTTTGGTATCGCTGTATCCAAAGATGTTCTTGAAAACGACGCTACCAAGATCGACACTGCTGATATTGCTGATCAGGTAGCTTCGATTGTTATCGCTATTGGGAGCGGTTGCCTCTGACATAGAGAACTTGCGCTTGCCGAGCTGCTGCTGAAGAGCATACGCTGCAACCGTCGGAGGTATGAAGAAGGACACCCCGTATATTTCAAGGAACAGGCTGGGATTGATCCGCTGCCGACCTTTGAAATAGGTGAAGAGTGTCTGGTTCTCAAACACGCTGCCAGGGGTGAAGTTGACGGCGATCCGCCCGGCATCCCAGTGCTTGTTGTTGCCGTCGGGCCCGGAAATATTCTTGACCATGCCATCCTGCCGAGCGATCTGCCCAGACAGGCGCACGGCAAGGACATCCTTGACCAACGGAAGGTTAACCGCGCCGGTTATCTGCCGCAGATTGTAGTTGCCATACTGACCTTCGGCGAACCCCTTCACCTCGTCAGCTTCTGCCTTCTGCGGAGTGTAGACCACGGCGCCGCCAGTACTGTTCTTGCCAAAGAGCGTGCCCTGGGGCCCACGCAAGACCTGTACGGAAGCCAAATCGAAGACGCCCGCGGCAACCACACGGGCATCGACCGGAACATCTCCGAAGTATGTCACGACCGTGTTGTCGGTTCCGAGCGGAGACGTCTGACCGCGCAACTGCAGAGTCGGAGTGCTGGAGCCGCCAAGCGGATCGGGTGTAATCACCAAGCTCGGAACGTTGAATTGAAGTTCGCGAGTGGTGGTGATCCCCTGCTTCGAAAGTGCCTCTCCGGACAGGACGCTAGCAGCCACCGGAACACGTTGCAGGTTTTCGTTCGTACGCCGAGCGGTAACGGTAATTTCTTCCAGCCCGTTGTTGGTGGCCGAATCGTTGCCGGCGGGGGCTGCAGTCGTTTGCGCCAACACGGCCGGAGCCATTGCCGCAGAGGCCAGCGCTGCGCTGTGGGCAAGCGCCTTCCACTTCCTAGTCATTTTCTCTCCCCTGTTTAGTTCGGTCGTTTTCGCCGAAGTTCACGACCTTCACGGTCTGTGGCCTAACACTCTTGATGATGCTGCCGCCGGGCGCAAGCGATTATTGATTGCCCTCCTTAGCTTGCCGGAAGAGCGATGTACGGTAGCAACAATGTGCCGTGCGGGCGCGCTCTAACCATTCTCCGGTCAAGCCTGATCCTGATTGTGATCATTTTGCGGCTTGTCGTAAGAGGGTGTTGGCTGGCCCTCTGAACAGAAAGGGTTCAGCTGACCTATCGCGTCAGCGTTATGTACTTCCCCGCTTTCAAACAGTCCGGGCGCGCGGCAAGGGCCGCGAGGCGGTGGTCGACGCCCTTTTTCCGCGTTGAGGCGTGACGGTCGCAGTGCGGGATTCAGCGGCAGGAATGGGTGGCTTTCGTTCTGCCAAGCTCCTGAGTAAAGCCATCATCGCGGTGGCGATGTCCTTTCGCTCAAGGTGCAACGCGCCAGCATTCAAGGTCATGAGCGACGCTTCCTCCGTGATCGCCCTGATCAAATGAGCCAGCGCGCGTGCGGACTGGGGTGCAATCATACCCCTTGCGATCCCGTCCTCGACCGCGCTTTCGATCATTCCAAGACCATAGTCGATCTGGAGCTTTCGCCACTCCGTCCAGCCCAGAACGGAAGGGCCGTCAATGAAGCTGATCCTGTGGAATTCAAGGCTCCCTACGTTTCCAACGAACACTTCGAGATCGGCAACGAAGCCGGACCAGCCCTCCACCGCAACCCGGTCGGCGGCACCTTGAACGATCTCCTTTGCGGCCTGCTCGAACACAGCGCGAAAGAGATCTTCCTTACGCGGGAAGTGGTGCTGGAGCGCGCCGCGCGTAACACCCGCCGCCGATACAATCTCGAGAGTGGCGGTCGCGTGGAAACCCTTTTCACCGAACAGACGCCTGGCCGCATCGATCAGGACTGCACGGGTCGCTTCCGCTTGTGCCGCCCTGATCCCTCGCCCTTTAGGCACTCACACCCCCTGCCCTGCTCAAGCCACCTGCACTTTAGCCAGTGGTCCATCCACCGTCCACAGGCATAACAACCCCGCTGACGAAGGCGGACAGGTCGGAGGCCAGGAAGAGGACGGCATCGGCGATCGATTGCGGCTCGCCTGGCTCGCCGGCAAGCTCGTACACGGGCTTGCAACGGTCGAAGTAAGCCATGTCGATCGCGCTGTTATCCAGGATCGCAGTGCCCCCGATTGCCCCCGGGCAGACTGCGTTGCAGCGGATGCCCTCCGCCCGATACCCCCATGCTACCGAGCGCGTGAGACCGATCACACCATGCTTTGAAGCCGTATAGGCCGCACCGCCAGAGCCTCCACGTAAGGCGGCGACGGACCCGATATTGACGATGGAGCCACGTCCGGCCTTCACCATGTGGGGCAGAACACCGCGAATGAGAATAAAAGGGGCCGTGAGGTTCACCGCCATGACCCGGCCCCAAAGCTCTGCGGAGGCGTCTGTAGCGGACTTGTAGTCGTCGAATATCCCGGCGCAATTGACGAGAATGTCGATCCTCTCGAATTGCCCTACTATGTCCGCGATGGCCTGCTCTACGGCTTCCTCGTCGGTGATGTCGACGTCGGCGCCCCATGCAGTGCCACCCGCCGATCGGATTTGCGCCAGCGTGTCTTCGACGCGCTCCGGGATACGATCGAGGATCGCGACGCGCGCGCCGTGCTTGGCGAGCGTGTTCGCGATTGCGCGACCGATCCCGGCGCCCCCGCCGGTCACTATGGCGGTTCGTCCATCCAGGTCGATTTTCGAAAGCGACGCGCCGGCTGCCGCAAGCTGCACGCTTTCTACTTCCACAGTCAACGAACCGGCTCCCCCTGCCCGCTGCTAATGTATTTATCGATCGTCTGATGGTAATGCCGGATCCGTACTTCCTGGTATTCGGACAGCGTGACTTTGTTCGTCAAATTGGCTTTCAATCCACGCTGCATCGGCTCCAAGTTGTCAATATCCTGTTGAAGGATCAAGCCGAGGCCGCCCAGTTCAGGCACGCTTTCCAGGGACTCTCCTGGCTGGATGACAACCGTGCGCCCGGATGGTGGCCGCTCGCCTTCGAAAGGAACGTAAAGACTGACCTCGAAGGTCGAGTGATCGGGATCGTCCCCAGGAAGAAACCGATAGACAATAGGCGATCCTAGTGAAGACCATGGCGCGAAGTTAGGAAAGATGCTGTATTCGATCGGGTCGACCAGATAAGACATTGGCTTGTCGGTCAGGTCGACGCCAAGGCGCTGCTGGTAGACTTTGGCCGCCATGCGCTGCATCGCGTCGCGCGTGGCCTCACCAGGCCTGATCTTGCTTTCGGGACTGTCGACGAGCTCTGGAGCGAAGCCCCCGATCCAGTTCTCGATAATCTCTTGCTCGGTTGGACGCTCGACCAAATGGGGAGAGGGAAGCCCCATCGGCGTATGCATCCGGCTGAAGTGAGGTTCATCAGGCCAAATGTCGTACTGAGTCTGAACGTCACTTCCGCCCGAGCGGACATGTTGATGTGATTCATAGCCATGGAGCACTTCGATGAAGGCTTCCATGTTGACTTTCCAATTCACAGCCATCGGTCGCACGACCGTAACAAGCCTGTAGCGATTATGGAAATTCCATCCTTCAACGCTTTCCCACTGATCGACCATCTTGCCCATGTAATCACGCAATGTGGGCGCGTTTTCATCGAAGTTGATGAAAACGAACCCGTTCCATTCTTCGCAACGAATTTCGGGCAACTTGTGAGTTTCGGGCTTCACCTTAGGGAAATCCCACTGGCACGGCACCCATTTCAACGCACCATCGATATCCCAGGTGAAGCCGTGATAGGGGCACTTCAACTCGTTAACGTGTTGGGTGGCCTTCGTGCACAGTTCACGACCGCGATGAAGACATGAGTTGGCGAAGGCCTTGAACGAGTTGTCCTTCTGGCGAACAATCAACACCGACCGTCCGGCGTTCCGATACACCGCGACATCGCCGGGGTTGGGAATGTCGTAGGACCAAACCGCGTACTGCCACACGCGGGGCCACATCCGCTCCATCTCAAGCTCGAAAAACTCGCGCGAATAATAGCGCCTGGCATCCAGAGGAGCGGTTCCCAGCCGCTCCTCCGTGCTGATGCAGAGGGTTTCGTCCGCAGGAATGGTGTCTCGGCTGAGAATGTCCTGAAGCAGCTCGGGACGATCCATCTCGGCCGGTGGTGCCGGCACTTCTTCGAAGGCAACCGCGTTGGCTTCCATGGCTCTCAATCCTCTCGTTGACTTCCTTTGGCATACAGCAAGCATGTCAAAGGCGACGAGTCAATCGCCGCCTGCAGGTTCTGGCCTGTTGCCTTCGACAGGAGGCGCAGCAAGGTGCACGCCACCCGATCGACACGGCGTATTCAGCGAGGAGACGGGTGGAGAGCGACACAATCGAGAAATAGTCGCTAGCGGAGCACAGCCCTTACGGCAAAGATATGGCCCCTAAGCTACCTTCATCGGCCACGAACATCGCTGCTGCGACGTGGTCGCTCTGGCATCCGTTAGCTGTCAGCATGTACGAAGCTGCTTAGGCGACCCTGAATGATTGCCTGCGCGTCCGCGACCATCGTTCGGATCAGCTCCTCGCAACTTGGAATGTCGTGGATCAACCCCTGCGCCTGACTGGCCCAGATCAGTCCCGCCTCGATGTCGCCGGTCTCCAATGCCGTCCGCCCCCTCGCACCTGATACCAGTGGCTGAATGTCCGCAAAGACGCTGTCGGGCTGGTTGGTGATCTCTACCACCTTGTCGGAAACGCCCGTCTTGGCCACGCGGCCGGTATTGCGGAACTTGCGGAATATCAGGTTCGTATCCCGTTCCGAGTTGGCGACGATCATTTGCTTGATGTTGTCGTGGATCGGTGCCTCTAGCGTCGCGCAAAAGCGCGTGCCCATGTTCACGCCCTCCGCGCCCAGGGCTAGAGCCGCCGCCAACCCGCGACCGTCCGCAAAGCCGCCGGACGCAATGATAGGGATCGAGAGCTTATCTGCAGCGGCAGGAATCAGGATGAGGCCCGGGATGTCATCCTCCCCCGGATGACCTGCGCACTCGAATCCGTCGATCGAGATCATGTCGACACCCAGCTGCTCCGCCGAGAGAGCGTGGCGTACCGCGGTGCACTTATGAATGACGATGATGCCGTGGGACTTGAGATCCGCGACATGCTCCTGCGGATTATGTCCGGCCGTCTCCACGATACGGATGCCGCTTTCGATTATCGCCTTGCGATACTCGGCGTAGGGAGGCGGTGTGACCGATGGCAGCACGGTGAGGTTCACACCGAACGGCTTGTCGGTCATTGTCCGGCACCGCTCGATCTCGCGACGCAGATCGTCGGGTGTAGGCTGAGTCAGGGCCGTGAGAATGCCAAGACCGCCAGCATTGGAGACTGCGGCAGCAAGCTCCGCTCTGCCGACCCACATCATCCCTCCTTGAACAATGGGATGTTCGATCCCCAGCAAGTCGGTTGCGCGCGTCTTGAGTGTCATTGTTTTGCTCCCTCCGAGGCAGGCCGGTGGCTGCAACGCCTGAAGCCTGAATTAGTCAGCCGATCAGCTTGCATGCATCAGCGCCCGCCTTACCAGCGCTCAAGCAAAGGCCTGCTTCAGATGCAACTCCAGATTGTCGCTGCCTCGCGGATTCCGACCGGCTCGACCTCGGCTTCTTCCCGATCAGTGACCCAGGCCGCTGCCGCCCGACAGCTCCTTCGCGATCGCGCCGACCATCTCCTTGGCATCGCCGAACAGCATCTGCGTGTTGGGATTGAAGTAGATAGGATTGTCGACCCCGGCAAAGCCGGCACTCATCGATCGTTTGATGATGAAAACAGACCGTGCACGGTCTGCCTCGATAATCGGCATTCCCGCGATGCCGCTGCTTGGATCATCGCGAGCAGCCGGATTGATCGTGTCATTAGCGCCGATGATCAGCGCTACGTCAGTCTGCGGCATGTCCGGATTGACATCGTCCAGCTCGACCAGTTGCTCGTAGGGTACGTTTGCCTCCGCGAGCAGCACGTTCATGTGGCCGGGCATACGCCCCGCGACCGGATGTATCGCGAATTTCACTTCTACACCCTTCTTGGTCAGCGCCTGGTACAATTCGCTGACCTTGTGCTGTGCCTGACTGACCGCCATGCCGTAGCCCGGGATAACGACAACGCTGCCGGCATTCTCCATTTGCAAGGCGGCCTCCTCGGCAGAGGCAGAGCGCACAACCCTGTCGTCCTTTCCGCCCGCTGCCGCGGCCGCTGCGGCGCCAAACCCCCCGAACATGACGTTCGCGAAGCTGCGGTTCATGGCCTTGCACATGATCACGGCGAGAATGAAGCCTGAGGCGCCGTCAAGCGCGCCCGCCACAATCAGCAATTTGTTGCCCAGGGCGAACCCCATGGCCGACGCAGCGAGGCCGGCATAGCTGTTGAGCAGCGCGATAACCGTTGGCATGTCCGCCCCACCGATGGGGATTACCAACAGTATCCCGAACACGAGGGCAAGAGCGACGAAAATGGGAAAGAGCCAGGTCTGCGTGGGATCGATCACGATCGCTGCGGCTACTCCAATTCCAGCTAAGGCGATGCCGCCATTCAGGAAACGCTGCCCAGGGAAAACGACCGCTCTGGAAGGTAGCAGTTCCTGGAGCTTGCCAAACGCGACAACGGACGCCGCGCATGTCAAAAAGCCCAGGATCATCTCGAACATCAGCGCGCCCAGAACGAAAGTACCGGCGAACTGCGGCTGCGCGTGCTTGTAGTACTCGGCCGCCCCGATCAAACCAACCGCGAGCGCGCCGAAGGCGTGGCTGATGGCCGTGCGCTGCGGAATTGCCGTCATCGGCATCAGCAGCGCCATGGGAATACCAAGGCCAGCGCCGGCTACCATCGCAAGCACGATCAGGTCGTAGCTGACCACCTCATGATGGACGAGTGCGCCGACGATGGCGATGGCCATGCCCGCCTCTCCGGCCAGCACGCCGCGGCGCGCGCTGGATGGGTGGCTCATCCACATCAACGCCAGGATAAACAGGGCGGACGCCGCAATCGCGGCAAACGGAACGAAAACGTCCATGGGTCAGCCCCCCCTGCGCTTGAACATCTTGAGCATGCGGTCGGTGATCATGAAGCCGGAGACCAAATTGACCGTGGCGCAGAATACCGCGATGGTGCCGAGCGTACGCGCCAGCGGCGTCGCACCGGCTTCTCCGGTAATCGGAATCGCGCCGACGATGACGACGGCCGCGATTGCATTCGTCAGGCTCATCAACGGCGAATGCAGGAGTGGCGATACCTTCTTGATCAACTGCAGGCCAAGAAATGCCGCAAGTACAAAGACGAAGACATAGTCGAGATTGAAAGCGGTCATGGGATTGGTCCCTTACCCGACGTTGTTTTGGATTAGGCGACTTGTGGCTCGGCAAATCGCGGATGAACGATTTGACCGCCGCGTGTCAGCGTCACAGCCTCCACCAATGGGTCATCCGCGCGCAGCGCCAGCGCTTGCGCACCCTTGTCCCAGAAGGCCTCCAGGAAGTTGTAGCAGTTGCGGGCGAACAGGTTGGAAGCATCGGCCGCTATGCGCGACGCGCCGTCCACAAGGCCGATGATGATGACACCGTGCCTTAGGATTGCCTCTCCGGCCACGACGCCCTCGACATTCCCCCCGTTCTCCGCAGCCAGGTCAACGATGACGCTGCCTGCCTTCATTGTCGCCACCTGGGAGTCGCTGATCAACCGCGGAGCCGGGCGGCCGGGGATAAGCGCGGTGGTGACCACAATGTCCTGAGCCGCGATATGCTCCGAGATGAGAGCCGCCTGTCGCTCGAGATAGGCAGAGCTCATCTCGCCGGCATAGCCGCCCTCGGCCTTCGTGATCTCGTCACCTTCGCGCACGTTCTCGAAGATCGGCTTGGCGCCGAGCGACTGAATCTGCTCACGGACCTCCGGCCTCACGTCCGTTGCCGATACGATCGCACCAAGGCGCCGCGCCGTAGCGATGGCTTGTAGGCCCGCAACTCCGACGCCCATGACAAACGCCTTGGCTGCCGGGATGGAGCCAGCGGCCGTAGTCATCATGGGGAAGCACCGGTTAAGCTCGCTCGCGGCGCGTACCACTGCGTGATAGCCAGCGAGGTTCGCCTGGCTGGAGAGTATGTCCATCGACTGCGCCCGGGTGATCCGGGGCAACAGCTCCAATGCCAGCGCCTCGATGCCGAGCGATGCGTAGCTCGCAATTCTCGTGTGATCGGCAAAGGGCGCCAGCCCTCCAATCAACTTGGTACCGAGCTTGATGCCGGCAATCGTGTCGGGCGCGGGGGGGCGGACGGCCAGGATTACGTCCGACTGTTCGATGATTTTGCCGCGATCGCCAACGTCGGCCTTCTGCGATGCATAGGCTTCGTCCTTGAAGCCTGCGAGCAGCCCTGCCCCCTGCTCGACGGTCACCTCGACACCAAGCTTGATGAACCGGGTCGCCACGGTTGGCGACATTGCCACGCGATGTTCGCTCGGCGCGTGTTCCTTCAGAACCCCGATCCTCACCTGCTCCACCCTTTCGTTATGTTTCGGCGGCCTTGGCCATGTCCGCACTCACAGCAATATACATTCATGCCGGCGGCTAAACACACATGTTTTTCGAAAGATCTATGATATTCGGGACGTGATTTGCCGGCTGGGCCTTATAAGACGCATGTTATTACCGCAGGCGACGTCAAGGAGCGAACTCCAGGCAGACACCCAGCGGCCCGTGAGGGACGCTGTTACGCCTGTGCGTCTCGTAGTACCGAGGGGCTCTTGCACAGTTCTTAGGGATGCGGCCACAGCTCACTTCACGAAGAGTCGGCGAGGTCTTTGATTTATCCCGGACACCGGTCGATGGCTCGCACTACCGTCACAGTTGGTTCTTCAGGCCGGATGCAATCAAGTACCGCCACAACACCATGACAGTCGCAGACTCCGAATATATTGACTATAAATCGGTTCGTGTCGGTAAGGCCGAACTCTAACTGGTGTCGTGTTTTAAACGATAGATTCATACCGGCGCTCTTAACCACGGCGCCGGGGCTGGTTGACTGGCGCTACCCACAGGTCGCTAGACAGCTCATGGAAGGCCTCCCAAGCCATCAGGCCCAATACTGATCTAGGACTTCCTTGAGCGCCTCCTCGGCCTCCTGGCGCGATGCACCGCCCTTGTTGAGCAATGTGAGCCGGACGCCCTTCCGATCGGCACCGTCGATCCGGATGACCGGCTTACCGCCCGCCGTCGAGACCGTTTCGGGCTTTCCTGACTTCTTGGGGGATCCTGACCTCTTGGGGGGGTCTACGGCCAAGCCCAGAGCCTTGATGATATCGACCACTGAATGCGGTGGCCCGCCAGCTTCGCGGGCCTCGGCCATGCGCCCTGCTTCTGCGAACGCCCTCGCCTTGCGATCCTCCGGCTTCAGCAGCCCCTTGAGGGCGATAGCGTTGCGCACGCCGAGGTCCTGGGGATTGGCGAACGCCCGCAACAGCTCATGTGGCAGGCGTGCGAGATCGAGGTAGCGGGTGAGCCAGCTTTCGGTGACGTTCAGTCTTTCGGCCATCGTCCTCTGGCGGCCGTCATAGTAGAGGTCCAGCGCACGGAGATAGTCCCTCGCCCGCTCCAGATCGCTCAGATCGTCACGCGCCCGGTTCTCGATGTCGGCAAGGCGGAATGCCTCTTCGTCGCCGATGTCGCGGATGTCGACGAGAAACTTGAAGTCGGGGTAGTTGTGCGAG
>Ga0068862_100001527_pt1 | contig 21197 bp, 21 predicted proteins | sample KBSSwiS52_FD_66598 | JGI IMG/M metagenome (GOLD analysis project Ga0068862, IMG submission 66598) | Switchgrass rhizosphere microbial communities from Kellogg Biological Station, Michigan, USA - KBS Switchgrass S5-2 | ecosystem: Host-associated > Plants > Roots > Rhizosphere > Soil ... | reverse complement strand
GTGGTGCCCGACGTGTAGAAGAGCCAGGAGGGATCGTCGGGGTCGACGTCGACCGGCTCGGTCAGCGCGGCGCCCGGGGGGACGACCTCGCCCCACTCGAAGGCACCGGGTACGGGCTCGGTGCAGATCCTCAGCTCGACCCCGTCGAATTCGTCGCCGCGGGCGCTGAAGCCATCGTGGTACTCGGGGCCGTAGAGGAGGGCGCGGGCACCCGAGTTCTGGACGATGTAGGCGATCTCGCGGGGGTGCAGACGGGCGTTGATCGGGACGACGACGAGCCCGGCGGCAAAGCAGCCATAGATCGCCTCCAGGACCCGGGGCCCGTTGGCCAGGACGAAGGCGACCCGGTCGCCCGTCTGCAGGCCGCGATCGAGCAGGTTGCCGCCAAAGGCGAGCGCACTCTCGTAGAACTCGCGGTAGGTGAGGCTCTCCTCGCCGCGCCGGATCGCCGTCTGGTCGGGACGCTGGCGGGCCTGCTTGGCGAGGAATGCGGCAGCGTTCACGGGCCCTCGCCTGAGTCGAGACCGAACCAGGCGACCGGGCGGTCGCGCATCTCCTCCGCCGGGTGCGGCGAGAAGCTGACCGCGGCGTCGCACTCGTAGTCGTCGAAGCCATCCTCGCTGTCGCCCTCGAGCCGGGCCAGGAGCTGAACCCCCTCCTCCAGCCTGATCACGCCGAGGGCATAGGGCAGCTGGTCCTCGAAGCCCTTGGGCGGCACCGCGCGGACCACCGAGTAGCTGACCAGGGTGCCCTTGCCGCTCGCCTCCTTCCAGCCGAGGTCCGCCGACTGGCAGTAGGGGCAGCGGTAACGCGGCCACATGTTCGGCTTGCCGCAGTCGTTGCAGGACTGGATCATCAGGCGGCCCTCAGCGAGGGCCTCGTTGAAGGCGTCGGCGAGGCCGCTCAGCGCCTGCTCGCTCATCAGTTTCCTCCCTGCTCGGTCCGCTCGAGGAGCAGCACCTGGGCGTCCATATAGGTGCCACCGGTGCCGCCGATCAGGCATTTGCGCGGTTCGTCGATCTGCCGCTCGGGCTCGGCGGCCCAGAGCAGCTGGCGGACCCCCTCGATCAGGAGCGCCATGCCGCCGCCGACGCCGGTGTGCCCGGCCGAGAGCAAGCCGCCGTTCGTGTTCATCGGGAAATCGCCGCCGGGAGAGGTGGCGCCGGAGGCGAACCAGCGGGCGCCCTCGCCGTCGGCGCAAAGGCCGAGCTTCTCGCTGGCGATCGTCGTCACCGCTGCGTAGGAGTCGTAGACCTCGGCGAAGTCGAGGTCCTCGGGCTTCCATCCCGACTGCGCCCAGGCCCGGTCACCGGCGACCTTCCAGCCCATCGTCGCCAGGTCGGTCTCCTGAGCGATCGTGTAATGGCTGACACAGCCACCGGATCCCGCGATCCTGACCGCTGCGTCACGGCGCCCGCGCGCGTTCTCCGCCGTCGTCATCACGAAGGCGGCGGCGCCGTCGGCGAGCGGCGGGCACTCCAGCGCGTGCAGGGGGTCGGTGATCATCTTCGATTCGAGCACCTTCTCGACCGTCAGCTCGCGGTCGCGGTACATCGCGTTGGGGTTCAGCTGGGCCCATTTGCGCAGCGCGACACAAACCGAGGCCATCTCCTCCGGGGTCGATTTGGTCTCGTACATGTAGCGCTGGGTGATCAGGCCGCCAACCGCATTGAAGGTCAGGCCGGAGGCTCGCTCCCACTCCTGCGGAATCCCGTTGGCGGTCAGCATCGTCACCATCTCCGAGAGGTCAGCCGAGCCCCAGCGCTCCGCCTGCAGGACCAGGACCGTCTCGGCGTGGCCGCTGTTGATCAGTCCGGAGACGACGCGGACTGCGTTGTCGGAGGTCGAGCCGCCGGAGTGGACCATGAAGCTGGACTTGGCCTCGCGCGAGAGGCCGAGCTCTTCGACCATGCGGCTGAAGATCAGGTCGGCCTGGTCGTCGAAGGAGTGCAGGTTCGGGATCAGGACGATCGTGTCGACGTCGGCTGGCTTCATCGCGGCGTCGTCGAGGGCTCGCATGGCGACCTCGGTCAGGGCGCCGATGAAGCTGCGGTCGGGAAAACGGCCGGACTCGAGCTCGCCGACCCCGATGAATACGGGGTCGCGAGGCGAACCGGGCTCGAAGCTGAGGCCGGCTGCGTCAGGCATCCTCGCCCTCCTGCGGCCGGCGCCGCGCCAGCATCACCTGCTGAAACACCATTACCTCCTCGTCTCGCTGGTTTCGCACCGAGTAGTTGACTTCGAGCTGCCCGTAGCGAGGGCTCTCCCCCGCCTCCAGCGAGAGCACTTCGGCGACGACGTGGATCGTGTCGCCCGCGACCACCGGCTTCGTCGCTTTGACGCTGCGGATCTCCAGCAGCGCGGCGATCCCGTTGCCGTAATAGCCGCTCATCCCGACCAGGCCGATCGCGATGCACTGGGTCAGCGGGCCGTGGGCGATGCGGGTGCCGAAGCGGCCTTCCTTGGCGAACTCCTCATCGATGTGAAGCGGGTAGTGGTCGCCGGTCAGGCCGGCGAAGGCGGTGAAGTCCGCAGCGTCGACGGTGCGACCGCGGGTACGGATCACGTCGCCAACCCCGAAGTCCTCGAAGTAGCGGTCCTCCGGGTCTTTGTAAACGGCGCTCACGTCTCTTTGACCTCGTCAACTCGAACGTAGATACTCCAAATCAGCGCTAGCCTACCATGGAACAATCGCTTGTTTGCCTCCCCTGAGGCGCCCTGCCAGACTGGGCGCCGGGGAGCTATCCGAAGAGGAGGACATTTCTTGAGCACGGTGAACCGCGAACCCGTCGTCGTCTCGAACGGGCACTCATTTCTCGAGAGCGTACGTTGGCACGAGGGCGACGTCTACGCCTCCGATTTCCACAAGAACCTCGTGCTGCGCTGGGACGGCGGCGAGGCCCCGCCCGAGGTGGTGGTCGAGCTCGGCGACGAACCCTCCGGCCTCGGCTGGACCCTCGAGGGCGAGCTGGTCATCGCCTCGCAGGTGGAACGCAAGCTGCTGAAGGTCGTCGACGGGGAGGCACGCGAGTTCGCCGACCTGAGCGAGTTCGCGGGCGGAAACGCCAACGACCTCTGCATCGATGGTCAGGGTCGGATCTGGGTCGGCAACTTCGGCTGGGACGTCTACGCCGATCCCCTGATCCGGGGTGCAAAGCTGATGCGGGTCGACCCGGACGGCAGCGTCCACTCCGTCGCCGACGACATCGAGTGCCCGAACGGGATCGCGGTCAGCCCCGACGAAAAGACGCTCTACGTGGCCGAGACCTTCGCCGCCCAGATCCTCGCCTTCGACATCGAGGCCGACAGCTCGCTGTCCAACCGCCGCGTCTGGGCGAGCTTCGGCGAGAAAACCTGGACCGAGCTCCCGGAGATGCTCGCCTCCCCCACCCTGCTTCCGGACGGGATCGCGCTCGACGCCGAGGGCGCCATCTGGTGCACCGACTGCCACGGCAGCGGCGTCGCCAGAGTCGCCGAAGGCGGTGAGATCCTCGAGTTCGTCTCCAGCGCCCCGGATGCGACCTTCTCGATCATGCTCAGCCGCGGCGAGAACCCGCAGATGTACATGGCGACGACCTTCCCGTTCGGAGGGGGCGACCCGTGGACTGAACACAAGTCGAAGCTGCGGAGGGTGGCGGTCGACGTGCCGGGGGCCGGGTTCCCGGACTGAGGGATTCGAGGGACGGCTTTACGGATTCGAGGGCGGCGCTTGGGGGTCCCTCCCCGGACGAAACACCATCCTTTCGGGTGGTTTCTTGCGTGTCCGGGGGAGGGACCCCCAACCACCGCCAACGCCACCAAGGTCGAGAGTCCCGACGCCCCCACTTTCTTTTAGCTTCTCCTTGGGGCGCTCGCGGTAGAGCGGAGAGCTTCCGAGTCACCGGCCCCCTGGCGCATCTAGGGCCGAGCTACGCAACTAGTCCCGCAGCAAGCCCCAGAGAATCGTGTCGGCGAGCCGTTCGCCGACCTGATCGGGGCCCTCCGGGCCGTCCGGCCGGAACCACTCGGCCGCCCAGTTCAGCGAGCCGAGGATCGAGAGCACGGCGATCTTCGGGTCGATCCGCGCCGAGAAGGTGCCGCTGGCAATGCCGTCGTCCATGATCTTCACGAAGACGTCCTCGTAGCGCTTGCGCTTGTCGAGCACCCGTGCCCGGTTTGGGCCCTTCAGGTAGCGCCACTGGTGGAAGACGACGAGCGTCCGTTCCGGGCTCTCGGCGACCACCCCGAGGTGGGCTTTGATCGCCGCCCGCGTGCGCTCGGCCGGATCGGTGACTTTGCTCGTACCGGCGGCGGCGTCGAGGAAGCGGTTGATCCCGCTCTCGACGATCTCGTAGAGCAGGGTTTCCTTGCCGTCGATGTGGGCATAGAGGCTGCCTGGCAGGACGCCGACGGCGTTCGCGATCTCCCGCATCGTGGTGCCCGCGTAGCCGGTCTCGCTGAAAAGCCTCGTGGCCACCTCGAGGATCACCTCGCGCGGTTTGCTCAGGTTCTCCTGGGTAGCGATTCAGATCACCTAACGAACGATCATATCCTTGTCACTAGTCGACAAACTCAGCGCCGACTTCGGAATTGTACGGCTTTAGTCGTCTGAAACCAAACGCTTGTTTTTCTCTATGAAGAGCCGCGACCGACTCAACCCGTCCTCAGCGCGAAGGGCTCAGCGACGGTCTCGCCGAGCTCGCACCAGACCATCTTCGTGCGCAGGAATTCGCGCGTCGCCTCGATCCCGGCGGCGCTGCCGAGGCCAGAGTTCTTGTAGCCGCCAAAGGGCGCGTTGGGCGCCGTCGCGCGGTAGGTGTTGACCCAGACGGTGCCGGCTTCGAGGCGACCGGCGACGCGGTGGACGCGCTTCACGTCGCGGGTCCAGATGCCGGCGGCGAGGCCGTAGTCGGTCGCGTTGGCCAGCGCCACCGCCTCCTCCTCGTCGCGAAAGCGGAGCGTCGCCAGGACCGGGCCGAAGACCTCCTCCTGGGCGATCCGATCGCCGGCGGCGACATCGCGGATGATCGTCGGCTGGAAGAAGAAGCCGTCCGGCAGCCCGGCGATCGCAGCCCGACCGCCACCCGCCGCCACGTCGGCGCCACCGGCTTCGGCCTCGCGCACCATCGTCGCGATCTTCTCGATGTGGGGTGCAGTCGAGACCGGACCCATCTCGGTCGCCGCCTCGAGCGGATCGCCGATGCGGACTCCGGAGGCGCGGGCGACCAGGCGAGCGACGAATTCGTCGTAGATCTCGTCCTCGATCAGAAGGCGCGAGCCAGCGATGCACATCTGCCCGCTGGCGGCGAAGATCCCGGCGAAGACCCCAGCCTCGGCGGCGTCGAGGTCGGCGTTAGCGAAGACGACGTTGGGGCTCTTGCCGCCGAGCTCGAGCACGCAGCCGCGCGTCCGCGCAGCCATCGCCAGCGCCACCGCCCGGCCGCCCTCGCGGCCGCCGGTGAACGCTGCCTTCTCGATGCCGGGGTGCTCGACCAGGGCCATGCCGGCCTGGGCCGAACCGGTCAGCACGTTGACGACGCCCGGCGGGAAGCCCGCCTCCTCGAACAGCGGCGCCAGCCGCAGGAAGCCGGCGGCAGCGAACTCCGAGGGCTTGACGACCACCGTGTTGCCGGCGGCGATCGCCGGCGCCAGCCACATCATCGTCGTCAGGCATGGCGTGTTCCACGGGGTGAGCGCGGCGATCGGGCCAAGCGGCTCGTGGACGCGGTAGCCGAACATCGCCGGGCGGTCGAGCGGGACCACCGCTCCCTCAATCTTGTCCGCCAGCCCGCCGAAGTAGTAGAGGTACTCCGGAATCAGCCGGATCTGGCTCAGCGCCTCGCGGTAGAGCTTGCCGGTCTCGCGGGTTTCCAGCGCCGCGATCTCCTCGGCTTGGGCGTCGACGACGTCGGCAAGCCGCATCAGAAGTCGACCCCGTTTGGTCGCCGAGAGGCCGCGCCAGCCCTCCGAGCGGAAGGTCCGGCGGGCGGCGGCCACCGCGGCCTCGACGTCGGCGCCCCCCGCGTCGGCGAGCTCGGCCCAGACCTGCCCGGTCGCCGGGTTGACCGACCCGTAGGTCGCGCCGTCGCGCGCCTCGCACTCTTCGCCGCCGATGTAGAGGCCAAAGCGTGAGGTGGGCTCGGCGAGGTTCGCTTCCGGCATCGTCAAATCCTGTAGACGCGGGTAGCGGTGCCACTCAGCATCGCCGCCCGCTCGCCGGCGGAGAAGTCTGCGATCAGCTCCCGGAACGCCTTGACGATCGCCTCAAAGCTGCTGTAGAGGAGGTCGGCCGGGGTGTTCGTCGCGAACATGCAGCGCTCGGGGCCGAAGGCCTCGATTGCGCCGAGGATGAAGGGACGGATCGAGTCCACCGTCCAGTCGTGGTCCGACATCCCCATCCCGGAGAGCTTGAGGACGACGTTCTCCTGCGCGGCCATCGCAGCGATCCCGTCGCGCCAGGCGCGCAGGCCCTCCTCGCTGCGGTCGAACGGCGTCCCGGTGTGCTCGAGCACGATCTGGGTCTCAGGGAAAGCGCACGCCAGGTGAACCGCTTCTGGCAGCAGCTGGGTCGAGTTGCAGTACAGATCGAAGCTCAGGTCGCGCGCGGCGAGGTCGGCGAATCCCCGGCGCCAGCTCGGGTTCAGCATCAGTTCGCCGCTGTCGCAGAAGCGCTTGCCCGGATCCTCGTCGTCCCAGTTGACGCACTCGCGCACGCCGCGAACGTTGGGCGATTCGAGGTGGCGGTCGATGGTCTCACCGACCGCCGGGTCTCGCAGTTCGACCCGCGGCACGATGCCGTGCGGGAAGCCGTGCTGGTCGGCGACGGCCTGCACCCAGCGGGTTTCGTCGACCGGGTCGTCGCCCCAGAGTGCCTCTACGTGGACCGATTTGATGATCCCGTTGCGCTCGGCGTGGGCGAGGTAGTCATCGATCAGCCAGGGCCGCGGCAAGCCGGTGAGATCCCCCATCACCCCGACCGGATCGCTCGGAGACGGGGGCACGAGCCACGGATAGTTGTTGTTCACCGTGTCCCAGAGGTGATGGTGCGAGTCGACGATCGGCTCGGCCGTGCTCATTTCATTCCTCTCCCCAAAAACAAGCGTACGTTTGCCAAGCGAAATCCTAGCTCAGTTTGCGGCTGCGCTGGTCCTTGCGTCCGATGAGCATCTTCTGGCGGAAGCTCATCACCTCCTCGCCGCGCTGGTTGACGGTCGAGTAGTGGATCTCCAACCGGCCGTGGCGGGAACCCTCGGCCGCGTCGCATTCGGTCACGGTGCCGATCACGCGCAGGGTGTCACCGGCGCGCACCGGCGCGCTCGCCCGCACCGCTTCGATCTCGAGCTGGGCGACGACGGCGTCGCCGAGGTAGCCGCTCATCCCGATCAGGCCGATCGCCAGGCTGAGGGTCAGTGAGCCGTGGCCAACCCGCGTTCCGAATCGGGTCTCACGACCGAACTCTTCGTCTACGTGGAGCGGGTAGTAGTTGCCGACGAGGCCGGCGAAGGTGTGGAAGTCGGCTGCCTCGAGGGTGCGGCCGCGCGTTTCGATCACGTCGCCGAGAGCGAAGTCCTCGAACCATTTGGGCTCGGGATCCTCGTAACGGCGGGGCATCCTCAGCGCGACTCCGCGGGACGCTCGAGCCCGGCGCGCTCGAGGACCCGGTCGAGCGTCTGCTCGTCGAGCCCGACCGCGCGGAGGACGTCGACCGTGTCGACGCCGAGCGCCGCCGGCCAGCGGATCGGGGTGCCGGGCGGCTCGACCGGGGTGCGGACCATCTGCCGGTCGCTCGGCGCCTGGCCCTCGATCTCCTCCTGCAGGAAGGGCTGCCGCTCGAGCGTCAGCGGGTGCTCGACGGTGGTGGCCAGCTCGTTCACCGCCGAGGCCGGGACCTGGGCGGCGACCAGGATCCGTTCCAGCTCGGCGCTGTCGAACTTCGAGGTGCGCTGCTCGAGCTCGTCGTGCAGCTCGCTGCGGTGGCGGACCCGGTCTTTGATCGTCACGTAGCGCTCGTCCTCGATCAGCTCGGGGCACTCGAGCGCCGCGCAGAGGCGGCGGAAGATCGCGTCGTTGCCGGCGCCGATCATGATCCAGCCGTCGGCCGAGCGGAAGGCTTCGAAGGGGGCGGCGATCGGGAAGCCGGAGCCCGCCGGAGCCGGCGATTCGCCGCTCGCTTTCAGGTTCAGGACCTGCTGGGAGAGGAGCATCAGCGCCGCATCGGTGAGGGTGATCTCGAGGTGCTCGCCCTCCCCCGTCTTCGCGCGCCGCGCCAGCGCCCCCATGATCGCCGTCGCCGCCCACATCCCGGTCGAGAGGTCGATCAGCGAGACCGGCACCCGTGCCGGCTCGGCGCCGGGGTGGCCGGTGGCGTACATGATCCCGCTGAAGGCCTGGATCACCGGGTCGTAGCCGGGCAGCTCGCGGCCGACGGGGCCGCCTCCGTAGGCCGAGATCGAGCAGTAGATAAGGCGCGGGTTCAGCTCATGGACCTCCTCCCAGGAGAAGCCGAGCTTGTCGAGCTTGCCGGGACGGAAGTTCTCGACCAGGACGTCGGACTCGGCGACCAGCTTGCGAGCCGCCGCCACCCCGTCAGCTTCGGTCAGGTCGAGGACGATGCTGCGCTTGTTGCGGTTGTAGGCGAGGTAGACGGTGCTCTCGCCGTGCAGGATCGGCGGCATGTGACGGCCGTCGTCGCCGCGCACCGGGCGCTCGATCTTGATCACTTCGGCACCGAGGTTGGCGAGGACCATCGTCGCCATCGGGCCGGCGATTACGTTGGTGAAATCCGCGACCCGGATCCCCTCGTAGGTGGTGGCAACGTCGGTTATGGCTTCCTTTCCGCTCCACCCCGCTCGCGCTGCCACTGGTCCTGGGCGGCGAGGCGGGCGGCGGCGGTCGCGTTCTTGTTGTCCTCGGCGGCATCGATCACCCGCTCATAGCTTTCCCTGACCGGCCCGATCTGGCCGTCGAAGCGGGGGATCACCTCTTCGGCGAACAGCTCATAGCTTCGCTTCTGGTCCTCGAAGCGGGCGAAGTCGGCCCCCTGGAAGAGGTAGGTGCCGAAGCCGCCGGAGCGCTCGACCAGCCGCTCGATCTGCGCGGCGGCCATCTCGGGGGTGCCGATCACGCCACGGCCGGTGCTGTTGATCACCTCGGCCAGGGCGTCGAGGCCTGGCGGGGCGTCGATCGCCGAAGGGGTGATGTGGGAGAGGTAGTCGAACTGCCACTGCAAGCCATAGCGCACCTCCTCCATCGCCTGCTCGATGGTGGGAGCGATGTGCATCGGTCCCAACAGGCGCCACTTCTCGCGCTCCATCTCGTGTCCGTTTCGGGCGGCCTCCTCGGTCATGATCTCCCAGTGTTCGGGCAGGCGGTCGGTGCCGGCCGGGTCGGTGGCGGCGAGCGAGAGCATGCCGAGGCCGTGGCGGCCGGCGAGCTTCGGGCCCGAGGGGGAGATCGTGCCCACCACCGAGAGCTCGAGCTCGGAGTAGGGCAGCAGTTGGAGCTTGGCGTCGACGAGCTCGAACCAGGAGCCGTTCCTGTTCACCGTCTCGCCGCGAAGCAGGGCAAGGATTACGTCGAGCGCCTCTTCCATGCGGGGGCGCAGCTCGGTGGCGTCGATGCCGTGCATCCAGGCATCGGTCGGGAGCTGACCGGGGCCCATCCCGAACATCGTGCGGCCCTCGGTCAGATGGTCGAGCAGGACGATCCGCTCGGCGACCTGGAAGGGGTGGTGGTAGGGGAGCGAGATGACGCCGGTGCCGAGGCGGATCTGGGAGGTCATCGGTGCCACCTGGGAGATCACCAGCTCGGGCGAGGAGACGATCTCCGAGCCGCCGGAGTGGTGCTCGCCGATCCAGGCCTCATCGAAGCCGATCCGGTCGAGGTGGCAGACCAGCTCGAGGACCCGGCGGATCGCCAGATGGGGGTTGAGGCCGACCTTGTTTTGGGGGGGAATGAAGACGCCGAACTTCATCTGCCCCGCTCGCTTTGACATCTCTTCTCCTCGCTCCGTCACTTGCTGCAGCCGCTACCGGGGGCGCGGCGTGAGATTACCAGCTAACAAGCGCTTGTTTTTCAGCCAACGCCCCCTTTCGTCGCGACCGGCCTGCCGGCGTCGCTGGCGGGACCGAGGAATGCGGCGATCGCCTCGCCGAGCTCGGACCCCACAGCCGCCTCGTTATGCGATCCGGCAACGACCACGAGCCGTCCGTCGGCGACCGATTCCGCCAGGCGGTCGGCGCTGTCGCGGTGCAGGGAGTCGTTCGCGCCGACGACGACCAGCGTCGGCACCGAGACCGAGGCGAGTTCGGCCTCGGTCGTGTCCACCGAGGCCTCGAGTCCGTGGGCCATTGCCTGCGGGTCGGCTCCGGTGCGCCGCAGAAAGGCTTCCATCCTGCCTTCGCGGGTGTCCGGCGAGAAGCTCCCGAAGCCGGCGAAGACCTTCCTGTAGAGGTCGTTGCGGTAACCGTTGGCGTCGACAACGCCCCCCATCCCCATCCCGGCGACGACGAGCCGGCCGGGGGTTGCACCACGGACCGTCGCCCGCAGGGCGGTCCGCGCCCCCATCGAGTATCCCCCGAGGTCGTAGTCGCGAAGGTCGAGCTGCTCGATCAGCGCCAGCAGATCGTCGACGAAGATGTCGTCCGGATATGAGGCGGCGTCGCGGGGGATCTCGCTGTCGCCGTGACCGCGCAGTTCCGGCAGCACCAGGCGGTAGCCGAGCGCGGCCAGCCGCTCGGCGTGGCCGGGCTCGATCCAGTTCATCGCGACACTGCAGGTAAAGCCATGCACGAGGACGAGCGGCCGGCCCTCGCCGAGCTCGCGAAAGGCGACCTCGACTCCGTCGCGGCCCTTGATCCTCCCGCCGCTCATAGTTTCTCGTGGAAGCCCGCGTCGACCGGCAGCTGGACGCCGGTGATGTAGCGGGCCTCGTCGGAGGCGAGGAAGAGGACCGCGTTGGAGATGTCGACCGGGTCGACCCATGGCACCGGCAGCAGGTTGAGGTCGGTGAAGGTCTGTCCGAAGTCGTCGTAGGTCGGATTCTCCACGCCCGGCGCGAAGAGCTCCCAGATCGCCGGGTTCTGGTTCATCTTCGTGTAGACCGAGGTCGGGTGGACCGTGTTGACGCGGATGAAGTGCGGCGCGAGTTCGTTGGCGAGGGACCGCATCATCCCCACCACCGCGTGCTTGGCCGAGGAGTAGTGGACGTGGTTGGCGAACCCCTTGCGGCCCGCGGTCGAGCTGGTGATGATGATCGAGCCACCTTCGTCCTGCGCGATCAGCTGCGGGACCGCGGCGCGGCAGGTGTTGTAGACGCCGTGCTGGTTGACGTCGATCATCTCGTGGTACATCTCGTCGCTCATCTCCATCAGCGGCGCGTGGGACCAGATGCCGGCGTTGGCGGCGACGACGTCGAGCCGGCCAAGGGCTGCGACCCCCTTCTCGACCGCCTCGTTCAGCTCCGCCGCCGAGCGCACGTCGGCACGCTGGAAGTGGATCCGGCGGTCGAGCTTCTCCACCGCCGCCGCGGTCTCCTCGAGGTCCTCCCAACTCGCCTGCTCGTAGGGCGCCGAGTCGACTTCGCCGCAGAGGTCGGTGGCGATGATGTCGGCGCCCTCTTCGGCCAGGCGTATCGCATGCGCGCGGCCCTGGCCCCGTGCCGCTCCGGTGATCAACGCGACTTTTCCGTCCAGACGCCCCATAGCTGATCCTCCGTTTCAACGTTACAGTTGACACCTAATCTACATGAACGTAGACTGGCCGACAATGGTCTCGCCCACCGCAGTGAAGGAGCTGAGAACGGGATTCGCGGGACCGTTGCTCACTCCCGGCGACCCCGGCTACGACCAGGCGCGGGACGTCTGGAACGGTGGCTTCGACCGCCGGCCGGCGCTGATCGCGCGCTGCACGGGCGTCCAGGACGTCGCCGCGGCGGTCCGCTTCGCGCAGCGGCACGACCTCCTCACCGCGGTCCGCGGCGGCGGCCACAGCATCCCCGGGCACTCGGTCTGCGAGGGCGGGTTGATGATCGACCTCTCGCCGATGAAAGGAATGCGGGTCGACGTCGAGGGCCGCACGGCGCAGGCGCAACCCGGCCTCAAGTGGGGGGAGTTCGACCGCGAGACCGGCGCCCATGGCCTGGCGGTGCCGGGCGGCTATGTGTCGACCACGGGCATCGCCGGCCTCACGCTCGGCGGCGGCATCGGCTGGATCAGCCGCAAGCACGGCCTGACCTGCGACAACCTCGTGTCGGCCGACGTGGTGACCGCCGACGGCGAACTGGTACGCGCCGACGCCGAGCGCAATGCCGACCTCTTCTGGGGGCTGCGCGGCGGGGGTGGCAACTTTGGCGTCGTCACGAACTTCGAATACCGGCTGCACGAGGTGCCGTCGGTCCTCGGCGGCGCCCTGATCTACGGCGGCGAGCGTGCGGCGGAGGTGCTGCCCGCCTTCCGCGACTTCGCTAGCACGGCGCCGCGCGAGCTCACCTGCCTGGTGCTGATGGTGAACTCGCCGCGACACCGTCCCTATCCCGAGGACATGCAGGGCCAACCGGTTCTCTTCGTCGGCGTCTGCTATGCCGGGCCGAGCGAGGAGGGACAGCGAACCCTCGACGAGCTCCGCTCGGTCGCCGCGCCGGACATCGACATCGCCCGCGAGATGTCCTACGTGAAGGTCCAGGACATGCTCGACGACGACGGCTGGGGCTCGCCGTGGTACGAGAAAGCCGCCTACACCCGCGAGGTGACCGACTCGGCGCTGACCACTTTGGTCGAGCGCTGGAACGAACGGACCTCCGACCGGGCCCAGCTCTACATGCAGCAGATGGGCGGCGCGATCGCCGACGTCGACGAGGAGGCAACTGCGTTCGGTGGCCGCGACACCGAGTTCGTCTACATGGCGCTGGGTGGCTGGGAGCCAGGCGAGGACCCCACCCCCCACGTCGAGTGGAGCCGGGGGACCTGGAGCGCCCTGCGTCCCGACGCGGTCGACGGCGTCTACGTCAACTTCGACAGCGACGACGACGCCGGGCGGGTCCGCGCCACCTACGGTGACAAGTACGAGCGCCTGCGCCGACTGAAGGCGAAATACGACCCCGGCAACCTCTTCCGGCTGAACCAGAACATCGAACCGGCGGCGAGCGCCGATCCGGCCGGCGCGGCCATCTCCGGCTCCGTCGGGTGACCGCCCACCTTGCCGAGCTCGAGCTGAGAGGGCCGGAGGCCCTCCTCCCCCCTGCCTCCGAGCTGGCCGCCACGCGTGCCGCGGCCGAGGCCGACCCCGACGTCTGGGCCGTGCTGATCCGGGCGGCCGGGTCCGACCCGCTGGCCTCCGCCGAGATCGAGCCCGTAATCGAGGATCCGGCCTCGGACCTCACCCCCTGGGCCAAGCCGCTGATACTCGCCGCGACCGGCACCGTCTCGGGGCGCGGCTTCGAGCTCGCGCTGAACGCCGACGTGCTGGTCGCAACCGCCGGCTCGAGCTTCGTGCTGCCGCCGCCCGCCACCACCGCGGCCAGACGGACAGCGCTCGGCCGCTGCTTCGACCAGCTGCCCTACCGGGTGGTGACGGCGCACGCGATGGCGCGCCGGCCGCTGTCGGCGGAGCGGGCGCACGACCTCGGGTTCGTCAACGAGTTGGCCACCCCTGAGACGCTCGGGGCCGTCGCCCAGGACTGGGCCGAGCGGATCCTCGCCGCCTCCCCGCTCGCCGCCGCGGCGATCGGCGAGGCGGCGATCGAAGGCCTCGGCAAGGACCTCGCAACGGCGATCCGGGGTCCTTACAGCGCCGTCGCGGACTATGCGTCAAGCGCCGACGCGGCGGAGGCGGTGAAGGCCCTGGTCGAGGGTCGGCGGCCGCTCTGGCGCGGTCATTGAGAGGCGCCCTCGAGGTACAGCCGGGTGAAGCCCTCGGCGATCGCCTCGGCGTGGTAGGGACGGCCGGGACGGAACCAGCGGTGGCACCAGTTGAGCATGCCGAAGAGCCCGTTCAGGAGCAGGTCGACGTCGACGTCGGCGCGGATCGTCCCCGCCTCGATCCCGGCCTCGATGACCTGGCGGACGATCGCTTCGTAGCGGCGCGTCTGCGCGCTCATCCAGCGGGCCCAGTCGGACTCGCCGCGGCCGACGGTCCGCATCTGCTCCTGGATGTAGAGATGCATGAACGGGTAGTTCCGTTCCTGCGATGCCAGCTGCCGCTCGATCAGGCGCCGCAGCTTCTCGCCGGCGTCGAGGTCCAACCTGGCAATCGCCTCGGCATCCTCGACGTCGCGGTCGAGCACTCCCTGCATCGCCTCCTCGAAGAGGTCTTCCTTGCTGCCGACGTAGTAGTAGAGCGAGGCCCGATCGGTGCCGAAGCGCTCGGCGATATCGGCCAGGGTCGTCTCCTCATAGCCCTTCTCGCGGAAGATCGCGGCGGCGATCGCGACGAGCTCGGCGCGCCGAGCGAGGTAAGACTCTTCCTTCGCGCTGCGGGCGACCCGGCGGCGCTGGCTGAGGCCGCTCGGTGGCCCACCGCCCGGCGGGTCCGGTGTCTCAGGCATCGCCGGCGGACGGGACCCCAAGCGCGTCGAGCCGGGCGAGCTCGTCCGCGCTGAGCTCCAGCTCCGCCATCTGCAGGACCTCGGCCAGCTGCTCGACGGTGCGGGCGCTCGCCAGCGGCGCGGCGACCGTCGGCCGCTGCCGCAACCAGGCCAGGGCGACCGCGGCGACGGGGGCGTCGTGGGCGCCGCCGACCTCGTCGAGCACGCCGAGCGCCGCGATGCCGCGCTCGTCGAGGTACCGTTCGGCGATCCGCGCCCGGGCGCTCTTCACCTCTGCGCCGGGGCGGTACTTGCCCGAGAGAAACCCCATCGCGAGCCCGAAGTAGGGCACGCAGGCGATCCCCTCCCGCTCGCAGAGCTCCATCATCTGCCCCTCGTAGTCGCGGTCCATCAGGTTGTACTGCGGCTGCACCGCCACATAGGCAGCGAGCCCCTCGCGGGCCGAGGTCTCGAGCGCCGTGGCGAGGCGCTCGGCGCTGTAGTTCGAAGCGCCGATCCGGCGCACCTTGCCGGCGCGGACCAGCTCGTCGAAGGCGGCGAGCGTCTCCTCGAGCGGCGTCTCGGGATCGTCTTCATGGGCGTAGTAGAGGTCGATGTAGTCTGTGCCCAGGCGCTGCAACGAGCCGTCGAAGGCCGCCGCGATGGTCGCCCGCGAGAGGCCTTTGAGCCCGGGCAACCGCCCCACCTTGGTCGCGACCGCGATTTGCTCGCGATTGCCGCGGCTCGCCATCCAGGCGCCGATGATCCGCTCCGAGGCACCGGCCCCATCCGACAGCCAGCTGGCGTACTCGTCGGCGGTGTCGACGAAGTTCCCTCCCGCCTCCGCGTAGGCGTCGAGCAGCGCGAACGACTGCTCTTTGTCGGCGGTCCAGCCGAAGACGTTGCCGCCAAGGCAAAGCGGGTGGACCGCGGCGCCGCTCGCGGCATTCAGCTCAGTTGGCATCCGAATCCTCCCCAAGCATCGTCTTCAACACGATCGTTGAGCTAGTCTACACCGCTGTAGATCGGTCGAGGAGGGACTGGATTTGGGAGGCGCAACAACGAACTCAGTCCTCTACCGGCGCACCGGGCAAGTCGCCGAGGTCACGCTCAACCGGCCGCAGGCGATGAACGCCCTCACCGCCGAGATGGGCGTCGAGCTGCGCCAGGCCTGGCGGCGGATCGAGAGCGACCCCGAGGTCGCCGTCGCCGTGGTGACCGGAGCCGGCGAGCGGGCCTTCTGTGCCGGCGTCGACATCAGCGAGCTCGAGCGCGATCCCGACGAGCAGCAGGACCTGACCGGCTTCGGCGGCCCCGCAACCCGGCTGGCGAAGCCGATGGTCGCCGCAGTCCGCGGCTATGCGGTCGGCGCCGGCTGCAACCTGGCGATGTGCGCCGACGTCATCGTCGCCTCGGGCGACGCGCGGTTCGGCTACCCGGAGGCCCGCGTCGGGGTGCTGGGCAACGGTGACTTCGTCCACCGCCCGATGCGCCAGCTACCGCGACGGGAGGCGCTGGCGACCCTCCTCACCGGGCGCCTGATCGACGCCGACCGGGCCGGCCGGCTCGGGCTCGTCAACGAGGTGGTGAAGCCGGACGAGCTGCGCGACGCGGCACGGGGCTGGGCGGCTGCGATCGTTCAGAGCTCGCCGAAGTCGTGGTAGAGGCCGCCCTTGCCGAACCGGTTGAGGAAGGCGACGCCGGTCACCTTCGCGATCACCAGGGTGAAGTGCGAGGGCGGGTCCTCGGCCCCGACCGGCGCCCGGCGGACGAGGGTCCCGGGCATCAGGTGGCCGATCATCGTCACGTGCGGATTGGTCGCCGTCACGTGCGCGTGGACGTAGGGCGAGCGGGTTCCGGGCGCGACGGTCCGGCTGCCGGTCATCGTCTGCACGTCCTCCGGCGTCGGCAGCTCAGGAGTCGGTGAGAGGAAGAACTCCGGCGCGTCCTCGTCGACGATCGTGGTGCCGATCGTGCCGACGATGTTCGTCTCGAGCGGGCCGTCGAGCTCGATTACCTCGGTCACGTGCTCCCAGCCGTCGCGGACCATCTTCGGGTTGCTCGGATAGTGCTGGAAGCGGAACTTGTCGAGCGCGCCCGAGCCGCCGAGGATCTGGCCGGTCTCGATCTCGTGTTCTTCGCAGATCTCCCAGATCGCGAGCAGCACGTCCTCGCCCGGCTCGAGCCGCACGTAGATGATCTCCTCCACCTGGCCCTTCTGGAACTTGCGTGCCATCGACCCTCCTTTCCGTACGTCGTGTCAGGCCGCGGTCGCGGCGATCGCCCGCTCGCGCAGCTGTCGCTTGTCCACCTTCGAAGCCGACATCGGCCACTCCTCGATCGCCTCGATCCGCCGCGGCACCTTGAGGCCGGCGAGGCGCTCGCGGCAGAAGGCGATCAGCTCCTCGGCGCTCAGCTCCTGACCCGGGTTGAGCTCGACGAAAGCGACGGGCACCTCGTCGAGCCGCGCGTCAGGGACGCCGACGACCTCGGCGTGCTTGACCGTCGGGTGCTCGTTCAGGGTCGCCTCGACCTCGACCGGCGAGACGTTCTCACCGCCCACCTTGAGGATGTCCTTCAGCCGGCCCTGGAAGACGAGGTCGCCGGCCGCGGTCTTCACGTATCGGTCCTGGCTGTGCATCCAGCCGTCGGCGTCGATCGCGGCCGCGGTGGCCTCGGGGTCCTTGTAGTAGCCGTCCATCAGCGAGTAGCCGCGGATCAGCGCTTCGCCTGGGGTCTCGGGTGGAAGCTCGGCTCCGGTCGCGGGGTCGACGACGCGGACCTCGATCCCGCGCAGCGGTTTGCCCGACGAGCTGACCCGCTGCTCGTCTGTGTCCCCGGGCCGGCTCATCGTGTAGGAGCCGGCGGTCTCGCTCATCCCGCAGGCGCCGGAGACGACGACGCCCGGCATCAGCTCCAGTGCCCGCTCCATCAGCGTCCGCGGCCAGCCGACCATGAATCCGTCGAGGCCGCGGAAGTCGCCGCCGACGAAGGCCGGGTGCTCGAGCAGCTCCCCGGCGAACTGCGGCAGCCAGGGCCAGGCCGAGGTCACGCCCTCGCGCCGCATCAGCTCGACTGCGCGGTCGGCATCGAAGCGGCTGTCGCTGAGGAACGTGCCGGCGAGCCCAATCGAGCCGATCAGCACCTGCAGCGAGGCAACGTGGAACCAGGGGCCACCCGACCAGAGCACGTGGTGGTCGCGCACGGGGACGCTCTCGCGGATCCGCGCCATGCCGCCGCGGCCGAGCGTTTCGTGGGAGAGCATGCACCCCTTCGGCCGCGCGGTCGTGCCGGAGGTGTAGAGGAGCAGGCCGACGTCGCGCAGCCGCACCCGCCCGCTGCGCTCGGCGACCTCCTCGGCGTCGGCCTGCGCCGCCAGCTCGGCGAGCCGCTCGACCCCGACTACCAACCCGCCCCCGGCTGCTTTTTCAACCTCATTCGAGGGCCAAAAACCAGCCGGGTCGCAGGTCAGCAGGACGGCAACGTCGGCGTGCTCGAGGACGTATGCGATCTCGCTCGGCCGGTAGTGAATGTTCAGCGGGACGACGACGGCGCCGGCCATCGCGATGCCGAAGAAGGCCTCGACGAACTCGACCCCGTTCGGCATCAGCAGGCCGACGTGGTCGCCCTTCCTCACCCCGAGGACATGCAGGGCCCGAGCCACGGTGGTCGCCCCCTCGAGCAGCTCCGAGTAGGTGCGCGACTCGGTCGGAAAGGCAACCGCCTTGCGCTGTCCGTGGCGGGCGGCGGAGCGCCGCAGGAGGTCGCCGAAGGTCAGCGCCTCGCTCCAGTCCGCCTCTGCAGTGCTCCCCTCGACCTCGATCTTGGCCATCGGCCGACAGGCTAATCGGAGCGCTATCGTTAATCAACACCAATGTTGGGACTCGGGGAACGGAGAGACGATGACTCGCCCGCTGCACTTCTCGGCGTTCGTGATGAACACGCCGTCGCACATCATCCACGGCCTCTGGCGCGATCCAGCCGGGGACCAGATCCGCTTCAACGAGCTCGACCTCTGGATCGACCTCGCCAAGAAGCTCGACCGCGGCGGCTTCGACGCGATCTTCTTCGCCGACGTCGTCGGCCTCTACGGCAACCACCGCGGCAGCTGGGACTTCCAGGCCGAGATCGGGCTGCAGATCCCGAGCCACGACCCGATGGCGATCATCTCGGCCCTCGCCGCCAACACCGAGTATCTCGGCCTCGCCTTCTCAGAGGGCCCGATCCAGGAGCCTCCGTTCAACTTCGCCCGGCGCGTCTCCACCCTCGACCACGCCTCAAACGGGCGGATCGCCTGGAACATCGTCACCAACCTGCTCGGCTGGGAGAACTTCAGCCATGACGAGCGGCTCGCCCACGACGACCGCTACGTCCTCACCGAGGAGTACGTCGACGTCGTCTACAAGCTCTGGGAGGGGTCGTGGGAGGACGACGCGCTGCTCGCCGATCGCCGCTCGGGGCGCTACGCCGATCCCTCGAAGATCCACCGGATAAACCACGTCAGCGAGCACTACCAGGTGGAGGGCCCCCACCTGGTGGCGCCATCGCCCCAGCGCACGCCGGTGCTGTTCCAGGCGGGCTCCTCCAAGGTCGGCCGCGACTTCGCGGCGCGCAATGCCGAGGCCCAGTTCATTGCCGCGCCCGATCCCGAGACCGCCCGGCCGCTGATCGAGGAGACGCGCCAACTGGTCGAGAGCCATGGGCGCCACCGCGACGATCTGAAGTTCTTCCAGCAGCTCAGCTTCGTCGTCGGCTCGACCGAGGAGGAAGCGGCCGCGAAGCACCGCGAGCTCGAGGAAAAGACCGACGTCGAAGGGATGATCGCCCACTTCGGCGGGATGATCGGGGTCGACCTCGGCGGCTATGAGATCGACACGCCGCTCGAGGTGATCGAGACCGAAGGGATGCAGAGCCGGCTCGCCTGGCTGCGCGAAAGCGCCGAGAACGAACGGCCGACCCTCCGCGACGCGGCCCAGCTCCTCGGTCGCCGCTCGCGCATGGTCGGCACGCCGGAGCAGATCGCCGACCGGCTGGCGCAATGGCGCGACGCCGGCATCGACGGAATCAACATCGTCACCGCGACGATCCCCGGGACCTACGAGGAATTCATCGACCAGGTGATGCCGGTCCTTCGCCAGCGTGGCCTGGCGAGCCCGGAGCCCGTGGCCGGCACCTTCAGGAACAAGCTGTTCGGCAGCGACCGGCTCAGCGAGCGGCATCCCGCCGCTCGCTACCGCGGCGCGTTCGCCGTGCAATCAGCGGCTACTGGCGAGAACTAAAACTGAACTGAACTTATATCGGTAGAATCGGGGACATGCCCGAGGTGACCGCTGGCCGACCCCGACCCCTCGCGGGGGACCCGCTGCCGCCAGGGCCCGGTGATTTCCTGGCTGGATTGAGCCAGGGAGACGCAGGGCTGGCAGCTTCCGCCTTCGCCCCCGGCGCCGTCTACGCAGCGCCGGCGAGCGAAGAGGACGAGGCCGCGCCGCGGGCGATGCTCAGGGGCGAGGAGATCGCGGCGGCATTGGCCGCCGATCCGCAGCTGGGCCGCGTCCACCAAGTCCGCCTCTGCTGCGCCGAGGGCCAGGACTGCCTGATCGAGGGCTGGATCCTCGGCCCCGACGGAGAGCGGGCGCGGACCTTCGCGGCGACGCTGCAGCTCGACAGCGCCGGCCTGATCTCCCGCTGCCTGCTGTTCCGCACGCCCGCGGTCGAAGAGGCCGGCGGGGTCGGCGGTGGGAACGACGGCGCCACCGACATCATGCAGCTGCTCGAGGAGTACTTCGCCCACCTGCAGGCAGGTCGCTTCGAGGCGGCGACCGAGCACTACTCGAGCGACGGCCTCTACTCACACCCCCCTTACTCGCCAGGCGCGGGCCGGGCCGAGTTCCGCGGTCACGCCGAGCTCCTCGCCGGTTTCGAGGCGCGCGGTGTGCGTCCGGCGCGGCACTTCTTCCATGTCTCGGTCCAGCGCGGCGGCGACCTAATGATCGAGGGCCACGCCACGGTCGACGGGACCTCCGAGGGTCCGCAGAACTCGTTCGTCTCCAGCGCCTCGCTCGACGCCGACGGCAAGATCCGCCGCTACGTCGCCTTCCAGACCGAAGGGCGAGTGCCTCGCCTCGAGTCCGGCCGCGCCGACTAGACCGTTAGTCGGCCTCGACGGCCCAGGCGCAAAGCCGGTCCCAGAGGACCGTTCGCGTGGTCGCGAAGTTGTGGCAGTGGGCGGCGTTCTCGAGCACCAGCATGCGGATGTCGTGGCTCTGCTCATAGAAGGAGACGTCGTCGCGCGGCCGATCGGGAATGTCGTGGTCGCCGAAGCAGAGGAAGACCGGGCACTCGACCCGCGCCGCCAGCTCGGCGCTGTAGCCGACCGTCAGCCCGTCGACATAGGACTGCCGCGGCCAGGCGGCGGCGGTCTCGTCATCGGCGGCGACCACCTCGGCCGGCGTGTCGGGCCGGTAGAGCCAATCGTGGTTCGGCACCCGGTAGCCGGTCGCGTAGCCGGCGTCCCAGTCTTCGAGGAAGGTCGGCGCCTGTTCGAGCGCTGCCTGCCGCGCCTCCGAACCGTCGCCCACCCCGTGAGTGACCGAGCCTTTGGCGCCGTGGGTCATCCCCAGCGAGGCGATCCGGTCGTAGCTCGAGTGGAGTGCCTGGGTCGCCACGGTCAGGGCACCGCCGAGCGAGTGGCCGACGC
>Ga0068862_100001517_pt1 | contig 21298 bp, 14 predicted proteins | sample KBSSwiS52_FD_66598 | JGI IMG/M metagenome (GOLD analysis project Ga0068862, IMG submission 66598) | Switchgrass rhizosphere microbial communities from Kellogg Biological Station, Michigan, USA - KBS Switchgrass S5-2 | ecosystem: Host-associated > Plants > Roots > Rhizosphere > Soil ... | reverse complement strand
AATTCCCAGCCTGTGGCTGCACCCGGCCGAGCTCGCATCGCTGTGGCACGGCGGCATGAGCTTTCATGGCGGCCTGATCGGGGTGACGCTGGCGATGGCCTGGGTCGCCTGGCGCAACGGGCTGAGCCTGGTGCGGGTGGCGGACTATGTCGCCGTCTGCGTTCCCTTCGGGATGATGTTCGGGCGGCTGGCGAACTTCGTGAACGGCGAGCTGTGGGGCCGCGTCGCCGGTCCCGGAGTGCCATGGGCGATGATCTTCCCGGACGGAGGGCCGCTCCCGCGCCATCCCAGCCAGCTTTACGAGGCGGCGCTGGAGGGGCTGGCGATGATCTGCATCATGTTGCCGCTGTTCTGGAAGACCGGCGCACGGTTCCGTCCCGGCCTGCTGTGCGGCGTCTTCGTTACCGGCATCGCGCTCGCCCGCTTCTGCGTCGAGTTCTTTCGCGAGCCGGACGCGCAGCTTCAGGAGTTCGCGATGCGGACCGGGCTGTCGATGGGCCAGTGGCTGACGCTTCCGCTGATGGCACTCGGCCTGTTCCTGGTCCTCCGGGCGTTGGCCAAGCCGCCGCTGGCGAGCGGAATCCCCGCTCCCGCATGACGGCGGACGGGCCGAACCGTGACCCGGCCGGCGGGCACGAGCCGCTGGGGGCGATCTTCCGCCGCCTGATCGCGAATACCGGCCCGATCAGTTTGATGCACTACATGGGCGAATCGAACGCCCGCTATTACGCCAGCCGCGATCCCTTCGGCGATGCGGGCGATTTCATCACCGCGCCCGAAATCAGCCAGATGTTCGGCGAATTGATCGGCCTGTGGCTGGCCGATATGTGGCTGCGCGCCGGCCGTCCCTCGCCGGTGCATTTCGTGGAGTTGGGGCCGGGGCGCGGCACCCTCGCACGCGATGCCTTGCGCTCGGCCAGGCGCTTCGGGCTGGAGCCGCGCGTCCACCTGGTCGAGACGTCGCCCGCGCTCAAGGCCCTGCAGCGGGGGGCCATCGGCGATGACGTGGAATGGCACGACGACCTCTCGACCATACCTTCGCACGGGCCGATCCTGCTGGTCGCCAACGAGTTCCTCGATGCGCTGCCGGTACGCCAACTGGTCCGGACCGATCGAGGCTGGCGCGAGCGCATGGTCGCGGTGGCGGACGATGCGTTCGTGGCGGTCGCGGGCGACAGGCCGATGGATGCCGCCGTGCCCGAGGCGATCCGCGAGGCCCGCACCGGCACCCTCATCGAGACTTCTCCCGGCGCCGCCACGGTTCTGGGCGAGGTGGGCGCAAGGCTGGCCCGGCAGGGCGGGGCGGCGCTGTTCATCGACTATGGCCATGCCGAGCCGCGCACCGGCTCCACTCTGCAGGCGGTGAGGGCGCATCGCATGGTCGATGCCTTCGCGTGTCCCGGCGAGGCGGATCTGACGGCGCACGTCGATTTCGCGATCCTTGCGGATATCGCCCGCTCGCAGGGGTGCCGGTGGCTTGGCACCGTGGCGCAGGGCGCGTGGCTGCGCGCGCTCGGCATCGATTCTCGGGCCGAGGGCCTCATCCAGACCGCTCCGCACCTTGCGGACAGCATCGCGACCGCTCGGGAGCGCCTGGTTGCCGAGGATCAGATGGGCGAACTGTTCAAGGTGATGGGGCTTGCCGCACCGGACTGGCCGGACGGCGCGGGCTTCTGATGGCGATCGCAGCACTCCTGCCCGATCGGACGGAGCGAGCACTCGGCGCCCTTTCGCTGGTGCTTCTGGCCTTCGTCGTGGCGGCGCTGGCGAAAGGCCAGGCCGACTGGCACCGGCTGCCCCCGGCGCTGTGGCTGCACCTGGCCACCATGATGGCGACGCTGGCGCTGACCCCGGCGATCCTCTGGCATCCGCGCGGCACCCGGCGGCACCGGGTGCTCGGCTATGTCTGGGTTGCCGCGCTCGCCGCCACTGCGATCGACAGCTTTACGCTGACGTTCACCAACCCGGGTCATTTCAGCCCGATCCACATCATCTCGGTGGTAACGCTGGTGCTGCTTTGCGCGCTGGTCGTCACCGCCCGCCGCCACGACCATCGCCGCCACCGCCGCGTCGTGCGCGGGCTTGTCATCGGCGCGCTGCTGACGGCGGGGTTCTTCACCTTTGCGTTCCACCGCCTACTGGGAACGTGGCTGTTCCGGTGAAGGGGCCGTTCGGCTTAAAGGGACGGCCGGCTCAGCCGCCGACTTCGACGGCGCGGACCTCCTCGGGCAACTTGCGCATCGGTACCGCCGACAGCCACGCCTCGAACGCGTCGAGGTCGATCCCGCCGCGCACCTTGTCGGTGGCCTTCGTGAACGTGCTGTAGAAGTCGCCGCCTTCGCTCAGGAAGCTGTTGGTGGTCACGCGGTAGGTCGCGGTGTCCTGCACCGGCTTGCCGTCGATCGTGAGCGACACGAGGCGTGCGCCGGCCGGGCGCTTCATGTCGAAGGCAAAGCGCACGTTGGCCGAGGCGGAAAGCACCTGCTTGGGGTCGGTATCGTCCAGCCCCTCCTCGATCGCCGCCCTGATCTGCGCGCCGGTCATCGTCTGGACCACGAGCTGGTTGTTGAACGGCATCACCGCATAGAGTTGTCCGAAGGTCACGCTGCCGTCCGGTGCCGGCACCAGCGAGGTGCGGATGCCGAAGGGATTGGTGAACGCGAGCTGCGCGCCGAGCTGCCTCGTCCCGTAAAGATGGCTGTCGGCGATCAGATTGCCGAGCGGCCCCCCGACCCATATCTCGTCGCCCTCCGTCTTCGCCGCCGCTTTCGAAAGGTGTCCGGCTGGCCGCGCGATGTCGTGCGCAACATCTTCGACGTAGCGCTTCACGTAGGCCGCGACCTCGGGCTGGGGCAAGAAGCGGGCAAAGGCGTCGGTGTTCTCGATTCGCCCGCGCGTGGCGGTATAGGGTTCGGACTGAACCACCACGTTGCGTGCCGACTTGCCGATGAGGGCATGGGTGACGGGATCGAACCGCAGGGTCATGTCGGTCACGAGCTCGCCGTAGACGCCCGCGCTCGTCATCAGGATGGGATGCGCTGGATCGGGACCCATCCGGTCGCAGACATAGGCCCAGTGCGTATGGCCGGAGACGATTACGTCGACGCCCGGCTTCAGCCGGTCGACGATCGGCAGAATCTCTCCCGCCATGCCATCGCAGCCGCTGGGGTCGGACAGCGGCGTGGTCTTGCCGCCCTGGTGGATCAGCACCACCACCGCGTCCGCGCCCTCGGCCTTCAGCCGGGGAACGAGGGCGTTGATCGTGTCCGCCTCGTCGGCGAAGCGCAGGCCCTTCACCACCTCCGGCTGCACCAGTGCCGGCACCGTGCTCAGCGAAAGGCCGATGAACCCGATCGTGATGCGACCGGCGGGGGTGTCGAAGCGCTTGAGGCCGGTCGCGGGAAACAGCGTCGTGCCATCTGCCATGAAGGTGCTGGCAGCAAGGTACTTGTAGTGCGCGCCGCCGAACGCCTCCAAGCGGCAGGGTGTAAGGTGGGTGTTCTTCTCGCACCCCCCGGTCTGCAGGCGCCGCAGCTCCTTCCAGCCCCGATCGAACTCATGGTTGCCGACCGCGTTGAACTCCAGTCCGATACGGTTCATCACGCCGACCGTCGGCTCGTCGAGATAGAGCGAGGAGGCGAGTTGCGAGGCACTCGTGAGATCGCCCGCGGCGACGACGACGTGGTTGGGATGCTCGGCCTTGATCTGCTCCACTGCGGAGGCGAGCCAGGCCGCGCCGCCCGCCGGAACGGCGACGATGGTGCCGTCCGGCCGCCGGACCGTGATCGACTGCTTCGGCGGTTGCAGCGCGCCGTGGAAATCGTTGATCGCGACGAGACCGATCTCGATCGCGGCAGGCGGCGTCGAACCGGCTTGTCGCGGCGGTTGCGGCGTCGCGCAGGCAGCGGCCAGCAGGGTGACGGCGAGAAGTGGAAGCGCGCGCGCGGGGATCGGAATCATGGTTGAACCTTATCCGAGCGCGGTGTGACACGCCAATGGCGCAATCGCGGGACCAATGCGCGGCTTCGTCAGGAGGCGCGGTCCAGCCGGCGGCCGAGCTTGACGAACAGCCAGATGAACGGCGGCACCATGATCGTGGAGAGCAGCAGCTTCGAGACGATCTGGCCTTCCATGATGAGCCCGATCGGCATCGGCTGGCCGGTGACGGGGTCCACCTTCCCGGCGAACGAGATCGTGATGAAGATCACCGTGTCCACTACCTGCGACAGCAGGCTCGCGATCCAGGCGCGCGCCATCAGCAGCTTGCCCTGCCGGCCCGCCGCCAGCCGCGAGAACACGTAGACGTTCAGCGTCTGCGACACGCCGTAGGAGCACAGCCCCGCAAACTGCATCCGCGCGCCCTGGCCCAGCAGCCGGGCGAACGCCTCCTGATCGTGCCAGAAGGGCGCGGGCGGCACCACCTCGATCACCAGTGAGAGCAGGCAGATCGAGACGATCAGCGGCACGAAACCGAACCGCACCAGCCGGTTGGCGGTCGTCTGCCCGTAAAGCTCGGCCACCGCGCTCGACAACACGACCAGCAGCAGGAAGGCGAAGATCCCTGATTCCACGGCGAGATCGCCGAGTACCGGCCAGTGGCCGAGCGCGGCTAGCTTGGTCCCCAGAACGCCCGCGAGCACGACGAGGCCGCCGTAGAGTAGCGAGAAGGCGAAGAGGCCGCGGGGGACGGAAGCGGGGGCGGGCATGGACATGACGCTGGTGTAACCGGCGCGGCTCGATCGGGATAGGCCCTGTGCATCCACGCGATAGGCACTAGCCCTCCATTCCCGCACCGCTTAGGCTCGCCCCGTTTCAGCAGCCAACACGGGAAGGAATGCGCGGCCGATGCACGTTGCCTACAGCCTCTTCGGCATCGTCCTCATCCTGCTTATCGCGTTTCTTCTCTCGACCGACCGTCGCGCCATCCGGCCGCGCGTGGTGGGTGCGGCCTTTGCGCTGCAGGCGGGATTCGCGGCGCTCGTGCTCTACGTGCCGTTCGGCCGTAACCTGCTGGGCGGCGCCGCCTCGGGAGTGGAGAGCCTGCTGGGCTATGCCCATGCCGGGGTCGATTTCCTGTTCGGCCCGCTGGCCAGCCCTGCGGTGGGCGGCAGCAGCTTCGCCATCGCGGCGCTGCCGGTCATCATCTTCTTCGCCTCGCTGATTTCGATCCTCTACTACCTCAAGATCATGCCGCTGGTCATCAAGTGGATCGGCGGTGCGCTGGAGAAGATCACCGGGATCACCAAGGTGGAAAGCCTTTCGGCCGCGTCCAACATCTTCGTGGGGCAGAGCGAATCGCCGCTGGTGGTGCGCCCCTATCTCGCCGGCCTGACGCCCTCGCAGTTGTTCTGCTTGATGACGGTCGGCCTCGCGGGGGTCGCCGGCACGATCCTGGCCGCCTATGCCAGCATGGGCATCCGCATCGACTACCTCGTCGCCGCTGCGTTCATGTCGGCTCCGGGGGGCATCTTCATGGCCAAGATGATCATGCCCGATCCGCGTACGCCGCCGCTGCCCGACATCGATCCTGTCACCCCGGTCGACGGGCCGCCGCCGGCCGGCATGGCCGCCGCCGCCTACAACCGGGCGGACGTGACGCATCAACCCGGCGTCCACGACGACATTCCGGTCGAGGTCCCGCATGACGAGGAGAAGCCGGCGAACATCATCATGGCTGCCGCCCAGGGCGCTCAGACGGGCGTCAAGCTGGCGGTGGCGGTGGGCGCGACCGTGCTGGCCTTCGTCGCGCTGATCGCGCTGGCGAACGGGCTGATCGGCTGGCTGGCCGGCTTGTTCGGGTTCCCCGACGTCACCTTCCAGCTCCTGCTGGGCTATGTCTTCGCCCCGATTTTCTACCTGCTGGCGACGCCGGACTGGACGGACGCGCTGCAGGCCGGCGGCCTGTTCGGCACCAAGATCGTCCTGAACGAGTTCGTCGCCTTCATCGAACTGGGGAAGGACACCGGCCTATCGCCGCGCACCGTCGGCGTGGTGACGTTCGCGCTGTGCGGCTTCGCCAACTTCTCGTCGATCGCGATCCAGATGGCGGTGACGGGCGGCCTTGCCCCCAACCAGCGTCCGGTCATCGCTCGCCTCGGTCTGAGGGCGCTGGCGGCCGGCAGCTTGTCGAACCTGATGAGCGCGGCGCTGGCGGGTCTGTTCCTAGGCCTGGGCTGACGACACGGAGCGGTGCTGCTCCACCAGGGTCAGGAACTTCGCCATCCACTCGGCCAGGAACGCGCGCGACGCCTCGGCGATCATGTGATCTTCGCCGACTAGGCCATCCTTCCACTGGATGTACGCTTCGGGCTGATCGAGCACCGGCATGTCGAGATATGCCAGCACGCCGCGCAAGTGCTGCTGCGCCAGCGCCGTGCCGATCTGCCCGGGCGATGTGCCGATCACGCCGGCCGGCCGGCCCTTCCACACGCTTTCGCCGTAGGGCCGGGAGCCGTGGTCGATCGCGTTCTTGAGCGCGCCGGGTATCGAGCGATTGTACTCGGCGGTCACGAACAGAACGCCATCGGCATCGCGCACCAGATCGCGCAGGGCGGTAACGCTTGGAATGGGATCGGCCGCGTCCTGGTCCTGATCGTAGAGCGGCAGCGCGCCGATATCGGCGAAGGAAAAGCTGTGCGCGGCTGCCTCGGGCAGATGGACCAGGGCATCGGCGAGCCGGCGGTTGAACGAACCGGCCCGCAGCGAGCCGACCAGGACTGCGATCTTGAGTGACATGCGAGAGGACTCCGGAGCGCTTCGACGTTCCGGTCGGAACGGCCCGCACAGCCCCTGCGTTCCCGCGTTCAGTGGATCGAGATCACCCCGTCGACCGCGCGCCACTCGCTGGGGCCGATCAGGTGCTGATGGGCGACGCGTACCGAGTGAAGCGGCCCTTCGATTTCGCGGCGCCAGAAGTCGAGGAAGTTCTTCAGCTCAGGAAAGCGCGGCGCAATGTCGTATTGCTGGAACGCGAAGAGCTGGATCAGCCGGGGATGGTCGGGCAGGTAGTAGTGGATTTCGACCGTCGAAAGGCCGTAGCCTTCGAGTTGCCTGCGGAAATCGCTACTTGCCATAGCCCTCCTTCTCGCACCGCCCCGTGTGTGCAGTGCAGCGAAGAGGAGGATGCCATAATGATGATGGCAGTCAAGCCCACGATCGGACAATGAAAAGGCCCCGTCCCGCGCATCGCGGAACGGGGCCTTTTCGTGTCAGGCTGCGCCGATCAGGCGGCGAGCTTGCGCAGCACGTACTGCAGGATGCCGCCGTTCATGAAGTACTCGACTTCGTTGGCGGTATCGATGCGGCACAGCGCGGTGAAGGTGAACTTCGAGCCGTCCTTGCGGGTCACTTCGACTTCGACGTCCTGCTGCGGCTTGAGGTCGGCGACGCCGCGGATGGTGAAGCTGTCGTCGCCGGTGAGGCCCAGCTTCTGGCGATCGTCGCCCGCCTTGAACTGCAGCGGCAGCACGCCCATGCCGACCAGGTTCGAGCGGTGGATGCGCTCGAAGCTCTCGACGATGACGACGCGCACGCCCAGCAGGTTGGTGCCCTTGGCCGCCCAGTCGCGCGAGGAGCCGGTGCCGTATTCCTTGCCCGCGATGACGATCATCGGGGTGCCTTCGGCCTTGTGCTTCATCGCCACGTCGTAGACCGCGCCGACTTCCTCGCCATAGCGGCTCATGCCGCCCTCGATGCCGGGGACCATCTCGTTCTTGATGCGGATGTTGGCGAAGGTGCCGCGCATCATCACGTCGTGGTGGCCACGGCGGGCGCCGTAGGAGTTGAAGTCCTGCTTGGACACCTGGTGCTCCTGCAGCCAGACGCCCGCGGGGCTGTCGGCCTTGATCGAACCGGCCGGGCTGATGTGGTCGGTGGTGATCGAGTCGCCCAGGATCAGCAGCGGCTTGGCCTCGACGATGTCGCTGACCGGCGCCGGGGTCATTTCCATGCCCTCGAAGTAGGGCGGGTTGGCGACGTAAGTCGATCCCGCGCGCCACGAGTAGGTGTCAGAGCCGGTCACGTGGATCGACTGCCAGTGCGTGTCGCCACGATAGACGTCGGCATAGCGGGCCTGGAACATGGCGCGGTCCATGCAAGTCGCCATGGTCTCGGCGATCTCGTTGTTGGTCGGCCAGATGTCCTTGAGGTAGACGTCCTGCCCGTCCTTGCTCGTGCCGATCGGGGTGGTGACGAAGTCCTCCACCACGGTGCCCTTGAGCGCATAGGCGACGACCAGCGGCGGCGAGGCGAGGAAGTTGGCGCGCACGTCGGGGCTGACGCGGCCCTCGAAGTTGCGGTTGCCCGAGATCACGGCGCTGGCGACCAGGCCGTTCTCGTTGATCGCCTTGCTGATCGGCTCGGCCAGCGGACCGGAGTTGCCGATGCAGGTGGTGCAGCCGTAGCCGACGAGGTTGAAGCCGATGTTGTCGAGGTGGCTCTGCAGGCCGGCCTTGTTGAGGTAGTCGGTGACGACCTGCGAACCGGGGGCAAGGCTGGTCTTGACCCAGGGCTTGGGCTTGAGGCCGAATTCGTCGGCCTTCTTGGCGACGAGGCCGGCGGCGACCAGCACGGAGGGGTTGGAGGTGTTGGTGCAGCTCGTGATGGCGGCGATCACGACGTCGCCGTCACCGATGTCGAAGTCCTTGCCCTCGACCGGAACGCGGGCGGCGGCCTTCTTGTAGACCTTGTCCATGTCGCCGTTGAAGACTTCGTCGACGTCGGGCAGCGAGACCCAGTCCTGCGGGCGCTTCGGACCGGCGAGCGAGGGCACGACGGTGGAGAGGTCGAGCTCCAGCGTGCTGGAGAACACCGGGTCGGCGGCGGTGGGGTCGATCCAGAAGCCCTGCTCCTTGGTATAGGCTTCGACCAGCGCGATCTGGTCCTCCTCGCGGCCGGTCAGGCGCAGGTAGTCCAGCGTCTTATCGTCGATGCCGAAGAAGCCGCAGGTCGCGCCGTACTCGGGCGCCATGTTGGCGAGCGTCGCGCGATCGGCGAGGCTGAGCGAGGCAAGGCCGGGGCCGTAGTATTCGACGAAGCGGCCGACGACGCCGTGCTTGCGCAGCATCGAGGTGCAGGTGAGCACGAGGTCGGTGGCGGTGACGCCTTCCTTCAGCTCGCCGACGAACTTGAAGCCGACGACCTCGGGGATGAGCATCGAGACCGGCTGGCCGAGCATCGCCGCTTCCGCCTCGATCCCGCCGACGCCCCAGCCCAGCACGCCCAGGCCGTTGACCATGGTGGTGTGGCTGTCGGTGCCGACGCAGGTGTCGGGATAGGCGACGGTGGCGCCGTTCTGGTCCTGCGAGGACCACACCGCCTGCGCGATGTGCTCGAGGTTGACCTGATGGCAGATGCCGGTGCCCGGCGGGACGGCGTAGAAGTTGGCCAGCGACTTGGAGCCCCACTTAAGGAAATCGTAGCGCTCCATGTTGCGCTGGTATTCGATCTCCACGTTCTCTTCGAAGGCGCGGGGATGGCCGAATTCGTCGACCATGACCGAGTGGTCGATCACGAGATTGACGGGAACCAGCGGATTGATCTTGCTGGTGTCGCCGCCCAGCGCGCGGATCGCGTCGCGCATCGCGGCAAGGTCGACCACGCAGGGCACGCCGGTGAAGTCCTGCAGCAGCACGCGCGCGGGGCGGTACTGGATCTCGTCGCCGGTCGCCGGGTTCTTCTGCCAGTCCACGATCGCCTGGATGTGGTCGGTGCCGACGGTGAAGCCGCCATCCTCGAAACGGAGCAGGTTCTCCAGCAGGACCTTCATCGAGAAGGGCAGGCGACTGATGTCGCCCAGCTTCTCGGCGGCCTTCTTCAGCGAGTAATACGCGATGTCCTTGCCGCCCACCGTCATGGTGCTGCGGGTGCCGAGAGTGTCCTGTCCGACCTGGGTCATGGGTTCCCCTTCAAAGAGATAGAAGCCGGTCGCAATGGCACGGCAAGCCCCCTCGGCCGTGCTGCAATGCGACAAGCGGATTCGACGGCCCCGCCGATGCGCGCTTGCGCGCGTGAGGTCAAGAGCGGCTAGGCGGTAGTCCGTTCGGCCGTGGGTCGGCGCTGCCGGCCGGCGTCGCGCTATGCGGTGGTCTGCTCGGTATGTTGCGGCGCAAGCCGCCGCGTGGCGATCCAGCAACCCGTGACGATGAGCACGCATCCCGCGACCGTCGCCAGGCCCACCGGCTCGTCGAACACCAGCCATCCGAACAGCGCGGCCCAGATGAAGCCGGTATACTCGATCGGTACCAGCACCTGCGCTTCCGCACGGGCATAGCCCCAGGCCAGCAGGCCCAGCGCGACCGCCGCCAGAAAGGCGCCGAGGCCGATCTGCGCCAGCGTGGCGGGCGGCGGCGATACCAGCAGCCAGGGCGCGCCGACTGAGAGCAGGAGGGCGATGATCAGGTTCTGGAACAGCGTGATCTCGACCGGCCCGGCCTGCGTCGCCTGCTTGCGCTGAAGCACGAGGTTCACCGCGTAGAGCGTCGCCGAGGCGAGCACCGCGAGTACGCCCGTCAGCGCTTCGGGATCGGGCGCCGCACTCCCCAGCCGGCCGGCGACTATGACGAGCACGCCGCCAAGGCCCAGCAGCGATCCGATGATCGCACTTCGCCGTACTTTTTCTTTCAGAAAGGCGGCGGCAAGATAGAGCGCGATCAGTGGAGCGATGAACGAGATCGCCATCGCCTCGGCCATCGGCGTTCGCAGCAGGCCGATGAAGAACAGCCACGCCATGCCCGTGTTCACCGCAGAGCGCAGGAAGTGGAGCGCCAGCGCTTCGCGCCGGGGCCACGTCGGCTTGCCCGCAAGCCAGACCGGCAGCACCAGCAGCGTGCCGAACACGTTGCGCAGCAGCAGTGCGGTGTAGACGCCCACGACCATCGCCGCGCTCTTGATAACCCCGTCCATCGCGCTGAACGTCGCGATTCCGGCGGCGACGACCGCGATGGCGGGCAAGGGGGATGAAGCGCGCGATTCTCGCATGGTCGGGCGCCTCTCGCCCGCTCCCACCCGCCGCGCAAGTGCGGTTGCGGGCGATTCATCGCACGCTCAGGACGAATCCTTGATGTAAACGGGAACGCGGGGCTACTCTGGTCCCCGGAACATCCCCGGGGCACTCCCGTTTCCCGACCATCTGGAGCGGAATTCTGACACTTATGATCGAGCGAATGCGCAAGAGCGTCGGCGTGGCGGCGGCCACCGGCCTCATCCTCGCGAGTATGGCCGGCACGCCGGCGCTTGCTCAGGCGGGGAAGGCGCAAGGAAAGCCGCAGGCTCCCACGATCCAGCCGCAATCGTCTGCGGCCGACTGGGACGACAGCACCACCGCGCCACCACCGCCGGCTTCCGTGCAGGGACTCCCGCCCGCGGCCGAGGATGCCGATGTCACCTCCACCGCGCAGCCGGTCGTTCAACCGCTGCAAGTGCTGGAGCCGGTGATGTCGTGGACGGTGAAGGACGCGCAGGCGCTGCTGGCGACCATTCAGGGCATCAAGTCCGAGGGGCTGTTCCCCAAGGACTATATGCCGGACGCGCTCAAGGCCGCGATCGCCAGGGGCGAGGGCGACGCGCTCGATCAGGTGTCGAGCAAGGCTTTCGCCTGGCTGATCGAGGATCTGCGCGATGGTCGCACCCCGATGACCGCGCGCGAGCAGTGGTTCGCGGTCGATCCCGATCAGGACAAGATGCCCACCGCGCAAGTCATGGCGCAGGCGCTCAGCAACCACGATTTCGCCGGCGTCGTTGCCCAGCTCGCCCCCACGAATCCGGACTACGCCGCGCTCAAGCAGGCATTGGCCGACACGCCGGAGAAGCTGGCGGCCCGCCGCTCGCTGATCCGCGCCAACATGGACCGCTGGCGCTGGCTGGCGCGCGATCTGGGGGATGTCTACCTCATCACCAACGTGCCCGAATTCCAGCTGCGCCTGACCGTGCACAACCGGAATATCCGGACGTACAAGACAGTCGTCGGCAAGCCGGGTCGGACTGCCACGCCGCAACTGGCCGAGACCGTCACCGCGGTGGTGTTCAACCCGACCTGGACGGTGCCGCAGTCGATCGTGAAGGGTGAGGGCCTTGGCGCCAAGGTGATGGCCAGCCCCGGCTGGGCCAAGGCCAACGGCTACAAGGGCACCCGCTCGGCTGACGGCACGATCACCGTGGTGCAGCAGCCCGGCAAGGGCAACGCGCTCGGCCTGATGAAGATCGACATGCCCAACCCGCACGCGATCTACCTGCACGACACCCCCTCCAAGCAGTACTTCAACGCCGACGTGCGCGCGTTCAGCCATGGCTGCATCCGCACCGAGCGTGCGGTGGAGCTGGGGATGACGATGGCGATCCTGGGCGCGCAGATGCCGCCCGAGCAGGCCGCCGACCTCTCGCGTTCGGGTATCTATACCAAGGTGCCGATGACGCGGACGTTCCCTGTCTACATCACCTACTTCACGATGGGGCAGGCGATCGATGGGCAGATGAAGACGTTCAACGACATCTACGGCCGCGACGCTCCGGTCCTTGCCAGCTTCGCCGCACCTCGCGCGCAGAAGACGACCCAGCGGGCCAGCGACGAGCCGATCATCCAGCTGGACAATCCCTTGTAATCGCCGCGGCGCGCCAAGGTGGTCGGCGCGCCGCGGCCTACCGGCGCGCTGCGAGGGTTGGGGGTCGGTGCTCGACAGAGGCTGGCGGGAGCGGTCCGCACGTTCGGCGACGGCGGGGCCGCCGCCCACGTCGGCCTCAGTCCGCCGCCCGGATCGCGGTCAGGAAGGTGTCTCCATATGCTTCCAGCTTGCGCGTGCCGACGCCCGAGATGCGGCCGAGTTCCGCCAGCGAGGAGGGCCGCGCGGCCGCCATTTCGCGCAGGGTGGCGTCGTGGAAGATGACGTAGGGCGGCACGCCCTGTTCCTTGGCCAGATCGCGGCGCAGTTCGCGCAGGGCCTCGAACAGCGGGTCGTTGACAGGATTGGCCTCGCTACCCGCGCCGCCCTTGCGTCGCCGCTCGCGCTTGGGCGGGACGACGATGTGGACCTCTTGCTCGCCCTTCAGGATCGTCCGCGCGTCGCCGCCCAGCGAAAGGCCGCCATGTTCGGTGGGCAGCAGCGTGCCGCGCGCTTGCAGGGCACGGGCAAGCGGCTTGAGCAGCGGCGCCTCCTCCGCTCCGACGATGCCGAACACCGAGAGCGTGTCGTGCCCGCGCTGGACCACCCGCTCGTCGCTCTGGCCGGTCAGGACCTTCTCCAGATGACCTAGACCAAAGCTCTGGCCGGTGCGGTAGACCGCCGAGAGCAGCTTGCGCGCCAGTTCGGTGGCGTCTGTGAGGCTGACCGGCTCGAGGCAGTTGTCGCAGTTGCCGCAGGTCTCCGGCGGGTGCTCGCCGAAATGCCGCAGCAGGATCGCGCGCCGGCATTGCGCTGTTTCGACCAGTGCTGCCATGGCGTCGAGCCGCTGGCGTTCGGAGGCACGGCGATGCTCCTCGATCTCGCTCAGGCGGTGACGGGCGCGGGCGAAGTCGTCCGCCGCCCATAGCATGACCGCCACGGATGGATCGCCATCGCGCCCGGCGCGGCCGGTCTCCTGGTAATAGCCCTCGATCGACTTGGGGATGCCGGCATGGGCGACAAAGCGCACGTCGGGCTTGTCGATGCCCATTCCGAAGGCGACGGTGGCCACCATCACCATGTCCTCGCTGGCGACGAAGGCGGCCTGATTGCGCGCGCGCACCTGCGGGTCGAGCCCGGCGTGGTAAGGCAGCACCCGGCGACCCGTGGCGGCGAGACCCTCGGCCAACGTCTCCACCTTGGCACGGGTGGGCGCGTAGACGATGCCGGGGCCGGGATTCTCGTCGAGGATGGCCTTCAGCTGGCGCAACGCGTTGTCGCGGTGGCGGATGGCATAGCGGATGTTCGGCCGATCGAACCCGGCGACGATCAGCCCGTCTTCGGGGATGCCGAGTTGGGCGAGAATATCGGCCCGGGTGTGCGCATCCGCGGTGGCGGTGAGGGCAAGGCGCGGCACTTGCGGGAAGGCGTCCAGCAGCGGGCGCAACAGGCGGTAGTCCGGGCGGAAGTCGTGGCCCCATTCCGAGACGCAATGTGCCTCGTCGATGGCGAAGAGGGCGATCGGTGCTTTCGACAGCAGCTCGCGGAAGTGCGGCTGGCTGGCGCGCTCCGGGGCGACGTAAAGCAAGTCCAGCTCGCCCGCGCGGAAGCGGTCGATGGTCTGCTCGCGGTCCGCATCGGCGCTGGTGAGGGCGGCGGCGCGGATGCCGTTGGCGGTGGCGCTGCGTAACTGGTCGTGCATCAGCGCGATCAGCGGAGAAACCACCACGCAGGTGCCCCGAAGCATCACGGCGGGAAGTTGGTAAGTGAGCGACTTGCCCGCGCCGGTGGGCATTACCGCCAGGGTCGAGCGCCCCTCCAGCACGCGCGCCACCACCAGTTCCTGCACGCCGCGAAAGGCGGAGAAGCCGAATGTATCATGGAGCGCGGCGAGGGCATCGGGGAGGACAGTGTCGGGCATTCGCTGGGGTATTCCGGGCGGAGTCGTGCAGGGGAACGCTCGGCGCCGCCGAACGCCACGCTGCTTGCGGCGGCTTGCCGCGCAACGCAATCGCAGATCGAACTATCGCCGGCCACTCATTCCCGAGCGTGCGCCAAATGGGGTGATTTGCGCTTGTTGGCGCGACGCAATGCGAGAGCAGATGAGCGTGGCGCCGGCACGCTGATCGCGTGCGCCGGTACGCGCCACACCCAGGCATCAGGTTTCCCGAGCCGAGAGGGCCAAGCCGTTCGCTGGTCCCCGTCGCGAAGGCTGACGGAACTGGTCGATGGCCCACTTGATCGTGTCGGCGGAATTGCCGATAGTGATGCAGCGCCAGCGGGGCCTTCTAAGGTACGGTCGGCCCGACGGTGACCGGGGTCGAGGAAAGTGGCTTTGTCGCCAATGGCCTTGCCGGTGGTCGCGCTGCCGAACGCAATGCGGGGAGAGGAATGGGTGACACCGATCGCCGCCGCGCGTGATGCCAGGATCGCGCTTTTGGCCCCGGCCAGTGCAGATGCGCCCCCCGGACACCAAGGTGCCGGCCAGTGCGCGGGAGCCTTGGATCGGAGCGTCAAGCTACCAGCGGGCTTACGTAAGGGAGCTAGCCTGATGTCGATTTGGGCAGTAACCGCTGCGCGTTATGCCTGACGCCAACGAGATGACTGAATCGGAAGCGTTGTTCGCCGTGGGCGAGCGCCTCGCCCGTGCCCGGTCGTTCGATCAGGTGGTCGAGGTGGTGCGCTCGGTCGCGCGGACTATCATCGGCGCGGAAGGGATCACCTTCATACGCGGCGAAGGCGATGAATGCGCATACATCGCCGAGGATGCGATCGAGCCGCTCTGGCAGGGGATGAAGTTCGATCTGGCGCAGTGCGTCTCCGGTTGGGTGATGCAACACGGCAAGGCCGCTATCATACCGGACATCTACGCGGACGATCGCGTGCCGCACGAAGCGTACCGGCCGACTTTCGTCAAAAGCATGGCGATGATGCCGGTGCGGGCCGGAGCCGCAAGGGCCGCGATCGGAGCCTATTGGGCAAAGGTCGGCGCTCCGGACGAGCGCGCCGTCAAGCTCCTCGCAATGTTGGCCAGTTTCGTCGGCGCCGCGATTGAGAACGTGTCGCTGCAGACGTCCTTCCAGCTTTTGAACCGCACGGCGGCCACGGTCGCCGCAGACCGCGATCTCGATCGGGTCGTTCAACTCGTTACCGACGCCGGTGTAGAGCTGACGGGGGCCGAGTTCGGCGCCTTCTTCTACAATCTCGTGAATGAAGAGGGCGAGAGCTACATGCTCTATAGCCTCTCCGGTGTCTCGAAAGAGGCATTCTCGCGGTTTCCGATGCCTCGCAACACGGCGGTGTTTGCGCCGACGTTCGCGGGCGAAGGCGTGGTGCGTTCGGACAACATCCGGCTGGATCCGCGCTACGGGCAGAACGCGCCTCGCCAGGGAATGCCCGAAGGCCATCTGCCCGTGACCAGCTATCTCGCCGTGCCGGTCATCTCCCGTACCGGCGAAGTCCATGGCGGCTTGTTCTTCGGCCACCATCGAGAGGCACAGTTCACGCAGGAGCACGAGGATGTGGCCCTGGCGATCGCTGCCCATGCCGCCACCGCGATCGACAATGTCCGGCTGGATCAGGCATCGCAGCGCGAACTGGCCGCGCGTCGAGCGGCGGAAGCGGCGCTCACGGACCTGAACGCCACGCTCGAAAGGCGGATCGAGGAGCGGACGCAGGAAATTCGAGCGGCGTACAATCGGCTGGACGAGAGTGACCGGCGTTTCCGGATACTCGTCAACGGCGTCACCGATTACGCGATCTACATGCTCGACCCTCAAGGCCAGGTCACCAACTGGAACGCGGGCGCCGAGCGGATCAAGGGCTACACCGCAGACGAGATCGTCGGACAGCACTTCTCGAAGTTCTACACCGAGCGCGATCGCGCGGCCGGGATGCCGGCCAAGACCCTCGACACCGCGAAACGCACCGGCAAGTCCGAGGCGGAAGGCTGGCGCGTGCGCAAGGACGGCACCGAATTCTGGGCAAGCATCGCCGTGGACGCGATCCACGACGAGGACGGCAAGCTGATCGGCTTCGCCAAGATCACGCGCGATCTTACCGAAAAGCGGTTCGTCGACGAGCAACTCAGGCAGTCTCAGAAGATGGAGGCGGTCGGCCATCTCACCGGCGGGGTCGCGCACGATTTCAACAACCTGCTGACGATCATCACCGGCAACATGGACATCGCCATCCGGGCGCTCGAGAAGGAGGGGGGAATCGCGCGGGCGCAAAAGGCGATCGGCAACGCGATGAAGGGGGCCGAGCGCGCCGGAGCCTTGACCCAGCGCCTGCTGGCTTTCGCCAGACGGCAGCCGCTGTCACCCAAGCCGCTCGATCTCGACAAAGTGGTTGCCGGTATGTCGGAACTGCTCAACCGTTCGCTCGGCGAACTGGTGAAGCTGGAGATCGTCACCAGCCCGGGCCTCTGGCCCGTCGAGGCGGATCCCAACCAGATGGAGAACGCCCTCATCAACCTGGCCGTCAATGCCAGGGACGCGATGCCGAACGGAGGAACGTTGACGATCGAGACGGCCAACGCCTATCTCGATACTGCCTATTCCGCAGGCCATGCCGAAGTTCCCCCGGGCAATTACGTCGTGGTCGCAGTCAGCGATACGGGCGTGGGCATGCCCCGGGAGCATCTCGCCCGCGTATTCGAACCCTTCTTCACGACCAAGGAGATCGGCCACGGCACCGGCTTGGGCCTCAGTCAGGTCTATGGCTTCGTCAAGCAGTCGGGAGGGCACGTCAACGTCTATTCCGAAGAGGGGAAAGGCACGACGGTCAAGATGTACCTGCCTCGTTTCACGGGCGATCCGACGGCCGACGTAGACGTCGGGCTGGCCCGGCTCGACAGCCGAAGCGGGGGTAACGAGACTATATTGGTGGTGGAGGACGATGACGAAGTCCGCGCCTTCTCGGCAGAAGTGCTGCGCGAACTCGGTTATCACGTGCTCGAGGCCGGCGACGGCATGGCGGCGCTGCGCGTCCTCGAGCATTTGCAGACCGATGTGGACCTGCTCTTCACCGACGTGGTGATGCCCGGAATGTCGGGACGGGAACTGAGCGACGAGGCGCGCAAGCTCCGGCCCTCGCTGAAGGTGCTATTCACCAGTGGTTACACGCGCAATGCCATCGTCCACGGCGGGCGGCTGGATCCGGGTGTCGAACTGCTCCCCAAGCCGTTCACGTCACGCTCGCTGGCCGAGCGCGTCCGGGAGCTTCTGGACGCGGGTAAAAGCCGCCGGCTCTTGCTCGCAGAAGCGGACGGCACGGTACGTCTGCTCGCCGCAGAGGCCTTCGCGGCAGCCGGCTACCATGCGGAACCGGCTGCGACCGCAAGTGAAGCGCTCGGGCTGCTGAGGGCTGCGCAGGGGCGATTCGATGCAATCGTCATCGATGGCGACCTGCCGGACAAGGATGGATTTACCCTGCTGTCCGAGATCCGCGGCCAATATTCGGATGTTCCGGCGGTACTCACCGTGAAACCCGGCGATCCGCGTCCCGTCGCCGACCGGCGGACGGTGCGCGTAGAAAAGCCGTACACCGCAACGATGATCATAGGCAGCTTGGCAGGTTTCGATCCCGAAAGCTGACCGAAGTGCAGAGCGGCGGGTCGACCGGCTCAACAACCGTCGCCTTTCGGGGTGAGTTGTCGTTAGCCGGTCGTCTCGGCAAAGGTGGCCTTTGCTCAGGTGAGGACATGGCCAGTATCGGGATTGCCGGCAATCAGCTCGAATATCGATCGGACAAAATCGCGAACGAGTGGGCCCTCGTCGTCATCGCGCCAGATCATCAGTAGCCGAATGCTGAAATCGAAATTCGCGATGCTCCGGAAAACAACTTTATCATGTTGATAGTTTTCGAAAGAGGACGTTATCAGCGTAACTCCGATACCGCTCGAAACGAGCTGGTATCGTGAATATTCGCTCGCCGCGAACGGCATCATGTCGACCTTTATCCCGTGCTGACGGAACGTCTCAACAAACATCTTCGTCGTTTCCGGGGCGATGTCGGGAAGCATCCAGATGATCTCGATACCATCCAGGTCCTTCGCGGTAATCTCGTCCCGACGACAAAGCGGATGATCGGATGGAATGGCGAGGTTGTACTTGAGAGCCCCCACGCTCACGTATTTGAAGCCGGACTCCTCCAGTTTGTTCAGGTGTTCTGCGCTGCAGTTGGTGATGAAGGCGATGTCGATCGTCCCGGCGCTGAGACGCTCCGGAAGCGGGATCGGCAGGGCTGGTGAAAGGTCGAGCCTGACTTGCGGTTTGGACAAGTTGAAGCGCCGCAAGGCTTCTTTCATGATCGGGCTGCGAAGTGCGACCTCGACCGCGCCTACCTTAAGGCTCCCTGCCTGACCGTTGGATAGGCGTCTCGCCGAATTTCCCGCCTCTTCGACAAGTGCCAATATATCGCGAGAGAACTTCAGATAAAGCTTTCCAACCTCTGTGATGGCTATTCGCTTTCTTTTGCGGTCGAAAAGATCGACCCCAAGAACGTCTTCCAGATCCTTGATGCTGCGGGACAAGGCGGGTTGTGTGATATTTATGGCTTCAGCCGCACGATGAATGTTCTCGTGCTCGGCTGCCGCCACAAAGTGGCGGATAGCTCTGAGTGTGACACCGGATTGCATCAATCGCCCCCATAAACTGAGCTATATGGCGTATAGGGTTATCGATAATGCGATACCGATGCAAAAAAGTTATCAACTAAGTTGGAATCGGCATTATTATCCAGACTTCTTGCCAGTAAATTCCCGGACAACCGCCTGATCGAAAAGGCGCGGGGAGGATATCAGAAGTGCGGCAAACAGAACCGAGCAGCGGTGACCTGTGCTCGCCTAAGCGAACAGCGCGGAGCTGAAACATGCCCGCTCCTATGTCCTCGTCAACCGGTGGGTCACGCCCGGCATCCGCTGTGGCGCCACTGAAAGGCGCATATTACGTGCTGGCTACGCTCACGCTGGTGAACGTGCTCAGCAATATCGATCGTAGCCTTCCGGCCATCCTGATCGAGGCGATCCGCCACGACATTGCCATGACGGATTTCCAGTTCGGATTGCTCAACGGCCTGCTGTTCACGACGATCTATTGCACGTTCTCCTTCCCGATGGCCAAGTACTCGGACCGGCACGATCGCAGGGCGCTGATCTCGACATGCCTTCTGGTCTGGAGCCTGGCGACGGCCGCAAGCGCTGGCGCCGTAAACTTCCTGCATCTGCTGCTTGGCCGGTCCGGTGTGGCGATAGGCGAGGCCGGCGCCATACCGGCATCGCAATCCATCATCTCGGATTACTTTCCTCCGGCGCGACGTGGCTTTGCGCTGTCGGTGCTGATGTCGGGCTCCGCCGTGGGAACGATGCTTGGCATGGTGGTGGGCGGCTGGCTGTCGGACGCCGTGGGCTGGCGAGCGGCCCTCGTGCTGGTGGGAATGATCGGCCTCATATGGGCGGCCGTCACAAGGTTTACGGTCGCCGAGCCGCGCAGGACGGCGACGGCGCCGTCGGAATCCGCACGGCGGCAGGCGCCCACACTGCTAGAGACATTCCGGCATCTGGGGCGGCGCGCCGCATTTCGCCACCTGGCGGCGGGCGCCGCGCTTTACGCGGTATTCTCCTCGGCGTTGGGCGCCTTCACGCCAAGTTATCTGATCCGCACATACGGCGTCACCACCGCCCAAGCCGGACTGTACTTTGGCGTCGTCTTCGGCTTGGCCGGTGGCGCGGGCGCGGTGATCGGCGGGATTTTGAGCGACAGGCTCGGCCGCAGGGACGAACGCTGGAATCTGTGGGTCCCTGCCATCGGATTGTCCGTGGCGGCCCCTGCTGCATTCCTGGCCTTCTACGTGTCATCGTTGCAAGCCTGCCTGCTTTTCCTGATCGTGCCCAAGCTGCTCGGGCCGCTGTTCCTGGGAACTTGCTATGCCGTGATGTACCGGATGGTCGGCGCGCATATGCGGGCGGTTTCCTCGGCCGTACTGCTGCTGATCATCCAGGGCATCGGCGCGGCGCTGGGTCCGGTCGTAGCCGGCTTCATGAGCGACTGGCTTCGACCCACCCTGGGACCGGCCTCGATCAAGGTCGCTTTGATGGCGATCTCGCTGGTTCTCGCCTGGGGCGCGCTCCACTTCTTCATGGCCTCGCGGTCGCTCGCCGACGCTGTTCTCCCGGAAGGGGAGGAGTGAACGCGGGAACCTAGGACGGGGGCCGTCATCGATCTTCGAAGCGAAAATACAAACAGGGGAATGGGATATGAAGGTGTTTGATTGGAAACATTGGAGCGATGTTGCTTCGGCGGCGTCGCTGATAGGCGCTTTCGCTTTGCCGGCCATGGCAACCGCGCAAGAGGCGGCGCCTGCTCAAGCGGATCAACCTGGCGTCGAGGATATCGTCGTTACCGCCCAGCGTCGTTCAGAGCGGCTCCAGGAGGTTCCGATCGCTATCACCGCGGTTACCGCAGCCGCGGTGCAGCGCGCAGGCGTCCGGGGCACGGAGGACCTCCCGCAACTGGTTCCGGCCCTCAACATCACGCGCAACTCGAATGGCCTTACGCCATTTCTGCGCGGCGTCGGCACGTTCAGCAGCTCGCCTGGTCAGGAAGCCTCGGTCCCGCTCTACATAGACGGAGCCTATGTGCCGCAACCCACGGCCACTTTCTTTTCGTTCAACAACATCGAACGTATCGAGGTTCTGAAGGGGC
>Ga0068862_100001511_pt1 | contig 21318 bp, 14 predicted proteins | sample KBSSwiS52_FD_66598 | JGI IMG/M metagenome (GOLD analysis project Ga0068862, IMG submission 66598) | Switchgrass rhizosphere microbial communities from Kellogg Biological Station, Michigan, USA - KBS Switchgrass S5-2 | ecosystem: Host-associated > Plants > Roots > Rhizosphere > Soil ... | reverse complement strand
TACGTGCCGGCGCTGTGCCACGCCATCCGGATGAAGAGCGGCCCGTAGTGCCCGAAATCCGCCGGCCACCAGTCCTGCGAGTTCGTCATCACCGCCTCGATGTCCCTCTTCACGGCACCGAGATCCAGCGTCTTGAACGCTTCGGCGTAGTTGAACTTCGCGTCCATCGGATTGCCCGCCGGGTGGTTCGTGTGGAGGGCGTTCAGGTTCAACTGATTCGGCCACCAGTCGCGATTCGACCTGCCACTAACCGCTTTGCCCGAGAACGGGCATTTCTGTTCGTTGTCCATGTTGACGTTGACCTCTACTGTCTTTCAGGATTGATCAGTTCTTTGAATTATTCAAAGCTCTAGCCCTCTTGCATCGGGTCCATGCTAGCCTCTGCGGTGCGTCGGTGATTCTGATTCAGTGAACAAAGGAAGTCATGGCGACAGGCGATCCGCTCGGGCTGTCGCTGATTCGAAGCGACTATGGATGCCTTCCTGACATCGGAGGGTCTGCTCGCCCTCGTCACGTTGACGTTCCTCGAGATCATCCTCGGGGTCGACAACGTGATTTTCATCTCCATCCTGTCGGGGAAGCTCCCGCAGCAGCAGCAGGCGCGGGCGCGTCGCGTGGGCCTGATGGCCGCGATGCTCATGCGTATTCTCCTGCTGCTGTCGATCGCGTGGATCATCCGGCTGACCGCGCCGCTGTTCACGATACGTGGGCGGGGAGTGTCCGGGCGCGACCTCATTCTGATCGGTGGCGGCCTGTTCCTGATCGGAAAGGCCACACTCGAGATTCACGAACGGCTCGAAGGCGAGGAAGGCCACGGTGCGGTGCGCATGGCGCCATCTTTCGCCGCGGTCATCGTGCAGATCATGCTGCTCGACATCGTGTTCTCGCTTGATTCGGTCATCACCGCCGTCGGCATGGCCGACGATGTGACGATCATGGCCGCCGCTGTGGTGCTGGCGGTCGCGATCATGATGTTTTCCGCGGAGCCGATCAGTGCATTCGTCAATCGGCATCCCACGGTGAAAGTCCTGGCGTTGTCTTTTCTCCTGTTGATTGGCGTGTCCCTCATTGGCGACGGCCTGGGCATGCACGTTCCCAAGGGCTACATCTACTTCGCCATGGGCTTTTCGATCTTTGTGGAGATGATCAACCTGCGCGTGCGCAAGGCTGGGAGCCCGGTGAAGCTTCACCAACCCTATGCGGCCGACGAGAACCGTGCTGACTGACCGGGGATGATGCCGCCACTCCCCGCGCGATGTGTTGCGTAACTGCAATCGATGCGACCGAGTTGTAAACAGACTCGATCGCCGCTCGGTTCACGATCCGGTGTGAACGATTCACGATTGGCGCCGCGCGGCGATCGACCGTGTACGCGCCGTTTCACGGTCTGAACCTTTTTCCAACTCAGCTAAAACAATCACCCCGATATTTCCTTGACGCTCCCACGGCAACGTTCTTGCCAGTGCGTCGAGCGACAACCGTCCACATTCTGATTCGCGTTATCGGGTTGGCCGCGGACGCCGATCGTCGAGCCGACGTGTGCGTGCGGCGCGGCCGGACCCGAGGGAGAGGACTGCACACATGTGCGTTTCCGCGGCAAGGAAGTACCTGTGTCATTTCACCATCACGGTGTTCACGCTCGCCGCCGCCATGGGGCGGGCGGACGCGCACAGCATGCCCGTCGCCGTTCACGCCGATGGCATCATGATCGGCACGGACGTCGTTCCGCGGTTCCTGGACCTGCCTCGCGTACTGGTCGTACCGGCTGGCGCCACGGTCACAGCCGCGGCCGATTCCACCTGGGACTACATCGAGGTGGCCGGCACCCTCCGCGTGGCGCGCGACCGCGACACCGTCCTGCGATTCACGCACCTGTTCGTGCTGCCGGGAGGCGTGCTGGACGTCGGCACCCAGGCCGATCCGATTCCAGCCGGTCGGCGCGTCGAATTGATCGTTCGTAACGTGCCGATCGACACGCTGCGCGATCCGTTTCAATGGGGGAACGGGTTGCTGAATTTCGGCCGCCAGACGCGCGTCGGCGCGGCGAAAACCGCGTGGGCGCCGCTCACGGGCGACGCACTGGCCGGGGCTGGCGCCATCACGCTCGGCGCCGATCCGGCCGGCTGGCAGATTGGCGACGAGCTGCTCCTCCCTGATACGCGTCAAACCGCGCTGCCCGCGCGCCCGCGCCGCGAATCGCGTGTGACCGTCGCCGCCATCTCCGGCCGCGTCGTCACACTGTCCAAGCCGCTCGACTTCGATCACCGCGCCATCCGCGATCCGGACGGCGCCGTCGTCCTGCTCCCGCGTGTCGCGAACCTGACACGCAACATCGTCGTCCGCTCCGAGGCGCCGGCCGGCACGCCAGGTCACACCGCGAACGTCGGCGAAGGCGCGACCTGGAACGTTCGCTACAACGAGTTCTCCGGCCTCGGGCGGACCCGCGGTGTCACGCTGGACAGCACCAACCTCACGATCGATCACGTCGGAGCGAATCAGGTCGGACGCTACACCGATCACCACCACCACGCGCAGGGCTTCGGGTCGTCCACCGTCGGCAACGTCTACCGGGGGAGAGCCGGCGGAGGCAAGTGGGGCCTCGCCGTGCATGGCACGCACGACGAGCTCATCGAGGACAACATCGCGGACGGCTTTCCCGGCGCGGGTTTTGTCACCGAGGACGGCTACGAGGCGCGAAACGTATTTCGCCGCAACCTCGCGGTGTATTCGTTCGGCAATCACAACGGCGATACCAACGTTGAAGTCGCGAACGTGGAGCGCGACAACAACCCAGGCTCGGCTGGCCAGGGATTCTGGTTTCGCGGGACGCGGAATACCTTCGACAGCAACGAAGCGTGGAACAACGCCATCGGGCTGAACCTGTTCAGCCTCGATCAGATCGCCGGGAGTTTTCCCAGTGTTCCTGGCGGCCAGCACGACACGCCGCTCAACCGGCTGACCGTGGCGCCGATCCGGATGGCCGGCAATGTCGCCGCCGCCAATCTGGTCACGGGGCTGGAGTATTGGGGACAGCCGCGCTTTCCGTCCATCGACGCGATATCGGCGTTCAATGGCGCGTTTCAGTTCTTTCAGGGCTTGTCGGATCCAGACACGCCGTATCTGGTGAATCCGACGCTGGTGTGCGACGGCGGAAGGGCGACGGGCAGTCACACCGACACCGCGTATACAGCGGCACTAGAGATCGAGCGTGGTCGCGTCGTCGGCTGCGCGATCGGGCAGGACGGCGGTGCGCACACGGTGCGGATTGTCGGCACGCGTTTCCAGAACGTGCTCAATCTGAACTACGTGAACGTGCCGGTCGAGTCGTACCACGAGGACGTCGTCCACGCGGCGCTGCCCGGCCGCGCGCCCCAGTTCATCGTGTTCGGGACCGACGACGTCTGGCCGGGCGGGCCGACCGTGCCGCCGGTCGGTGAAAGCGCGTGGGGGGAGCAGCGCGGATCGCGTCATCAGCTCAAGAACTGGCAGGGCACCGGACAGGACTACCGGCTGTTCACGAGACAGCAGCTCGAAACGACTGCTGCATGGCCGTCGACCGATGTCTTTCCGCATATCTGGAATTCCCCCGAAGCCGGGCTGACGATGGGGGAGTCGTGGGTGAAGTACGGGCTGGCCTACGGCGGGGAGGCCCTCAAGGTTGCCGACATTGTCCCGCTCGTCGGTCTCGTCAAGGGTTACGCCGCGGCGGGGCTGAACGCCAAGCTCGGCCCGCCGCGCGGAATCATCACGTCGCCGACGCCCCGCGCGGCCGCGCGGGTGGAGGTCGATGGCATCTGGGTGGACGCGATGATGACCGGGGATCCGACGCTCGCCTCAGAATTCTTGATGGTCAGCGTCGACGGAGGCGCCCCGCTGGTGATCGGTCCGAACGACGGCGCCCGTCGCGATACACGGCGCTTCAAGACGACCCGCTCGGCAGAGGGGCCGCACGAAATCCGCACGTGGCGGACCACGTCCAACCTGCAGCCGATTGCGGCTTCGCTGATGACGTTCCAGTACGTCGCCGGCCCCTTCGTGCCGCCGCCCCCGCCGCCGCCGCCCCCGCCACCGACGTTCCCGCCATCAGGGCCGCCGTCCACGCCACCGGACCCGCCGCCGCCACCTGGGCCGCAGGTCCCGCCGCCGCCACCACCCCCGCCACCTCCGGCATCGACGTGGGCGACGATCAACGGCGTGGTCCAGCAACTCGGCACTCAGGAGCGCTATCGCGTCTGCGTTGCCGGACGCTGCACCGAACTCGTGGCTGTGGGCAAGCCGCAACCGCCACCCCTCGCCACAACCAAGTGGGCGACGATCGACGCGGTGATTCAGCAATTCGGCACGCAGAATCGCTTTCGGATCTGTCGGGCGGCCCAATGCGCTGAGCTCGCCGTTCGATAGCAGGTGGCTCTGCGGTCCTCGGATCAGAACTGAGCGGCTCTGACGATCACGACACCGACCGCCACGAGCCCGGCGATCGAGAGCGCCTGACGTCCGATGCGCCCCGGTGATGGTGGTTCGGGGCGGTGATTGAGAAACGCGAATCGCAGCAGAAGCAGTACGACGGCCGCCACCAGCACGTCGAGCAGGGCGTCGTGCCGTCGCAAGGCACCGGGTACCACCATCAGCCAGAGGGCGATCGGGACGGCGACCATCGATGTCACGACCGCGCGCACCGCGGAGGAACCGAGCGACGACGCGTACATGCTCACCGCGGTCGTGGCGATGGGAAGGATGGGTGACATGCCGACGAACGCTCCTTCGGTCGGCCAGAAGACAGCGACGAGGAGCGCCGGCAGTCCACCGGACAACAGTAGCGAGAGGCCGAACGTCGTGACCGCTTTTGCGGTCCATTGTTGCCAGGCGGGGATCGGCAGCTGCAGCTGCCAGGTCATCGTCCCGAGCTGCCGCTCTTCCGCCGTGGCGAGCGACCCAATCAGTGCGGGAAGTCCAAGCGCGTAAACGACCGTGACGGCTCCGATGAACGACACATTGGGATCCGGTCCTGGAACATCGAACACGGCCGCCGTCGTACACGCCGCCACGTACAGAACCGTGACCGCGAATGTCATGTGTTGCAGCCGGCATTCCTTTCTCAACAGCTGCCACAACGGGTGCGTGGTCGGAGGGTGCCGCGTTCGAGTCCACCATGGCACGTGAATCCCGGCGGGGCCGCCGTCGATCGATTCCAGCCGCATGAACAGCCACCATTCAAGCGCGGCGGCGCCCGCCAGCAGGGCGATCATCAATCGCGACCATGCCGCGACCGGCGCCGGCGCCGCCAGCGATGTTCTGGTCGCGATCTTCACGGCGATGAGTGCCGCCCCGGGCAGAGACAGGCTGAAGATCAGCCCCGCGAGCTGACTGCGGCACAGCATCGTCAGCGCCGGCGCAAAGCACAGCGTGCCGGCGGCGAGCAGCCAGGCGATCGCCGGCAATTCGGCGAACAGGCCCAGCCACCATGCGCCGGCGACCAGCGGCAGTACCATCGCGGCGAGGGCCGCCAGCTTGACGAGGAACAGCCGGACGCGGCTGATCGGCAGCGTCAGCATCAGGTGGAGCGTATGGTGACCGTACTCGTGTCCGATCGACAACGCGCCGAGCGACGCCGTGGCGGCGATGAACGCGAACGTACTGTACCGGTGAGCGTCGCCGCCAGTCAGAGCGGCCACGCTCGCGGTCAGGACGCACACGATCCAGGTTGGGGCAAGCGCGCGCGTCTCGTTCGACAGCAACGCCCACATCGGACTGCCGCCCGTCATGCGAGACCTGGCTGCGGCTGCAGCGTGGACACGAAGATCTCTTCGAGGGTCAGCGCCTCGATCGCGAGCGCCTCGGGCGCCCGGGCGCGCAATTCGTCGTAGACACGCGTGCTGTTGCCGTTGACGGCGATTTCCAGCGTGCGCCCCTGCCGCCGCAGCGTCCGGGCTCCGGGCAGGTCGAGCGGTCCGGGGTCGTTGGCGAAGCGCACCTGGATTTTCTGATAACGCTCGCGCGCCTCGTCGGCCGCCATCGTCAGGACTTCACGCCCGCGATCGATGATCGTGAACTCGTCGATGAGGCCTTCGAATTCCGAGATGAGGTGAGTGGACACGAACACCGTGCGCCGGTCGGGCGCACCCTCCTGGTATGTGCCGATCACCGTCTGGATGAACTCGCGGCGCACGATCGGATCCAGTCCGGACGTCGGCTCGTCGAGGACGAGCAGGTCCGGTTCGGCGCAGACGGCGGTGATGAGCGCGAGTTGCGTCCGCTGGCCTTTCGAGAGGGCGCTGGTCTTCTGGGCGCCATCGAGCTGAAACTGCGCCAGGAGCGTCGCTTCGGTGCCACGATTCCACCGCTCGCGGAACGACGCGACGTAGGCCAGCGTGTCGCGCACGGTCATCCACGGATAGAACGCGACCTGGTCGGGGACGTAGGCGATCCGCGATTTCACGTCCACCTCGTGCCGTGCCGGATCCAGGCCGAAGATCTTCGCTGCGCCGCTGGTCGGCCGAAGCAGATTCAACAGGCACTTGATCGTCGTGGTCTTTCCGGCACCGTTGCGGCCGAAGAAGCCGTAGCAGCGGCCCGGCGCGACGCGCAGGCTCAGGCCGTCGACGGCATCGGTCCGTCCGTATTTGCGAACCAGATCCGTGGTCTCGATAGCGGGCAGCAGATCGTTCATATCTCCCTCATGCCGTGGCCGCGCGGGCGCGCTTGCGCTCGAAATCGTTGAACCGCTCTTCGACGAGACGGAGAAACTCCGCTTTGTCGATCTGCAGGTGATGTGCGTGAACGACCGCATCGTCGATCGTTTCGGCGACCAGCCTGCGCCTGACGTCCTTTCTGAAAGGCGAGCCGCTCGACCGGACGAAACAACCCTTGCCGGCGAGCGTCTCGATCACGCCCTGGCTCTCCAGCTCCGCGTACGCCTTCGCGACGGTGTTGCGGTTGACGCGCAGCTCCTCGGCCAGCGTGCGGATGCCCGGCAGCGGGTCGCCCTCGCGCACGGCGCCCGAGGCGGCCGCCGCCTTCACCTGGTCGACGAGCTGCAGGTAGACCGCCTTAGCAGACTTGTAATTGAGCTGGAACAGCATGGCACACTGTCATATGACGCTATGACAGTGTTCTCGGCCGGGCAGCCGGATACCTTTAGGCCTGGCGGGGACCGCTCGCGTCTATCCGAATTGCACGCCATTGCTATCCGATCGGATAGCAACGGGCGCTGTTGGCCGTGCAGCCAGTTCCTGGATGTGGCGCAATTCAGTGCGGGATGTGAGGTGTGGCGTCCGCGCGGCCGCGGGTACTCCGATTGCTGGTGACGGCCGCATGAGATCACGATCAGCCGTCATCACCCTGCTTCTGCTCGCGGTGTTCCCCGCGACGCCGGCGCGCGCCCAGACCGAGCCGAACGAGCGCAACGTGCGCGGTATCTTCGCCGGCCAGAAGATGCTCGTGACCTGGCGCGACGGCGGACCGCTGTACGGCACGTTCTTCACGCTGCAGGTGCATTTCTGCAGCTCGGGACGGTACATGACGTTCGGTGAGAGCCGCCGGCAGACAGTTCTGGACAACCAGCAGGTCAGCAACCTCGACGATCGCGGATCGTGGAACGTGGCCACGTTCCAGGGGCAGCTCGTGCTGCGATACCTGTCAGACTCGGGCCAGGCCAACGCGGTGCCGGTTCGCGTGCTGCCGAACGGCAATATCTGGGTCGGCGACGGCGTCACCGTGATCCGCCAGGGCGCGGCGCAATGCCGCTAGGCGATCCATTGATGCCATGACGCTCGTCAATACGCTCCGCTCCCTCGAGCGGATCGTACAGGACGCGGTGTAGACTCGCGGGCCTGATGCCACGGGGGCTGACAGTACTTGCGCCGGTTCGACCTGGCGAAGAGAAGCGCCTGCGCGACGTTCTCCGGCCGATCGGAGACGACATCCGCGGCCGGACCCTCAACGTTGCCGCCGGGCGACCGCACATCGACTTCAACCGCAGTTCGAGGATTCACTTCGCGCGCTTCGCGATTCTCGACGATCTCGACCGTGGTCCGGACCGCAAGCGCCTGCTGTATTCCTCGAACTACGACGGCGATCTCGACAGCCACGTCGCCGATTTGATCGCAATCACCTCCGACATGGACGCGATCTGGGGCTGCTGCGAAGGCTATGCGGGCAGGGCTCAGTTCGGAGCCTTTGTTCGGGCGCATACGTGCGAACCGAACGCCTTCTACATCGCATTCCGCGACGAAACGGTCCAAGCCATCCAGCAGGCCATCGCGCTTCGTCGTCAGGTGCGATTCCTGCTCGACGCGCCCGCCGCCGGAAGACTTGCGAACATCCTTCCCAGTCTTTCAAGGCGCGAACCGGCGTGGGTCGGCTTCGTCCGTCGCGCCATCAGGACAGCCGGGCGCAGCCTCAGCGCCGCGATCGCGCGGTCAATCCGGGCGCTCCCGATCGTGGCCGATCTGCTGCGAGCCATCGTCCGCTGCGGTTTCAAGAACGTCTACTCGGGAACGCTGCGGATCATCGCCAGCCTCGACCGATACGCGGTGTTCAGGCACGTGAACCGGCTCACTCGAAACCAGTTGCCGCCCATGAGATCCGTTTACTCGAGCGTCGTCCTGGATCATTCTTCGGTCCCCGTTCCGATCGTGCCGGGCGACGAGATCCCATCGGCCCAGGAAGATCTGTCTCCCACCTTCCGAGAGGATGTGGTCACCCAGAACCAGCTCACGTTGATCACCGTCGTCCGCGAGGGAGAGGCCGATCGCGTCCGAGCCGTGATGGCGGCCATCGACTCGTACGCCAGGCGCCTGGCGGCGCCCGGTTCTCTCATTGGCATCAGCACGATTCATTTCGTCAGGTGGCTCGTCATCGACGATGGTCGGCGGCTGATGATGATCAGTGACTACGATGGATCCTGGGAAAGCTACATCGATGAGTTCGCCGAAATGATCCTTTCCGGGCTGGACGCGATCTGGGAAACGTCCTACGGGTATCCTCCCGATGGCGCAAGAGATCTGCCGGCACTCAAGCGGTTCCTGCGAAGTCATCAAGTGCCGTCGGAGGTTTTCTACAGCGCCTATCCGGAAGAGACCGTGCTGAATATCGTCAACGATCGCGCGCTGGCGGACGTCAGTGCGGCGATGGCCGAACACATCGGCGCCCTGCAACGGTTGTGAGCCAGCTGCCGCAGCGATCGCCACGCTTCACCGACGACGTCCTGGCCGAGATCCAGGGCTTCGTCACGAGCGGCTACGGGCACCTGTCCTCCGCCGCGTACCTCTTCCTCCAGTTTCAGGACGCGGGACGGGCGCGGCTCTGGCTGAGACGTCTCGGGCCCGCGATCACATCCGCCCGCGCGTGGCCCACCGCGCCCAGCGGGGAGAAGATCAAGCCAACGCTGGCGTTGAACATCGGCTTCACCGCCGACGGTCTCGCCGCCATCGGGCTGCCACGGAGGGTTCTCAACACGTTTCCTCTCGAGTTCCAGGAGGGGATCGCAGACCATAACCGTTCGCGAATTCTCGGCGATACGGAAGAGAGCGACCCCGTCGAATGGGAGTTAGGCGGTCCGAGGAAGCCGTCCATCCATGCCGTTCTGATCGTTCACGCGGAATCGGACGACGGGCTCGCGGCCGCGTGCCACACGCAGCGCGCGCTCCTCGTCGACGCGGCAGGCGGCGTCGTCGAGCTGCCCGGCAGCATGCAGACCGGATACAGACCCAAGGGCGATTACGAGCCATTCGGGTTTCACGACGGTATCGCGCAACCGCCGATTGCCGGAATCCCGGGAGACGGCGTGCCCACGGGAGAGTTCATCCTCGGGTACCCGAACCACTACCAGATCATTCCTCCTACGCCGGTCACGCCCGCAGAGTTGGACCATGAGGCCGCCTTGCCTCCGTTGGCCAACCCCTATCACCTGTCAGAACAACTGCGAGATCTGGGCATCAACGGTTCCTACGTCGTCTATCGCAAACTCGAACAGGACGTCGCGGCCTTCTGGCAGTTCATGAAAAGCGAAACGGTTCGAAGCACCGGCGCGAACGACACCGGTCACATGATCTGGCTGGCGTCTCGATGCGTCGGACGATGGCCCAGTGGGGCACCGCTGGTTCTGGCTCCGGGCGCCGACGACCCTCAGGCCGCCGATCGCGACGACTTCATGTACGGCGACGACCCGAATGGTCTGTCGTGCCCGCTCGGTTCGCATATCCGCCGCGCGAATCCCCGCGACGTCATCAAGCCGTACGACAAGGCTCAATCCCTCAGCATGTCCGAGGCCCATCGTCTGCTGCGTCGGGCGCGGGCGTTCGGACCGCCGTTATTCGACGCGGCGCTGCTGACTGATCCAACGAACCTGGCCGGCCGGAAGAACCTCCTCGACCTTGCCGACGACGGGAAGGCGCGCGGCATCCATTTCTTCTGCGTCAACGCGAGCATCAAGCGCCAGTTCGAGTTCGTGCAGCAGACGTGGTGCGGCAACCCACGTTTCGCGGGCCTCAACGACAACAAGGACCCGATCCTTGGTGACAACGCTCGAACAGATCAGGCGCCGAGCCACATGACGATTCCGCAGCGGCCCTTGAGTCTACGCACCGCCGCGCTGCCGCGCTTCGTGAAGGTGAGGGCCGGCGCGTATCTCTTCATGCCGAGCATCGCCGCCCTGCGGTTCCTCGCTGCCTTTCGCGGAAATTAAAACGAAGGAACGTTACCGGCTGGTGCCCCGCGTCGCTCGAAGGAGCTTCTGCATGTTCTCCGCGGTGGTGCGGTGATTGGGGTCGGCGGCGAGATTGTGCGTCTCGAGCGGGTCGGCCGTTTCGTCGTAGAGCTCTACACCCTTCTTCCCGTCGTCCCACTCCGTGTAACGCCAGCGTTCGTTGCGAATGCTATAGCCCATGAACGCGCTCTGGCCGGATCCGCGCTGGACCTGCGTCAGCGCTGGCCTGTTCCATTCGGCCTTCGGGTTGCGCAGAAGAAGGCGGAGCGATCGACCCTCGACGACGGGCGGCGCGGTCAGCCCGGCGAGGTCGGCCAGCGTCGGGTAGAAATCGGTGAACTCGACGGTCCGAGATGAGACGCCTCCTGTCGAGACCCCTGGCCCGGCGAAGATGACCGGCGCGCGCGCGGAAGGCTCGAACAGGGACTGCTTCATCCACTGACCGTGCTCACCGAGGTTGTAGCCGTGATCGCTCATGAAGACGACGATCGTGTGCTCAGCGAGGCGAAGGCGTTCGAGAGCATCGAGCACACGTCCGACTTGGGCGTCGAGAAAACTGATCGAGGCGTAGTACGCCCTGATCGTCTCGCGCTGCTGGTCCACGGTGAGGTTCCAGTTGGCCGGCGTCGTGAAGAGGGCCGCCGCCGGTACCTGCGCCATCTGCTCCGCCGAGAATGAACGCGCGGCGATGCGATCGAGGGGGTACAGATCGAAGTACTGGCGCGGTGCGATGAACGGACAGTGCGGTCGATAGAAGCCGGCGCCGATGAAAAACGGCCGGTCCTTGTTCTTCTCCAGGAGCGCGATGGTCTCGGTGGCAACCTTGCCGTCGGTGTGCTGCTCGTCACCGGCAGGCGATGCATAGAACGCGAGCGCGCTGCCGAGGCCTCGTCCCGGCGTGTAATTCGTGAGCAGCGGCTCTTCGTCCTTGTCGACCCCGCGCGGGTTGATCACCTGGTTCCACGACGGCGGATCGTCGAGGCCGCTCGTGCCGATGTCACCCGGGTTTCCGTAGTGGTAAATCTTGCCGACACGCGCCGCGAAGTAACCGTTCTGTTGGAACAACTGTGGCAACGTGACAACGTCCGGACGGACCTTTCGGAGCTCCGTCGTCAGGTCGTAAACGCGAATCGTGTCAGGCCGCAAGCCGCTCAGGAGGGACGCGCGGCTGGGATTACAGAGCGGGTATTGGTTGTAGGCACGGTCGAACCGCACACCGCGCGCCGCGAGGCGGTCCAGATTCGGCGTCTTGACGATTCGATTCCCGTACGAGCCGAGATCGTTGCTGAGGTCGTCCGCCATGATGAGCAGCACGTTGGGGCGGCGCACCGCCGTCTGCTGCCCACTTGCCGCGCGCGACAATCCTGTAATTGCAGCGATCAGAATGCACGAAACCAGGACGCACCGGCTGAACACAGCGCACATCCTGGCACGCCGGTTTGGGACGCGCAAGTACGCGCCTAATCCCCGTCGGCGCCTCCGCCGATACCAGAAACAGCGTGAGCCATCCCGTGGAGGACGCAGTGGGAAGCTTCTCGAGTCGAGTGATATCCACCCTTGTCGTGCTTGCGACAGCCGTATCGGTGCTCTCGGCCGGCGAGAACGCGCAGCAGTCTTTTGCGAAAAACTGGGAAGGCAGAACGGTTGTGCTCAAGCAGCCGCTGTACACGCTCGTGTACGACGAGCGCAGCCGAATCGGCATGGTACGGGAAGGCAAGCGCGATGGGCTCACCGTCGTGACGCCGTCCGAAGGAACGTACCTTCAGTTCGATGGCCGGCGCGGCCGCGACGACATCAAGGACACCGAACCGCAACGTCTCAAGGATGCGGTCGCGATCGCGTATGTCAGCGAGTCCCTTCTCGCGCTCGAAGCCAGCAAAACGATCGAGCCCATTGTCATCAACCGGCATGAGGCAGGAGTCGAGTGTGTTGTCAGGAAGATCCTCTTGAGCCGCTACGCCGTGAAGCTCGTCTTCGCCTCGAGCGGACTCGACGGCGAACAGGATCATCTCACGTCGCTGACGGTGAAGTGGCCCGTCCCGCTCTCGAAGTCGCTGACAGAGCGAGAGTCGATTGAGAATCTGATTCGGCGGTTCGTCGAGATCAAGCAGACGCGCTGATTGCTTCAGCGCTCCGGACGCCTGACGAGATGGGCGCCTTGAAAGAGCACTGGCGAGGGCGCCGCGGGCGACGACGGGACCGCGGCGAGGGTCAGCGAGTTCACGCCGTCGCGCACGATCCTTGACGGCAGCACGACGTCACACGGCGTTCCTGTATCGCCGAGCTCACACGTCCCAACCAGCTCTCCGTTGAGCGACGCGTCGAGGCGCGCCGGCGTCCTCGCGAAGTCGAGAGACAGCCGGTAGTTGTAACCGGCAGCGAGCGGCAAGAGCAGCGTGGCGCGACTGTCGGCACGGCGTACGCGGCCCGTGGAGATTCGTTCCGAATCACGCCATCCGCTGCCGAAGTAGGCTTCGGACTCGAAATCGGGTCTCAACACGGCGCGGTCGGCATCCGTCTGGAACAACGGCGGTGGTCGATGCGCGCAAAGTGTCACACTCGATTCCTTGCCGCCGCTCCGGACCCGGGCACGCGCGTGTGACGGCGGGTTGTCGACCGCCATGCGGAACAGCGGACGGCCGTACACGTTGCGCGTCAGCTCGGTGACGAGCGTGACCGTGCCATCGGCATTCGAGGTTCGGCTGACAGGGCGGGCCACTCCCGCCGCCAGCATCTCGTCGATTCCAGCGTTCGGTCCGATCGCGGACTCCGGAAATTCGCTTTCGATGATGACCGATCCAACTTCAGGCACCGTCGCCAGCCAGCTGCTGCCTGTCGAGAGAACCGGCGCGATGTCGGTCCAGCGATCGGTCGTGATCTCGACGCACGGCGACTCGACTTTGAATTCGTAGATCGCCGCTTCCGGCTCGACGCGCAGCGCGCTGCCGGATGGGAACTCGAGCGTCCGCCAGAGCGTGCCGTCGGCGTTGAAGACGGCCAGCGCCAGGCCCTTGTCGACCTCGGCGATCGTGCGGCTGCCGAACTCGACCCGCGCGCCGCGATCGTCGGCCGTCGCGCTGACTGGACCGGGGAACGGCGGCGCGGCTGTCGCCAGCGTGCCGCGATCAACCGGCAGACGCAGTTGCTCGTCCGCTTCGCGGACGACACGCACCGAACCAGGAGCGGCAAGCGCGAAGACCGCAAACGGATGGTTCCGCAGCATGGTGGCGGCAGTCTGATGTCGATCGACCGCGGCGAATTCGAACGGGACCGCGGTGTACGCGGCCGCTCCGGCGATCACGGTCCCGCGCGGCAGAGTTCGCAACCATGGCCCGAATGACGGTCCGGCCACCGTCGCCCGCTCGAACGACAGGCCCTGCGCACCGAAAAACGTGGCCGCCCGGCCGAACGCGAAGACCCGGCGGCCGCTCCGCGCCGCCTCACGCACGACGCGGGGATCGAATGGAATCCGGCCGATCCCGCGGCCTGGTCCGCCTTCCCCAGTGACCTGGTAGTACAGCAGCGCCATGTCGAAGAAATAGTCCTCGGCGACGATCGCCGCTCGATCCGGCAGCTGGGCGAACAGGCTCCGGAAGAATCGCCCTTCCTCGAGCTGGCTGCTTCGGTCCAGTTCCGAGTAGTTGGCGTAGACATTCCTCATGGGCATTGCGGACATCGTGACCGTCGCGAGCACGGCGACAGCGGTCCGCATCACGCGTGGCGATTCAACGACTCGCTTGACCGCATCGCCGCCGACCGCGACGAGCGGCCACAGCAAGACGACGATGGGAGTGATGAATCCCTTCAGGTCGCCGGACAGATTCACGACCATCGCCAGCATGCCGAGCGCGGCGCCGGCCACGAGGATTCCGGCCGCGTTCGGCACCGCGACGGTTGCCACCAGGCCAGCGGCCAGGAACAGGACGCCAAGGACGCCGAGCTCACGAGCGATGACGGACAGCACGACCGGCGCTTGCTCGGTCAGGACGGTGCGCGGACTGAACGCGAATCGCTGTTTGGCAAACCGTTGCGCGGTCACAACCTCGTACAGCTCCGACAACGAGGCCGCGCGGCTCTCCAGATGCGGGGCTCCTTGGTGCGTTCGCAGGACGATGAAGCCGTACTGCGAGATTCCGAGAACCATGATGGCCCCGGCGAGGATCATGAACCGGAGGCCCAAAGCGCGAGAGGATCCCGGCGGCCTCTCGTAGCGCAGGCCTTCAGGCCTGCCAACGGCCGCCGGGGCAGCCCTAAAGGGCTGCGCTACGTCGTCTTCATCGAGCGCTCCCGGCCGGCGATCCCGCCACAGGACGAAGACGATCGCGGCGGGAACCAATCCGACGATGGTCAGGTGATTACCCAGACCGGCCGAAAAGGCGGCGACGGCGGCAAGAAGATACGTGCGGCCGCCTCTCATGCTCCACGTCAGGAGCAGGACGATGGTGAGTGCCGCCATGACGGCGGCGAGGCTGTAGACCTCGGCGATCAGCGCACTTCGCCAGAAGCTCGCGCCTGTGGCGAGACCGAGAGCCGCGCAGGCGGCAGCCCAGCGCGCCGCTCCCATCTGTCGCGCGATCGCGTACGCGATCACGCACGCCACGGCCGCCATCACCGCCGAAAAGAGATTGGCGCGATAGGCGATCGTCCGGATCGGCAGCTTGACGAAAAGATGTGAGAGGAGCACGTACAGCGGATAGCCGGGCGGGTGAGCGGTGCCAAGGACGTAGCCGAGGAATTGAAACTTAGGCGTGTCCTCTGGCCCGCCGAAGTCCGGTTGCAGCGTCGCAAGATAGAGAACCAGGGCCGCGACACCGATGGCCAGCGCCCACAGAGTCTCGCGCGTGCGGGACGCTCGCATCACGCCAGGGACACGCTCACGCCCGGCGATCGATCGCCGGAAGACCGGCGTTGATGATCTTGATGATCCGGTCGACATCGTAGACGCAGCCCGCCCACGGTCCGCCGCTCGCCGCCTGGAGCGCCGCCCAGAGCCGCGTGTCGTCCGGTAGATCGGCATGCGCGCGAAGCCCCGGATGGGCGGGACGATCGGCCAGCAGTTGACGAGCCTCTCCGGCCTCGAGCTCTCGTCCGCCGGCGGCAACCAGATTCACGTGTCCCGTCAGATCCCGCCGATCGACGACGATGTCGATGACGTCACCGTCCATCACTTTGCCAATGGGCCCGCCCGCCAGCGCCTCCGGACCGACATGTCCGATGCAGGCGCCTGTCGATACGCCGGAGAAGCGGCCATCCGTTACGAGCGCGACCGTCTTGCCCCATGGGACGTACTTGAGGGCAGACGTGACCTGGTAGGTTTCCTCCATCCCCGTGCCGAGTGGTCCGGCGCCGATCAGCACGATCACATCGTTTGGCTTGATGGCGCGGTCATCGGTGGCTTTGATGGCCACGATCGCGTCATGTTCCGACACGAACACCCGTGCCGGTCCGCGATGCCGGTACACGTTGTCGCCGTCCACCACCGTCGGATCGATCGCGGTCGCCTTGATCAGCGAGCCTTCCGGCGCGATGTTGCCTCCCGGGAAGACGACCGTGCTCGCCAGGCCGTTCGCGCGCGCGGCGTCGGCGTCCATGATCACGCGATCTGGATCGACGTGGTCGGACTCCTGCAGACGCGCGCGCGCCGCCCGCCGCCGATCGCTGGCCTCCCACCAATCCAGCACCGCACCGAGCTTTTCGCCGGTGACCGTGAGGACATCCAGATGGAGCAGACCCATCCGTCGCAGGTGGAGCATCACTTCCGGCACGCCGCCCGCCATGAACACCTGCACGGTCGGATGATTGACCGGGCCGTTGGGCAGGGCGTCCACCAGACGCGGCGTCATCCGGTTGATCCGGCGCCAATCCTCAACCGTGGGGCGCTCGAGGCCGGCGGCGTACGCCAGCGCGGGAAGATGCAGCAACAGGTTCGTCGAACCTCCGAACGCGGCGTGGATCAGCATCGCGTTCTCGATCGCGTGCGGCGTCAGGATCCTGTCGAGCGGAATCTCATGGTCGACCAGACCTACCAGCGCGGTGGCCGATCGGCGCGCCATGTCGAGCCAGATCGGCTCGCCGGACGGGCAGAGCGCGCTGTGCGGCAGGGTCATCCCGAGTGCCTCGGCGATCACTTGAGCGGTCGCCGCCGTTCCCAGGAACTGACAGCCGCCGCCGGGTGTGCCGCACGCCCGGCAGCCCATCGCCGCCGCGTCGTCGAGCGCGATGAGGCCGTGCGCGAAGCGCGCACCAATCGTCTGGACCTTGCCGGCGTCCTCGCCGTCGATTGCCGGCAGCGTGACACCGCCGGGGACGACGATGCCGGGCAGGTGACCGCAGCCGGCCAGCGCCAGCATCGTGGCGGGCAGACCTTTGTCGCACGTCGCGATGCCGATGACGCCCGCGCGCCGGGGAAGCGATCGAATCAGACGCCGCATCGTGATCGCGGCGTCGTTGCGATACGGCAGGCTGTCGAACATCCCCACGGTGCCCTGCGTCCGCCCGTCGCACGGATCGCTGCATGCCGCGGCGAACGGCACCATACCCGCATCGCGCAGCGTTTCGGCCGCTGCCCGGACCAGCAACCCGATTTCCCAGTGTCCGGTATGGAATCCGAGGGCGACCGGGCGTCCATCGTCGCCGCGCAGGCCACCTTGCGTGCTGACGATCAGCACCTGCCGTCTGTTCACGTCGGCCGGGTTCCATCCCATGCCGGCGTCCTGCGTCATACCAAAGAGGTTGCCGCTCGGCTCCGAAAGCAGCATCTCGGGCGTGATCGGCAGCCGGCCTTCGGGGCCGCGCGCTTTGGTGCGTGTGGTCGCGAAGTGCTCGGCGGTGCCGGCGATGCGTTCGAGGTCCATCAGCGGGCGACTTCGTTTTCGAGGGTGAGATCGCCGATCGTGATGCGGACGTGATCGCCGCCCGCGAGCGAAAAGTCGTCCGGGGGCACGATGCCGGTGCCGGTCATGAGAAAGACACCGTGTGGAAAATCGAGCTCTTTGCGCAGGTAGTCGACCAACTCGCCCAGGGGGCGCTTGATTCGGGAGGTGCGGGTTTCGCCGGCGAAGATGGCGTGGCCGTTGCGCGTGACCGCGAGTTCGATCGCAAGGTCACTGAGCGTGCCGGCATCGCAGAGGGATATCCCGGGGCCGAGCGCGCATGCGCCATCGTAGATCTTGGCCTGAGGCAGGTAGAGCGGGTTCGCCCCTTCGATGTCCCGCGAGGAGACGTCGTTGCCGGCGCAGAACCCCACAATTTCGCCTCGAACGTTAATCACGAGCGTCAGCTCCGGCTCCGGCACATTCCAGCTGCTGTCGCGCCGGATGCGTATCGGCATGGCGTGACCGCAAACGCGCCAACCCACTGCTTTGAAGAACAGCTCAGGCCTCTCGGCGTCGTACACGCGCGAATAGAGGTCGCTGACCGTCGACTCCGCTTCTCGCGCTTCGCGGCTTCGCAAGTAGGTGACGCCTGCCGCCCACACTTCGGTGGATGGATCGACGGGTGCGACGAGTGGCCCCGACGCCGGCACGTCCGTTCGGACGATCCCGCGAAGGAAGGACGGAATCGTCGCCTTCGGCAGGTCGAGGAGCCGCTGCAGCTCGAAATCGTCGGGCAAACGCCGCCCGTCCAGCGCCCACTGTGAACCGCCTGCGTCCTGGTGCTTGGTCAGATACACGGTGAGCTCCTACCGCCTGGCCTGGAAGTACCGGACGCACTTGTCGCGCCACGCGGCCGCGTCTTCGGTCTGACGATGAAGCCTGGCGAGCACGGCCTGGTAGCGTTCTTCATCCACCTTCCCCCGCAGAGTCGTCCACCGCGTTTCGAGTGCCTTCGCCTCGTCGGCCCCGCGACTGTACGACTGGACCAGCTCGTCCCACAGCGTGCGGCCCGACTTCATGCGGTAATCCCAGGGCAGATGATGAAACCACAAGAGCAGCGCGTCGGGGGTGGTCGCCGGGTTGCTCCACAGCTCGCGCAGCGGCAAGCGGTACTGTTCTACGCCCCTACTGCCGCGGCGCGTGCGATCGTAGCCGATGCCCGACGCGTCGGCGTGGTGATAGTAGGTGGCGGACCAATCCGCCCGGCGCGAATCGGTGTTCTCGGGCATCGGCGCGTAGTGGTCGCCGCCAATCAGGTGATGGAGCCCGAGCGGCATGGTGTAGTGCACGAACGCCTCGCGCGAGTCGAGCATCATCGAACGGATGGTCGCCCGCAGTTCGGGTGCGTGGCCCCAGGTCATCGCGATCCATTCGTCCGCGATCGCGCCGGCAGTCAGATCGGGATCCCATGCGAGCCGGCCGAAGGCGTACCAATTGGCCTGCCCGAAATCGTGGCCCGTCCAGTTGGCGTCGCGCCCGGTGTTGGCGACACCGGCCATGCCGGTCCGTGTCTTGCTCTCGAGCGTTCCGTCAATCACCTTCGTCACGGTCGAACCGGTGCCTTTGGCGTAGGTGTCAGCGTCCAGGAACTCCTTCCACATCGGCGCCAGGTAGACGAGGTGATTCGACTGGCCGAGGTACTCCTGTGTGATCTGCAACTCGGCCATCAGCGGGGTCTTCGGCATCGCGCCGAACAGCGGATGGAACGGCTCGCGCGGCTGGAAGTCGAGCGGTCCGTTTTTGACCTGTGCAAAGACGTTCTCGCGGAATCGTCCGTCCAGCGGCACGAACTCCAGATACGCGCGCTTGACGCGATCGGGGTCGACCTTTTCGTCGTACACGAACGCGCGCCACATGACGATGCCGGCGTGTGGCGCCAGGGCGTCGGCCAGCACGTTCGCGCCGTCAGCGTGCGTCCGGCCGTAGTCCTGCGGTCCGGGTTGCCCTTCGCTGTTGGCCTTGACGACAAACCCGCCGAAATCGGGAATGAGCGAATAGATGTCGTCCACCTTCGCCCGCCACCACAGCGCGACCGCGGGGTCGAGCGGATCGTCGGTCGTCAGGCTGCCCAGCATCTTGGGAGCGGCGAAGTTGGCGGCCAGATACACGCGGATGCCATACGGCCGGAAGATGCGCGCCATGGCCGCGGCTTTCTCGAGGAACGGTTGCGTCAGCGATTGCGGGTTCGCGTTGACGCTGTTGATGACGGTGCCGTTGATCCCGATCGAGGCGTTGGCGCGCGCGTAGTCGACGAGACGCTGATCGACACGGTCGGGCCACCACAGCGAGCGGCCGGCGTATCCGCGCTCGATGGTGCCATCGAGATTGTCCCAGTGATTGAGCAGCCGGCGCTCCAGCCGTGGACGCTGGACGATGTCCAGACGTGCGAGCGGCACCCGAGTCTGAATGAGTCGAAGAAAATGGAACGTGCCGTACAGCGCCCCGGTCTCGCCCGCCGATGCGATGACGGTGACGGCACGCCCGGTCACGCTCGCCGAGCGAATGACATAACCCTCGTGACCGGCGCGTGCGAGCGCGTCCGCCCATCCGAGCGCGGCGACGAGCGGCGATGACGTCGGCGTGCCGACGATGACCGCGCCGTCGGTTGACGGGCGGTCGACCCGGGCGGCGTTCACGCCGAGTAGCCCCTGCAGTCCGCGTTGCAGTTCAGTAGCGATGATCGCGCCGGTCGGAGATCGGGACTCCACCACGATTGCCGAAGCCGATCGCCGATAGGCATCGCGCTCGGGGGCGTCGGCCATCGGCACATACCGGAGCCAGAGGTCGTACCCGGTCTCGGCGCGCAGATTGACCGTGAGCGCCATTGCCGCGGCAGCGACGAACACACGAAAACACGTAGTAGTCATAGGCTGTGTCAGCGCGCGCGGCCCGATTCGATCCAGCATCCCAGAAACCGGCGATCGGTGGCGGCCGGATCCACGGCCGCAGGGACGAACCCGTTTTCAACCTCGATGGCGATCGGCGCGACCCCGACGCCGAGTCCTGCCGGGTCGCCGACTGAAATCGTGACACGTTGTGGCGCGCCCGGCTCGATCGCGAAGCGCCGCCGCCACTCGGGCGTCGAGATCGTCACCTGGTTGGGAACGGGCCCACAGCTCGCCACGATGTCGAGGGTCGCGGGCGACTCGGCGCTCGTCACATAGGTGACCTGCGCCGTAGCGCGCCCGCGAGTCCAGTAACCCGCCGGTTCCGCAAACACCTGGTCGTCGTGAAAGAAGGCCGTCGCGCCGCCGTAACGGCGCGTCCCAATCACGGGAGCGCGCGCGATGCGCCGGCTCTCGTCGACGACGCTCAACGCGGTCAACTGGAGCTCTCCATTACCGTTCGCAAGATCCGGCTGGGCGCGGAACCCGGCCAGCGCGGCATCGATGGGTAGCACGAACCGATGCTCCCACAGAGCACCGGCGACTTTCCAGGTGTCCAGCGGCGGTCCGGTGCGGCCGATCTGCAGCGACACCATGCTGTCCGCGGCCGTTGTGTCGCTTCTTGTCAGGCGCAGGCGATAGGCCCCGGCCGGCAGCGCGAATCGCGCATTCCACAGCAGCTCGATCGGCTGCGGCGCCGTTCGAAGTCCGGGACGGGCGACCAGCAGGACATGGGACAGCGCGTCCGCGCTTGAGACGCGCGAGAGCGGATCATAGAGCAGCGCCGTCGGGCGCCGCGACCGGTCCAAACCATCGAGCAACGGCACGCGCGCGCGCATGTCGGGAACCATCT
>Ga0068862_100001507_pt1 | contig 21349 bp, 16 predicted proteins | sample KBSSwiS52_FD_66598 | JGI IMG/M metagenome (GOLD analysis project Ga0068862, IMG submission 66598) | Switchgrass rhizosphere microbial communities from Kellogg Biological Station, Michigan, USA - KBS Switchgrass S5-2 | ecosystem: Host-associated > Plants > Roots > Rhizosphere > Soil ... | reverse complement strand
GTGTCGGTAAGGCTGGGAAACACGAAGCAGTCCGCCGCGCGGTAGGCGCTCGCCAGTTCCTCTCCAGCGAGAGCGCCGAGGAAGGTGACTTGCGGATAGCGCCGCCGCAGCGCGGGAAGTGCCGGTCCATCGCCGACCACCACCTTGCTGCCGGGTACATCGGCGTCGAGAAACGCCTCCAGGTTCTTTTCGGCCGCGATCCTTCCCACGTTCAGGAGCACGGGGCCGGGCAGGGCCGCCATCGCCGGGTGCCGCGCGCCGTCGGGCCGGAACAGCTTGTGGTTGATCCCGCGGCTCCACGGCATGGTATGGGCGATGCCGCGGCCCGCCAACTCGTCGGCGAGGCTGCGGGTCGAGACGAGCACCGCGCTGCTCGGTGCGTGAAACCGGCGCATGACCGGCCAGAAGCGCTCTGCGCTGATCCCGGTTCGCACGGCGGCGTATTCGGGAAAGCGCGTGTGAAACGCCGAGGTGAAGGGCACCGAGTGCGACAGGCACCAGCCTCGCGCCGCCCAGCCGATAGGGCCTTCGGTGGCGATGTGCACCAGATCGGGGCGCAGGCCGTCCAAGGTCCGGCGCACACCGAAGCGTGGCGCCACGGCAAGGCGGATCGAGGCGTAACCAGGCATCGGAACGGTCAGGAACCGGTCGGGTGCGATCACTTCTATCGTGTGACCACGCTCGCGCAGCAGGCCCACCGTTGTCGACAGCGACCTGACGACCCCGTTCACCTGAGGGAACCAGGCGTCGGTCGCAAGAGCGAGCCTCACGCGGCGGAACCGACAGGTGCGCCGGCCGAAATTTCGGCCTCGGACCGCACGACGCCTTCGGCCGCCTTTTCCGCCGCCCAGTCGATGATGGCGATCTGGCCGAGCGCATCCTCGGCCAGTGCGGTGCAGCTTTCTACCCAGTCGCCGTCGTTGTAGTAGGTGATGCCGCCGAACTGGCGGATTTCGGCGCAATGGATATGGCCGCAGACCACGCCGTCCAGCCCGCGCGAGATCGCCTCTTGCGCCACTGCTTCCTCGAAGCTGCAGACGAACTGCACCGCGTTCTTCACGCGCTTCTTCATGTAGGCGGACAGCGACCAGTACGGCATCTTCAGCCGCCGCCGCATCGCGTTGACCAGGATATTGGCCCGCAGCAGCAGGCCGTAGGCCTTGTCGCCCAGGAAGGCGAGCCAGCGGGCGTAGAGCACCACGCCATCGAAGGCATCGCCGTGAGTGATCAGCAGCTTGCGGCCGTCGGCGGTCTCGTGGACGGCTTCCAGTGCCAGCTCGACGCCGCCGAACGACATGCCGGCATAGTCGCGCAGCATCTCGTCGTGGTTGCCCGCCACCAGCACAACGCGGGTGCCGCGATGCGCCATCTTCAGGACGCGGCGCACCACTTCGTTGTGCGCGTCCGGCCAGTACCAGCCTTTGCGCAGCCGCCAGCCATCGACGATATCGCCGACGAGGTAGAGCGTCTGGCACTCGATCGAGCGCAGGAAGTCCACCAGCATCTCGGCATTGCAGCCGCGCGTGCCGAGGTGGACGTCGGAAATCCACACGGTGCGATACTTGCGCTTGGGCCGGAACGACTTGGGATCGGGCAAGTCGAGCCAATCGGGAATCTTGCCCGCGAGCAAGGGTATCGCCGGGCGGGTCAGCAGGCTGTCGGCGGTCGTTCGCACGGCAAGGCTCCTTCGCTGTTCATGCCGCGTTAGCGCGCCCGCGTTTCGCCGCGGTGACGCTTCGCGGACACTTCGATGACACCGGGCCGCTGGCCGAGGCGCCGGGCGCGCGCCGAGATGTCAACGTCATCCGGGCATCCGCGATCTGTCACTTGTCCGTCACATTGGGTTGCCAGAAGCGTCTTGGAAAAAGGGGCAGACGGCACGTGCGGCGCATCGACATCCTGTTGACGGGCGAACTCGAAGGCGGATTCGCGCCGTTTCGCCATGCCGATCTGGAGCTGGTGCTGCACCGCTGGACCGACACGACGCGGATGCCGCTGATCGACGGCGCGCTGTGGGCCTTCGTCGACTGGGTGCTGCCCATGATGTCCGGGCTGGAGCTTTGCCGACGGATGCGGGGTGATCCACATACGGCGTCCGCCCACCTCATCATCGTGCTGGACGACGATGACCAGGAACTGCGCAAGCGCGCCTTGCGTACGGGCGCGGACGACTACGTGGTCGGCCCGCTTACGCGCACCGCCCTGCTGGACCGCGTGCTATCGAGCCACGTTCCCGATGGGGAGCAGGCCAGTGGACGGCGCGTGGCATTGGGCGACCTGCTGATCGACGTGCCGGCATTCCAGGCACGCTGGGGCGGCAGGGCGATCCCGCTGATGCCGAACGAATTTCGCCTGCTGCGCTATTTCGTCGAGCATCCCGGCCGCGTGTTCACCAGGGGGCAGCTCATCAGCGCGCTGGGCAAGCAGGAGCCGGAGATCGACGAGCGAACGGTCGATGTCTGGATCGGCCGCTTGCGCCGCGCCCTCAAGTCGGCCGGAGCCGGCAATCCGCTGCGCACGGTGCGCTCGCTGGGCTACGTGTTCGACGAAGCCTGAAGGCCGCGCTCCCTGCCTCTCAGCGCCCGAACGCCGATGCCAGCGACAGGGCATCGACCGTGAACTTGAAGCCGATCGCGAACGCATCCTTGATGTGGCCGGTGCGAAAGGGTGCGCCCGTCTGGTCGGGATGGAGGATGTACTGGAGGTTGGGCGAGAGGCGCACGGCCGGCCCAATCTGCGCGCCGTACGCCAGTTCCATCATGTACTCGTTGCGGCGGGCCCCAGACGTGCCACCGGCGAACACCCGCGCGGCATTCATGCGGGCGAGCGCCAAGTCGCTGAAGCTCTGCTGGTTGATCACGAAGCCCAGCGTGTCCCGGTCGCGGCCCCTGAAGGTGCCGGTCTGCAGAAGGCCGAGTTCGAGAAAATGGCGCTCTTCCACACGGCCCGAGAGATTGGTCATCGCCACGCCGAACACCGACAAGCCACGCTCGCTCGTGGGATCGGGGCGCGTGAGCATCTGATCGAAGCGCAGGTAAATGCCCGAGCGTCCCTTGCGCGTGGCCGCCGATCGGCCGGAAACGATGGCAATGCCGCCGCGATCGTCGCGCAGGGGATCGCTGTAGTCGCCGCGATCGAACCAGCCGCCCAGGATGTAGTGGCGCGGCAACCGGTCGGTGGCGAACTCGGTGCCGTACCGATCTCCCAGGGGACGATCACGCCGGTGGCGTTGCGGGTCGAGAAGTTGAAGCCGCGGTCGTTGGGCCGCTTGCGATCCGGGTTGACCTCGTAGACGCCGGCGTGGGCGAAGACTTCGGGTGTCAGGTCGAGCTTGGCATGGGCCATCCAGCTCGATGCCGGGAAGTAGGTGAAATTGCTGTTCTTGAATACGAAGGTCGGATTGCCGCAGGCAGAGTTGCTCTGGAAATTGCAATACAACGGCGAGTTCAGGAAATGGACGTTCGCCTGGCTGCGCCCGGCTTCGACGGTGAGTGGCCCCAGCTTCTGCTCCCAGGTGAGGATCGCGAGGTGGGTGTTCTGCGTGCCGTAGATCTCCTGCACCGAGGTGTTGTTGCCCAGCGCGATCGCGGCCAGGTTCTCGCCATGGCGATTGGTCACTGCCGCGTGGATCGTGGCGCCATCGACCCCGGCAATCTTCGCCATGTCGAGGTCGGCGCCGACGTAGACTTGCCCGGCATAGGCGGCATCGCGCCGCAGCCCGCCGTCGAGATTGACCGCCGCCTCCCCGGTGTAGCTGAGCGACAGGGTGATGCCCCGATCCGCGAGGGGTTGCCACTGGGCATTCTGCGTTGTCTTGGGCAAGGTGGGGGGTGGCGCGTCCCCTGCTGCCTGACCGTCCTGCGCTTGCGCCACCGGCGCGCACAGCGTCAGCACCGCCGCCAGCGAGGCGGCGGCAAGCTTGGTCGTCTTCATCCTTCGTCTCCCTGAAATCGGTTAGGGCTGAGCGATCGCGGCAGTCGCCACCGGCCGCTTGAGCACGCCGAGCAGCACCGCGCTGACGAGCGTTCCCGCAACGATCGCGCCTGCATAGGCGACCAGGTGAGTGACGGCGCCGGGGATCGGCAGCACGAACAGTCCGCCGTGCGGCACGCGCAGTTCGACACCGGCGGCCATGGATATCGCCCCGGCGATCGCCGAGCCTGCCATCATCGCCGGGATCACCCGGAACGGATCGCGCGCCGCGAACGGGATCGCGCCTTCGGTCACGAATGCGAGGCCCAGCACCGCGGCGGCACCGCCGGCTTCCCGCTCGTCGGCGGTGAAGCGATTGGCGAACAGCCGCGTCGCCAGGGCGGCGGCCAGCGGCGGGGTCATCCCCGCTGCCATCGTCGCGGCCATCGGCGTGTAGACCTGGCTGGCGATCAGCCCGACCGAGAAGGCGTAGCTCGCCTTGTTGACCGGGCCGCCCATGTCGAAGGCCATCATCGCGCCCAGGATCAGGCCGAGCAGGATCGCGCTCGACCCTTGCATCGCGCGCAGCCATTCGGTGAGGAAGCCGAGCAGGGCTGCGACCGGGGTGCCGACCGCGTAGATCATCAGCAGCCCGGTCAGCGAAGCGCCGAGCAGCGGCAGGATCAGGACCGGCTTGAGGCCCTGGAGGTTCTTGGGCAACCGGATCACGCGATTGAGCCCGGCGACGCCGTATCCGGCAATGAACCCGGCGACGATGCCGCCGAGGAACCCGGCGCCCAGATTGGCCGCGATCATGCCGCCGATCATGCCCGGCGCGATGCCGGGCCGGTCGGCTATCGAGAACGCGATGTAGCCTGCCAGAGCCGGCACGATCAGCGCGAAGCCGCCTTTCGCACCGATCTCGAACAGCGCATGGGCGAGGGTTCCTGCAGCCGCGTCGTCGTTGGCGTGGATCCCGCCCAGCGCAAAGGCGAGCGCGATTAGCAGACCGCCTGCGACCACGAACGGCAGCATGAAAGACACGCCGGTCATCAGATGCTTGTAGGGGCCGGCGCGCTCCTTGCCGGGGGCGGATGCGGTGGTCGACTGTTCGCCGCCGGCCTGCGTTCCCGCTTCGGCGAGTGCTTGCTCGATCAGCTTCGCCCCGCCGGTGATCGCGGGCTTGGTCCCGCTCGAAAAGACGCGCTTGCCGGCAAAGCGCGCGCGATCGACTTCGCGATCGGCGGCGATCAGCACTACGTCGGCGGCGGCGATCTCCTCAGCAGTCAAGGCATTGCCCGCGCCGACCGAGCCTTGAGTCTCGACCCGGATCTCGTAGCCGAGTTGGCGTGCGCCTTCGGTCAGCCCTTCTGCCGCCATGAAGGTGTGGGCGATGCCCGTGGGGCACGATGTCACCGCGACGATGCGCCGGGTGCCTGTTGCCGGGGCCGCCGCGATTGTCGGGGTCGGACCATGGGCCGTCGCGCCGATGGCGGCATCGGGGTCGGCGAGCACTTGCTCCAGCGTCAAGTGCCGGTGGGGGCGGCCACCGAAACGCAGGGCATCGTCGGCGGGCGCTACCAGCAGCAGGGTGTCGCCATCGGCAGGCGGCGGGACCGCTTCCTGTCCGGATTGCACGATCTCGATCGCCCGCCCGCTGGCGCGGGCCGCTTTACGCAGCGCCTCACCCGCCAGTACGCCGGTCACCCCGGCTTCTTCGGTCTCGACGACCGCCAGAATCCTGTTCATCGTGTCTCTCCCAACACTGTCGCGCCGAGTGTTTCGGCCGCGGCGATCTTGACCTGGTGCGCGAGCGCCTCGACCTCGACGCGACCGGGCAGGTGGGGGCCTGCGAGCCCCAGCTTGGCGACCGCGAAGGCCGTCGCCAGTCTTGCAGTGCGCTCTAGCGAGGCGCCTTCGGCCATGGCCGCCGCAAGCCCAGCCACCATGGCGTCGCCCGCTCCGACCGTGCTGACGACGCTCGGCGCCGCCAGATGAGCCAGAACCGCGCCTTCGTCGGACACGAACAGCGCGCCATCGGCTCCGAGCGACACGACGATCAGCTCCGCTCCACGATCGCGCAGCCGCGTCGCCACGCGCAGCACGTCTGCGAGATCGTCCAGCCGGTCGCCGCTCCATTCGGACAATTCGTGGCGGTTGGGCTTGAGGCACTGGGGCAGCACCGGCGCGGCCAGCGCCTGCGACAAGGGATCGCCGCTGCTATCGAGCAGGACCCGGGCCCCGCGTGCGCGCAGCCGCGCCACGAGATCGGCGTAGATGGAAGGCGGGCAGCCGGGCGGCAGGCTGCCTGCCAGTACCGCCAGCGTATCCGGCCCAGCCAGTTCCTCCACTTGCGCGGCAAGCGTTGCGACGTCCTCGGCGCGAACCGGCAGACCGCCCAGGTTGATGTCGGTCGTATCGTCGGCGTCGACGATCTTGAGGTTCACGCGGGTGGTGCCGGGCAGGCGCCCGAAGCGATCCTCGATCGCGCCCGCTGCGAACAGAGCCTCGAACGGGGCGGCGTTCTGCGCGCCCAGCAGGCCGAACGCCGTGGTGCGGATGCCCCAGTCCGAAAGGCAGCTCGCCACGTTGACGCCCTTGCCGGCGGCATCGCGCCGCACGTCCCGCGCACGGTGGACCGTTCCGGGCACCAGGCGATCGACCGTGATCGTCTCGTCGATCGCCGGATTGAGGGTGACGGTGAGGACGCGCATCATGCGACAGCTCCGTCGAGAGCGCGCACCTCGGCGGCGCTCTCGGCTGCCAGGGCGCGGGCGGCGAGCGCCGACAGTGCCGTGCCGTCGGCAGCGCGGATGCGGGCCTTCACTGCGGGAATGTCGCGCGGGGTCATCGAAAGTTCGCTGACCCCCAGCCCGACCAGCAATGCCGCCCCGAAGGGATCGCCGGCGATGCCGCCGCACACGCCCACCCAGCGGCCATGGGCGCGCGCGCCTTCCACGGTCATCGCGATCAGCCGCAGCACGGCAGGATGCAGGCTGTCGGCTTCGCTCGCCAATGCGGGGTTCTGGCGATCGATCGCCAGCGCATACTGGGTGAGATCGTTGGTGCCGATCGAGAAGAAGTCGGCATGCGCCGCCAGGACATGCGCCTGCACCGCGGCGGCGGGCACCTCGATCATGATGCCGATCGGCACCAACGGCGCGTCCATTTCGCTGCGGATCTCTTCGCAGCGGGCGCGCAGAGCGATCAATTCGGAAGCCGAGGTGATCATTGGGAACATGATCGAGAGGTCGCCACCCAGCTTCGCCGCGCGGTAAAGCGCGCGCAGTTGCGGATCGAGCAGATCGGGCCGGCGCAGCAGGAGCCTTGCGCCGCGCACGCCGAGGAACGGGTTCTCCTCTCGCGGAAGGTCGAGATGCGGCACCTGCTTGTCGCCGCCGATGTCCAGCGCGCGTACGATCAGCGGCCGCCCGTCCAAGGCATCTATCATCTCACGGTAGATCGCGAACTGCTCGTCCTCGCTCGGGCTGTCGCCACGCTCGAGGAACAGGAACTCGGTCCGCATCAGGCCTACGCCTTCGCCGCCTTGCGCGATCGCGAAGGGCGCCTGGTCGGGCCGGTTGACATTGGCTCCGATGGCGACGGCACGCCCGTCGGCGGTCACGGCGGGCCGGCCGCGTTCCGCCTCCTCGGCGGCGCGTTGATCGGCGATGGCGGCCATCCAGGCGCGCGCGCTGGCGAGGTCGTCGTCCGAGGGGTCGAGCCAGATGCGACCGCTGTCGCCATCGACGATCGCGGTGCTGCCGGCGGCCAGCGTGAGCAGTGGGGCGCCGCACGCAACCACCGAGGGCAGGCCCTGCGTGCGGGCGAGAATAGCGCTGTGCGACGTCGGCCCACCCAGCGCGGTGGCGATGCCGGCCACCCTGGCGACATCGAGGGAGGCCGTGTCCGATGGTGAGAGATCGGCGGCGACAAGGATCGTCGGCTCGTCGGGCAAGTCGGCGAGCGTGCCGGTGCTCAGCCCGGGATCGATTTGCGCCAGCACGCGCCGGCCCACGTCCTGCAGATCGGCCGCACGGGCCGCCAGAACCGGATTGCCCAGCGCGGTCAATTGTCCCGCCAACCGCTGGACCGCCTCATTCCACGACCAGGCGACGCCGTGCCCCTCGACCATGAGCTGGCACGTCAGCGTGATCAGGTCGGTGTCGTCCAGCAAGGTCGCCTGCGCCGCGAAGATCGCGGCATCGGCGGGGCCGAGGCGGCGGGTCGTATCGTCGACCAGGGCCTTCATCTGGGCACGGGTGCGGACCAGCGCGTCGTCGAGCAGCGTGCCGCCCTCGATCAGCGTCACCGGCTGGTCCGGCACCTCGATTTCGGTGGCGGCGAGCACATGCACCTTGCCGATGGCAAGGCCCGGGCTCGCGGCGACACCCGCGACCATCCGCGGAGCGCCGGCAGGCTTCCAGCCGCGCACCGGCGCCTGCGCCTTTTCTGCCGCACGCGCGGCGTCGGCCTGTTCACGCGACGACAGCCGGGTAATCACGCCGTGGAGGCGGCTGAGGGCTTGGGCAGCGCCATCGCCCGTCGCCGAAATGGTGACGCTGTCACCCGCCTTGAGGCCAAGCTGCAGAAGCGAGATGAGGCTGCGCGGATCGCCGATCTCGTCGCCGTGGCGCACGCGCATCGTGACGCCGCTCGCCTTCGCGGCATCGACCCAGGCGGCGGCCGGGCGCGCATGCAGGCCGGAGGGATAATCGACCGTCCACTGGATGGCGTGCGCGAGATCGACGGCGGGGACCGACGCCGGCGCGGGCGCGTCATCGCGCTGCAAGGCATCGGCGATCGGCGCTGCATCGCGGGTGTCGAACAGCTCGTGCAGTCGCGGCTCGTCCTGGATCAGGCGGGTCAGTCGGCGCAGGACTGCGATGTGGCTGTCCGAATTGGCGGCGATGCCGACCACCAGATGTGCGATTTGTCCCGGGTTCCATTCGACGCCGCCCGGGATCTGCAACACCGCGATCCCGTCCCGACGCACGAGGCCTTTGTCCTCGCCAAGGCCGTGCGGGATCGCCACGCCGGAGCCCAGATAGGTGTTCGCGACCGCCTCGCGGCCGGCCATGCTGTCCTCGTAACCCGGCGCCACGCAGCCGGCGGCGACGAGCAGCTGCCCGGCCTGGCGGATCGCGTCGGCCTTGTCGGCTATCTGGGCATCGATACGGATCAGCTCGTCCGCCAGCGCGACCGCTGGTTCTCCTAGCGTCATTGCGGCCTCTCCTCAGACTCTCGCGACGCTAAGAAAACGTTTTCTCACGAGATTGTCAAGCGCGATCGACACGCTTGCAAGATGATCCACCAGGCGGCAGAAGATGGCGACATATTCAATGGAGAACGATTTCTCGCATGTCGGTCGGAATCAAGGATGTCGCGCGGGTCGCAGACGTGTCAGCGGCCACGGTTTCCCGGGTGCTGTCGGGCCGCGCGGTGGATCCCGTGATGCAAAAGCGCGTGCTCGCCGCAGTCGCCGAGACGGGTTATCGGCCAAACCTCGCCGCGCGCAGATTGCGCTCTCGTCACAGCAACACCATCGGCCTGGTGGTGGCCGACATCCGGAACCCGTTCTTCACCGCTGTCTCGCGCACGGTGGAGGACATTGCCTATGTGCGCGGCCTGCGGGTCATCCTGTGCAATACCGACGAGAATCCGGCCAAGGAAACGATGTACCTGCAGCTCATGCAGGAGGAGCGCGTGACCGGGGTAATCCTGGCTCCGACGCGATCGGGTGTCGAGCAGGCGGCACGCCAGCGGTTCGACTTTCCGGTGGTGTTGATCGATCGTACCTTCCCCGGCTCCGCGCAGGACTCCGTCGTGCTGGATAACGAGGCGATGGCGGCGCTGCTGGTGAACGAACTTTATGCCGCGGGCCACCGCCGCATCGCCGGCTTCTTCGGCGCGAACAGCGCCACCGGCAGCGAGCGCAGTGCAGGCTATACCAAGGCGATGACCGATATCGGCCTGGACCCGCAGGCGATCGCGGTCGCGCACGGCCCGGGTGAGGCCGAGCGCGCCCTGACGACGCTCATGGCCAGGCCGGGGCATGCCACCGCCCTGATCGCCAGCAACGGCGTGATGCTCACCGCGATGCTGCGCGCGATCCATGCTTTGGGTCTGTCGGTCCCGCGCGACATGGCACTTGCCGGGTTCGACAATGAGCCCTGGATGGACCTTGTCGGCGGTGGTCTCACCGTCATCGAGCAGCCGGTGGAAGAGATCGGCCGTATCGCGATGACGATGCTGTCGGAGCGGCTGGACCATCCCGATGGTGCGCCGCGCAAGGTGGTCATCGGCGGGCGTTGCCTCGTGCGCGGATCGAGCAAGGGGCCTGCGGACACATAGAGCGGGACCGGCCCTGGAGCACGTCTTTGCCGTCACGAACGAAGAAAGACCCGGCCGCATCGCTGCGACCGGGTCCAAGGTGCCGTCGGGAGGGTCAGGGACCTCCCTGGTGAGGGTCGTGAAAGGATCAGAACGAGACGGTGGCTTCCACGCCGTAGGTGCGCGGCGCGTTGAAGTTGCCGTAGTCGCCCAGCACGTTGCCGATCGGGCCATTGGTCAGGCTCGAGGTCGGCGAGCCGGGCAGGCTGTTCGAGGGGTCCCGGCGGAACACGTACTGCTCGTTGAAGATGTTGCGGCCCCACAGCGAGAATGTCGCCTTCTGGCCGCCTTCGCCCATCGAGACATCGGCCAGCGCAAGGCGTGCATTGACGATGAAGGAGGCATCGGCCTTCGTCGCGAACTGGTCGAACGCCTGAGTGGCCTGCGAGTAGTTGGCATCCACGTGGAGGCGGACCTCGGTGTCGCCACCGCCGACCGGCAGCGCGTAGTCGATCGATCCGCTCGCCGCGTTGCGGGGCGTGAACGGGATGTAGAAGCGCTGCAGGACGGTCGAGGTGACGCCGCCCACCGTGAAGCTCACCGGAACCAGCGGCACCTTCGTGTAAGTGTAGGCGTAGGAGGCGTTCAGCGTCAGGCCGTCTACCGGCTTCACCGTCAGGTCCGCTTCGATGCCGCGGATCTTGGTGGTGCCGGGCGCGTTGATGGCGCGCAGCACGTTCACCGCGGTGGGTGCGCCGGTGGACGCGTTCGTGGCGAAGGTGATGAAGCTCAGGTCTTCCTGGCTGTCCTTGCGGTCCATGATGTAGCCCGCGAGGTTGAGGCGGGCGCGGCGGTCGAAGAAGTCCGCTTTGAGGCCCACTTCGTACGACTTCACGTCTTCGGGATCGAACGCCAGGTAGTTCGGCGTGCGCGAGCTGGCGCCGCCGGCGCGATAGCCCGTTGAGTACTTGGCATAGACGTGGGTTTCGCTGTCGATGTCGAAGGCGACCGTCGCCATCGGGTTGAAGCGGTGCCACGTCTCGTTGAGCGGCGAGTAGCCGACGGCGGCCAGGGTCGCGGCGCTGGCGGTATCGTAGCTCACGTTGTTGAAGTAGTGCAGGACGCCCTTCTTCTTATCCGTGGTGTAGCGGCCGCCGACGGTGAAGTGCAGCGCGTCGGTCGCGTTCCAGGTCACCTGACCGTACGCGGCGTAGCTCTTGGACTTCACCTCCGAAGCGCGGTCGATCGAGCAGCCGTTCACGGCGGTGCCGACAAAGGCCGGGGTGTTGGCGGTGCAGTACGGGATCGTTACGAAGTTGGCCTGGGTCGGGCTGACATAGACCGCGCCGATCGAACTCGGCGTCGCGGCGTCGTCGGTCACGTGCTCGTTGAAGTAGAACAGGCCGGCGACGTAGTCGATCGACCCCGCCGAGCCGACCGCCTGGAATTCCTGGCTGAACTGCCGCTGGTAGAGGTCGGCAAGGCTGTAGCGGCTGAAGGCGCAAGGCGCGATTGTGGTGCAGGTCGGGCTATAGGTGACCAGCGGCGGACGGTGAGCGCCGCCCGAGTTGTCCCACTGTTCCACGTCGACGCCGCGCCAAGCGGTGATCGAGCGCAGTTCGAGCTCGGGCGAGACCTTCCAGCGCAGGTTGTTGGTGAAGCCGTGGGTCTTGTCGACGCTGGGCTGCTGCGGCACGCCGATGTCGGCGACCTTCATGCGACTGTCGCCATTGATCACAACGCCGGGGAACAAAGGCTTGACGCCGCCGGTGGCCACACCGCCCGTCAGATTGGTGTAGTTCACGCTCGGCAGAACACAGTTGGGCGCGGCGCTGACCGGGCCATTGGTGCAGCCGTTCGGGTTGTAGTTCAGCAGCTGGCTGTAGAACGGCGTATTCTCGTCCTTCGCGGTGTCGTACGAGAAGTCGTTGGTGATGTCGGGCGTGATCTTCCACCGGGCGGCGACGCGCACGCCCTTACGATCGTAGTAGTTCCAGCCGGCCTGGCCCGCGAGGGGGTTCTTGGTGGTGGCGTCCTGGTGTTCCTGCACGCCGTCGATCTTGATGCTGAGGCCGTGCCACTCGGGCAAGTTCACGTGGGCGCTCAGGGTGTGCGAGCCGTAGTTGCCGACGCCGCCGGTCACGCGGCCGCCGAACTCGCCGGTGGGGGCGGCGGACACGATCGAGAGGGCGCCGCCCTCGGTGTTGCGGCCGAACAGAGTGCCCTGCGGACCTTTCAGGACTTCGATGCGCTCGACGTCGAACAGGCCGGCGTTGAGGCCATGCTGGCGACCCAGGTACACGCCGTCGATGTATATGCCCACGCCCTGCTCGCGCGCGGGCTGGTTGGCGTCGAGCGGCACGATGCCGCGAATGCCGATGGTCAGCGCCGACTGGCGCGCCTCGAAGGTGGCGATACGCAGCGACGGAATCGAGCCGTCGGCGAGATCGTAGAGGCTCTGGACGTGGCGCTTCTTGATGTCCTCGTCACCCAGCACCGAGATCGCGATCGGGGTCGATTGCAGGTTGGTCTCGCGCTTGGTCGCGGTGACGACGATGTCGGTCAGCCCGGTGGTGTCGCGAGTGCCCTCTTCGGCAGGCGCGGCGTCCTGCGCGAAGGCGCTGCCGGCGCTGCACATGATGGCCAGTGCGACGAGCGAGGTCGCGTGCCGGTAAGCTGCACGAGTCATGAATTGGGTGTCCCTGTTGCCGTGTGACTTGTTGTCTCAAGCGGGGAGCCTGACTCGCCCCACCGCCCTCGACGGCGCAGGTAGGCGCGGCGTGTTGCGGTACAGTGACGTTACCTTGACACTAATATTACAGATCCACCGGTCATCGCCGATCGGCACGAACCCGTAGAAACACCCATACCCGGACACACTGCGCATTTACTACGCGCAAGCGATAGCGGTGGGGCAGAAGGAGGGTTCGGTGAATCGAAAAGCTGTTGTTTTCTCCACCGCTTACGGGATGTTCCTGCCCGCAACCGCCCGCGCCGCCGGGGTGGCGACCGACCCCGCCGGGAGCGGTCCGATCGTTGCCGCGCTGGGTTGGCTGCAGGGAACTCTGCTCGGCAATGCGGCGACGGCCGTCGCGGTCATGGCGGTGGCGGCGGTGGGTTTCATGATGCTGACGGGCCGCCTCAACTGGCGTTTCGGCGCGACGGTGATCGTCGGCTGCTTCGTATTGTTCGGCGCCGGCGCGATCGTCTCGGGCATCCAGTCCGCGGCTGCCGGTTGAGGCGGGGGGCGATGGGGCTTGTCCGGTTCCCGGTGCACCGCGCGCTGACCCGTCCGCAGATGTTCGCGGGCGTGACGTACAGCTATTTCATCATCAACGCCGCCGTGACGACCGAGGTGTTCCTCATCACCAGGAGTTTCTGGGCCCTGCCCGCGGCGTTGGCGATGCACGGAGCGGGCTATCTCGCCTGCCTGCGCGAACCCCGCGTGTTCGACTTGTGGATCGCCAAGGCCGGCAAGTGCCCCCGCGTGCCCAACTGGGCGCTGTGGGGCTGCAACAGTTACGCCGCCTGAACCGGGAGTACCGACTTATGCGCCATCACCCGGGAGTCCGGCGCCGCAAGGAGGCAGTGGCGGGCGACCGGCTTCCCTATCTGCGCCTCCTCGACGACAACGTCGTCCTGCTGCGCGACGGTTCGGTCATGCTCTCGCTGATGGTGCCGGGCTTTGCGTTCGAGACCGCCGAAACCGAGGAACTGAACGCCCATGCCGCCACCCGCGAAGTGCTCCTGCGCTCGGCGCTCGACGCGCGCTTCGTGCTCTACCATCACGTCGTCCGCCGCCGGGTGGAGATCGAGCTGGAAAGCCGCTTCGCCGACCCGCTGACCGCTCATATCGACGCGCGCTGGCGGCAGCGCACCAGTTCCGGCGCGCTGTTCGTCAACGACCAGTTCGTCACGCTGGTACGCCGCCCCGCGCGGGGCAAGGCGGGATGGGCGGACAGGCTGTCGCGGCGGCTGCGACGCTCGGGTCCGGTCGCCGTCGACTCTGCCGACCTGCGCGCGCTGAGGGCCGCCGCCGGTGCGATGACCGCCTCGCTTGGCGCATACGGAGCACGGCTGCTGGGTGACTACGAAGGGTCCGCGGGGCGCTGTTCCGAGGTGCTGGAGCTGCTCAGCGCGCTCTACAACGGCGAGATGCGCCCGGTGCGCCGTCCCGCCGACGACACCGACATCGGCCGGATGCTTCCCTACCGCCGCGTCAGCTTCGGGCTCGACGCGCTGGAACTGCGCGGGGCACAGGGCGCCGCGTTCGGAGCGCTCGTCAGCCTGAAGGACTACCCGGATTCGACTGCCCCCGGCCTCACCGATCCGTTGCTGCGCCTGCCCTGCGAGCTGGTGCTGACCGAGACTTACGCGCCGGCCGACCGCCAGATCGCCCGCGAGCGCATCGATCTTGCGCTGCGCCGCCTCAAGTCCGCCGACGAGGAGGCGATGGCGGAGCGGCGTGAGATGGCGGCCGCTCGCGATGCCCTCGGCACCGGAGCGGCTGGGTTCGGCGACCATCACCTCTCGGTGCTGGTGCGCGCGCCCAATCTCTCGTCACTGGACGAGGCGAGCGCGCTCTGTGCCGCCGCGCTCGCCGATGCGGGGGCCGTGGCGGTGCGCGAGGATGTGAACCTGGAGCCGGCGTTCTGGGGGCAGATGCCCGGAAACGAGAGCTTTCTGGTCCGCCGGGCGCTGATTTCCAGCGCGAACATGGCCTGCTTCGGCTCGCTTCACGGCTTCGCGATCGGCCAGGCGAGCGGCAATCACTGGGGCGACGCGGTGACGCTGCTCGCCACTACCAGCCAGACCCCGTTCTTCTTCAATTTCCACCAGGGCGATCTCGGCAACTTCACGGTGATCGGTCCTTCCGGCTCGGGCAAGACGGTGGTGATGAACTTCCTGGCCGCGCAGGCGCAGAAGTTCGATCCGCGCACGATCCTGTTCGACAAGGACCGGGGCGCCGAGGTGTTCGTGCGCGGGATCGGCGGCACTTACAGCCGCATCGCCGCCGGGTACCCGACCGGGTTCAATCCGCTTGCGCTGCCCGACACTGCCACCAATCGCGCCTTCCTGCGAGATTGGCTGGGCGTGTTGCTCGAAGCCCGCGGCCCGGAGGAAGCGGCGACGATCGCGGAGGCGGTGGACGCCGCCTATGCCAACGATCCTGCGCTGCGCCGCCTCGCGAACTTCCGCGAACTGCTTGCGGGCGCACATCGTCCCGAGCCGGGCGACCTTGCCTCGCGCCTCGATGCCTGGATCGCCCATGGTCCGAATGGCGGCGGCGAGCACGGCTGGCTGTTCGACAACGCGCGCGACAGGCTCGATCTCTCGGCGCGCAAGCTCGGCTTCGACGTGACCGCGCTGCTGGAAAGCCCGCGCCTGCGCACGCCGGTGATGATGTACCTGTTCCACCGGATCGAGGAGCGGCTGGACGGCGAGCCGACGATGATCCTGATCGACGAGGGCTGGAAGGCGCTCGACGACGAAGTCTTCGCCGCGCGCATCCGCGATTGGCTCAAGACCTTGAGGAAGCGCAATGCGCTGGTCGGCTTCGCCACGCAGTCGGCGCGCGACGCGCTCGACAGCCGCATCGCCACCGCGCTGGTCGAGCAGACCGCGACGATGCTGTTCATGCCCAATGCCCGCGCCCGGGCCGAGGATTACTGCGACGGCTTCGGGCTGACCCGGCACGAGCTGGACGTCATCCGCACCTTGCCGGCGCACTCGCGCTGCTTCCTGATACGTCAATCGGACGCCTCGGTGGTGGTGCGGCTCGACCTTTCGGGAATGCCCGAGGTGCTGACCGTCCTCTCGGGGCGCGAGAGCACGGTGCGCAAGCTCGACGCGCTGCGGGAGCGCCATGGCGACGACCCGGCCGACTGGTATCCGCTCCTCACCGGAGCGCAGTGGCCGGGAGAGCCCACCGAGGCCGAGTTCTGGTCCGATTTCTGGGTCGAGGCGGCGGAGTAGGCGGGTGGGCGCGTGCGATCTTCTGACGCGATCGGCGGCGCAGGGCGCCGGCCCGGCACTGCGCGCGATCGACTGCGTGGCAGGCGAGATGACAGCCACCACTTTCGGCCGCCTGTTCGGCACCGGCGGTGCGCTGGCGCCGGTGCTGACGGCTCTGCTGACGCTCTATGTCGCCGTCTTCGCGTTTTCGCTGCTCACCGGACGCTCCGCGCTCGGCCTGTCGGCATTGACGCCGCGGATGGTCACCCTGGGGCTCGTGCTCACCTTCGCGACGAGCTGGGTGGCCTACCAGGAGGTGATGTGGAACCTGGCGGTGCTGGGACCGGACTGGATCGCCTCGCGGCTGACAGGGACCGACGGCTCCGCCACGCAAGTCTTTGCGGACCGCATCGACCTGGTGTTCGCGGCTCTCGCGGATCGCACCGCAAGCCCGTCCGCTTCGGGAACGGCACCCGGGCTGTTCTCGCCCGAGAGCATCCTGTGGCTGGGCGGGATACTGCTGCTGCTGGGCACCGTCGGCGTGCTGCTGACGGCGCGGATCGCGCTGGCGGTGCTGATGGCGCTAGGCCCGGTGTTCGTGGTGCTGGGGCTGTTTACCGGCACGCGCGGGCTGACGGCAGGGTGGCTCCGCTCGGTGGTGCTGACCGCGCTGACGCCGCTCTACGTGGTCCTTGCAGGTGGCCTCACGCTGGAACTGATGGTGCCGGTCCTGCGCGGTCTAGCGGCCGGAGCGGACAAGCTCGACGGTCGTATGGCAATGGCGCTGTTCGTGCTGTCGGCGGTCCACGTCGCGCTCATGGCCATGGTGCTGCGCGTATCGGGAACGATGGTGGCGGGGTGGCGCGTGTTCGGACTGGCAGCGGCCGGCCGCGAGGTTCGCGCGGTCGCCGCGGCCCATGCCGGCGGCGCGCTGCCCGCCGCTGCCGCCGAAGCATCCCGCGACGTCGAACGATCGCGCCGCGCCGCGCTCGTGATCGCGGCCGCGGGGCCGCCCTCGGCTGCCGGCGGCGCCCACGAGGGCTTCATGGCAGGTGGACGACGGCAGGAGCCGGTTCCTTCCGAACACGCCCACCGTGCGCCGGCAAGCCACTTCTCGCGCGCGAGCGGCATCGGCAGCCGCTTTCGCGCCCAAAACAGCGTGGGCAGACCGCCGAACGCCCGTTCCTCCAGGGAGATGATGCGATGATGACCGGTAGGGCCGGTGGCGCCACGGCAGGCTTTGGGTTTGTCCTGGCGGCAGCGTTCGGGGTCACCGGTGCCCATGCCAGCGATGCGCGACTGGTGCAGCACGCCTACGCCGAAAACGAGGTCGTGCGGATCGAGGGCCGCACCGGTGTGCAGGCGACGATCGGTTTCGGCGCGGGAGAGGCGATCGAGAATGTCGCCGTCGGGGATTCGGCCAAGTGGCAGATCACGCCGAACAAGCGCGGCGACCTGCTCTTCGTAAAGCCGATCGAGACGCTTGCCCGCACGAACATGACCGTCGTGACCGACCGGCATACCTACTTCTTCGACCTCGTCGCGGGACCGGGCACAAAGCCTGTCTACCTGCTGCGCTTCACCTACAAGGACGCGGCGCCGCCGCCGTCTCCCGCGCCGGCCGCTTCCGTCGAAGTCCCGGTCCCGTCGCTCGATACTGCATGGAAACGGCACGGCGATGCCGATCTCCTGCCGGAGCAAGTCTATGACGACGGCCATGCGACTTATCTGATCTGGGCGGCGAACCGCGCCGTGCCCGCCATCCTCCTGACGAACGCGAAAGGAGAGGAGGGGCCGGTGAACTACACCGTGCGCGGCCGCACGATCGTGATCGACAGCGTACCAGGTACGATCCTGCTGCGTTCGGGCAAGGCGCGAGCGTCATTGCAGAAGCCGGCAGCGGCGCCCGACGCTGCTGCCCCGGCCTTTTCTTCGAAGCGGGAGAACTGATCGATGGCCCCGAACTCCGTCCTGCGCGAGCGCCCCGACCCTGCACGCGACACGGACCCGCGCACGTTACCGGGCGCCGAAGTCATCGATCTCGCCACCCGCTCCGTCCTGCCGGCCGTCACCCAGCGCAAGCGGAGCGAGGGGCTGGGGCTGGTCGCGGGGATCGCCGTGGTCGCGGCGCTCGGCGGCATGACTTTCTGGTCCATGGGCGGCGCGCGCAGAGCGCCGCACGCAGCGATGAACACACCCCCGGCCGCCGTCGCGGTCGCGCCGCCGGTTCCGCGCCTCGTGCCGGATGCACCCTGGGCCATGCCCGCCGAGGGAGGCGTGACCCTTGCCGCGCCTCCGCCACAGCCGCTCCTGGCCACTGCCCCCGATGCGCCACCAGCCCCCGACACGGCGGCAAACCGGCTCGCCAATCCGACGTTGGTGTTCGATGCCGGCGGCGGGGCCGTCGTTGGCCCGCCGACCGCGCCCGGCGGCGAGCCGAAGGGCGCTGGAGCCAACGACGATTTCGCGGCCCGCATCGGCGGTGTCGGCGGCGGGACGGCGATCGCCGGTCGCACCTTCGATCCCGCCACCACCGTCACGCAGGGCACCCTTATCCCGGCGGTGCTGGAGACCGCGATAGACACCGACGTGCCCGGCTTCGTGCGGGCCGTGGTCAGTGCAGATGTGCGCGGTTTCGATGGTGGGGCGGTGCTGGTGCCGCGTTCCTCGCGGCTCATCGGCCAGTACAAGGGCGGCCTCTCGGCGGGGCAGAAGCGCGCCTATGTGATCTGGACCAGGCTGATCCGGCCCGATGGCGCCTCGGTGGACCTTGGCTCGCCCGCCGTCGCTTTCGGCGGTGAGGCGGGGCTGGCGGGCAAGGTGAACACTCACTTCTTCGAGCGTTTCGGCTCGGCGATGCTGCTTTCGGTGATCGGCGGGCTGACCAGCGTGGCGAATACCGGCGCCTCGGTGATCCTGGGGGGCGGCCAATCGGCGGCGGCAACGGCGGTCCAGCAAGGCGGGCAGGTGGGGCCGACCGTGCGCGTCCGCCCCGGCGAGCCGATCCGCGTGTTCACTGCCCGAGACCTCGATTTCTCGAAGGTGAAGTGAGCATGAGCGCCACTCTTGCGGCTGCCGCGTCGCTGCCCGACGCGACCGCCGAACCGCGCAGCGTCTATCTCGAAGCCTATCTCGCCCCCTTGCGGCCCTGGCTCGATCGCGAGACGGTCACAGAAATCCTGGTCAATCGTCCCGGCGAAATATGGGTCGAAGACGCGCGCGAGAACGGTATGCGCCGCCTCGCCTTGCCCGCCATGGACAACCGGCTGCTCCAGCGCCTCGCGGAGCAGGTGGCGCGCGTCGGCCATCAGGGCATCAATCGGGAGCATCCGCTGCTCTCCGCCACCCTTCCCGCACAAGCGGGGCAAAGTGGCGCGCGCATCCAGCTTGTCGGCCCGCCCGCGACCCGCAGCGACTGGGCGATGGCGATCCGCCGGCACCGCCTGCTGGATCTGCCGCTCGACGCCTACGATCGCGGCCCCATCGCCGCGCCGGTCGCGGCACCGACGCCTGATCCGCATGCCGATCCGATTGCGTTTCTGCGCGATGCGATCCGGCGCAGGCGCACGATCCTGGTTTCGGGCGGCACCTCGACGGGCAAGACCACCTTCGTCAACGCCCTGCTTGCCGAGATACCCGCCGAGGAGCGCGTCGTGCTGGTGGAGGACACGGCGGAACTGCGCCTGCCCGGCCCCAACGGCGTGGGCCTGATCGCGGTCAAAGGAGAACTGGGGGAGGCGAAGGTGTCGGCGGACGATCTCCTGCAGGCGGCGCTGCGGCTGCGGCCCGACCGGATCGTGCTGGGCGAGTTGCGGGGCACTGAGACGGTCAGCTTTTTGCGCGCGATCAACACCGGCCATCCCGGCTCGTTCTCGACCGTCCATGCCAACAGCCCGCGCGGCGCGCTGGAGCAGATCGCGCTGATGAGCATGCAGTGCGGCATCGGACTGACGCGCACCGAGACCGTCGACTACGCCGCCTCGGTGATCGATGTCGTGGTCCAGCTGGAGCGGGTGGGAGGCAGGCGAATGATCGCGTCGATCGCGGAGAGCAGGGACTTGATTTGACGCTGCCGCAGGCATGGATCCGGCATACACGCAAAAGGGCCGGGGGATCGCTCCCCCGGCCCTCCTGTAGTTCAGCGCGTGAGCGTAGGACTTAGAAGCCCATGTCGCCCATGCCGCCCATGCCGCCACCCATCGGGGGCATCGCGGGCTTGTCGTCGGGCTTCTCGCTGATCGCGGCTTCAGTCGTGATCAGCAGGCCGGCGACCGAGGCGGCGTCCTGCAGCGCGGTGCGAACGACTTTGGTCGGGTCGATCACGCCGGCGGCGACGAGGTTCTCGTAGACGTCGGTCGAAGCGTTGAAGCCCATGGTCTCGTCGTTTTCGCGCAGGAGGTTGCCCGAGACGACGGCGCCGTCATGACCCGCGTTGGTGGCGATCTGCTTCAGCGGAGCGCTGATCGCCTTGCGGATGATGTCGATGCCCTTGGTCTGGTCGTCGTTGACGCCCCTCAGGCCTTCGAGCGCCTTGGTCGCGTACAGCAGAGCCGTACCGCCACCGGGGACGATGCCTTCTTCGACCGCGGCGCGGGTCGCGTGGAGAGCGTCGTCGACGCGATCCTTGCGCTCCTTCACCTCGACTTCCGAAGCGCCGCCGACCTTGATCACGGCAACACCGCCGGCCAGCTTGGCGAGACGCTCCTGGAGCTTCTCACGATCGTAGTCGCTGGTGGTGACTTCGATCTGCGAGCGGATCTGCTCGACGCGGGCCTTGATGTCCTCGGCCGAACCCGAGCCGTCGACGATGGTCGTGTTGTCCTTGTCGATCGAGACCTTCTTGGCCTGGCCGAGCATGCCGAGGGTGACGTTCTCGAGCTTGATGCCGAGGTCTTCCGAGATCATCTCGCCGGCGGTCAGCGTGGCGATGTCGCCCAGCATGGCCTTGCGACGATCGCCGAAGCCCGGCGCCTTGACGGCGGCGATCTTGAGGCCGCCACGCAGCTTGTTGACGACCAGGGTGGCGAGAGCCTCGCCCTCGATGTCTTCGGCGATGATCAGGAGCGGACGGCCCGACTGCACCACGGCCTCGAGGATCGGCAGCATCGCCTGGAGCGACGACAGCTTCTTCTCGTGGATCAGGATGTAG
>Ga0068862_100001500_pt1 | contig 21409 bp, 20 predicted proteins | sample KBSSwiS52_FD_66598 | JGI IMG/M metagenome (GOLD analysis project Ga0068862, IMG submission 66598) | Switchgrass rhizosphere microbial communities from Kellogg Biological Station, Michigan, USA - KBS Switchgrass S5-2 | ecosystem: Host-associated > Plants > Roots > Rhizosphere > Soil ... | reverse complement strand
CCGTAGATCGACCACGAGACAGGCTGCGCTGTCCCGGTCGCCGGACGCGAGGAAGGCTTCCGCGGAAGCGCACGCCGCTACCTCGAAACCGGCCGACTTCAGCAGGTTCCTGAGCGATCGTCTCAACGATGCGTCATCGTCGACGATGAATACGACGCCGCTATCACGCTTGGCCACTTCGTACCTCCGTCTGCGCCCGATGACAGGCGTACATGGTGCGATTCTAGCTGGGCCCGGAGAGGGCGTCCAGTGCGCAAACGAACGTTCATACTGTCGCGTTAGGGTTGCCGCCGATCCTCGTGATGGTGCCGTTTCCGTGACAGACACGCTCGAGCAGCTGGCCGAGAACGCGTTGCGCCCGTGAGGCGGCCAAGCTGACCGCCGCGGACACTCCGGCACGCGTATCTGTCACCGGGACGGAGAACGGGCCGAGACGGCTCCGGAGCGAGGCGCGCCGAACCGGGACAGCCGACGAGGGCCGCCAAGGGGGCACTAAGGTCGTATCGCAAGAAGGCTACCGTCCCAAGAACCTGGCAGCGGACCCGAAGGCGAATCGCGAGCCGCGCCATCACTACCACTCGGTGTTCGGGCGCCGAGGTGGAGGAACTCCCCGCCGGCCGCCGACATGACCGGCAATCCCGTTAGGCGGCCCAGCCAGCGCCATAGGGCCAGCCCTTCTACGGAAGCTCGACGGAGAACGGACTCGGGCGGAGCTCGCCGCGCCCGATCGCCGCCCTCACGAGCGTGCATCGGGTCACGACGGGCCCGTCGACCTACGCCCAGCCGAGGCGTTCGGCCCGACTGAGGCGGTGGACCGATCTACTTGACGGAATAGCCCCGGCCGTCCATGCAGACGGTGAAGCCGTCGGCGAACTTCTTCTGGCGCTGCGCCTCGGCCGCCGCCGCCTGCTGCTGCGCGTCGGTCGCCGCTGACTTTTCGGTTGTCTTCTGGCCCCTGCGGCCGGCCACACCACCAGCGGCGGCGCCGACCGCCGCGCCCTTGCCCGCGTCGCCGGCGGCGGCACCGATGAGCGCGCCTGCCGCCGCCCCTTTCGCCGCGCCCTTCACCGTACCGCCCTTCGCAACCGGCGCGGCGGCGGGCTGCGCCGGTGCTGGGGCGGTCGGGTCGATTCCCGTGTTCGTCTTCGCCCACGCGAAGCACTCGTTCTCGTCGAAGTGCTGCTGCTCGGTCGTCTGCTCTTTCTTCGGGTACACGAACACGCCAATCGTCGCGGCGGACGCCTTGGGATCGAATGGGGGATAGATCTTTTTGGCCGGCTTGGGTGGGGGCGCGCTGGGTGGCTCCGCGGTAGCCGGTTTGGCCGCCGACGGCGGCGTCGCGGGTGACGGCTTCGCGGTGGTCGGGGCCGCGGCCGACACGGCCGTGTCGCCGGCAGGCACCGGGGTGGCCGCCGGCGCCGCGGCCGTGTCGGTGAGCGCGACCGCGCCGGCGGACGCCTGGTCCGATCTCCCCTTGCATGCGGTGAGCGACATTGACGTGAGCGCGAACAAGCATGTCGCGGCGACGATGTGCCCTGCGCGGGGCGCGAGTGGTCGGGCTCTCATGTTTCCTTCTCTGGTGACGGGGCGCCGGCGGAGGCCAGCCATGTCAGCGTAGAATCGCGCGGGCGCGAAGTACATAGGCCGTTGGTGCAACAACGACCGGTAACACCGCCGCCGCACCGGTTGCCGGCCCGTCCTCGTCCCAGAGGCGTCCACATCAGCATCTTGCGATCGCCGTCCGATTGCCGAAGCAGGCAATGGGGCGGCGCCCCATGTACTTGTTGGGCGCGACCGGCTTGACGCGGACCACGCGGAGCAATTCGCGTAATCCCCGTTAGGTCTTCGCGGTTTCGCCGGCGACACGCTTGTGTCTCCTATTGGATGGTTATCGCGACCGCCAGTCGTTCCTCGACCTTGATCAGGTGGTCGACGTCCTCCGCGGCATTGTCGACGTCGATCTCGACCCATCGCACCTCGCCGCTGAACTTCCGCGTCAATAGACCGGCCCGCCCACCCAGACGCCGCCCACCGGCGAGCCGGGCCAGTAGCCACCCGGATAGGCCACGCCCATCCCGACACCCGGATACGCAACGCCGACGCCGACACTGACGGAGGTCCCGGGTCCGCACGCCGGCACCACGAGCGCCATCGCGAGAAGGAGTACGCCACGCGCCTTGCGCAGAGAGATCATTGGTGTCGCTCCATTGGCTAGAAAGGCCACTTCTGCAGCGCGATGGCGGCACCGCTCGGGTCGAGGATGACTGCGACGGATCCCTTTCTGATTTCCGGGCTCGCTCGCACGATGATTCGTCCGCCGAGCTGCTCGGCACGTCCGGCGACGGCGGCTGGGTCGTTGACTCGAACGTAAGGAAGCCAGTTCGGCTTGATCGGCTTGTCGCCGATCGGCACCACGCCGGCGACGGGACCCGGCCCACTGCGCGTCAGGACGTACTGCACGAGCGAGTCTGGTCGCGGCTGCTGGGTTGCGGCCAGGCCCGCGAGGTTGGAGTAGAAGGTGCGCGCGAGCTCGACATCCTTCGTGAAGCAATCTCGCCACAGGAAGCTGCCGACCAAGGCCGAGGGTCCACCCACCGGCGGGTTCAGGTTCGGCCCGAGCCTAACGAGGCCGAAGGGTGCGCCCTGCGGGTCCACGACAATGGCCGCCCGGCTGGCCTGGATGTCGGTTGGTGGGACGAGCACGCGTCCACCGACCGCGGTCAGCCGGGTCACGACGCTGTCGACGTTGGAAACCGACAGATAGCTGATCCACTGCGCGACCGGCTGGTCGGGACGCTGGCGTTCGACCTGCGTCATGCCGGCGACAGCCCTGGACCCGGAACGCGCGATGAAATAGGGGCGGCCCATCCGGTCGCTGCGTTCGAACGTCCAGCCGAAGAGCTGCTCGTAGAACTTCCGGCTCTTTTCCGCGTCGTCGGTCATCAGGTCTTGCCAGACGAACTCGCCCACGCGGCGGCCGCTCGGGGACGTGTTTGGCGATGGCGGCGACGGAGCCCGGCTCGCGCATGCAACGAGCCCGCACACGGCCACAACTTCGAGGCACACCCGCACCGGGATGCGTCTGTTGCTCATGCTCGCTCCTTATTGTCGCCCGTTACCTAACGCGGCCCGCCGCGGGCCGTTTGCCCGTTGAGCGTCCTGGCCATGGCGACATGTCTTCCACATCGGTTCTCGGTCGGCGATGCAACATTGTCCTGGCACCGCGGTACCGGATCGCGGGCCAATTGGCAGGATGGAAGCGTCGCCGCATTCCGAGCTATTGCACGAAGGGGCAGCCGACGAGCCGGCGACAGCGCTTCGCGGGCACAGCCCGGCGCGGTGGGAAGCCCACAATTGATGAGTGTCCCGAGTGTGGGCGCGAGACGCGACGTGGGCCGCGACTTCTATCCGCGCGATCGACGTTCTCGGCCTGTCGGCGTTCCCAGCGCTGTCGGCGGTAGAGCCTCACTCGAATCGCTCCGCGCGAGCTCGCGGGGGGGCCTAACGCTTGAGCCGATTGGGCACCGGTGCACGGCGCGCGTGAGTGCATCGCCGCTCGCCCGGAAACTCGGCATTGCGTTGCCCAAGACGGTCCGAGGCGCTACACTTCATTGAAGCGACACACGCGCCGTGCGCGTGGACAAGTTCCGAGTATACGGGGGCCTGCCGAATTGCGAGCGGGGCCCCTTTTTCGTTTCGTCGTACGACCGCCGCGATGTCGCGGACTCCCATCGTGAGGGTTTCGATTACGAGCACGTTGTGTCGGTTGGTACTGCATCCCGCACTCCCAACACAGCACACCCACCACAGGAGTAGTCCGATGCGTATAACCGGGACCGTCAAGTGGTTCAACGACAGCAAGGGGTTTGGCTTCATCACGCGCGAGGACGGCGAAAAGGACTGCTTCGTTCATCACTCGGCGATTCAGGGTGGCGGCTTCAAGTCGCTAGCCGAAGGTGAGCGCGTCGAGTTCGATGTCGTGCAGGGCCAGAAAGGCCCTGCGGCCGAGAACGTGACCAAGTTGGGTAGTTGAGCCAGAGCACCGCGTCCCGCAGGGGCGCGAGTGGCGCCGCGCAGTCGAGCCGGATTCTGGCCCGAGTGTGCGGCGCGCGTCGTTTCAACTCCTAAAGCCAGGGAGCGATGCCGGAAATCCACCTAACGGAAACCGATCGAATCGATTGGGTCCTGAAGGCTTTCAAGCGCCAGATGCAGAAATCCGGCATCCTGCGCGAGCTTCGCCGTCGCCGCCATCATGTGAAGCCGAGCGCGGCGCGGCAGCTCAAGTCGAAAGCGGCTGAGCGAGCACGACACAAGGCCGCCCGTACGCGCCGACGTTGACCGCGGCGCATCCTGCACGTTGTCCGACATTGGAGGTACGGTGAAAGAACAGGCAATCGAGTTGGAAGGCGTCGTAGCGGAAGTGTTGCCCAGCGCCATGTTCCGCGTGGATCTCGAAAACGGCCACAGGCTACTCGCCACGACCGCCGGAAAGATGCGGAAATTCCGCATTCGCATTCTCGCCGGCGACCGCGTCACGGTCGCCGTTTCGCCATACGACCTGGCGCGAGGCCGGATCACATTTCGCCACAAGACATAAGGAGGAGGCATGCCGATTCCGAATCGCGTCAACGCTGATTGGATTGCGACCCTGGGCGACGACCAGCTCATGGACGCCGAGGCTCAGTTGCGTGCTGTCTTTCTCACGCAGGAGACCCTGGAGAAGCACCGCCGTGGGGCGCGATACGCGGTGCTGGAAGGACCGGAGATGCTCGTGACCGCGTGGCACCGATGGATCATGGTCAGCAACGAGGCGCGAACTCGAAAACTCGTGGTGCAGCAGCGGCGGTAGCGGAATACGGGTTCCTCTCCTGCGCTGCACACGAGTGTCGTTGCCTGTGCATCCTCGGCTCTCAGTACGATGCGCTGAAGCCCCAGCGCACCTCGCGACGTGCACGATGGCGCCACGTCATCCACTCGACGGACACGACACCGCCGGGTACTCGCACCGCGGCGTACGGGCCAGCCGATGTCCGAGGGTCGCGCCCCTCGGCCCAGTCGGCGATTGTCGCCACTCCGGCCTTCGCGCGCGGCGCCACGCGCAATGCCACGGTCAGTGGGTTCACCGCTGCCTGCGCAACGGCGTCGCTGCTGCCTAACGGCTGGTACAACGTCACGATGCCGTTCGCCGTCAACACGCCAAGCGTCGCCGACGGCAGCAGGTACATCCGCAGCGATGCTCCCTCGGAACTTCCGGCCCCGGCCACGTACGTCGACAGCCGCACGCTCCCGAGTGACCGCGCAATGGTGCCCACACCCAGCACGGCCGTCGTGATGTCCGTGCGCGAATTCCGCAGCAGCCCGCCGAGTACCATGACACGGTCAAGGCGCTGCGCGCCGTAGATCGAGCGAGTGCCGTCCTCAACGTACCGTGCAACAACGAAGCCCGTTGTGCGCCCCGACGTCGTCGAGTCGTGTCGCGTACCCTGCCCCAAGACCGGCCGCCCGCTTCCGACGAGCGCGGTCATGGCGACGGCCGCAAACTGTCTTCCTGTCACACTTGTTTCCTCGAGATCTTGGTCGTGGGGTGAGCGTTGCCGCGCCGCGATGATCGCGACGTGAGGCCGAATTCGGAGTCGCCGTTGTGACCTGGACGTCGGCGTCCGCACCGGACAGCCGGATCGCGATGTCAGGTCATACCAGAAAAGGCGTAGAAAGCGGGAACGCCGAGCCAGACCGACCCGCCTCCTGACCTCAGGGGCCAACCGGAGGCGCACGCCACTCAACGCGGCAGACCGAGCAACGACACGACACAACGAACGGATTCGCCGCTGAGCGAATCTCGATTTGGCACCGGCCTCGACCGGCCAGCCCGGTGAAAACCGGTTCCTCTCCCTCGGAATCTTTCGCCATCACACGCGGCCCGTAGATTCGACCCCTCCCCCCCTCCCCCTCCCCTCCCCGTGCCGCAGGCCTATGAGCTCGACACTCGCGCGTTTCGCGCCGTTCGTCGCCATGCTCGGAGCGCACCTGGCCGCTCCCGCCACGCTCCCCGCGCAAGCCAAGGAATACCTTTACCTCGGGAACAGTCTGGGCGGCGACATCTCCATCATCGCCATCCCGTCGCACAAGGTCGTCGGCACCATCCCGGCGACCGTGGTCGGCAACCATCCCGACGACGTGATTGCGTCACGCAACGGCGACATCCTCTACATCAGCCGACTCGACGTCAACGATGTCATCGCCGTGAGCACGGCCACCGAGCAGGTACTGTGGCGCACCGAGGTGCCCGGGGTGCCGAACCATCTCACGCTGTCGCCCGACGAGCAGTTCCTCTACGTCCCGATCTACGACAAGGGACTGCTCGCGGTGATCGACACGAAGACGCACCAGGTCATTACGACGCTCGAGGTGGGCAAGGGGCCGCACGGGACGCAGCTCGGGCCGACCGGGAAGCACGTCTACGTCGGCAACATGGAGTCGAACGACGTCGCCGTGGTGGAGGTCGGGACCAATCGGCTGGAGAAGCGGATTCGCCTTCCCGAAGGCGTGCGGCCATTCCAGCTCTCGAGAGACGAGCGGTATCTCTATGCCCAGGTGTCCAAACTGCATGGATTCGTCGTCGTGGACCTAACGCGAGACAGCGTCGTCCGCACGGTCGCGCTGCCGACCGCGGGCAAGAAGCTTCCCGAGCCGACGCTCCAGATGTCGCACTACGTCATGAATCACGGGCTCGGCATCTCGCCGGACGGAAAGTTCCTGGTCGCCAACGGCTCCCTCATCGGCATCACGGCGATCTACTCGATGCCGGATCTCGAGCTCCTCGGGACGGTGCCCGTAGGGCGCGAGCCGAACTGGGTGACGTTCAGTCGAGACTCGAAGTACGCTTACGTGAGCAACCGGCGCGACAACACGCTGTCGGTCATCTCGATCCCCGAGCGCAAGGAAGTCGCCCGGCTCAAGGTCGGTGAGTTCCCGCAGCGCATGACGACGACGACGGTGGCGCGCCGCCCGAACTGACGACCATCGACCGTGCCTCCGCAACCGACGTCGCGCCGAGGCGCGCTCGGAACGCTCGTACGCCTGTCGGTGGTGTGGTGGAGTGCGGTCGCGAGCGCGTCGTTGGGCGCGTGCGCGTCCGCACTTGGTCGTTTCGGGCGGGATCGCCGCACGGCTGTCGGTTCGCTGGACGCGCTGCCGCCCGGTGGCGGGCTGCGAGCTTCGTTAGGCGGCGATGACTCGGTGATCGTCGTGAACGTCTCGGGAACGGTGCGGGCATTTCGCGCCGTCTGTACGCACGAGGGATGTCCGCTCGGGTGGAACGCGCAGCAGCACCTCATCCGATGCCCGTGTCACGGTGGGGCGTACGACACGAGCGGACGGGTGGTTTCCGGTCCTCCGCCGGCGCCGCTCACCGAGCTGCGCGCAGTCGTCGAGCACGGGTCGATCTACATCGTCCACTGATCTGGCCCGAGGTGCTTACCTTCCTCGTGTGCATCAGCGCTGCCGTTGTGCCCCTCGCAGCCGACGCGCAAACCGACACCGTACTCCACCCGACAACGCTCACCGTCGGCGAACGCCTCACGTACGACGTGAAGTTCGGGCCCATCCGGGTCGGCGGAGCGAGTATGGAAGTCGTCGGCATTGAGGAGATTCGCGGCCGGCGAGCATGGCACACGCGGTTCCAGATCACCGGTGGAACGATGTTCTTTCGCGTGAACGACATGCTCGAGAGCTGGATCGACGTCGAGACGTTCTCGTCGCTTCGATTCCGCCAACAGCTATCGGAGGGCTCGCACGATCGGCAGTACGAGTACGAGATCTTTCCCGAGCGCACGGCGTTCGTCCGGCAGGGCAAGCCGGAGCGGCCGAGTGTCGCCCACCCGCTCGATGACGGTTCGTTTCTGTATTTCCTGCGCACGGTCCCGCTCGAGGTTGGCGCGACGTACGAGTTCCACCGCTACTTCATTCCCGACCGTAACCCCGTACGTCTCGACGTCCTGCGAACGGAAGCCATCGAAGTCCCGGCCGGCCGGTACGACGCGCTCCTCATTCGTCCGGTGATCAAGACGCAAGGCGTCTTCTCCGAGGGTGGTCGCGCCCAGGTCTGGGTATCGAATGACGCCGATCACCTGTTGCTGCAGATGACGTCGCACCTGAAGTTCGGCTCGCTGACGCTGCAGCTGCGCTCGCGCACCGTCCGCACGCCGGCCGACGCCACGTCTAGAAGCGAACCCGAACACCGATGACCCCTGGCGCCAACACGGGCCCGACGTCGACGCGCGATGCAATGCTCGTCGCGATCGGAACCGTCGCGGGCCGAGCCGGCATGCCCACCACGGTGCGGCCGCGGTCCACCACGACTTTTCCGATCACGCCACCGATTGCCAGCGCCAGCGGGTAGTCGCTTGCCCAATGCACCCCGTTGTTGACCATCGCGAACGACAGCGCCGCCATGGTCGCGTAGCCAACAGGCCAGATGAAGTGGTGCTCGGGATAGTTCAACGCGACGACCGTGATGGTGGCCATGGTACTCGCGAGATGTCCCGACGGGAAAGCGTCGTACGCCGGGACGTTCCGGTTGTAGGCCCCGAGCGGAGGAAACGGGCGCCAGCGCCCACGCGGGACCGTGGCTTCGGAGGGCGTCTGTCGGCCAGCCACGTGCTTGAGCACCTGGGTCACCGTTCCCGACGCAATGAGGGCCTCGATGACCTCGCTGGCGACCCGCCGGGCGCGGAGGTCATCGGCAACGGTTGCCCGGGTCGCGAACCCGGCAGCGACCACGACGCTCGTTAGGCCGTCGCCCAGAAAATACAGACCGGAGCCGACGGTGGTCGGCAATGCGAGCTTGAACGCGCCGATGCGAACATCCGTCGATGGATGGTTCTGCGGCAACCCTACCCGTCTTGCCATCCGTCGAGAATCGTCGAGGACCGACTCGTCCGCTGCGATGAGCACGAGCGTGCTGGCAGCGACGGCCAACACGATCGGCAGGTGTCGAGCGCGAAACGCCTCCTCCACCGATGCGCCTAACGCACCGGGAACGTCCGTGATGGCATGGAACGAGGGCGGACGCGTATACACGAGGACGGTGGCCGAATCACGCCAGACGACCTGCCGATGGTGGCGCTGCGATGGGCGGTGAGCGCTGCAATCCGTTGGCGTGACCGTGCTCTGACCGGTGAGGACCCACGGGAACGCCGCGACGAGCGCCGCGTCACGAATCAGTCGCCCGGCGTACCCGCGGGGCGCCCAGCTCGCTGTGCTACCGGACGGACCATCCAAAGACGGTGCCATGTTGGCTCGGACCCAATCGAAGGTGCGAGAACAACGGGCCGGTGATGGGCGAGCGCTCGCCGTGAGCGTGTGCCACCACCTCATACCCCGCGATACTGCCGAGTGCAGCGCCCACCACAACGTCACTGGGCCAATGCTGCCGATCGTAGACCCGCGACCAGCCGACGAACGATGCGGCGCCAAACAGCAGCGGGTTCAGCACCCATCGCCCCGTTGGGTGTGCCTTCCCGAGCTCTCGGGCGAGAATCGTCGCGGTGGCGAACGCGGCGGCGGTGTGGCCGGACGGAAAGGACGAACGGGCGCCGCCGAGAAAGCCGCGTCCGGGGGCGTATTCGTCGGCGTCACCCGGCGACGCGAACGGGCGCGAACGCCCCACGATGCCCTTCGCAAGTGCCGTCAACCCGCCAGTCACCAGCACGCCATGCATGACTTCACGGCCGGCGTTCGTCACGAACGCATCGCCTGTCCCCCGTCCGGCCGCGTACAGCAAGGCGCCAAGGGCGATCGGCCCCGGCCCGCCAATGAGGCTCCCGATCGCCGACGTTCGCTGCAGTTCGCCCGGCGCCGGTTGCGTTCCGGAAAGCACACGGGAATCGACCAGCGACAGCGCCACACCAGCGCCCAGCGCGCCCGTCATGAGGAGCGCGGTATTTCGGCCGAGTTGCGGAGGCGCCACGCTCGCAGATCGAAAGCCTAACGTGTCCGCCGGCGGATCAGCGATCGGCGTCGAAAGTTGAGCACCGGCCCGGGACACGGCAGCAGCAAGACCGAGCAAGATGGTGAGGCGCACATGGACGCTCGATTCAGAGTCATCTGGAACGTGAACCGCCGCGGCTGAACGCTTGGTGAACGAAGTCGACGGCACAGCACCGGCCCACGTGGCTGAACAGAAATCAGTCATGGTGGTCGCGGCGAACGAGTCCTTCAGCCAGCTCGGATACGATCAGTTCGGTACACCCGGGCGGACCGCATCCGTCCGCACCCTTCCACGACCGGATGCACCCGATCGTGCCCATAGGTCCAAAGTACACTGGGCGCCTCGAGAGGGCCTGGCCATGGTGCACGTCTGAGCATGAGATCGTCCACGCTCTCGGGCAGGCACAACCATGATCACTACTCGTCACGCAACGCCGACGTCGAGCCACGCACCGTCGCCGTCGCGTCCCACCCCATCCGCGCCTGACGAGGAGGACGGTCCCGAATCGCCGTTGCCGACTCCCGCGTTTCCGTTCGACGGCATGCGCTTCCCGCCGCCGCTGGGCGGCGGCACCGAGGGGCGCACGATCCTGCTCCGGACGCTCGGGGCAATCCTCATCGCCTGGGTGCCGATGGCCGTGCTCGCGGCCGTGGAGGGAGTGGCGCTCGGTCCCTCGCGTCGCGAGTCCTTCCTGCTCGATATCGCGGCGTACTCACGCTTCCTGATCGCGCTGCCGCTGCTGATTCTGGCCGAGCGTATCGCACTCCCACTGCTCAGCCACATCGTTAGGCACCTCGGCCGCCCGGAGCTGCTTCCCGAGACCGAACGTCCTCGTTACGAGGCGATGGTCGCGCTCTCCTCCCGGCTCGTGCGATCGCCGCTCGCCGCCATGATCATGGTCGCCCTCGCGTACGTCGCGACGATTTCGGCAGGCCAGGCCGCCTATCCGACGAACGTCGGCACCTGGGTCGCACCGGTCGGGGACACCGCGCGCGCGCTGTCGCTGGCGGGCATGTGGCGGACGTTCGTGAGTCAGCCCCTGTACGTCGTGCTGGTGCTCACGTGGCTATGGCGGGCGGTGGTGTGGGCAATTTTCCTACGCAAGGTGTCGCGGCTCGACCTCCGGCTGGTCGCGTCCCACCCCGATCACATGGGCGGGCTCCGGTTCGTCATGGCGTCGCTGCGCGCATTCTCGCCGATCGGGTTCGCACTGGCGGTGGGAATCTCCGGCACGATCGCCGAGCGCGTGATCGTCTCAGGGCAGCGGGTGACCGAGTTCGCGCCGGTCATCGGTGTCGTCGTTGCCGTTCTGCTCCTGCTGTTCGTGGGTCCGCTGCTCGTGCTCCGCAAACCGCTCAAGAGAATTCGGACCCGGGCAATCTTCAGCTACGGCCGCCTCGCATCCGGCGTGGGGTATCATTTCGAGCGCGAGTTTCTGCGGCCGGGCGAAGACGTCCCCGCTCACGCTCTGCAGGCGCCGGAATTCTCGGCGACCACGGATCTGTACTCGATCGTCACCAACGCCAACACGGTCAAGGGCGTCCCCATCGACCTCCAAGGCGTGGTGCCGTTCGTCCTCGCGACCCTGTTGCCGTTCGTTCCGCTGGCGCTGTTCGAGATGCCGCTCGTCGCCCTCCTGAAGCTCGCGGTTGGATTCGTGGTCTGAGCGCAGGACAGACAACGGGTGCCTGGGTCTGACGCCAGCGCTGAAACGTGTTAACGGGCGTTGCAGTCCGGCGGGATTCGTGTAGACTCGTCTTCGCCGCACTGTGGTGCGCTCCGTGCGCACCGCGAGCTCTTCCGGTCCGTCGCGAACGATCCGGCGACCGTCTTCGGGTCGTCGGCGCCCAGGCCGATGTCCGTTGACCGACCCCATGGACGACATTGATCCGCTGAATCTCGTCGTCGTCGATGACGACGAAGAGGTCCGTACCGCACTTCGGCGACTCCTTCGCTCGATGGGCCACGCGGTCCGCGTCTTCGGATCGGCCGAGGAGTATGAAGCCCTTCCCGTCCTGGCAGACTGTCTCATCGTCGATCTCCGCCTGCCAGGGCTGAACGGCTTCGAGCTGCGGGACCGGCTCCGGCTGCGCGGCTCCGCGATTCCGATCGTGTTCATCACGGGCGACGGCGGCCCGTCACCCGGCGACACGACGGCTCAGGGCGGCACGGAGTCCCTGGCCAAACCGTTCGACGACAGTGAGCTCATCGCGGCGATCACGCGCGCCGTGTCCGCTAAACACGAGAGCGCCCATTGATCACGAATCGAAAGATGCCTGCGACAACCAATCGACAGCTCGCTGTACGCCTGGCGGTGAGCCGCGCGCTCGCTCGGACGCGAGATCTCGATGGCGTCTACAGTGCCGCGCTGGATGCGCTCGCCGAGTGCCTGGATGTGTCCCGCGCGTCCGTTCTGCTGTTCGACCCTGACGGCGTCCTGCGATTCAAGGCCTACCGCGGCCTGTCCAGTGAGTATCGGGCCGCCGTGCAGGGGCATTCGCCCTGGACGCCCGATTCAGTGGACCCGGAGCCACTCCTCGTCCCGGATGTAAGGTGCGAACCGTCGCTCCAGGAATACCTGCCGGTCTTCGCGGGCGAGCGGATCGCTGCCATGGCTTTCATCCCCCTGGTCAGTCTCGGTCGCGTGATCGGCAAGTTCATGCTCTACTACCATTCGCCGCACGCGTTTGACGACGAAGAGGTCCAGCTTGCCGCCGTCATCGCGGCCGCTGTCGCGTTCGCCGTGGAGCGTGTCAGGGCCGACGAGGTGGCTCATCGGGTCGAAGCGTCATCGGGATTCGAGCCGAGCGCCGCCGCCATCGGCACATGGGAATGGGAGGTGTCCTCTGGGGTCGACCGCAATGAACGCGGCGACGGCCTTCCGTCCGGAACGTTGCGCCAGGTGAGGCAGTGCAACGTCGAGAGCAGTCGCGACTGCATGAAGATCCTCGATCTCGACGGCCGCCTGATCTACATCAACCGTGCAGGACTCGAGCGACTGGGTGTTGAAGACGCGCGCGATCTGCTGCACCGACCATTGGTCGACCTGTGGCAGGAGCGGGAGCGCGAAGCGCTCGGGGACGCCATCGCGCGGGCGAAGACCGGTGCGATCGGCAGGTTTCAAGGACCCTGCAGAACGCCCGCCGGCATCATGAAATGGTGGGACATGGTAATAATGCCGATCGTGGACACCAGCGGCGCCATCGTGCAGTTCCTGGCAGTTTCGCGCGACGTTTCAGCGCCGTGGCAGGCAGAAGCGTTCCAGGCCGGTCAGCATCAGGTGCTCGCGATGATCGCGACCGGCGCCCCGCTCGCTCAGGTCCTGACCCTCCTCGTGCACCTCGTCGAGGATCAGTGCGAAGGAATGCTGTGTTCGGTCCTGCTGCTCGACACGGACGGTGTTCATGTACGGCTGGCGGCTGCGCCGAGCCTTCCCGATGAATACGTCAGGCGCATCGACGGCCAGCCACTTGGGCCGCGCGTCGGCTCGCGCGCTACCGTGATGCAGGTCGGACGACCAGTCATCGTCACCGACGTTGTCTGCGACTGCGATCCGCAATGGGACGTCCTGCGCGACGCGGCAATGGCCAGTGGGCTGCGCGCCTGCTGGTCGACGCCCATTCTGTCCACACACAAGAAGGTGCTCGGCTCGTTCGCCATGCACTGCCGCACACCACGCGGGCCGAGCCGGGAGGAGCTCCGGCTCATCGAAACCGCTGCGGACCTCGCCGGAGCCGCGATCGACCATCACCGCTCCCAGGAGGCGCTCCGCCAGAGCGAGGAACGAAACCGCGCCATTCTTCGCGCCATTCCGGACTGGATGTTCGTCATGAGCAGCGACGGTGTGTTTCTCGACTACCACGTCAAAAATCCCGAAGATCTCCTCGTGCCGCCCGAGGCGTTTCTCGGCAAGTCGATGCACGAGGTCCTGCCAACGTGGCTTGCCGACGCGCATCAGCGCTCGTTCGAACGGGCGCTGGCTACCGACGAGCCCGAGCGACTCGAGTACAGTCTGGAGTCGCAGCAGGAGAGACGGTTCTACGAAGCGTGCATCGTTCGCTGCGATAGCGACAGGCTGCTCAGCATCACGCGGGACATCACCGACCGCAAGCGCGCCGAGCTGGATGCGGCCGCGCAACGCCAGGAGCTCGCGCATCTGAATCGGGTGCTGATGCTGGCCGAGCAGTCGGGCGCACTCGCGCACGAGCTGAGTCAGCCGCTGGCTGCAATCCTTTCCAATGCACAGGCTGCACGACGTCTCCTCGATCACCACCCGGTGGATCTGGACGAGCTGCGCGCAACGCTGGACGACGTGATCAAGAACGACAAGAGGGCGGGCGCGGTCATCCACCGCCTGCGCGAGCTCTTGAAGAAGAGCAACACCGTCCTCCAGCCCCTCGACCTGAACGAAGTCACGCGGGAGGCCCTCGACCTGACGCGTAGCGACCTGCTTTTGCGGCGAATGCCGATCACGACGGCGCTCTCGCCAGGAATTCCCCCGGTGCTGGGCGACCGCGTTCAACTGCAACAGGTCATCCTCAATCTCGTCTTCAATGCGTGCGATGCGATGAGCACGGTCGACCCGGCCGAGCGCGAGCTCACCCTGACCACCGTTGCCGACGACGAGTTCGTGCAGATCGCCATCGCCGATCGTGGTGCCGGCATTCCCGATGGTCAGCTCGACTCCGTGTTCGAGCCGTTCGTTACGCATCGACCGCAGGGACTCGGCCTTGGCCTAACGATCAGTCGTTCGATCGTCCTCGCGCACCGGGGACGAATCCAGGCGGAGAACAATGCCGACCGCGGGGCGACGTTCCGCTGCTTCCTCCCTGTGGCGACCGGCCAGCACGGATAAGCGTCGACCTTCGGAGCAGACACATGATCGCAGGTCCGTTTCGCGTCATCGCCGCGACAGCGCTCACGGTGTTGCCGCTGCTGGCACAGCGAACGACGACTCCGCTGGCGCCGATCGATTCCGTCAAATCGGCGATCACCGTCCACGTCGCTGAATTTGCCTCGATCCCCGACATCGAGGGCGTGGCAGCTCGCATGATGCTCCTCATCGACGAGCCCGGAACGCGGCGGCTGTTCGTCAACGACATGCGCGGGCCGATCTACAGCGTCAGCTCCGATGGGCGCAGCGTGACGCGCTACATCGACATCAACGACAGCACCTGGGGCGTGAACGTCCATTCACAGGGCCGAGAGCGCGGCTTTCAGAGCTTCGCGTTCCATCCCCAGTTTGCGCAGTCGGGAACGCCGGGATACGGGAAGTTCTACACGTACACGGACTCGCGAAACAACGAGGTCACCGCGGACTTCCGGCCCGGCGGCGGAACGAACACGCATCACACCGTGCTGCACGAGTGGACCGCCCGCACTGCGGGCGCGCCCGCGTATGACGGTGGCCCGCCGCGCGAAGTCGTCCGCTTCGAGCAGCCATTTCCCAATCACAATGGCGGCCTGATTGCGTTCAATCCGCTCGCCCGCGCCGGAAGCGCGGACTTTGGCCTTCTCTACATGGGCGTCGCCGACGGTGGGAGCGGAGGCGATCCACTGAACACCGCGCAGAATCTCGCGTCCGGTTTCGGAAAGCTCTTTCGCATCAGCCCGCTCGAGCGGAACAGCGCGAACGCGAAGTACGGCGTGCCGTCATCGAACCCGTTCGTGCGCGCGAGCACGCCTAACGCGCTCGGTGAGATCTACGCCTACGGTCTGCGGAATCCGCAGCGGTTCACCTGGGATCCCGCGAACGGCAACATGTTTCTCGCCGACATCGGGCAGAACCTGGTCGAAGAGGTGTCGCTCGTGACCGCCGGCGCCAATCTCGGCTGGAACGTGTGGGAGGGCAGCTTTGGCTACGGCCGAGAGGGCGTGGACACGTCCAACGCCCGCGGCGATCCCAAGGTCACGTTTCCGCTCGTCGAGTTCGCCCACGGCGATCCGAGTGTCGGAGCACGAACGGCCGTGACGGGCGTGCACGTGTTCCGCAGTGCAGCCATTCCGGCGATGCGGAACAAGGTGATGTTCGGCGACAATCCCAGCGGCCAGCTGTTCTACTTCGATGCCGACAAGCTGCCGAGTGGCGGCAGCCAGGGCATTCATCGAGTTTTGCTCAAGCCCGCAGGCGCGGCGCCGACCACCCTGCTGCAACTCGTTCGCGAGCAGAATGCGAAGCAGGGGAAACCAGCGGCGACCCGTGCGGACCTGCGGTTTGGCGCCGCGGCGGACGGGCGAGTGTTTCTGCTCAACAAGGCCGATGGAACGATCCGCGTGGTGATGCCCTGAACCGAGCTCGCTCCTCCGATCTCGCAGCGTCAGGACGTCACGGTCACGGCCGGACCGGCTGCGTCCACGCCGTTTCCCTCTCGTTAGGGAGATAGCCGTTCGCCTTGCGGCGCGTCGATACGACGCGCGCACGAACGTACAGCTCGTCCCCGCGCATCACGTAACTCGGCGACGGCCCCGCGACCTCGGCGAGCACCACGCCGACGTCGCGACTGTAGCGACGTGTTACCGCGCGACCCGTCGAATCGCGAATCGGCGTGCTCGTCGTGTCCCACCCACGGCGCGTGCCGATGAACTGTGTCGCGTACGTCACGCCCGGCGCCTCGCGAATCGCGAGTGACAACCGTGCACCGTCCCGACGTACGTCCGCGAGCTCCACGCCGGTGCTCGCGTAGAAGTCGCCTCGCTGCATCGCGGCCATCAGCGAGTCCGCCTCGAGGCGAGGTGTGCGAACCATGATCCACCCGCGCCCCGAATTCCGCTGATCCGGGCCGAATCGGTGATAGTCGTGCGAGTCATCCGTCGCGACGCCGTAGAGCGGACCGCCGTCATTTGCGAAGCGATGCGTAAGCACGATGTCCCAGAGAGACTCGGTGGACGCGTGCACCGAATCGCCGAGCAGGTTCACGAGCGGGTGTCCGTTGTACACCTCGAAGAAGCGCAGCGCCGGCAGTGCAAGCAGATCCTCTGCGGTCTGGCTCCAGAGGAAGTTCGGGTGGTTGAGCACCGCGGTGATCTCGCGTCCGGTCCGCTGCTCCTGCGTGCGAACCGCCTCGAGATCTCGGTGCAACATCTCGACGAGCGTCGCGCCCTGCTGCTCCGGAATGACGTCGATCAGGTTGAGCGCGTTCATGTGCGCGCCGCGCCGCTCGAGGTACTGCGTGATCTCCTCGCCGCTGACGAGGAGGAAGCGTCCCGGCTCGTTGAATTGCGGGGCGTACTCGCGCTGTCGTCTCAGGCGAACCGTGAGCGTGTCGCCAGACTGGCGCTCTTCCACGAGTCGGCCGAATCGCGCGCGGTACTTGTCGTACGCCTCGCGGCCCAGCCCTGCGGGCGATACCGGCCACCAACGTTCCTCGTTCGCGACCGTGTTGTGGTCGGTGATCGAGAGGAAGTGATAGCCGTTTCGCTTGTACCAGTCGGCGACCATCTCGGGAAAGTCGTCGCCGTCGCTCCACAGCGTGTGGGTGTGCGTGTTGCCTTTCCACCATCGCGCGCCTTGTTGCGCGCTCGTCGTGGCACCGGCTGCGGGCTGTCGAGCGAGCGCGGCGAGCGCAATCAGCGCTAAGGCGCTCGCACATCCGATCGTGCCGAGCGTGACCTTCGTCATCGGCGCGCCATTGGCGCAAACGCATTGCGCACCCACTCGATGTGCATCGCGACGTTGCCATGCTGCACGTGAGCCATCGCGAGCCACATGACGGATAGCAGCCGGGCCATGAACCGAAGCCGTGTGCGAAAATCTCGATCCACCGCGTGTGGATAGCTGCGTAGCACTTCGCCCGCGAATTCCCAACCTCGCCACGTGACCAGAAACACGAAGTCCCGCGCGGGGTCACCGAGAATCGTGTCGGTCCAATCGAGGATCCCAGCGACATGACCTGTCGCCGCATCGACGATCACATGTTCCGGAGACAGGTCCTGGTGGATGAGTCGGAGCTTCCCATCGAATCGCGCGAGGGGCAACGATGTCTGTCTCACCCAGCTCACGGCCTGATCAACGATTGGATCGCGCCCGCGAAGCTCGGACGCAGCCGCGAACCCTCGGTCGAGCCACTCGTTTCCTCCCACGTCATCGAGGTCGCACTCGAGCACTCCGGCGTCGCGCGCTGTTGTCTCCGGGATGGAGTGAATGGCTCCGAGCGCCGCCGCGATGTCGCGAGCGAGGGTCGACATGAGGCATGAGTCGACCGCATCAGCATCGACCCCGGCGATGAACCGGTGCCCGGCGAACCTGTAGGGAAACCCCGGCGACGATTGTCCTGTCAGATCGACGTGCGGGACGGCAATTGTCGCGGGTAAGACCGTGGATACGAGCTGGTGCACGCGCCGCTCCGACTCGAAGAGATTCGCACAATCGGCACGGCGCGGGAACCGGAACACCCAGCCATCGGTCGTCACGAAGGCATCGAACTCCCAGCCGGAACCAAGGTGCTTCAGTCCCGCGGACTCGATCGCGGGGAACGACGCGCGGATGACCGCGGCCGCGGAGTCGATCGTCAGCGGACGATCCGGCTCCCACGGGAGAGAGCCGGTCGGTGGCGCTAACGCTTCCTCATCCGCCATCGAACAATCCGGCGATGATCTCCATCACCGTGGCGAACACCCCTTCGGCGGCGCTCCCGACGACCTCGGCCGCGGCACCTGCAGCCTGTCCCGCCGCCATGCCCCCGTAGATGACGAGATCGGGCGTCCAGAACATCGCGTTCAGGAGCACGTCACCGCCGACCGCGAGCGCCTCGCCTCCGCGCCCGGCGCGTCGCGACTTCCCGCTCTCCGTGGCGGCCGCGAGATTGAGGCGCCAGATGGACGACAGCTCGGCGTTGTCGAACCACACGCCGTGACATCGCGGGCACAGGTCCAGGACGAGCCCCGCGTGCGCCCGCCGCTCCATCGGCACATCGCAGACGGGACAATCGAGCAGGTTGCGACGCCCGCACGCGGCACATCGCTCCGCATCACGGTCGAGCGGCGTCATGCACCCGGGGCATGGTGGACGAATCGGATCGGTCCGAACGGGCACGAGCGAGTGCAGCGCCGCTGGTTTCCGCAGCGCCAGCTGGCCCACTTCGCCACGGTTGAACCAGAGACCACCACACCGTGGGCAGTAGTCGAGCGTGATCGCCGCGACGCCGTCGTCGACGCTCACCTTGTCCATCGTCGCGCCTACGCAGACCGGGCACGGCCATCGCGTCTCGAGCGCGCGACGCGGCCTAACGCCTGACGAGCGCCTGATCGGCTCAGGCATCGAGGATTCCACGGGCAGAGTGTTTTCCGCCGACGTGCTTGGCGTCGTGGAAAGCGTAGACGATGACGCCGGCGTCCGTGATCTCCAGGTCAGCAATCTCTCGCTCGGCGAGCGAGTCCAGGGTCTCCTTCGCCGCCTCGGGCGGGAGCGCGAGCGTCGTCGCGACTTCCACCACCGTCAGTCGCCCGCCCTGCTGCATGGCCAGGCGCAGAATTTCGGCCTCGATCGTTTGCCGGCGAAGCTGCTCGATCCGCGCAGGCCGCCGGCCACCCAGCGTCATCACCCCGCGGAGGAGGGCTATGCCGCCAGCCGCTGGAAGCGCGACGGTGATGAGCAGGGCGGCGATGGCGGCGGGCGAGGTCACACTCGTGTCGGAGCGAAGAAACCCGTAGAGCATGAACGCGGCGACGACGAGCAGGGCGGTTCCGCCAATGGTTCGACCGGACATGCGTGTAGGATAGCACCCCGGGAACGTTCGGCACTATACGCGGAACGATGTGCCGAGCCGATGACTGAATCAAATCAGGTAGATGCTCTCGCCCGCGCCGTCGACGCTAATCCGCCGCTCCACCTGTGCGGCCGCTCCCGGTCGAGATGGCCTTGGCGTAGCGCAGCAAAGTATGTTGCTACGCCGCCGATCATTTACGCCGATCGCGGCCGCAGAAACTCAGTCACTGAGAGTCAACCGCGGGGCGGGCGATACCCGAACGCAAAGCCGGCGACGTTCTGAATTTCGACGAGGAAGAACGAAAATCGCCCGGCTGTTGGAGCGGTGAGAATGTAGGCATTGCGGAGAAATAGCGTATCGGTCGCGACAGCTCCCTTCCCCGGTTGGTTCGTTTTTTCGCTCCTCCGGTCGATGATCTCAAGCTGACCTAACGGGGGTATCTCCTCGTCGGTGGACGCGGCCCCGGAGAGAACGCCCTTTGACCACGTCCTGAACCGCTCTTCCGACGTGAGTATGCCGGTGACAACGATCCCGCCAACCGTCAGCGTCACTTCGATCAAGTCATCGCGCTCGGTCGCGGGCTCGTTCGCAAGTTGAGCAAGAGCCCGAAGGCGGACCGAGATGTCGCTGTCGGAGTTGCGTGGCTGATCCATGAGGATGATCCTACCGCCAAACGGCCGGGCTCGCGAGTCCGGGGGGCGGTTCGGCTTGTGGCTGCGATACCAAGGGTCATGGCCCGTTCGCGTACGCAGCGACGGATTACATGTCGCGACCCGCTCGGCGGCATGTGGCACGCCTCGGAAGTCGCCCAGCTCCGCGTCGTCTCGCCGGCGATTGACGGGTGCGGCGCCAGCTGCGCGCTCACCATTCGACTCCGTCAAAGGATCGCAACCTTGCGCGGCTCGAGGTCCTTCTCATTTGCGCGTTCGCGCGAGCCGGCCCACGTTACTCGTATGCGCAACTACATCGCTCTCGCCCTCACATCGCTTGCGGCGTGCACCAACGCCCCCGCGAAAGACACGGCTGCCTCCACGCCGTCGGCCGTGCCCACTGTTCCAGTTCCGGCGATCGACGTCAACGAGGTCGATTCCCTCATCCAGCGCGTCGTCGCGGAGAAACGACTCGTCGGATTGTCCGTCGGCGTCATGCAGGACGGAAAAGTCGTCTTCGCCAAAGGCTACGGTTTTCGATCGCTGGAGCCGAAGCTGCCGGTGACCCCAACAACGATGTTCGGCATCGGCTCCGTCACGAAGCAGTTCACGTGCAGCTCGGCCTTGCTGCTCGAGCAGGAGGGCAAGCTGTCGATGAACGATCACGTCGCGAAATACTTTCCGTCGGCGACGCGAGCGAACGACGTCACGCTCATGGAGCTCGGACAGCACGTCTCCGGTTATCGGGACTACTACCCGCTCGACTTCGTTGTCAGAGAGATGGCGAAGCCGGAACCGACGGACACCGTCATCGCGCGATATGCGACCCGCCCCCTCGACTTCGAGCCGGGATCACGGTGGTCATACAGCAATACGAACTTCCTCATCCTCGGCAAGGCGATCGAGGCGGCATCGGGGAAATCGGTCGGTGAGTTCATGCACGAGCGGATCTTCACCCCGATCGGCATGACGCGCACGGCGTTCGATCGAATCCCCAACGATTCCAACACCGCGAAAGGCTACACCTCCTACGCACTCGCCGATCCCACGACCGTTGCACCCGA
>Ga0068862_100001489_pt1 | contig 21477 bp, 21 predicted proteins | sample KBSSwiS52_FD_66598 | JGI IMG/M metagenome (GOLD analysis project Ga0068862, IMG submission 66598) | Switchgrass rhizosphere microbial communities from Kellogg Biological Station, Michigan, USA - KBS Switchgrass S5-2 | ecosystem: Host-associated > Plants > Roots > Rhizosphere > Soil ... | reverse complement strand
ATGGCGCGCGCCGCGCGGCGCCGCTATGGCTCGCGACCGCGACAGGAGAACCCAGTGACGAAAAGCGGCGTGAAGAAGGTTGTGCTCGCCTACTCGGGTGGCCTCGACACCTCGATCATCCTTCAATGGCTGAAGGACACGTACAATTGCGAGATCGTCACCTTCACGGCCGACCTCGGCCAAGGCGAGGAGCTGGCGCCGGCGCGCGAGAAAGCGCTGAAGATGGGCGTAAAGCCCGACAACATCTTCATCGACGATCTGCGCGAAGAGTTCGTGCGCGATTTCGTCTGGCCAATGTTTCGCGCCAACACGCTTTATGAGGGCCAATACCTGCTCGGCACCTCGATCGCGCGGCCGCTGATCGCCAAGCGCCAGATCGAGATCGCCAATATGGTCGGCGCGGACGCGGTGTGTCACGGCGCGACCGGGAAGGGCAATGACCAAGTCCGCTTCGAGGTTAGCTATTATGCGTTGAAGCCGGACGTGAAAGTGATCGCGCCGTGGCGTGAGTGGGAATTCGAGGGCAGGCCCGACCTCATCGCATACGCAAAGAAGCACGGAATCGAGATCGCCAAGGGCAAAGAGCAAGCCGCGCCATTCTCGATCGACGCCAACTTGTTACACACGTCGAGCGAAGGCTTGGCGCTGGAAGACCCGGACGTCGAAGTCCCGGACATCGTCTCCAAGCGCAGCGATCGCCGCACCATCACGCCGGAAGAGGCGCCGGATCAGCCTGAGACCGCGACGCTGACCTTCGAGCGCGGCGATCTCGTCGCCATCAACGGCACGACAATGAAAGCGCATGAGCTGCTGGCCGAACTCAATCGCCTCGGCGCCAAGCATGGCGTTGGCGGGCTCGATCTGGTCGAGAACCGCTATGTCGGCATGAAGTCGCGCGGCTATTACGAGACGCCGGGCGGCACCATCCTTTGGTACGGTCACCGCGCAATCGAACAGATCACGCTCGATCGCGGCGCTGCGCACCTGAAGGACGAGCTGATGCCGAAATATGCTTCACTCATCTACAACGGCTTCTGGTGGACGCCCGAGCGGCTGATGCTGCAAGCCGCGATCGACGCGTCCCAAGGCAGCGTCAGCGGCGACGTGAAGCTGAAGCTCTACAAAGGCGGCGTCCGCACCATCGGGCGTTCGTCGCCATACTCACTTTACTCCAAGAAGCTTGTCGGCTTTGACGAAGCCGGCGGCTACAACCAGGCCGACGCTGAAGGTTTCATCAAGCTCAACGCACTTCGCCTGCGTATTCTCGCTGAGCGCGACAAGAAGCGCGGGAAGAACGAGTGAGCGCGTCCGTCGCATTGCGCCCGGCGACCGTTGCCGACCGCGCGTTGCTCGACGGGCTGATGCAGTTCTACATCTACGACTTCTCGGAGTTCGCGCGAAATCCGGCGGACTTCCGCTTCAACGAGAAGGGCGCGTTCGCGGGCTATCCGCATCTCGATCAGTATTTCACCGAGTCGAATTGCTGGCCGCTTTTGATCAGCGTGGACGCTGACGTCGCCGGTTTTGTGCTGATCAATCAGCACTCCCACCGCACCGGCGGCGCCATCGAGCGGAACATGGCTGAGTTCTTCGTCGGCCGCCCGTTTCGCCGCCATGGCGTCGCCACCGCGGCGTTTCATCAATTGCTTGCGCTGCATCCCGGCCGTTGGGAGATCGCGGCCGCGCTTCGCAACACACCGGCGGTTGCGTTCTGGTCGCGCGCCATCGCCACCGCGCCTCATGTCAAAGACATCGAGCAGACCGAAGGCGACGGCGAACATTGGACCGGGCCAATCTGGGGCTTTCGCGCGTACTAAGCCCGCGAGAACTCCATCCACCAATTCACTTCCCAGGTCGCGCCGCCGTCTGGCGAGAACGCTTGCTCCCAGTGCGGGGTGGGCGAGTAGATGTCCGTCCAACGGAAACGCACTTTGATCGGCTGACCGCGCAGCACGTCATCGCCGGTGAACTCGCCCGCTCCGTTGACGAAGCTGCCGCGAACCGGCGGATCGATGGTTTGGCTGCGCTCATCGAGCCACCAGATCGACCATTGCCGCGTCTCCGGATTGAAGGCGCGGATGCCCATGGCGCGATACGCGCCGGAGGGAATGTCGATCCAATTGTCGTCGATCGTGCCGTAGCCGTTGAGCGTCAGCCACAGCTCACTCGTGCCGCGGAAATCCTCCCACTCGGTCGAGCCTGTGAGGCGCGACTTCAAACGGTGATGTTGCACATTCCAGCGGCCAATCAGCCATTCGAAGTCGTGGCGATGCTGTTCGAGTGCCGCGTCCAACTCTGATCCTCCGGTTTGCGCCAGCGCCTGCGACGCGTTGGCGATCAAAGCTGCGGAGAGTGTCGTGACGAGCGCGTTGCGGCGCGTGATGGTGGAATCGGTCACGAAAACCTCCTCAGCGAAACTGCGGAGGTTTTTCGCACGCCATACCTGCCATCGCGTGTCAGGTTTTATTCGATCTCTCGAAATTCGTACTGGTCGCGAATGCGCCAGTTGAAGAACTGGCCCTGCGACGGCGCCGTGACGAACTCCGAATAGAGATCGGCCGGAATGTCGAAATAGAGGTAAGTGCGGCCCGTTGTGAAGGTGACGGCCAGCGTTTGCTTCGCGCCATCATAGATCGCGCGCCGGATCAGGGACGATCTAGCCATACCAGTTGAGTAGCGCGAAGACGAGAACCGCCACGAACAGCGCGCCGAGGATTGGCCGAATGAGGCTCAGCGGCCGGCGCCGCACTGTCTCCATCAACCGCGCGCGTTCGCGGTCTCCGCTGGCCTTGCGCCGCTCGGTGGCGGTGTTGCCGTCCTGGTCGCGCCATCCGCTCATATCCGTCCCTCGACGGCGGACGATCTAGCACCGGCGTGCGCGCACGCAAAACGCGCCCGCCGCGAGGCAGGCGTGTTTCATGTGCGTTCTGTGACGCTTAGGTCCAATATTGCTCGACGCGATAGAAGGCGTAGCTCTGATCGCGATAGGGCACGCCGTCATTGGCGGTGAGTTCGCCGATCGTGTCCGATGGCGCCGCTTTCAGTTCGTCCTTCGTGTACGGCACGACATAGGCGTCTTCATCTTCATCGTAGTTCAGCACCGCCCACGGCAGTGGGTGAAACTTTTCGCCCATCTTCAGCACGCCGCCGAATCCGATGACCGCGAAGAGGATGGTGTTGGTGGTTTTGTCGAGCACGAGATCTTCGACCACGCCGATCTTCTCGCCGCTCGTATCCTTCACGGCGGTGCCGATGACTTTCTTGGCGCGAATGGCCGTGGTGTGTCCGGTTGCTGTAGGCATGGGGAGGCTCCTCTTATGAGTAGGAGCTAGATCAACCGCAGCCGCCGCGAGGTGTTCCTAAAGAACGAGCCCGTAGAGCACGGCGGCGTAGTGGCCGGCGGCGCCGATGATAACGCACGCGTGCCAGAGCGCACGGCGGAACGGTATGGTGTGGTTCAGATAGAGCAGCACGCCGCCGGAATAGGTGACGCCGGCCACCACCAGCATCCCGATCGCAAGCGGCGGCAACGTCGGCACAACCGGGCCAAGCACCAGCACAGCGAGCCAGCCGAACGCGAGGTAGATCAAGCTCCAGGCGCGGTCCGAGATGTGCGTCCACACCACTTTGCCCGCGGCGCCAGCGAGGGCGGCGATCCAGATCGCCACCGTCACCGCCACGGCGAATTGCGGCGGCAGCAGCTGGATGGTGAAGGGCGTGTAGGAGCCAGCGATCATCAAGAAGATCGCGGCTTCGTCGATCCGGCGCAGGACACGGCGATAGCGGGAGGGGCGGGTGAGATTGTAGACGGCCGAGGCGGCGAGCATCGCCATCATGCACATGGCGTAGATGGCGCCGGCCGTGGCCATCGGCACGCCGCGATTGGTTAGCGCAATTGCGACCAGTGCGCCGCCACCGATGAGGGCGAACAGAATGCCGATACCATGCACAACGCCGTCAACCGCGTGCTCCACCCGGTTTGGGTAGTGCTCTGCGAGCTCATCCTCGTCTGCGGTCAACAGGTCCGATAGTGCCATACCAACGCGTCTTCTTTCAGTCGTTCTGTCTGAGGGACGCCTCAGAGATAGGTATAGTTCCTCCGAATTAACGTCCGATGAGCAAATGCGAGGTTTTCGCGCAACACAAGCGCTTGAGCGTGATGCGCGCGCGCTACGTCAACCATGCGCCGCTCGCGTGTTCGTTACTGGCGCGATTTTCGCAACCACGAGGGCATGCGTACGTCACGCCCCACCGCTCAAGCTCTCCGCGCCGAAGCGCGGTTGCTGACGATTGCTGGGTTAATCCTGCTCGGCGTTGGCTTTCCGGCCACACTGATCCTTGCGGCGCAGGCGCTCTCGCCGGATGGCATGTCGCCCATTCTGCCGATCGCGGTCGGCGCGCCGCCGATCATTCTTGGTTACTTGGCGTGCCACTTCGCGTCACAGCGTATGGTGAAGGCGAAGGCGCTCGAGGCCCCGCGCCGCTGATCGCTTCGCACGTCCACCAAGCAGCCGCAGCGCAGCAGTGCTAGCTGGGTGCGCGGTATTGACTTGGTAACCAATGCGCCAGCACGCTCGCCTCTGCATGGAGACAGACGAGCTCTCACTCCGCTTGAAAGGCTGGCGCTTAGCGACCGCCGAGGTGCTCTACTACATGCCCGATCACCCTTCGCTGCTGCAGAGCTTCATGTGGCAGACGCTGGACCTGGCGCCCCAATACCCACGTATTCACCGCTTCCTGGATTTCTGGCGCCGCGAGATCGACGCCGTGATCCATTCGGTGCGTCTGGCGACGGGGGAGCAGCTGGCCCCGGCTCGGGTCCAGACCATCGACGCGCTGCTGCATCACTAGATTGCCATTGGCGCGCAACCGGCCCGGGTCTTACATAGTTAAAGCGAGGGACACCGGAGACTCGAGGTATGAGAACCCTTCTGCTTGCGCTGGCCACGGGGCTGTTGGCGGCCTGCGCAACGGCAACGCCGTACCAGCCGGCCAGCACCGACCGCTACGGCTTCCAAGAACAGCGCATCGAAAACAACCGCGTCCGCATCACTTTCCGCGGCAACACGCTGACGGATCGCGACACGGTCGAGACCTATCTGCTCTATCGCGCCGCCGAGGTGACGCTGGAGAGCGGCAAGGACTATTTCATCGTCGCCGACCGCAGCACCGACGAGAACACCCGCGTCCGCCGTGATCCGTACCCATCCCGCTTCGCCTACGATTATTGGTATTGGTCGCCCCGCCGCGGCTGGAGCCCATGGTACGATCCGTTCTGGGATGAACCGGCGAGCTATCACGAAGTGACGCGCTACGAAGCCGTCGCCGAGATCGCGATGTTTGATGGCCGCAAGCCCGAGAACGACGCCAACGCCTTCGACGCGCGCGAAGTGCAGGCCAACCTGCAAGGCCGCATCGTTCGCCCGCCGCCGCCGGCAGGCTAGGGGCCCTCGACGGTCACGCCGCGGTCGCGAAGCAGATCGATCACGCTGCCATCACCGAGCAGATGCGCGGCGCCGACAGCGATGAAGATTGTGCCCGAGCTGTCGAGGCGCTCCGCGATCTCGTCGGCCCAGGCGCGGTTGCGGCGCAGGATCATGGCTTCGTGCACGACAGGCCCGGCTTCGCGCCATTGTTCGGCGAGCATGCGGTCCAGAGTGACAGTGTCGCCCTCAGCCCACGCTTCGTCCATCGCAGCCATCGCGGCAGCGCTATCGCCCTCGATCTCGCGAAGGGTCACAGCGAGAAAATGGGCCTCTTCGTCAGGAGGCAAATCGGCGAGAATGCGCACCTGTTCGTCGGGCGTTTCGAAGTAGCTCATGCGTTTGCCGTCGCGCGCCGCTTCCGCGAACAGAATATTCTCGACGCCATTGTCCGGACTCTGCCCCTCGCGCATCGCGGCCATCAGGGAGAGCTGAAGCGCGACCAACCACGGTCGCGTCCCTTCAACGGCTGCCGAGTCCAAGCCGTTCGCATTGATCGCGCGGCGCAGGCGGACCTGATCTTGGCGGCTCAGCCGATCCGAAAGCCGCTCGCCCGCCGGCATCGCGCCATGCTGCGTGGAGGCTTGCTGAAACGCTTCGAGCGCTTCTGGCCCGGTCGCGGTCTCAGTGATGAACTCGTCCGCCGACGCGAACGCGGCGTTGAGCCGGTCATTACGCCACTCGACGCCCGCCGGGAGCATGTGCACCGAGCCGAAAATCCAGATCTCGCTGTCAGAGTCGGCGATCCGCCACAGCGCCGGTTCGCCTGCAGGCGCTGCCGTTGGTGCGGCCGGCGAGCACGCCGCCAGCGCCCACGCCGCAGCGCCGAGAAGGCCCGCAATCCATCCCCGCACGCATGGTTCTCCAGGCTCGCCTTTGGCGGCGACCTCGTTTACAGGTGTCGCCCGCCGCGCGCCCGGTCAACCGGGACAGGCCCAGCACCCGTAGCTCAGCTGGATAGAGCGCTGCCCTCCGAAGGCAGAGGTCACAGGTTCGAATCCTGTCGGGTGCGCCAGCCGCCGGAACTTCCCACGCGCCGCTCCGTTTCCCGCTCATGTCCGCCTCAGCACACTCCCGCGGCGCCGCCGCCCTCGACGCGCGCCTCGCCAAACTCGAAGCCGACTTGGCTCATTTCGAAGAGGACCACGACGACGAGCAAAGTGCTTTGGCCGCCGATCTCCGCGCGCGGCAGCAAGCGCTGCGTGCCGAGGTGCGCGCCGCGATCGATCGCGACGATCTCTGGGCTACCATCGGCGCTGATCTCATCCGCGACTTCGATGCGCTTGCCGCCGAAGTCAGCAAGCTCGTCCTGCGCGGCGGAGAAGGGCGTGGCGCCGGCCCGCAAACCGGCGCTGACGGCGCGCGCGCCTAGCTCAGCGCTTTGGCACCGTTCGAAGCGATCGCGTCCGCATAAAACCGCGCGCTATCCTTCGGCGTGCGCTTCTGCGTGTTGAAGTCGACGTGCACGATGCCAAACGTCTTCGAATAGCCGAGCGACCATTCGAGATTGTCCAAGAGCGACCACACCATATAGCCGCGCACATCGACGCCGGCCTTGATCGCGTCATTCACCGCTGAGAGGTGCGTCTTCAGATAATCGACGCGAAGCTGATCGTGGACGCGGCCGTCTTTGATCGGCGGATCCTTCATCGCCGCGCCGTTCTCGGTGACGTAAAGTGGCAGATCGCCGTAGCGCTCCTTCATCCACACCAACGTGTCGGTGAGGCCCTTCGGATAGAGTTCCCAGCCGACCTCGGTCAGGAACGCGCCCTTCGGCGGCTGGTTGCGTCCGCCGACTGGCCATGCCTTCGGATCGGCCACCGTCCTGCCGCGCGTGTAATAGTTGAGGCCGAGCCAGTCGATCTTCTGCTTGATGAGGTCGTAGTCTTCCGCCGGCCACCCGGGCCACGCCTCGCCGAACACCTCTTTCATTTCGTCCGGGTATTTCCCGAAGAAGAGCGGGTCGAGGTACTGGCGGTTCATGTACGCGTCGGCGCGCTTGGTGGCTGCGATATCGGCCGGATCGTCGCTCGCCGGATGCTTCGGCTCGATGTTGACGACAATGCCGATCTGGTTCTTGCCTTCGGCGCGATACGCTTTCACCGCCATGCCGTGCGCGCGCAGCAGATGGTGCGACGCGATCGGCGCCTCAAAGAGGTTTTCATGCCCCGGCGCCAGCGCGCCATGCAGATAGCCGCCGTCCGTCACCACCCACGGTTCGTTCAGCGTCGCCCATGTCTTCACGCGCCCGTCGAGCTTGCGATACATGACGCTCGCATAGTCGGCGAACCACTTGGCGATGTCTGGATTGAGCCAGCCGCCGCGATTATCGAGCGCTTCCGGCAAGTCCCAATGGTACAGCGTCACCAAAGGTTCGATGCCGTTCTCAAGCAGCGTGTCGACAAGCCGGTCATAGAAGCCCAGACCCTTCTCGTTCACGCGGCCAGTTCCCTCCGGCAGCACGCGGCCCCAACCGACGCTGAAGCGATAGGCTTGCATGCCGAGTTCCCGCATCAGCTTCACGTCGTCGGCGTAGCGATTGTAGTGATCGCACGCGACGTCGCCGGTATCGCCATTCACGGTCTTGCCCGGCGTGTGGCTGAAGCGTTGCCAGATGCTCGCACCTGCACCGTCCGCAAGCGGGGAACCTTCGATCTGATAGGCAGCTGTCGCGCTGCCCCAAAGAAATCCCTTCGGAAATTCACGGCGAGTCATTCTGTCGTCTCACTCGAGTCCGGTGTGTTGCAGCGCATCAAAACGCGCGGCGCGCGTCGATTTCACCAAATGATATTGATGATTTCCCGCCACAACGCACGCATCTAAATCGCCCATAACGTGTAATCGTTTACATGCCGCATGTAAACGATTACAACTTGCCGCAAGCGTTCGGCTCGACACGAACGTCAAGGGAGGGTTCGCGGCTTGTCGGCTCCGCGGCTTCATATCTTCGTTCGCCGCACCGCGTGGCGGCCATGACGCGACGCGCGCCCGAACGCAGCGCCACCATCAAGGATGTGGCGCGTGAGGCTGATGTCTCGGTCGCCTCTGCGTCACGTGCGCTCAATGGATTTTCAAACGTCGCTGAACAGACGCGCGCGCGCGTGCTCGCTGCCGCGCAGCGTCTCCGTTATGTACCGCATATCGGCGCGCGCAACCTTATCATGCGGCGCACCAACATGATCGGCGTCGTGCTGCCGGACATGTACGGCGAATTCTTCTCCGAACTCATTCGCGGCGCCGACGCCGGCGCGCGCGAGCACGGCATGCATCTGATCGTTACCAGCGCGCACGGTGATGCAAAGGAAGCCGGCGAAGTCGTGCGCGCGATGCGTGGCCGCGTCGATGGCATGATCATGATGTCGCCGCACATCGACGAGGATTTCGCCGACGAGTATTTCGATCACGATCTACCGTTGGTGCTGATGAACGGCCGCGCCGCGCGGGCAGGGCACTCCGCGATCAATATCGACAATCGCGGCGGCGCCGAGACGATGGTGCGCCACCTTTACTCCACCGGACACCGCAAGATCGCGCTGATCGGCGGCCCCGCCGGAAACTTCGACGCCGAGGAACGTCTGCGCGGCTGCCGCGCCGCATTTCGCGCGCTGAAGCTCGAGGCCGGGCCAGCGCTCGAAGGCGATTTCTCCGAAGAGTCAGGTCGCGCAGCTGCGCGTAGGCTGATGCGCGCGAAAACGCTGCCGGACGCGGTGTTTGCGCTGAACGACATGATGGCCGTCGGGGCCATGGCTGCGTTCGAGGACGCCGGCGTCTCGGTGCCGAAGCAGATTTCCGTCGCCGGTTTCGACGACGTTCCGATCGCCGCCTATGTGCGGCCAGGTTTGACAACAATGCGCGTCGATATCGCCGGCCTTGGACGCCAGGCGGTCGCGCAAGTGCTCAACTCAATTCGCGAAGGCGCGAAGGCGGCCGGCGAAGCCACGACGGCGCCGCTGGAACTTATCGTGCGCGGTTCGACGCGCGCGGGGGACAAGAAGAGTACTCGGGAGGGATAAGGCATGGCGGACACAGTCAGAAAGCTGTTCGGCGCTTCGTTGGGCGCGATAACGGCGTCACTTGCGATCGGCGGCGTGGCGGCCGTCACATTCAGTACGCCCGCGCTCGCGCAAGTCGCCAGCTCGGGCATTCGCGGCGACGCGGAACCACAGGCGCAAGTCACGGCGAGAAACGTCAACAGCGGCTTCACGACGAGCGACGTCGCCGATGCAAACGGCGACTACTCCTTACAGGGGCTGCAACCTGGCACGTACGATGTCACGACTACTGTGAGCGGGCAGAGCACGACGCGCCGCGTGCGCGTCCTTGTCGGCCAGACCGCCTACCTCTCGCTGACCCAGCCGGAAGACAGCGAAATCGTCGTTGTTGGGCGACGTTTGGACGACGCGACCACGCCGGAGGTGGGCACAAACGTCACGCGTGAGCAGATCGAAGGATTGCCGCAGCCGACGCGGAACTTCATCAATTTCGCCGCGCTCGCGCCGGGCGTGCGCACCAACACGGAATCCAGCGGCGAAGTGACGTTCTCCGCCGGCGGGCAGACGCCGATTTCGGTGAACGTGTTCATCGACGGGCAAAGCCAAAAGGCGCAAATCATCGATGGCGGCATCGCCGGTCAGGACGACAGCCGCGGCAACCCGTTCCCGCAGCTGGGCATTCAAGAATTCCGCGTGCTCACGCAAAACTTCAGCGCGGAGTATGACGCGGCGGGTTCGGCCATCATCACCTCGGTGACACGTTCGGGCACGAACGACTTCGAGGCTGAATTGTTCGCCACCTATCAGCCCTCGGAGTGGGTCGATTATGTGCGCCTGGGCGGCAGCACCGCTCCCGATCCAGAGACTGAGCGCCGCCAATACGGTTTTGCCATTGGCGGACCGATCATTCACGACCGGCTGCACTACTTCTTCACCTACGAAGGCCGCCAGGACGACAAGTTCACGAACGTGATCTTGGGCGTGCCAGGCTATGAGGCCGAGTTCGGCCAGTTCCAAGGAACCGTTGCAATACCGTTCGAGGAGGACATCTTCTTCGGAAAGCTAAGCTGGCAGCCGGTCAACAACCAGCGCGTCGATTTCAGCGTGTCCTATCGTGATGAAACGGACTTGCGTGACGTCGGCGGTGTCGACACGGCCGAACGCGCTACGGTGTTGGGCTTCGAAGATATCAAATACAATCTTCGGCACGACTGGCAGGGCGCTGGCGGTTGGTCCAACGTCGCACAGCTCGACTATCTTCAAACCAATTATCGCAACGAAGCGGTCAATTTCACGGACTTTGGCCAGAGCTTCAATCGGTTCAATGACGCCGATACGGTGACGCCGGGCTTCCAGTTCAATATCTTTGCGCGCGACACCGTGATCAATCTGGGCGGACGCGGCAGCCGCCAAGACATCACTCAATCAAGCTGGTCGCTCCGCGACGACTTTAATTTCCCGACCATCGAAGCGGGCGGCGAGCACGATATTCAGATCGGCGCGCGCGTCACGTTCAACAACTACGACGTCGTCAAGGATCTCGATCGCAACCCGTTCTTTTTCTTTGACGTCGACGCCCGCCCCGAGATCATCGGCACCTCGGATATTCCGCTCCGCGTCGAGATCAAATCGGCGGTGCCCGACCAGGACATCGATAACACGACCTACGGGATCTATGTTCAGGACAACTGGCACATCACGGACCGGTTCGAGCTCAATCTCGGCCTGCGTTGGGACTACGAAGACAACGCCTTCAACAATGACTACCGGACGACCGACGAGGTACGCGATCTGCTTGCGGCCTACGATGCGAACCCGGGTTCGATCATCTTCAACTCAGAAGACTACATCAACGATGGCGATCGTGAGTCCTTCAAGGGCGCATGGCAACCGCGTCTTGGCTTCTCATGGGATGTCTCCCCTGCGGGCGACGAAAGCACGGTGATCTTCGGTGGGGCGGGTCGTTATTACGACCGCATCCCGTACAACTTCGCCTACGAAGAAGAATCGAGCCTTTCGGAATTCCGAACGTTCGTCAATTTCTCGCTCGACGGTTCAATTCCCGGCACCGTCGCTTGGGATGATGCATACTTCACGCCAGAGGGGCTTGAGCCGCTTCTCGCGGCGAACGCTGGACAACGCGAAGTGTTCTTGGTTGCTGACGAAATCGAGCCGCCCGTCACCGACCAGTTCAACCTCGGCATCCGCCAACGTCTTGGCGAGTGGCGCGCCGCGCTCACGCTCGCGCACGCGAACACTGAGAACACGTTCTCCTGGAATATCGGCAACCTCGGGCCGCCGCCGGATGGCCGTTTCAACGGTCTCACCCCGACGGCATTGGGCTTCCCCCAATTCGGCAACCTCATCTTCTATTCGAACCACAACGGGCATCGCGAGTTTGACGCGATGTACATCACGCTCGACCGTCCGTTCACCGAAGAGAATGGCTGGGGCGCGTCACTGTCTTACACGCTGAGCCGAGCCACCCAGAACGGGAGCAATGACCAAGGGCCTGGCGCCTTCTTGTTCGACTTCCGATCGACGGAGGACTCGCCCGACTACCCGTCGCCGAATGACGAGCGCCATCGCTTGGTGGCGTCCGGCATCGTCGCGCTTCCTTGGGACGTCCGTTTGTCGGGATTGCTGACATTGGGATCCGGCCGTCCGGACTTCCAATTCAATCCGTTCGCCGTGAACGGCGCCCGTCAGAATGGGGATGACTTCCTCTTCTTCGGCAACACGTTCGTGTTCCAGCAGCTCGACCTGCGCCTGGCGAAGGAATTCGAGCTGGGCGATGGTCACTCGATGGAACTCTATTTCGACGTGATCAACGCCACCAACCACGGCAACACGACGAGCTTCGTCAACGATTTCGCGGCGTCTGACTATGGCGAGCCGCGGAATCAGATCGTGCAGGGCCGCAGCTTTCAAGTCGGCGCCCGCGCACGTTGGTAATCCCTAAGGACCCTCTGGGCCGCGCAGTTTACTGCGCGGCCCTTTTGTTTGAGAAAGGACACCATGAAGCGACGAACGTTCACGCTGGGCGCGGGGGCTTCGTTGTTGTTAGCGGGATGCGCGGCCCGTTCGGCGGGCAATGCGCCAATCGAAGCGCCGGCCGCTGACGATCCGTTTATCGCGGAACTGCAGGAACGCACCTTCCGCTGGTTCTGGGATCAAACGCCCAACGATACTGGCCTCACGCCAGACCGCTGGCCAACGCCATCGTTCTGCTCGATCGCCGCTGTCGGCTTTGCGCTGACAGCGTGGGGCATAGGCGTCGAACGCGGCTGGATCACCCGCGCGCAGGCGCTCGAGCGCACGCTCAACACGCTCCGCTTCTTCCGCAATGCGCCCCAAGGCGACGCCGTCTCAGGCGTCATTGGTCATCGCGGTTTTTACTACCATTTCCTCGACGCCACTTCCGGCATGCGCTTTGCGCAGACCGAACTCTCCAGCATCGACACCACATTGCTGCTCGGCGGCGTGCTGTTCGCGGCCGGCTATTTCGATGGCGACAGCGCCGATGAACGCGAAGTCCGCCGTCTCGCCGACGAAATCTACGCGCGCGTGGAATGGACCTGGATGCGCCCGCGCGCACCGCTCGTGTCCATGGGCTGGCATCCGGAGATCGGCGGCGCCTTCATCGCTTACGATTGGGATCAGTATAACGAAGCGGCTCTGCTCTATGTGCTGGCGCTGGGTTCGCCGACGCATGCGTTGCCGGACGGCGCCTGGGACGCGTGGACGGCGCGGTTTGAGCGCCAATGGGGCGTGCACTGGGGCCAGGAGCACCTGCATTTCCCACCGACGCTAGCGGCTCACTACAGCCCGACCTGGATCGATTTTCGCGGCATCCAGGACGCCTATATGCGTGGCAAAGGCATTGACTATTTCGAGAACAACCGCCGCGCGGCCTACGCGCAGCAAGCCTACGCCATCGCCAATCCTGGCGGCTTTCGCGATTATGGCGCGAGGGTTTTCGGCCTTACAGCGTGCGATGGCCCAGGTGATTTCGTCCTGGAGGTTGACGGACGCCGACGCGAATTCTTCAGCTATTCAGCGCGCGGACCAGGAGACCGCGATGACGGCACGCTGTCGCCGTGGGCCCTCGGCGGCTCAATCCCGTATGCGCCGGAGATCACCATTCCCGCGCTCAAGGAAATCCGCAGCCGCTACGGCGCTGGCGTCTACACCCGCTATGGCTTCCTCGACTCCTTCAATCCGACTCTGACCGACACAAGCGTTCGCTTGCAGCACGGCCGCATCGTGCCGAATGTCGGCTGGGTTGACGGCGACTATCTCGGCATCGATCAAGGTCCCATCGTGTGCATGATCGAAAACTGGCGCAGCGGGCTCATCTGGAACGTGATGCGTCGCAGCGCGCCAATCCGGCGCGGCCTCGAGCGCGCCGGCTTCACCGGCGGCTGGCTCGCGGGATGACGACGCGCCGCAGCGTTCTCGCCGGCATCGGCGCCGCTGCAGCAACGGCTGGGTGCGCGCGCAACACCGATCCCAACGTGCTCACGATGTGGGGCATGGGCCGCGAAGCCGAAGTGGTCTCCGAAGTCCTGCCCGGCTTTCTGGCCGAACATCCCGGCGTCCGCGTCGAAGTGCAGATGCTGCCGTGGACCGCTGCGCACGAACGGCTGCTCACGGCATTCGTCGGCAACTCGCTCCCCGACATCGCTCAGCTCGGCAACACGTGGATTCCCGAGTTCTCGTCGCTCAATGCGCTCGAACCGCTTGCGCCGTTGCTCGCCGCCACGTCGTCGATCGACCAGGCCGACTACTTCGAAGGCATCTGGAACACCAACATGTACGGGGGCGAACTCTACGGCATTCCCTGGTACGTCGACACGCGCGTCCTGTTCTATCGCCGCGATATCCTCGAACGCGCCGGGTACGCCCGTGTGCCGCAAACCTGGCCCGAATGGCGCGCCGCGATGGAAGCAGTGAAGCGCGAAATGGGTGCGCAGAATTATTCCGTGCTGCTGCCGCTCAATGAGTTCGAGCCGATGCTCGCGCTCGGCCTGCAGCAGGACGAGCCCTTGCTGCGCGACGACAACACCCGCGGCAACTTCCAGAGCGAAGGCTTCAAGGCGACGCTGGCCTATTACAAGGCATTGTTCGACGACGGGCTCGCGCCGCCATCCTCCAATACGCAAATCTCTAACGTCTACGCCGAGTTCGATCGCGGCTACTTCTCCTTCTACATCACCGGCCCGTGGAACGTCGGCGAGTTCAAGCGCCGCCTGCCGGAGAATCGCCAAGACACCTGGATGACCGCGCCGTTGCCTGGCCCACACGGCCCAGGCGCTTCAATCGCTGGCGGCTCAAGCCTCGTTGTATTCCGCACTTCGCCGAAGAAAGAACTCGCCTGGGCGCTCACCGAGTATCTCTCACGTCCCGACGTGCAGGTGGAATTCCAAGAGAAGACTGGCGATCTGCCGCCGCGCCGCAGCGTCTGGGAAACCAGCACACTCTCCGGCGATCCCTACATGGCTGCGTTCCGCGATCAGCTCGAGCGCGCCAGACCCGCGCCACCGGTGCCGGAATGGGAGCGTATCGCGGATGAACTCCGCATCGTTGGCGAAGCGATGGTGCAAGGCGAAATGGACGTGGAGCAGGGCGCCGCCGCGCTCAATGCACGCGCCGACCGCATCCTCGAAAAGCGCCGCTGGATGGTGGAAGAGGGGCGCTCGGTATGAAGCGTTCCGCGACCGGATGGCTGTTCGCCGGCCCCGCCGTGCTGGCGATCGCGGTGTTCTTCTTCATTCCTGCGGCGGCCGCGCTTTTCCTTAGCCTCACTGACTTTGACATCTACGCGCTAGCCGATATCCGCAATCTCCGCTTCGTCGGCCTGCGCAACTACATCGAGCTTCTGCAGCTGCCGCTATTCTGGCTCGCACTCGGCAACACGCTCTATTTCGTCTTCGTCGGCGTGCCGCTCTCGTTGGCCGCCTCACTCGGCGCGGCGATGCTGATCAACTCGAAGCTGGTTCGTTTCAAGCCGCTCTACCGCACCATCTTCTTTGCGCCGTTCGTTATGACGCTCGTCGCCGCCGCCGTGGTGTGGCGTTATTTGCTGCACACGCGCTACGGTATGGTGAATTACGGCCTGCAAGGGATCGGCTTGCAGCCGATCGATTGGCTGGGCGATCCGGCATGGGCGATGCCGTCGATCATCCTGTTCGCGATCTGGAAGACGTTCGGCTACAACATGATCATCTTCCTCGCGGGTCTCCAATCGATCCCGGAAGACCTTTATGAGGCCGCGCGCATTGATGGCGCCTCGCGTTGGCAGCAATTCCGGCACGTCACGCTGCCCGGCCTCACGCCCGTGCTGCTGCTCACCGGCGTGCTCACCATGGCGCAATACTTCCAGCTCTTCGCCGAACCCTACGTGATGACGCAAGGTGGCCCCGCGCAGCGTACCGTCACCGTGCTCTACTTTATGTACGAGCAGGGCTTTAAGTGGTGGAATCTGGGCTCGGCGTCCGCCGTCGCGTTCGTGCTCTTCGTCTTCATGTTCATCTTCACGGTGCTGCAGTTCGCCGTCGCGCGCCCGCCGCGAGGCCGCGCATGAGCCGGCAAACCGAAACGTTGCTGATGAATGCGCTCATCATCGTCGTCGCGTTGCTGACGGTGTTTCCGCTCGTGTGGATGCTCTCGGTCTCGTTCATGACACCGGGTGATGCTGCGGTGTTTCCACCGCCGCTCTGGCCCAAGAACGCGACGTTCGAGAACTACGTCGAGCTTTTCGCCCGCGGCGGCATGGGGCGCTACGTCTTCAACTCGTTCCTGATCTCGACCTGCGCCACGTTGCTCGCGCTGACATTCAACGTCACCGCTGGCTACGCCTTCGCCAAGATGCGGTTCTTCGGCCGTGACGCCGTGTTCGGCATCCTCCTCGGCGCGCTGATCATTCCGGCGCAGGTCGGCATGATGCCGCTTTTCCTGATGCTGAAGTCGATGGGCGTGATCAACACCTATGCCGGCGCACTGGTCCCGTGGATCGCCAGCGTGTTCGGCATTTTCCTGGTGCGTCAGTTCGCGCTTTCGATCCCCGACGAAATGATCGAAGCCGCGCGCGTCGACGGCGCGAGTGAATTCCGCATCTTCCGTTCCATTGTCATGCCGGTGCTGCAGCCGGTGCTCGTTACCGTCGCGCTGTTTACGTTCCTCACCAGCTGGAACGATTTCATGTGGCCGCTGATCGTGCTGACAGGAGAGCAGAACTACACGCTGCCCGTCGCGCTCGCCGCGCTTTCGCGCGAACACGTGCAGGACAATGAAATGATGATGGCCGGCGCGGTTGTCACGACCATCCCCGTGCTGCTGCTCTTCCTCGTGCTGCAACGCTTCTACATCCAAGGCATGCTGAGCGGGAGCGTGAAAGGATGAGGCACCTGTTCGCCGCCCTCGCGCTCGCGACGTTGGCCTGCCTCGGCAGCGCTGACGCGCAGCAGCGTGCGCGTGTGCTCGACAATTTCGAGTCGCTCACGCCGTACGAAACCGTGCTCTCCGATGGCGTCTCCGCCACGATCACGCCGACGCCTGGCTACGAAGGCCAAGGAGCGCGCTTCGCGTACAGCTTCCGCGGCGGCGCCGGCTACGCCTCGATGCGCCGCGCGCTGCCGCTAACGTTCCCGGAAAATTACGAAATCTCCTTCCTCATTCGCGGCGAAGGTCCGGCCAATAATCTCGAATTCAAACTCGCCGATCAGAGCGGCGAAAACGTCTGGTGGCGCGTCCAGCGCGACTTCACGCCGACAAGCGACTGGCAGCGCGTCACCATCCGCAAGCGCCACATCGAATTCGCCTGGGGTCCAACCGAGGACCGCGCGTTACGCCAATCTGCGTTCCTCGAATTCGTCGTCAGCGCGGGTTCGGGCGGGCAGGGCGCGATCGAGGTCGACCAGCTCACGATCCGCGAACTCCCGCCCGTCCCCACGACCCTCCCCGAAATCCAAGGCCGCGCCAGCTCCGGCGACAACATAGCCGCCGCGCTCGATGGCGATTTGAACACGGTTTGGCAAAGCGACGCCGCTGGCGCGCAAGCCGTCAGCTTCGATCTCGGCCTCGCGCGTGAGTTTGGCGGCATCGTGCTGCGTTGGGCGCCGGGTGAGCACGCCGTGCGCTACGCGGTCGATCTCTCGCTCGATGGCCAAGAGTGGCGCACTGTCCATGAAACCACGCAAGGCGACGGCGGCGCCGATCCAATCATGCTGACGGAATCGGAGGCGCGCTTTGTCCGGTTGCGGCTACAGGAAGGCGACGCCGCGCGCTACGGCCTCGCCGAATTCCAGCTCCGCGATCTCGCCTTCGGCGCAACGCCAACCGCCTTTTTCCAAGCCATCGCCCGCGAAGCGCAGCGCGGCTCATATCCGCGCGGCTTCGTCGGCGAGCAAACCTACTGGACGCTTGTCGGCGTCGACGGCGGCGGCCCGCGCAGCGCGCTGCTGGGCGAGGAGGGCGCAGTAGAACTCGGACGCGGGGGCATTTCCGTCGAGCCGTTTGTGATCGCCAACGGCCGCCTTCATTCGTGGGCCGACGTCACGCTCACAGCTTCGCTCCGCAACGACTATCTCCCGATCCCCAGCGTCGAGTGGCGCACGCCAACCTGGCGCATGACCACCACGTCCACCGCCGACGGCAACGCCGCCACGCCGCATCTGGCGCAGCGCTACGAATTGGAAAACCTCAGCGATCAGCCGCAAGAGCTCACGCTGATCCTCGCCGTGCGTCCGTTCCAAGTGAATCCGCCGCAGCAATTCCTCAACACGCCAGGCGGTTTCAGCCCGATCCACAACGTCGAATGGAATGGTTCGACACTGCGCGTAAACGATTGGGACACAATCCATCCCTCCGTCACGCCGGATTCCGTTCAAGCCGTCCCGTTCGACGACGGGGCGTGGATCGCTGCGCCGAGCGGCGCGACTTCCGCCTCCAGCGAGCAAGGCTTTGCCGCAGCGGCGTTGCGCTACACGCTGCGCCTCGCACCCCATCAACGGGCTGCATTCGGCTTCGCCGCGCCGCTCAGGCCGCGCGGTGAAATTCAGATTCCGGCGCGCGTGACGCAAGCTTGGCTCGAGCGCGAGCAAGATGCCGTCGCGCGCGCTTGGCGCCGCCAACTCGATCGCGTTCGCTTCACCGTGCCGGAGCAGGGCGCGCGGCACGTCAACACCATGCGCTCCTCCATCGCTTACATGCTGATGTCGCGCGATCGCGAAGCGTTGCAGCCCGGCACACGCTCGTATTCGCGGTCCTGGATTCGCGATGGCGCGATGATGTCGGAAGGCCTGCTGCGCGTCGGCCTCGATCACCCCGTGCGTGAGTACCTCGCCTGGTATCGCCCCTATCAGTTCGAAAACGGCAAGGTCCCGTGTTGCGTCGATTCCCGCGGCGCCGATCCAGTGCCGGAGAACGATAGCCACGGCGAGCTCATCCACCTTGCCGCGATCGCGTACCGCTACACCGGCGACCGCGGCGTGCTGAACGAGTCTTGGCCGCACATCGAACGCGCCATCGAGTACATGGAAGAGCTTCGCACCTCAGAGCGCACGGCAGAGAACCAAACGCCAGAACGCCGCATGCTCTACGGCCTGATGCCGCCGTCCATCAGCCACGAGGGCTATTCGGCGCGTCCGGCCTATTCGTACTGGGACGATTTCTGGGCGCTGCGCGGCTACATCGACGCGGTTGACCTCGCCGAGGCGCGCGGTGACACAGCGTCCGCCGTGCGCATTGCAGCACAACGGGACGAATTCCGCACCGATCTCTTCAACTCGATCCGCGCCTCCGCCGCACACTTCAATGTCAACTACATCCCGGGCGCAGCCGATCTCGGCGACTTCGACGCCACCTCCACCACGATCGGTCTGGCGCCCGGCGGTCAGCAAACCGCGCTGCCGCAAGATCTGCTCAACACCACGTTCGAGCGCTATTGGCAGAACTTCGTCACCCGCCGCGACAGTACGACCTGGAACGATTACACGCCGTACGAACTTCGCGTCGTCGGCACATTCGCACGTCTCGGCTGGCGCGACCGCGCCAATGAAGCGCTCGCCTTCTTCTTCGACGACCAGCGCCCACCAGCGTGGAATCACTGGGCCGAAGTCGTCGGCCGCGAAGAGCGCACGCCACGTTTCATCGGAGACATGCCGCATGGCTGGGTCGCGTCCGACTATCTCCGCTCAGCGCTCGATATGTTCGCCTACGAACGCGAGCCGGGCCACGCCATCGTCATCGGCGCCGGGCTGCCAGCGTCATGGTTCGAAGGGCAGGGCGTCGCGATCTCCGGCCTGCACACGCCTTTCGGCGAAATGGCTTATACCATTCGTCGAGCCGGTGACGGCTATCGCATCCGCATTAGCGGTAACGCGCGCCCACCCGCGGGCTACGTCGTGCAACTGCCGTGGCCCATCCAATCGCCACGCCTTTGCATCGGAAGCCGACCCGTCGAAGGCGAAGTCGTCATTCAACGCCCAGGACCAACCATAACGGTGCGGCCATGCTGAGCGAGACCAGGATCTGATGCATGGCGAAAGTCGAGATCAAACAGCTGAGCAAGTCCTTCGGCGCGACCAGCGTGCTGAAGGGCATCGATCTGGAGATCGAGGACGGATCATTCGTCGTGTTCATCGGTCCGTCCGGCTGCGGCAAGTCCACGTTGCTGCGCGTGATCGCTGGCCTCGAAGATGCGACCAGCGGCCAAGTGCTGTTCGACGGCAAAGTCGTCGACGAGCTGACGCCGGCGCAGCGCGAGATCGCGATGGTGTTTCAGTCCTACGCGCTCTACCCGCACATGACCGTGTTCGAGAACATGGCCTTCAGCCTGAAACTCAAGAACGCAACGAAGGACGAGATCAAGCAAGCCGTCGCCGCCGCGGCGAAGCTGTTAGATGTGGAGCATCTGCTCGACCGCCTGCCGCGCGAGCTCTCCGGCGGCCAGCGCCAACGCGTCGCCATCGGCCGCGCCATCGTGCGCAAGCCCAAAGTGTTCCTATTTGACGAGCCGCTCTCGAACCTCGACGCCGAACTCCGCTCGCGCATGCGCTACGAACTCGCGCGCCTACACAAGCAGCTCGCCACCACCATGATTTACGTCACCCACGACCAAGTCGAGGCGATGACGTTGGCGGACAAGATCGTGGTGCTGTCGGCGGGCCACATCGAACAGGTCGGCCCGCCGCTCGAACTCTATCAGCGCCCCGCGAACCTCTTCGTGGCCGGCTTCATCGGCTCGCCGAAAATCAACTTCATTCCTGCGGAAATCGCCGACGCGGACGCGAGCACGATCACGCTTCGGGTCTCGCCCGACCTGACGATCCGCGCTGCAGCAAGTGGATCGACCGCGAAAGCCGGCGATAAAGCAACGATTGGCGTTCGTCCGGAGCATCTCATCCCGGGCGACGGTGAGAACGCCTTCAGCGCGCAGATCGATTTCATCGAGCGCCTCGGTGGCGTATCCTACGCCTACGCCAAGACGTCCATCTCCAACGAAGCACTCACAATCCGTTTGCCGGACGACAGCACCGCCGCGATCGGCGACACGCTCCGCGTCGCGCCGGCTCCGGCCGACTGCCTCGTGTTCAACGCCGACGGCGCCGCGTTCCCGCGCGGGTGAGGCTGTACGCCCTTGTCGCCGCGCTCCTATGCGCCAGCTGCATGACGCCCGCGTCGCCATCTGGCCTGAGTGAGCAGCACTTCGAAGGGCAGGTGAGACGAGACGTGTCGTACGACTATTTGCTGTATCTCCCACCCGGCTACGCCGAGAGTGATGCCGATTGGCCGCTCCTCGTCTTCCTCCACGGCGCTGGAGAGTCTGGCGCCGACCTCGAACTCATCCGTCGCCATGGGCCGCCGCGCCTCATCGCCGAGGGCCGCGACTTCCCCTTCGTCATGGTCGCGCCGCAAGCGCCGAGAATTGAACCTTGGGATATCGATGCGCTCGACGCGCTGCTTGACGCCATCATGCGCACGCATCGCGTCGATGCGGA
>Ga0068862_100001488_pt1 | contig 21482 bp, 19 predicted proteins | sample KBSSwiS52_FD_66598 | JGI IMG/M metagenome (GOLD analysis project Ga0068862, IMG submission 66598) | Switchgrass rhizosphere microbial communities from Kellogg Biological Station, Michigan, USA - KBS Switchgrass S5-2 | ecosystem: Host-associated > Plants > Roots > Rhizosphere > Soil ... | reverse complement strand
GCGCTGCCAAGGGCGGATCCCGGCTCGGCGCCGATCGCTGTGAGCCCATGATCCCCAGTCCCCATCTGACAGCTCCACGCGTGTCACCCGCAGCTCCCTTTTCCCAGCCTTCCCGTGATCGTGGTGGCGCAAAAGGGCGCCCGGGGCGGACTCGGGTCCAGACGGGTCGATGAGCAGGTGGGTCGTAACCCGGCGGGGCCGCGAGGTCAAGCCCCCCTTCAGCGGGCGTGGCCCTCGCCGGTCTACAGCTCGACGTTCGCCTTAAGGTCAGCTTGGATCGCGGGCGAGCTGACGGCCGGCCGCGCGCCGGGCGGTCAGTGCAGCCGGATGTGCCGCTCGGCGAACAGCCAGCCGCCGTGCCCGCGCACGTAGCGGTCCTGGTAGCGGGCGGTGCCGTATGGCCGCCAGGCCTGGTCGTATTTGCGGAAGAACATCCCGTCGGACGTCCCGGACGCGGCGTCCGCCGACGTGACATCGATGATGATGTTGGCCATGACGTGCCTCATCGGCCTGCTCAGGGTGCTCATCAGCCACGCGCCGATCGCCGCGCGGCCCTCATGGCGTGCGCCTTCGATGGTCAGGACGCCGTTGTCGGTGAACAGGGCGGCGTAGCCCGACTCGTCGGCGTCGTCGGCACGCTGGGCGTAGGCCGCCAGCAGGGCGCGGATCTCGCTCTCGGCGACCAGCGTCGTGACCGGGTCCATCATTGCGCCTTCCCGTAGGTGACGACCGAGCGGATGCCGGTCGAGGTCTCCAGGCCGTGCAGGCCCTCGGCGATGTCGTCGAAGGCCCACACGCTCGTCACGAGCTCGTCGATCCGCAGCAGGCCCTGCTGGTAGGCCGCGACGATGCGCGGCACGTCGCGGACCGGGTCGCCGTCGCCGATGAAGGTGCCGAACAGGCCGCGCCCGGTCGCGAATGTGCTGACCGGGATCTGGAAGAACTCGTCCTGGGGCGGCAGCCCGACGGCGACGCACACGCCGTAGTAGGGGTGGACCAGCCCGAGCACCGACGGCAGCAGTGACGCGTTCCCGACGCACTCCAGGGCATAGTCGGGCCAGCCGCCCAGCAGCGACCGAAGATGCCTCGCAAGGGGGCTGTCGATGGTTGTCGGGTCGACGAAGTCGGTAGCTCCGAAGGCGAGCGCGACCGACTTCTTGGCGGCGTTCGTGTCGACGGCGACCACGCGGGCGGCGCCCGCCAGGACGGCCGACTGCACGGCATTGAGCCCGATCGAGCCGAGACCAACCACCACCACTGTGCTTCCCTGCCGCACCCGCGCCACGGTGTTGATCGCGCCGTAGCCGGTCAGCACCCCGCAGGGCACCAGCGCCGCCGAGGTGAACGGGACATCGGCCGGCACGGTGGTCAGCTGGCGCGCCTCGGTGACTGTATGGGTCGCGAAGCTCGCCGCGCGGGACATGCTGCCGAGCGGCCGGCCGCGCCAGGTGAACGGTGCGGGCGCTCGGCCTTGTCTGATCAGGTCCACGCAGAAACTGGTCCGCCCCGACCTGCACGGCCCGCAGCTGCCGCAGCGCGGCGTGTTGTGCAGGATGACGTGCTCGCCGGGCGCGACACCGGTCACCTCCGGCCCGACCTCGACGACCACCCCCGCGCCCTCGTGCCCGAGGATTCCCGGGCGTGGCGCGGGGAAGTGGCCCCGTGCCGCGGACAGGTCCGTGTGGCACAGCCCGGAGGCGCGCAGCTCGACGAGCACCTCGCCGGGACCTGGGTCACGCAGCTCCACCTCGTCGATCTGCAGCGGGCTGCCGTCGCCCTGAGCAATCGCGGCTCTGATCGTGCGGCTCACCGGTCCGTCCTTCCACCTCGGCCTCGACGTCGGGCAGGGCGCAACCATGCGCGCGGCCCGCGCACGCCGTCCCACGATGCCTGCGCAGCAACGTGACCAGCCAGCTTGCTGTCGGCACCTGTCGACAGATGTATGCTACGCGGCATGGAGGAGGGAATGGAGGCGCAGGTCGCCCCCGGGGGGAAGGCGGAGCGCCTGTACGAGCGCCTCAAGGCCGACCTGGTCGCCGGCCGGCTGACGCCTGGCCAGCGCCTGTCGGAGGCGTCCCTGAGTCGGGAGTACGGCGTCAGCCGCTCACCGATCCGCGAGGCGACGATCCGCCTGGAGACCGAGGGCCTGATGGAGCGGCACGGCATGGTCGTGCGGGTCCGGGAGCGGGACCCGGAGGAGATCGTCGACATCTACCGTGCCCGGGTCTTCCTGGAGGGTGCCCTCGCCGCGGACGCGGCCGTCCGGCACCGCGACCTCGACATCCTCCGGCTGGAGCGGGCCGTCGCCGCGGAGGCGCGCGTCGACCCCGCCGACGCCGGCGAGATGATGCGCGCCAACCGCGAGGTCCACGACGCGCTGGCCGCGGCGGCGCACAACGTGACGCTGGCCGACCTGCAGCAGCGGCTCACCGCCCAGGTCACGACCCTGCCGGCGACGACGCTGAGCTATCCCGGCCGCTGGGAGGAGGCGCGCGCCGAGCACCGCCGGCTGCTGGAGGTCGTGCGGGCCCGCGACGCCGAGACCGCCCGCGTCGTCGCCGAGGGCCACCTGGCCCGCGCCCGCGACCTGCGCCTGCGCCTGTTCGGCGCCGACCCCGAGCCGCGATAGGTCCTGGAGGAGACGTAGGTGGACTTCGACCTGACAGAGGAGCAGCGGGCGCTCGCCGCCAGCGTGCGCGACTTCGCGCGGCGCGAGCTCGCCGCGGGCGCCCTGGAACGCGCGCACGACCCGGCCTATCCCTGGGACGTGGCGCGCAAGCTCGCCGGCCAGGGGCTGCTCGGGCTGACGATCCCCGAGTCCGCCGGCGGCGCCGGAGCCTCGCTGGTGGACGCCGTCGTCGTGATCCAGGAGCTGGCGATGGTCTGCCCGACCAGCGCGGACGTCGTGCAGGCCGGCAACTTCGGCGCGATCCGGACCCTGGCGGAGTACGCCAGCGACGAGCAGAGGAAACGGTTCCTGCCCGACCTGCTCGCCGGCAGCGGGCTCATCGCGCTCGGCATGAGTGAGCCGGAGGCGGGTTCCGCCGTCACCGACCTGCGCACGACGGCCATCCGCGACGGTGACAGCTACCTGATCAACGGCACGAAGCTGTGGTCGACGCACAGCGTGGACGCCACCGTCTTCCTCGTCTACGTCCGGTATGGCCCCGGCACCGGCGGCATCGGCTCGGTGCTGGTCGAGCGAGGCACCCAGGGTTTCACCCTGGGGCCACCCCAGACATACATGAGCGGGGAGCACTGGTCGGAGCTGCGCTTCGAGGACTGCCGCATTCCCGCCGAGAACGTGCTGCTCGGTCCCGGCGGCTTCAAGAAGCAGATCAGCGGCTTCAACGTCGAGCGGATCGGGAACTCGGCCCGCGCAGTGGCGCTGGGTCGGCACGCCTACACCGTGGCCCGTGACCACGCGGCGAGCCGGCGCCAGTTCGGCCGGCCACTGAGCGAGTTCCAGGGTATCCAGTGGAAGTTCGCGGAGATGGCCGTGAAACTGGAGGCCGCGCAGCTGCTGCTCTACCGCGCCGCCGCCAACGCCAGCCGCGGCCTGCCCTCGGCCTACGAGACGTCGGTGGCGAAGTACGCCTGCAACACCGCCGGGTTCGAGGTCGCGAACGAGGCCGTGCAGGTCATGGGCGCCATGGGCTACAGCACCCAGACTCTCGTCGAGTACTGCCTGCGCCGCACCCGCGGCTGGATGATCGCCGGCGGGTCCCTGGAGATCCTGCGCAACCGGATCGCCGAGACGGTCTTCGACCGCCGCTTCGAGCAGCGTCCCCGGTGAAAAACGTGGCCTCGGGACGCGGGCTGGCCGGCCCGCTGTTCGCCCCGCGGCGGGTCGCGCTCGTCGGGGTGTCCGACGACCCGGGCAAGGCCTCGTCGCGGCCGCTGGCATATCTGCGCGCCAGCGGCTACGACGGCACCGTCTACCCGGTCAACGCCCGGCGGGAGACCGTGGCCGGCGAGCGAGCCTACCCGAGGCTGCTCGACCTGCCGGAGGCGCCCGACCACGTCTTCGTGATGACGCCACCGGACGCCGCCATCGAGACGATCCGCCAGTGCGCCGAGCTGCGGGTTCCGCTCGCGACGGTGCTCGCGGGCGGCTTCGCCGACAGCGGGCCGGCGGGCCAGGCCCGACAGCGCGAGCTCGCGCGGGTGGCGGCGGACGGGGGCGTGCGCCTGCTCGGGCCGAGCAGCATCGGCCTGGTCAACCTGCGCAACGGGCTGCGGCTGACCGGCAACGCGGTCTTTGGTGACGCGGGCTTCCCGGTCGGGGGCACGGTCGTCGCCTCCCAGTCCGGAAGCATGATCGGAGCGCTCGTCTCCCGGGGCGCGGCCAAGGGCGTCGGTTTCGCCACGGTCATCTCCGTCGGCGGCGAGGCGGATCTCAGCGTCGGCGAGGTCTGCGCGGCGACGCTCGACGACCCCGACGTGACCGGCTACCTTCTCTTCCTCGAGGCCATCCGCCATCCCGACCGGCTCGCCGCGTTCGCGCGGGAGGCGGCTGCCCGCGGCCGGCCGGTGGTGGCCTACAAGCTGGGCCGCTCGGCGGCGGCGGCGGAGCTGGCCGTCTCGCACAGCGGGGCCCTGGTCGGCGAGGACGACGTAGCGGCGGAGCTGCTCGCCGCGCTCGGCATCGCCCGCGTAGACACCCTCGACGGTCTGCTGGACGCGCCGGCCATGCTGCGCCGCCTGCCGCTGCCCACGGCGCCCGACGCGAACGCCGCGGCCGGCGCGAGCCGGTCCCGGCGACGGCCCGCGGTGGGCCTCGTCACGACCACCGGTGGCGGCGCCGCGATGGTCGTCGACCAGCTCGGTGTGCGCGGAGTGGAGGTGGCGCGCCCCAGCGAGCAGACCTACCAGCGGCTCGCCGCCGCGGGCGTCGACGTCGCCGCCGGGCGGATCGTCGACCTCACCCTCACCGGCACCCGCTACGAGACCATGCGGGCCGCGCTCGAGGTGCTGGCGAGCGCGCCCGAGTTCGACGTGCTGATCGTGGCCGTCGGTTCGTCCGCCCGCCTGCGGCCCGACCTCGCCGTCCTCCCGATCATCGACGTCGTCCGCGGCACTGTGCCGTCTGCCCTGGCCTCGCCGCCCACGCCCGCCGCGGCACCCGCCGGGCCGGTAGGCGGCGGGCCGGTGATCGGGGCGTTTCTCGTCCCGGACGCGCCGCAGGCGGCCGCGCTCCTCGCCACCGCGGGAGTTCCCGTCTTCACGACGCCGGAGGCGTGCGGCGACGTGCTCGCCGCCGCGTTCGCCCGCCGCCCACCGCGTGCTGACCACCGGCCGTACAGCCCGGATCCGGGCCGTCCCGGCGTGCTCCTCGACGAGGCGGCCGCCTACCGCCTGCTCCGCGACGTCGGGTTCCCCGTCGTCGACCACGTCGTGCTCGGCCTCGCGGATCTCGCGGCAGCAGGGGTGCCGGCGCTGCCGTTCGACTACCCCGTCGCCGTCAAGGCGCTGGACGCGGCGCTGCCGCACAAGACCGACGCCGGTGGCGTCGTGCTGGACGTGCCCGGCCCGGCGCGGCTTCAGGACGCGGCGCGGCGGGTGGCCGACAACGTCGCCGCGAGCGGCGTCCGCCTCGAGCGGGTGCTCGTCACGCCGATGACGCGCGGGCTCGGGGAACTGCTCGTCGGCTACCGTCTCGACGCCCAGGTCGGCCCGGTCGTCGTCCTGGCCGCCGGCGGGACGCTCACCGAGCTCTACCGCGACCGGGCGGTGCGGCTCGCGCCCGTCGACGACGTGGCCGCCCGGGCGATGCTGCGCGAGGTTGTCGCCGTCCGCGCGCTGGAGGGCTACCGCGGCGCCCCCACAGGGGACCTCGACGCGGTGGCCGGGGCCATCGTGGCGCTGTCTCGCCTCGCCGACCAGCCGCGGGTCGTGGAGGCAGAGGTGAACCCGCTCGTCGTGGCGCCGGACGGCCAGGGCGCGCTGGGCCTGGACGCCCTGGTCCGGGTGCTCCCAGGGAGGACATCATGATCGAGAAGCTGCCGGAGCTCGTCAACGCCGACGCCGCGCTCATCCACCGCGGTCGCTGGGTGAGCGCGACCGTCCTCGTCGGCGTCGGTGACCGGCACTACCTGCTGACGATCGAGAAGGGGCGGCTGTCCCAGGTCCGGGAAGGGCCGTTCGTGACGCCCAGCTACGACTTCGGCGTCACGGCGCCCGCCGAGGAGTGGGAGCGGTTCTGGGCGCCGCGGCCGCTGCCCGGCTCGCACGACCTGTTCGCGCTGCTGCGCCGCGGCGTCCTCACGCTGAGCGGCGACCTGCATCCGTTCATGGCGAACCTGCAGTACTTCAAGGATGTCCTGGCCGCACCGCGCGCCATGCCGTCCCGCGCGGCGGCCGCCCCGCCGGTCGGCGCGGCGGCCGCCCCCACGGCGACGTTCGAGCCGATCGTCGGGCGCTACCTGCGGGTCGAGCTGCTCGGCCGGCCGCACCGGGTCTACGTCGAGGAGGCCGGCAGCGGCGTCCCGCTGCTGTGCCTGCACACCGCCGGCGCCGACACCCGCCAATACCGGGGGCTGCTCAACGACCCGTGGGTGCTGGAACGTTTCCGAGTGATCAGTTTCGACCTGCCCTGGCACGGCAAGACGTCGCCGCCAGCGGGCTGGCAGGGTGGTGACTACCGGCTGACCCGCGACGACTACGAGCGGATCACGCTCGGGATGTGCGACGCGCTTCGCCTCGACCGCCCGGTGGTGATGGGCTGCTCCATCGGCGGTCGGCTCGTGCTCGACCTGGCGCTCTCGCACCCGGAGCGTTTCCGGGCGCTCATCGGCCTGCAGGCCGGCGCCAGCGTGCCGCCCTACTACGACGCCTCCTGGCTGGACCGGCCGGATGTCGACGGCGGGCGAGTCAGCGCCGCCGTCGTCTCCGGCCTGCTCGGGCCGGACGCGCCGCGGGAGCACCGCTGGGAGACGCTGTGGCACTACCTGCAAAGCGGCCCGGGAGTCTTCCGCGGCGACCTGTTCTTCTACAACCACGACGCCGCCGGCGACCTGCGCGCCCGCCTGGCGGGCCGGGACGCCGACGGCCCCGCCTGCGCGCTGTACCTGCTCACCGGCGAGTACGACTACTCCTGCTCCCCGGACGACACCCTGGCGGCCGCGGCCAGTCTCCCCGGCAGCGAGGTGACCATCATTCCGGGCATGGGCCACTTCCCGATGAGCGAGGACCCCGACCGCTTCCACGCCCACCTGCGTCCCGTGCTAGGGAGCATCCTCGCGGGGCAGCCCGAGTGAGCGACCAGTCCGCCTACCCGGAGCTGGGTCTGTGGCTGCGTGGCCGGCTCGTGGCCGGCGGCGGGCGGCGGACCGAGACCGTACTGGACCCGAGCACCGGCGAGCCGCTGGGTGAGCTGCCGCACGCCCGCGGCGACGACCTAGAGGCCGCCCTGGCCGTCGCGGCCGAGGCGTTCACCACCTGGCGCGCGTCCAGCCCCACCGAGCGCTCCGCGGTGCTGCGCGCGGCGGCGGCGCTCCTGCGCGCCGAGGCGGCCGAGCTCTCCGCGCTCATCCGGACCGAGCTCGGCAAGCCGACGACGCAGGCCGAGCGGGAGGTCGACACCGTCGTCGAGCTGTTCGAGTGGGCGGCGGAGGAGTGCCGCCGCGGCTACGGCCGCGTCATCCCCGCCCGACGGTCCGGCCTGCGCCTGACGACCACCCTCGAACCCATCGGCCCCGTCGCCGCGTTCGCCGGCTGGAACGCGCCCGCCATCACCCCCGCGCGCAAGATCAGCGGCGGGGTCGCCGCCGGCTGCCCCGTCGTCATCAAGCCCTCGGAGGCCACACCCGCGACCGCGCTGTTCCTCGTCAGAGCGCTGGAACGGGCCGGGCTGCCACCCGGCGTCGTCAGTGTCGTCTTCGGGGACCCGCCGACGATCGCCGACACCCTCCTGCGGTCCGACACGATACGGATGCTGACCTTCACCGGGTCAACGGAGGTCGGCCGCGGCCTCGCGGCGCTGGCGGCCCGGACGATGAAGCGGATGGTCCTCGAACTGGGCGGCCACGCGCCCGTGCTCGTTTTCCCGGACGTCGACGTCGCCGCCGTCGCCCGACGGGCCGCCGAGGCGAAGTTCCGCAACGCGGGCCAGGTCTGCACCTCACCGACCCGCTTCTACGTTCACCAAGCCGTCTACCCCGCCTTCGTCGACCACTTCGCCGAGGCCGCCGCGGCCCTGCGGGTCGGTGACCCGCGTGACCCGCGGACCCAGATGGGACCGCTGCGGACCTCCCAGCGGCTCGCCGCGGTCAGCGACCTCGTGGCGGACGCCGTCGCCCACGGCGCAACGGTGCGCGCGGGCGGGCGGAGGCTGGACCGGGCCGGCTTCTTCTTCGCGCCGACCGTGCTCACCGAGGTGTCCGCGGACTGCCGGGTGGCGAACGAGGAACCGTTCGGCCCGATCGCCCAGCTCGCCGCGTTCGCGACGACCGACGAGGCCGTAGCACTCGCCAACCGGCTGCCCGTCGGTCTGTCCGCCTACGTCTTCGGCAACAACCTCGCGACCGTGCGCGACGTGACGGACCGGCTGCGCGCGGGGAACGTGTCGGTCAACCACTGGGTCGCCTCGTTCCCCGAGACGCCGTTCGGCGGGTTCGGCGACAGCGGCGTAGGCGTCGAGGGCGGCGTCGACGGCGCCCGCGCCTTCCTGCAGACGAAGGTCGTCAGCGAGGACGCCGGGCCGGTATGACCGGCGTCCGGTGAGCAGAGGTTGAGGAGAACACATGGAGGTGGGCTCGCCACCGCCACCGGCCACGGCTTTCGCCCCGGCCCCGTGCGGGAGATCCTCGCCCAGGCCCGAACCGCCTGATCCATGGATCTCTCGCGGCTCACCGCAACCGGGTCGCGAGCGTGTGGCGCAGCGAGTGCATGCCATGGCGGCGTTGCTCGCTCACCGGCACGTGCGCCACCCGGGCGTGCTTGACCAGGATCTGTACGCGGAAAGGTGACCAGCAAGCCCCTCGGGTGCCCCCTGGTCAGACCGGAGGCTCCAACCCTGGGCGAGCATCGCTGCCAGGTCCGGCGGAATTTGACGGTTTCGTCAAACTTGGCGTAGTGTCGAAGGGCGCAGGGTGAAGGGTGGGCCATGAGCAAGTCGATCGTCATAGTTGATCATGAGGATGAAGTCGTTATCCCCTCGTGGATGGCACCGTCCGGGTGGTTCGTCGTCGGCTGGTCCCACGAGGTGCCGCCGGGTGAACTGAAGCCCCTCCACGTCTTCGGACAGGAGCTGGTCCTGTACCGGTCCGAGTCGGGCGAGCTCCACTGTGTCGAAGCAACATGCCGGCACCTCGGTGCGCACCTGGGGTATGGCGGCCGGGTGGTCGGCGACTGCGTGGTTTGTCCGTTCCACGGCTGGACCTGGGGCTCGGACGGCACCAACGTCGCGGTGCCGGAGGGTAAGACGAGCAAGCGCACGATCGGCGTTCGACCGGTCTGCGAACGGAACGGCATCGTCTATCTCTGGCACGACGTAGCCGGGAAGCCGCCGATGTGGGAGATGCCCGACTTGTTCGAGGACCTTCGGGACGAGTATCCCACCAACGACTACTGGGCCGTTGACGTCGCGGGCGGATGTTTCACCTACGACGACCTGCCCATCAATCCGCGGCTCGCGGTGGAGAACATCGTTGATCCCCTGCATTTCCGTTACGTGCACGGCACCCGCGACGTACCGACGCTGGCCGACCACGAGGTCACCGACGCTTTCTTCATGACGAAGCTTCGGGTCGCATCGCGCGGCCGGCGCGACGATGGGGGTCGGAAGCGGGAGGAGTTCGTGACCCTGAAGCAATGGGGCCTCGGGATCTCGTACACGCGGTTCTCTGGACGGGACAACAGCCACCTCGTCATCTCGGTCACGCCGGTCGACGGACACACGGTCACGCTTCGGCAGACGATCTTTCTGGAGAAGATCGCCGGCGAGAGCGAGTCGGAGCGGGACCAACGGATGGCTGCCGTCAGCTCGGTCTTTCCCGAGGACATAGTGATCTGGAAGCACCAACGGTTCATCGTCCCGTCGTCGTTGCAGGCGGAGGAGGCGAAGATATTCCGCGTCCTGCGGAAGTGGGCGCGGACATTCGAGCCCAAGGCCGGCAAGTACAGTTCGGAGGCAAGCATCCATGCGGCCGCCGAGGGGCTTGAGAGGGGCTGACGGTGCCTGTAGACGGCCGTGTGAACGTCGGCCTGCACCTCGACCTTCGCAACCCACGCCCCTGGCGTCAGGATCCGGCACGGTTGCACGCTTTCACCCTGGAACTCGCCGAGGAAGCTGATCGCCTCGGAGCGCACTCGATCTGGCTTTCCGAGCATCACCGGGCCGAAGACGACTACCTGGCATCGCCGCTGACGTTCGCCTCCGCGATCGCGGCTCGGACCAAGAAGGTTCGGATCGGCACTGCCATCATGGTCGCTCCGCTGCACCACCCGGTGGAGATCGCCGAACAGGCGGCACTTGTCGACCTGGTCTCCGACGGGCGCCTTGACCTCGGCCTGGGCGCGGGCTACCGCCTCTCGGAATACGAGCTGTTCGGCGAGACGCTCGAACGGAAGTACAGCAAGACCGACGAACGTGTACGGCAGATCAGGCGCCTTTGGGAAGACGGCGGAGTCACGCCCCGACCCGTCCAATCTCCCCCGCCGATCTGGTTGGGTTACCAAGGTCCGCAGGGGGCACGCCGCGCCGGGCTGCTCGGCGAAGGCCTGCTCTGCGCCGACGGACGGCTGTGGGAGCCCTACCGCGACGGACTGCTCGAGGCCGGTCACGACCTGGGCCGAGCGCGGATGGCCGGTTCCGTCCAGGGCTGGGTCAGTGATGATCCTGAGAAGGACTGGCCGACCGTGTCGCGGCACCTGGCGTACCAGCTGGGCTCGTACGCCGAGTACGCCCTGGAGGGAAGCGGCCGCGCGCCGAGGCCGATCGACACTGACGCGTTGCGGCAGCGGGACGCCGACGGGCTCAAGTACTTCTGGTGCGAAACCCCCGAGACGATGGCGCAACGGGTTCGCCGGATGATCGGTGACTCTCCAACCCGGACAGTGTTCTTCTGGGCTTCCCTCGCAGGGATGCCCGAGGACTGGGCGGCGCGGCATGTGCAGACGCTGTGTGAGAAGCTCGCCCCTCTTCTCGCCGGGCCCACCGGCACCAACGAGGATTGAACGTGCACACCCAGTCCTACGGCAACGAGGATCTCGATCTCGTGGTCGTCAGCAAGGTGCCGACCGCCGCAGGGATTGTTCTGCTCGCCCTGCAGGACAGCCAAGGACGCCCGCTCCCGCCCTGGCAGCCCGGCTCCCATATCGACCTCGTGCTCGGCGAGAATCTAGTTCGGCAGTACTCCCTGTGCGGTGACCCCGCCAAGAATCAGGAGTATGTCGTAGCTGTGCAACGCGAGCCTCACGGTCGGGGTGGATCCATCCGAGTTCACGACGGCATTGTCGTCGGAGCTCGTGTCCGGGTCCGGGGGCCGCGAAACAACTTCCGTCTGGTCGACGCGAGGTCGTATCTGTTTATCGCCGGCGGTATCGGTATCACCCCGCTGCTGCCGATGATCGCTGCCGTCGTGGCACGGGGACGTTCCTGGAATCTCGCGTACGGCGGTCGCGAGCGCGGGACGATGGCTTTCCTTAACGAACTGACCGCTCATGGACGAAGCGTCCTGATCTTCCCTGAGGATGAGGTCGGCCGGCTGGACGTCCCAGCGATTCTCGATGGAATGCCGGCGCCCGAGGAAACTGCCGTCTACTGCTGCGGACCCGAACCGCTGCTGAACATCGTCGAGTCCGAGTGCGCGACCCGCGGCCTGGCGCTGCACCTCGAGCGGTTCGCCCCGAAGGCCGACGTGTCGCCCGCTCAGAATCAGAATCAGCCGTTCGAGGTCGAGCTCGCCCGGTCCGGATCGGTCGTTCCGGTCGGCGCTGACGAGACCATCCTCAGCGCGCTGAAGACGGCGGGTGTCTTCGTGCCGACCTCGTGCGAAGAGGGAGTGTGCGGCACCTGTGAGACAGCGGTGATCGACGGAGTGCCCGACCATCGTGACTCGCTGCTCGACGCGGAGGAACGCGCAGCGAACGACACACTGCTGATCTGCGTCTCACGCTCACTCACTTCTCGCCTGGTGCTCGACCTCTAGGGCGCCTCCCGTAGAGACTCCTGAACAAGGAGGTTTCGGGTAGGTAGTCGGAAGCCCTGTGGTTGATCGGTTCCGGGCCTGTGGCGGTGTGGGCTGTGCGTGGTTCGTCAGGCCGGGTTGGGTGATCTCCGGCTTGCGCTGGTGGTTTTGCTGCGAGGCGTGACGGTGGCGCCTTGGCCGGGTCGAGAGCCGAACATATGCTCCTGGCGCTTTCGTCAAGTACGATCGCCGAAGGTGGGCAGCCCGAGCCGGAAGGCCGTCGGTGTGTCTGGAGGAGACGGATGACTGGTGGCGCCGACAGGCTGGACGCGCTGCGCCGGGAGGTTCGTGAGTTCGTCGCGGCCGTCGGCGTGCCGGCGCGCTGTGACAGCTGGATGCGGGCATACGACCCCAAGTTCAGCCGGCAACTGGGCGAGCGCGGCTGGATCGGGATGACCTGGCCGCGCGAGTACGGCGGCGGCGAGAGATCCAACGTGGAGCGCTTAGTCGTCACGGAGGAACTGCTGCGGGCGGGCGCTCCGGTGATGGGCCACTGGACCGCCGACCGCCAGATCGGCCCGTCGATCCTGCGCAACGGCACCGCCGAACTGCGCGCCGAGTTCCTCCCGGCGATCTGCCGCGGCGAACTCGTCTTCGGTCTCGGGATGAGCGAGACCGAAGCCGGCTCGGACCTCGCGGCGGTGCGTACCCGGGCGGTGCCGGTCGACGGCGGCTGGCTGATCACGGGCGCGAAGATCTGGACCACGTCCGCGCACAACGCCACGCACCTCTATGTGTTGGCGCGGACCGGCGAGCCGGCCAGCACCGGCTCCGCCCGCCACGCGGGGCTCACCGAGTTCGTCATCGACAGCGACACCCCGGGCATCACCATCCGCCCGATCCTCGACCTCGTCGGGGAGCACCACTTCAACGAGGTCGTCTTCGACGCCGCGTTCGCCCCGGACACGCGGGTGCTCGGCACCGTCGGAGCCGGCTGGAAACAGGTCACCGAGCAGCTCGCCTTCGAGCGCGGCGGCGCCGAACGGTTCCTGTCGACCTATCCGCTGTTCGCCGCCACGGTGCGCGCGGCCCGGCGCGCGCCAGACCGGGGCGTGACCGAACGGGTCGGGGCGCTCGCCGCCCGGCTCGCCGGGCTGCGCGAGCTGGGCGTCCAGCTGGCTCGCGCGATCGACGCGGGCTCGGCGCCGGTGCGCCTGGCCGCCGAGTCGAAGCTGCTCGGCACCGCGTTCGAGAAGGCCGTCGTCGAGACGGCCCGCTACGTGTTCGACATCTGCGGCGCGGACGCCGACGACCGCCGGCTGCTCGCCGAGGGGTTGGCCGCCGTGCCGGGCACGACCATCCGCGGTGGCTCCTCCGAGGTCCTGCAGACCGTCATCAGCCGGACGGAGGTACCGAAATGATCCTGGACGCCGACTTGCGTGGCGTCGTCGATGACGTCTTCGGGGACGCGTTGACGGCGGACGCCACCGACGCGGACGGACTCTGGGCGTTGCTGAGCGACCTTGGCTGGCCGCTGGTCGGCGTCGCGGAGGAGCTCGGCGGGTCGGGTGGCGATCTCGCCGCCGCCGCGGAGCTGGCGGCCGGGACCGGGCGGCACGCCGTGCCCGTCCCCCTGATCGAGACCGGGGCCGCCGCGTGGACCCTGGCGGAGGCCGGCCTGCCGGTCGCCGCCGCCGGCGGCCGGGCGACGGTCGCGCACGCCCTACTCGGGCAGGTCGAGGCCCGGCCCGTCGGCGTGGACGGCGCCTGGCGGCTGGACGGGACCGTTCCCGACGTGCGCTGGCTGCCGGCTGTCGACCAGGTCGTCGTGGTCACCCGGACTCCTGTCGGCGCGACCATCGTCGCGGTCCTCGATCCCACGGACACGCCTGGGGTGGCTGTCGAGGCGGGACGTGACTTCGCGGACGAGCCGCTCGGAACGCTGCGCCTCGACGGGGTCGTGGTACCCCCTGGCGCCGGCGCGGTGGGCCCGCCCAGGCTCACCCAGGACGTGCTCGACCGGGCGGCACTCCTGCGGGCCGCCGCGATAGCCGGCGCCGTCGAGCGGGCCTGCGTCCTGGTGAAGGAGCACGTCACCACCCGCCACCAGTTCGGCCGGCCGCTGGCCGCGCTGGCGCCGGTGGGCCAGCTCATCGCCGGCATGGCCGTCGAGCGTGACCTGCTGGACGCGGCGCTCGCGGTCGCGATCGCCCGTCCCGGGCACGCGACCGCCGCCGCCGCGCGGGCGGTCGCGGCGGCGTGCGCGGGTACCGTCGCGACCGGCGCCCACCAGCTGCACGGCGCGATCGGCATCACCCAGGAGTACCCGCTGCATCGGCTGACCCGTCGGCTGTGGGCCTGGCGCGACGAGGACGGCTCGCAGCGTCGCTGGGAGGAGTTCGTCGGCGCGGCCGTGCTCGGCGGCGACGGCGACGACAGGCTGTGGTCGCTGGCCACTGGCGCTCCCGTCGCGGCCGGCGCCGCGTCCGACTGAACCGTGCGAACAACGGCGGCGGCCGGGCGGGCCGCCGCGACGTCGACCGGAGGAGAGCCGTGATGGCACAGCAGGTGCCGATCGCCGAGAATCTGTTCACCTGGCCGTCGGACAACCCGGCGTTGATCGGTGGGCGTTCGTCGGACGGGCGGGTGGTCTTCCCGTACCGGACCCACAAGCTGGTGGGCGGGGTGCGCGAGGAGCTGGAGAAGGTCGAGCTGCCCCGTCGGGGCCGGCTGTGGACCTTCACGACCCAGCGGTTCCGGCCGCCGGCTCCGCCGTACGCGGGTGACGACGAGCAGAGTTTCGAGCCGTTTGCGGTCGGCTATGTCGAGCTGCCGGGCGCGCTGCGGGTGGAGGCCCGGCTGACCGAGCCGGACGCCGCGAAGCTACGGATCGGCCAGGAGATGGAGCTGCGGATCGTTCCGTTCGGCAGGGACGCCGACGGCAACCAGACCATGATCTACGCGTTCGCCCCGGTCGATGGCACGGCGGACGGCGAGGAGGGGACCAGTCATGGCTCCGAGTGATGTCGATGTCGCGATCATCGGGGTGGGCCTGCATCCCTTCGGTCGTTATCCCGGCAAGTCCGCGCTGGAGATGGGTGAGGAGGCCGTCATCAAGGCGCTGTCCGACGCGGGCGTCGACTGGCCCGCGATCCAGGTGCTTTACGGCGGCAGCATGGATGTCAAGAACCCGGAGGCGGTCACCGGGCTGCTGGGTATGACCGGGATCCCGGCCCGGGCGGTGTTCACCGGCTGCGCGACTGGTGGGACCACGCTCGCGATGGCGGCCAACGCCATCCGGCTTGGTGAGGCCGACGTCGCGCTGGCCGTCGGCCTCGACAAGCACGGGCGGGGCGCGTTCTCGGACCATCCGTCGGTGTCGGGGCTGCCGGACTGGTACGGCGAGGTGGGGCTGTTCCTGACTACCCACTTCTTCGGCATGAAGATCAACCGTTATATGCACGACTTCGGGATCACCCCGATGACCCTGGCGCGGGCGGCGGCGAAGGCGTTTCGCAACGGGGCGGCGAACCCGCATGCGTGGCGGCGCAAGCCGCTGACCGAGGAGCAGATCCTTGCGTCGCAGTACCTGAACTACCCGCTGACCCAGTACATGTACTGCGGCCCGGACGAGGGCGCCGCCGCTGCGGTTGTCTGCCGGGCTGACCTCGCCCATCGTTACACGGACAAGCCGGTCTATCTGCGGGCGAGCCAGCTGTTCTCCCGGCGCGAGGGCGCGCTGGAGGTGCTGACCCCGTCGATGCAGCTGGACGCCGCGCCCAGCCCGACCGTGTTCGCGTCGAGGGCCGCCTACGAGCAGGCCGGTATCGGACCGGACGACGTCGACGTCGCGCAGCTGCAGGACACCGACGCCGGTTCGGAGGTCATTCACCTGGCCGAGAACGGGTTCTGTGAGGACGGTGACCAGGAGAAGCTGCTGGCCGAGGGGGCGACTGAGATCGGCGGGCGGATCCCGGTCAATACCGACGGTGGGCTGCTGGCCAACGGCGAGCCGGTCGGTGCTTCTGGCCTGCGCCAGGTCTACGAGCTGGTCAACCAGCTGCGCGGCCGCTGCGGGGACCGGCAGGTGGCGAACGCGCGGGTCGGCTACGCCCAGCTCTACGGCGCCCCGGGCACCGCGGCCGTCACCATTCTTTCGACGTGACGACCGAGTCGTCGCTGGCGGAGCTGGTCCGGCCGGGCTGCCGGGTGGCGGTCGGGGACGGGATCGGGGCGCCGCGGGCGCTGTCCGCGGCGCTGTCCGCGGCGGCCGCGGCGGCCGGCGGGGTGCGGCTGCTGCTCGGCTGGCTGCCGACGGCGGACCCCGACTTAGACTACGGCGCGTTCGCTGACGTGCGGGCCGTGATGAGCGGCTGGGGGCTGCGCCGGGCGGTGGAGGACGGCCGGGTGCGGGCGTTGCCTGTCCGGATGTCGACCGTGCCGGCGCTGCTGCACGGGCCGCTGCGCCCCGACCTGCTGGTCGCCAGCGTGGTTGCGGCGCAAGGCGGCGAGGGCTACGTGTTCGCGACCGAGATCTCCTGGATGCGGGCGGCCGTCGACGCGGGCGCCCGCATCGCGGCCGTCGTCGTGCGCAACGCGCCGCGCGGCTGCGACCCAGGGCCGCCGCTGCCGGCGGACCGGCTGGTGATCGTGGGGGAGAGCGACACCCCGCCGGTGTCGCTCGCCTTCACCCCGCCCTCCGACGTCCACCAGGCGATCGCCGACGGGGTCGCCGGGCTCGTGCCGGCCGGCGCCCGGGTGCAGGTCGGGCCGGGCGCGCTGGGCCTGGCTGTCCTGGAGGCGCTGCGCGAGCCGGTGCGGATCGACACCGGCCTGCTGCCCGAGGGCGTCGTCGGCCTCGACCGGCGCGGCCTGCTGCTCGGTACACCGGTCACGACCTATCTGGCCGGCGGGCCGGAGCTGCTGGCCTGGGCGGACGGCAAGCCTCTGCTGCGCCGGATGGAATACACCCACGACCTGACCCGGCTCTCGACAGGCGAGCCGTTCGTCGCCGTCAACACGGCGATCGAGATCGACGAACAGGGCCAGGTCAACGTCGAGAGCCTGCCGGGAGCCGCCGTCGGTGGCATCGGCGGCCACAGCGACTACGCCGTCGCCGCCGCCCGTTCGGCCGCCGGGCTCAGCATCATTGCCCTGCCATCGACCCACCGCGGCCGCCCGACCCTCGTCGAGCGGCTCTCGGCACCGGTGAGCACCGTCGGTCACGACGTCGACGTCGTCGTGACCGAACACGGCGCCGCCGACCTGCGCGGCCTGGACCGCTCCGAACGCGCCGCGGCCCTGCGCCGCCTCTGGTACCGCGCCAGCGTCGCCCTCGACGAGCACCACGCGTCCGGCCCGCCCGCGGAGGCGTCCACCGTGGTCTCTTAAGGGCAGGCACGGCATGCCGAGCAGGCCAGGCCCGAATCGCGCTCGGCCCCCGGCCGCCCCCCCACGGGAGCCTGACCTGCGAAGGAGTGCGTCGTGAAGTGGAGGATCGCCTCTTTTCGTCAGCCCTTTCCTAAGGATCCGTAATGTGGTAACAAGTGCATGCTTGGGGGCGTCTTCGCAGCTTACAAACCCGCGGGAAGCTCGAGATTCACAGGTTACTTCTCCGACGAGTTGAGGATGTTCGATGTCGTTTCGGGTACCTTTCGCGGACCTGCCGGACGAGTCGCCGGTCAAAAACAATCTTGTACGTACCACCTTCAACAACCCGGACCTGCACCGCGGGTTCGCGAGCCTCGCCTGGCGGGTGCACGAGGCATCGCACCTGAGCCCGGCTGTGCGTGAGTACGCCGTCCTGCGCACGGCCGCGAAGCTCGGCGCCACCTACCAGTGGGCCAACCACGTCCCGGTCGCGCGCGACGCCGGGCTGACCGACAAGGAGATCGCTGCCCTGCGGGACAGGGACCTGGACGCGTTGACGCCCGAGCAGGCACGGATCGCGCGGTTCGCCGAGGCGGTCGAGGAGCGCGCGGTCGACGACGCGCTGTGGGCCGAGATGTCGGCGCACTACAGCACGGTGGAGTTGCTCGACCTGACCATGCTGGTCGCCTTCTACGGCCTGGCCGGCCGGGTTGCTCTCGCACTGGACGTTCCGCTGGACCCGAACCGGGAGGGCTTTGACGTCCCCTGATCGGAGCGACCTGAATGAATCTCCGTGGATGGTTATGCGCTGACGCTGCGGTTCCTCACGAAGGGCAAATCAATGGGAGTTCTTGACGGCAGGGTCGCCGTCATCACCGGCGGCGGCCACGGGCTCGGACGGGCGTACGCGCTGCGCTTTGCGGCAGAGGGTGCACAGGTCGTGGTCAACTCCCGGTCGGTAGACGAGGGGGCTGAGAGCTCGGCGCAGGCGGTCGTCGACGAGATCGAGCGTGCCGGCGGCGCGGCCGTCGCCCACACCGGTTCGGTCTCGGACTGGAAGACCGGCGCCGCGCTGGTCGAATGCGCGGTCAGCACCTTCGGCCGGCTCGACGTACTGGTCAACAATGCCGGATTTCTGCGCGACAAGATGCTGTTCGGGATGCCGGAGTCGGACTGGGACGACGTCGTCGCCGTGCACCTGAAGGGGCAGTTCGTCCCGTTGCGCTTCGCGGCGGCCTATTGGCGGGAGCAACACAAGGCGGGCAACCCGGTTCAGGCCGCGGTCATCAACACTACCGCTGGAGCCGGGCTGCACGGGAACGTCGGGCAGGCCAACTACGCCGCCGCGAAGGCCGGCGCGGCAGCCCTGTCCCTGGTCGCCGCCCGCGAGCTGCAGCGCTACGGAGTCCGGGTCAACACCATCTCGCCCCTCGCCCTGACCCGCATGAGCGAGGCCGTGTTGGGCCCGATGAAGACAGCTCAGCCGTCCGCCGAGCCCGCGAAGAACGACGACCTCGACCCGGACAACATCGCCGCACTGGCGGTCTTCCTCGCCTCGCCCAAGTGCGCCACCACTGGCCAGGTCTTCAACGCGTTCGGGCGCCGGCTCGGTATCTACCGCGGCTGGACGGTGGTGGAGCGCCTGGAGAGCGAGACGAGATGGACCGTAGACGCTCTCGCAGCGGCGCTGGCCCACCTGCCCTCGGACCCGCCGCCTTTCGACCCGATGTGACCGGTCCTCCTGACCGGTCCTCCTGCTTCCACGACGAGGGTGAGCTGGTCGTCGGCGGGCGCAGCTTCCGCGAGAAGGAGCGGCTGAGCCGCTTCTACGGCGCCGGTCCCACACCGCGGGACGGCGCCCAGCGGCGGACCAGTTACCGTCTATCAGACGGATATTTGACTAATATGTGAAGTTATCTTAGGTTCGACCGGCAGCCTGTGCCTGCCGGGCGGTCCACGCTGGTTTGTCGGTCGATCCGATGTAGGGAGCCAGCGGAGGCGGCCCAGGAGCCGGCCGGCTCGGGCGCCGCGGACGCGGTTCGGGTGGTCGGTGGACGCGCAGCCTGATGACATTGCGGATGCGGTGATGTGGCTCCCCAGGGACGATTCTTCAGATCGGAGCGACGCATGGCAATTATGCCTGTCGAATGGGGAAAGATACGAGAGTACGCGGCGGCGACCGCCAATGCTCGGGCCGAGTACATGGCGGACCCGAAGGGCCCGATCCCGCCGACGTTCCTCGCTACCGTAATCTTCTGGGACGACCTGGAACGTACATTCGAGCTGCCGGAGGCGGCCGAGGCCCTCGACGGTGTCGGCCTCACGCGTGACGTGCGCCGGCTGCTCTCCCTGGAACAGGAGTATGTCTTCCACGGTCCCCTGCCCCGGGCCGGTGACGTTCTGGAGACCTCGGCCCGGTTCGACGGCGTAGAGGTGAAACAGGCCCGGAGCGGCCCGATGATCCTCGTCCGATTCGCGGTCGAGTTCCGTAGTCAGGACGGAGCCCTGCGCGCGGAGTGCCTCTACACCTCCGCGTATCTGAACCCGCCCAGAGCCGACGAGCCACCTGCTGCCGATACCGCGGTGGCCGCCGGGCAGGTGGCGTCATGACCGTGACCAACGACCGTTTCGAGCCGCGCGTGGGGACGCAGCTTGCTCCCCGGACGTTCGGCCCGCTGACCGCGACCGACATCGTCCGCTACCAGGGGGCCAGCGGTGACCTGAACCCCATGCACCACGACGACGAGCTGGCCCGGTCCGCCGGGTTCCCGGCCGCTTTCGGGGTGGGGATGCTCAACGCCGGATACCTCGCGACGTTCTGCACGGACTACTTCGGCACCGAGTCGGTCCGCCGTTTCCGGGTCCGGTTCCGGAAGGTGGTCTACCGTGGCGCCATCCTGACTGCGCGAGGCGAGGTGAGCCGACTTTTCGAGAGCGCCGGTGAATCCCGGGCTGAGATCGAGTTCTCGCTCGTTGACGCCGCTGGAACGGTAGTTGTCGAGGGAACGGCCGAGTTCGCCGTCGGCTGACCGCACGTCTGGAGGCAACACCAGCTCGCTGCGTTCGCCGCCGAGGCTGGCCTTGAGATCACCGTCTGCCACTACCCGCTCGGTACAGCAAATGGAACAAGATCGAGCACCGGCTCTTCTCCCGGATGATCGTCAACTGGCGCGGACGGCCACTGACCACCTGCCAGACCATCGTCAGCCTCATCGCCAGACGGATATTTGACTAATATGTCAAGTTATCTTAGGTTCGACCGGCAGCGCGTGCCTGCCGGGGCGGTCCACGCTGGTCTGTCGGTCGATCCGATGTAGGGAGCCAGCGGGTGCAGGCACAGGGGAAGCGGATGCTCGACGGGCGGGTCGTCATCGTGACGGGCGGTGGCCGTGGGATCGGACGGGCCCACTGTCTGGAGCTCGCTAGCCAGGGCGCCACGGTCGTGGTGAACGATCTAGGTGTGGGTGTGCGCGGTGAGACGGCCGACGGTGCGGCCCAGGAGCCGGCCGACGCGGTGGTGGCCGAGATCGAGGCCGGCGGCGGCGTCGCCGTGCGGGACACTGGCTCGGTCTCCGACTGGGCGGCGGTCGGCGCGCTGGTGGCGCGGACCGCCGAACGGTTCGGCCGGCTCGACGCGATCGTCAACAACGCCGGGATCCTGCGCGACGCGACGATCACGTCGCTGACGGAGCAGGACTGGGACGCGGTGATCGCGGTGCACCTCAAGGGGACCTTCGCGCTGACCAAGCACGCCTGCGACTACTGGCGGGCGCAGTACAAGGCGGGCGGGCCGGTCGCCGGCCGGATCGTGAACACCACCTCGGGCGCGGGGCTCGTCGGCAACGTCGGCCAGGCCGCCTACAGCGCGGCGAAGGCCGCCATCGCCAACCTCACCAGGACCACCGCGATGGAGGGCGCCCGGTACGGCGTGACCGCGAACTGCATCTCGCCGGTCGCGGCGACCCGGATGACCGCCGGCAC
>Ga0068862_100001482_pt1 | contig 21512 bp, 20 predicted proteins | sample KBSSwiS52_FD_66598 | JGI IMG/M metagenome (GOLD analysis project Ga0068862, IMG submission 66598) | Switchgrass rhizosphere microbial communities from Kellogg Biological Station, Michigan, USA - KBS Switchgrass S5-2 | ecosystem: Host-associated > Plants > Roots > Rhizosphere > Soil ... | reverse complement strand
CGCGACGCCCGAGGGCCAGGTGGTGCCGTCGTTCAACGACATGGTGGTCAAGGCCTGTGCGCTGGCGCTGAAGGAGTTCCCTCGCGCCAACGGCGCCTATAGGGACGGGCGCTTCGAGCTCTACTCCCGGGTGAACGTCGGCGTCGCCGTGGCCGCGCAGGACGCGCTCGTGGTGCCGACCGTCTTCGACGCTGACAAGAAGGGGCTCTCCCAGATCGCCGAAGATGCGCGCGCCGTGGCCGCCAAAGTCCGCGACGGCTCGGTCACCCCGCCGGAGCTCTCCGGCGGCACCTTCACCGTCTCGAACCTGGGGATGTACGGGATCCGCAACTTCGGCGCGGTGATCAATCCGCCGCAGGCTGCGATCCTCGCGGTCGGGGCGATCGAGGAACGGCCCGTAGCCCGCGACGGCTCGCTGGCGATCGCCCAGCTGATGGACGTCACCCTCGCCTGCGACCACCGCATCCTCTACGGCGCCGACGCCGCCGAGTTCCTGGCCCGCATCCGCGCCCTGCTCGAAGAGCCTCTCTCCCTCGCCCTCTAGCCCTAGCGGCTATAATCATTATGGGTTTTTCTACGTCGACCGACAGGAGGGAAGATGGGAACGCGGCTCGAGGGGAAGCGGGTGCTGATTACGGGCACGGCCGGGGGGCAGGGCGAGGCCGCGCAGCGGCTGTTTGCCGAGGAGGGCGCGCGGGTGGTCGGCTGCGATTTGCAGGATGGCGCGGCGGAGAAGACCGCGGCCGAGCTGCGCGAGCAGGGGCACGACGTCAACGGCTTCACCGTGGATCTGGCCGAGCCCGAGCAGGCGAAGAAGTGGATCGACGACGCCGCCGGGTCGCTGGGCGGGATCGACGTCCTCTACAACAACGCCGCCGGCTTCGGCTTCGCGCCGTTCGCCGAGATGACCATCGACCTGTTTCGCCACGTGCTGCGGGTCGAGCTGGAGATCGTCTTCAACACGATCAGCGCCACCTGGCCGCACATGCTGGCCGGCGAGGGCGGCTCGATCGTCAACACCGCCTCCTACTCGGCGCTGCGGGGAATCGCGCCGCTCGGTCAGGTCGCCCACGCCGCCGCCAAGGGCGGGGTGGTGGCGATGACCAAGTCGCTCGCCGCCGAGGGCGCCGCCGACGGAATCCGTGCCAACGCGATGTCGCCGGGCTTCGTCAAATCTCCCGCCACCGACGCCGCGGTGCCGAAAGAGGGCCGCGAATGGCAGCTCGCCAACCACCTGATCCAGCGCTCCGGCCTCGGCGAGGACGTCGCCTACCTGGCCCTCTACCTGGCCTCCGACGAGTCGACCTGGGTCACCGGCCAGAACTACTCGATCGACGGCGGCGCCACCGCCGGCTGGCGCTAGCGGATCGCCAGCGGCGGGCCGTCGCGGCGGGGGCCGATCGGCGTCCGCAGCGTGCCCAGCGCGCCGATCTCGATCTCGACCTCGTCGCCGGGCCCGAGGAACTGCGGCGGCTGGGCGCCGGCGCCGACGCCGGCCGGAGTGCCGGTCGCGATCACGTCGCCGACCTCCAAGGTCAGCACCCGCGCGTAGTACGACACCAGCTCCTCGACCGAGAAGATCATTTTCTCGGTCGAGCTCCGCTGCTTCACCTCCCCGTTGACCCGCAGCTCGATCGGCATCGACCGCGGGTCACCGGCGGCCTCGGCGACGGTGATCCACGGCCCCATCGGCGCCGCCCCGTCCCAGCCCTTGCCGATCACCGCGTCGAGGCCGAGCGGGTGGGGGAAGGGGGCGACGAAGTCGCGCAGCGAGAGGTCGTTGAGGATCGAGTAGCCGAAGACGGCGCCGAGCGGGTCCTCGGCCGCCCGCTCCGGGTCGCCGATCACCACCGCCAGCTCGGCCTCCCAGTCGAGTTCGGTGCCGAAGCTGGGGATCTCCACCTCGGCGCCGCTGCCGACCAGCGCCGTCGTCGGCGGCTTCAGGAAGCTGAACGGGAACGGGGTCGGCTCGACCCTCGGTGCTCCCGCCCGCTCCATCTCCTCGACGTGGTCGTTGTAGTTGGCGCCGACGCAGATCAGCTTGTTGGGGACGACCGGCGGCTCCCAGCTGAGCGCGGCCGGGTCGAGCGCCGGCCCGTCCTCGCAGAGTTCGGCGAGGCGCGGTGCCAGCTCGCCCCAGCGGCGGATCAGCTCGGCGGTCGCGACTTGGTCCCAGCCGAGCGCGGGGGAGAGGGCGACGATCCGCTCGCCGCAGGCGGCAACGATCTGACGCTCCCCGTCGACCAGCGCGACGCCGATCCGCTGTGGTGCGGTCACGCGCTCACCCTAACAAAAACACATAAGGATTATGTGTGATAGCTTCGCGTCACGATGAGTGCGCTCGACGAGGCACGGCCGGCGTCCGATGAGGAGACCCTTGCACAACTGGCGCGGGACCTGCGCGAGGCGGAGGGGAGCCGCGAACCGATCGGCCCGCTGACCGAGTCGCACCCCGACCTCAGCGTCGCCGACGCCTACCGGATCCAGCAGCTGAATGTCCAAGCCCGCAAAGCCGACGGCGAGCTGGTCCGCGGCCGCAAGGTCGGCCTCACCTCGCTCGCGATGCAGCAGCAGCTCGGGGTCGACGAGCCCGACTTCGGCGCGATCTTCGCCGCGATGATCATCGAGGAGGGCGACGCGATCCCCGCCGCCGAGCTGATCCAGCCGCGGGCCGAGGCCGAGATCGCCTTCGTCATGGCCGAGGACCTTGCCGGGCCGGGGGTGAGCGCGGCCGACGCGCTGCGCGCCGTCGCCGGGGCGCTGCCGGCGATCGAGGTGATCGACAGCCGCGTCGCCGACTGGAAGATCAAGCTTCCCGACACGATCGCTGACAACGCCTCCTCGGCGCGTGTCGTCTGCGGCGGCCGCCTCACCGCCGTCGACGACCTCGATCTCCGCCTGATCGGGATGGCGCTGACCCACAACGGCGCGGTCGCGGCGACCGGCGCCGGCGCCGCCGTGCTCGGCAATCCGATCCGCTGCGTCGCCTGGCTCGCCAACAAGCTCGGCGAGTTCGCGGTCGGCCTGCGGGCCGGAGACCTGGTGCTGGCCGGCGCGCTCCACGCCGCCGTTCCGGTCGCGCCCGGCGACAGTTTCACCGCCCAGTTCGCCCAGCTCGGCTCCGTCACGACCAGGTTCGACTAGGAAGGAGTGCTCGACGATGAGCGGCGAGAAGGTGCCCTGCGCAATCCTCGGCTCGGGCAACATCGGCACCGACCTGATGTACAAGCTGCAGCGCTCCGAGGTGCTCGAACCGCGGGCGATGGTCGGTATCGACCCCGACTCCGACGGGCTGCGCAGGGCTGAAGCGGCCGGTCTCGAGGTCTCCGCGGACGGTGTTGACTGGATCGTCGCCAATCCTGATTCGTGCCGCTTCGTCTTCGAGGCGACCTCGGCCGGCGCTCACCGCGCCAACGCGCCGAAGATCGAGGCCGCCGGGCTGCAGTCGATCGACCTCACCCCGGCCAAGCTTGGCCCGGGCGTGGTCCCGACCGTGAACCTCGAGGAGCACTGGCAGGCGCCCGACGTGAACATGATCACCTGCGGCGGCCAGGCGACGATCCCGATGGTCGCCGCGGTCTCCGAGGTGACGCCGGTCCCCTACGCGGAGATCGTCGCCACGATCGCCAGCCTCTCGGCCGGCCCCGGCACCCGCGAATCGATCGACGCCTTCACCCGCACCACCGCCAAGGGCCTCGAGGAGATCGGCGGCGCCGAGCGCGGCAAGGCGATCATCATCCTCAACCCTGCTGAGCCGCCGCTGCTGATGCGCGACACCGTCTTCTGCGCGATCTCGCCCGAGGCCGACCGCGAGGCGATCCGCGCCTCGATCGAGCGGATGCGCGAGCGCGTCGCCGCCTACGTGCCGGGCTACCGCCTGCGTGGCGAGCCGATCTTCGAGGAGGACCGGGTGGCGATCTTCGTCGAGGTCGAGGGCGCCGCCGACTACCTGCCCAACTACGCCGGCAACCTCGACATCATGACCGCCGCCGCGGTGGCGGTCGGCGAGGAGCTGGCGCGGCTGCGCGAGCGCGCCGAGGTTCCAGCGTGAGCGGCGAGCGGGTCACCCTCGTCGACTCGACCCTGCGCGACGGCTCGCACGCCAAGCGCCACCAGATCTCGGTCGAGCAGGCGGTCACGGTCGCCCGGGCGCTCGACCGGGCCGGGGTCGACGTGATCGAGGTCAGCCACGGCGACGGCCTCGGCGGCGCCTCCTTCAACTACGGCTTCGCCCTGACCGACGAGTTCGAGCTGATCGAGGCTGCGGCCGGCGCCGTCACCGAGGCGCGGGTCGCCGTCCTCCTGCTGCCGGGGATCGGTGTCAAAGAGGACCTGGCGCGAGCCCGCGAGCTCGGCGCCGCCGTCGCCCGCGTCGCCACCCACTCGACCGAGGCCGACATCTCGCCCTCGCACCTGGCGCTCTGCCGCGAGCTCGGCTTCGAGACCGTCGGCTTCCTGATGATGGCCCACATGAACTCGCCGGAGGGGATGCTCGAGCAGGCGAAGATCATGGAGGCGGCCGGGGCGGAAACCGTCTACGTCACCGACTCGGCCGGCGCTCTCACCCCCGACGGGGTCAAGGCCCGCGTCGAAGCGATGCGCGGCGGCCTCGAAGCCGCCACCAACGTCGGCTTCCACGGGCACGAGAACCTCTCGCTCGCCGTCGCCAACTCGCTGGCGGCGATCGAGAGCGGCGCCCGCTGGATCGACGGCTGCACCTGCGGCCTCGGGGCCGGCGCCGGCAACGCCCCGACTGAGGTGCTCACCGCGGTCTTCGACAAGCTCGGGATCGAGGTCCGGGCCGACACTTTCGCGATGCTCGACGTCGCCGAGGAGGTGGTGCGGCCGATCATGGACCGCCCTCAGCTGGTCGACCGCGCTTCGCTGCTGCTCGGCTACGCCGGCGTCTACTCTTCCTTCCTGCTGCACGCCGAGCGTGCCGCCGAGCGCTTCGGGGTCTCGACCAAGGACATCCTCGTCGAGGTCGGCGAGCGCAAGGCGGTCGGCGGCCAGGAGGACCTGATCATCGACATCGCCGCCGAGCTCGCGGCGCAGCCGGCCACCGCCGGACGTTGAACCCCAACTTCAAGGAGCCCCGATGCCCGATCCCCGCCTCGGCCAGATCCACCACCTGGCCTACGTCGTCGAGGAGCTCGAGCCGGCCGCCCGCCGCCTGTACAAGCAGTTCGGCGCCGGCCCCTTCTTCTACCTCGAGGAGGTGCCGGTCGAAGCGGTGACCTCGGGCGGCGAGCCGGCGGTCTTCAAGCACGGCTCGGCTTTCGGCATCTGCAACGACGTGCCGGTCGAGCTGATGCAGATCGCCAGCATCGAGCCCGAGCCCGCCAACGAGCGTTTCGGGCTGAACGTCGACGGCACGCCGCGCCTGCAGCACGTCGCCTACGCGGTGCCGGCGGAGCGGGTCGCGGACGTGCGCGCGCAGCTCGTGGACAGCGGCCTGCCGGAGTACCTCAGTGCCCGCTTCGGCGAGGACGTCGAATTCAGCTACCACGACGGCTCGGCCTCGCTCGGCCACGACCTCGAGATCCACGCCGACGTCGAGGGCCTGCGCGGCTTCTTTGCGATGTTCTTCGAGGCCCACGAGGGCTGGGACGGCGCCGAACTGATGCGCCAGCCGCAGTTCTAGTCCTTCTAGTCGCGCAGGTGGGCCCAGAGGCGGTCCAGCAGTTCGCCGCCGGTCGCCTGCCAGAACTCGATCTCCTCGGGGCGCAGCGGGCGGGGGTCGCCGGCCGCGGCGGCGGCGAGGTAGAGGTGCGCCGAGCGCTCGAGCAGTGCCATCCGGGCCACCGCCCGGCCCGGGGTCTCGGCGACGGTGAGGGCGCCGTTGCCGCGCATGATCAACGCCCGCGCCCCGTGGCCCGCCGACTGCGGGTGCTCGGCGAGCAGCGCCGCCAGCGCCTCGGCCCGGCCGCGCTCGCGGACCAGCCGGGCGTCGTCGAAGACCGGCACTGCGGCGCCGAGCAGCGCCCCCTGGCCGTGCAGCGCCGGCAGCTCGGCGGCGACCGCCGCCAGCGCCAGCGGCGCCGGCGGCTGGGCGCGGCAGACGGCGCCGAGCTCGGGGTCGGAGCGGTAGAGCGCCCAGTGCGCCCAGGCCTCCTTCGGCGCCCCGGCTGGCAGCGCGTCGATTTCGCCGAGCGGCAGATCGAGCAGCTCGGCCTCGTCCTCGAGGCGGGAGAGCGGGCGCGGGGGAGTGATCAGCACCAGCTCCGGCCCGAGCCGGACCGAGAGGTGACCGAAGGCGTCGACCAGGCCGGAGCCCGAGAGCGCCCGGGCGGCGGCGAGCAGGCTGCCGCCCGGGGAATCCGTCATGCCGGCTGAGCGGTGCTCTCGGCCGGAGCCCGGGCGGCCAGGGGGGTGCCGTAGCGCAGGTAGGTGTCGGGCATGTCCGAGCCCCACATCTCGAGCCCGAGCGGCGAGACGCTCGGATCCCAGCGGATCGCCTCCCAGTCGGGCGGGAAGAGGAGGAAGCCGCCGCTCCAGACCTCGACTCGGTTGCCCGACGGCTCGATGCAGTACAGGAAGATCGCGCCGCTGGTGCCGTGCGCGCCTGGTCCCCATTCGATCTTGGCGCCGGCGTCGGCGAGGATCGTCGCCGCCCGCACCATCTGGTCGGCGGTGTCGACGTAGAAGGCGGCGTGGTGCAGCAGCGAGCCGCTCTGGTCGCGGTTGCGCATCAGCGCGATCTCGTGCGAGAGGTTGGTCTTCGCCAGCCAGGAAGCGAGCCGCTGCTCGCCCTGGCCGAGGTCGCCGGTGATGTAGTAGTTGTGCCGGATCCCCATCTGGTCGCTCCAGAACTCCTGCTCGGCCTGGGGCTCGTCGACGAGGAAGTTGACGTGGTCGAAGCGCCGCGGGTGGACGCCGTTGCCGGTGTATCGCTGGGGATGGCTGGGCAGCTTCGACTGCAGCACCGGGTCCAGCTCCTGGTAGCGCTCGACCTCCCAGAACAGCTCGGTCGGGATCCCGGCCGGCGAGTGGAAGCGCAGCGCGTCGCCGTGGCCGCGGTTGGCACCGTTGCCGCCCTCGACCCAGCGGGTCTCGATCCCGAGGCCGCCCAGGCGCGCCTCGAACTCGGCCAGCGCGTCGGGGCCATCGACCCGCCAGGCGACGTGCTCGAGGCCACTGGCCTCGGCCCGTGTGAGGACCAGCGAGTGGTGGTCCCAGTCCTGCCAGGCGCGCAGGAAGACGCGGCCGTCCTCTTCGTCCGAGACGAAGAGCCCCAAGACCCTGGTGAAGAAGTCCCGCGAGGCATCGAGGTCGGTGACTCGGAGCTCTGCGTGTGCGACGTGGGCGATTCCCATCGATCCCTCTCCCATCCCTTCGAGTAGTGGCAAGCGTATTCGGTCGACTGCGCGATTGACAGTAACACAGAATGATTATAGGTTTTTGTGATAGCGTCGCCGCCGGCCAGCAACTCCGGCCCGGACCCAGGCCAGGAAAACACCTCATCCAGATTGGCTCCATGACCTCCCAAACTCAGACCAAGCCCCTCGATCCGGACTCGACCAGCCGCACGATCTCGGTCCAGGGCATCGAGACGCACTTCCACGACGCCGGCGAGGGGCCGGCCCTGCTGCTGCTCCACGGTTCGGGACCGGGGGTCTCCGCCTGGAGCAACTGGCGCCCGATCTACCCGGCGCTGAGCGAGCGTTACCGGGTGCTGGCCCCGGACCAGATCGGCTTCAACCGCACCCAGCCCGCCGGCGCCGTCGAGTACGGGCGCAAGCTCTGGACCGAGCACGCGCTGGCCTTCATGGACGAGCTCGGGATCGAGCGCTTCGACGTGATCGGCAACTCGATGGGCGGCGCGATCGCCTTTTCCCTCGCCGCCGCCCGCCCCGCGGCGGTGGGGCGGATCGTGGTGATGGGGACGATGGGGATCAGGCAGGAGCTGCCGTCCGGCCTGGCCGAGGTCTGGGGCTACGAGCCGAGCCCGGAGAACATGCGGCGGCTGATCGAACTGTTCGCCTCCGACCAGTCGATCGTCACCGACGAGCTGATCCAGATGCGCTACAAGGCGAGCGCCGAGCCGACCGTCCGCGACGCCTTTGCGGCGATGTTCCCCGAGCCGCGCCAGCGCGGCGTCGACGACCTGGCGCTGAGCGACGAGGAACTGCGCGCGATCGCGCAGCCGGTCCTGCTCGCGCACGGCTACGAGGACGAAGTCGTGCCCTTCGCCAGTACCTCGGTGCCGCTGATGGAGGTGCTGCCCGACGCCCAGCTGCACGCCTTCGGCGGCAGCGGCCACTGGGTGATGATCGAGCAGTCGGAGGCCTTCACCAACGTCGTTCTCACCTTCTTGACGGAACACAGGGAAAGGGAAGAAAGATGAGTGACTGGATCGAGGAGTACTTCGCCGACGTCGACGCGATGCGGCTCGACGCCTTCGTCGACCGCCACACCGACGACGCGGTGGTGACCTTCAACGACAACCCGCCGGCCAACGGCAAGGAGGAGATCAGGCAGACGATCGGCGGCTTCTGGGGCACGATCGACGGCCTCCGCCACGACTTCCGCAACCGCTTCGAGGACGGCGACACGGTGATCCTCGAGTCCGACGTCACCTACACGCGCAAGGACGGCAAGGAGGTCACGGTGAAAACCGCCTCGGTGCTGCACCGCGACGGCGAGCTCGTCGACCGGCTCGCCTTCTACAACGACCCCTCGCCGCTCTTCACCTAGGCGGGTGGGGGCGAGCCGATGAAGGCGACCGTCTTTCATGAGCACGGCGGACCCGAGGTCCTCGCCTACGAGGAGATCCCGACCCCGGAGCCGGGACCCGAGGAGGCGCTGGTCCGGATCCACGCGACCACCGTCAACCACGGCCCCGACACCCGCGTCCGCCAGAACGGCTTTGGCATCCCCGGCTTCCACCTGCCGCACGTGCCGGGCTCAGACGGCGCCGGCGAGGTGGTCGCGCTGGGCGACGGCGCGAGCGGGGTGGAGGTCGGCCAGCGGGTCGCGATCTACCCGCTGGTCTGGTGCGGCACCTGCGACTTCTGCCGCCGCGGCGCCGGCGAGAACTACTGCCGCAACTGGCGAATGACCGGGATGCACTTCTGGGGCGCCCACGCCGAGTACATCGCCCTGCCGGCCCGCAACCTGCTGCCGCTGCCCGACTCCGTCTCGTACGAGGCGGGCGCGACCCTCGGCGTCTCCTACGGGACCGCCCACCACGGCCTGACCCGGCAGGTGCGGCTGCGCGAGGGCGAGACGGTGCTGGTGATGGCGGCCGGCTCGGGGATCGGCGCCGCCGCGATCCAGATCGCGGTCGACGCCGGCGCCCGCGTGATCGCCACCTCGAGCGCCGCCTGGAAGCGCGAGCGGGCGCTCGAGCTCGGCGCGCTAGCCGCGTTCGACTACCGCGACGAGGGTTGGCCGGCGGCGGTCCGCGAGGCCAACGACGGGCGCGGAGTCGACGTCGCCTTCGACAACGTCGGCGCCGACACCTGGACCAAGAGCCTCTCCTGCCTCGACCGCGGGGGCCGCTTCCTCTGCTCCGGCAACACCGGTGGCTGGGAGGTCAGCTTCGGCCTACCCGACGTCTACCGCAACATGATCGAGATGCGCTTCCACATGCAGGGAGCGCTGGCCGATTCGCGCGCCCTGGTCGAGGCGATCGCCGCGGGCCGGATCGAACCGGTGATCGACAGCGTCATGCCGCTCTCAGACAACGCCGCCGCCGAGCAGCGGCTCGAGGAGCGCAAGCAGTTCGGCAAGGTCGTGCTGGTGCCCGACTCGGTGCTCGCAAGCCATGGCGCGAATCAGATCGAGTCCCGCCTCAGCGGGGAAGGAGAGTGAGTCGGATGAGCAAGCCGCACCAGGGACGGACCGCGGTGGTGACCGGGGCCGCGGCGGGAATCGGCCAGGCCTACGCCCGACGCCTCGCCGAGGACGGCGCCAACGTCGTCGTCGCCGACATCGCCGACGGGGCCGAGACCGTGGCGCTGGTCGAGGAGGCGGGCAGCGCCGGGCTGGCCGCCGAGTGCGACGTCTCCTCGGCCGCGGACGTGGCGGCGATGGCCAGCGCCGCGCAGGAGCGTTTCGGCGGCGCCGACATCCTCGTCCACAACGCCGGCATCTACCCGATCCAGCAGTTCGCCGACATGAGCTACGAAGACTGGCGCAAGGTGCTCGGGGTCAACCTCGATTCGGCCTTCCACCTCTGCCACGAGCTGCTGCCGGGGATGCGCGAGCAGGAGTGGGGGAGGGTGATCATCATCGCCTCCAACACCTTCCACGCCGGGATCGGTGGAATGGCCCACTACGTCGCCAGCAAGGGCGGACTGATCGGCTTCCTTCGCTCGCTGGCCGACGAGGTCGGCGAGGAGGGTGTGACCGTCAACGGGATCGCGCCGTCGCTGGTCCGTTCGAAGGGGACGATCGAGGGTCCGCACGAGGAGCTCGGGCTGTTCGAGTTCGTCGCCCAGGGGCAGGCGATCAAACGCACCGAGACGCCCGAGGACCTGGTCGGCGCCTGCTCCTTCCTCGCCTCCGATGACGCCGCCTTCATCACCGGCCAGACCCTCTGCGTCGATGGCGGCTGGGTCCGGGCCTGAGCCGTTTTCGCGCAGGCACTTGACGCCGGCCGCTAATGACCTATAATCATTAGGTGTGACTCGCATGGGAGCGAGTTCCACTACAGGAACGGGAAAGAGATGAGCGATACTGGTACGTCCACTCCTGCACTCGAGACCTCGAGCGCGGCGCCCGCGCCCCGTGAGCCGGCCAGTCAGCCCTCGCGAGGCCGGGAGCTCCTGCGGCGCGCCTTCGGGATCGACGAGCTGGGGCCGCTGCTGGCACTGATCGGGCTCGTCGCCCTGATCGGCATCTTCCACTCCAACTTCCTCGAGAAGGACGTCCTGCTCAACACCGTACGTTCGGCGGCGTTCGTCGCGATCGCCGCCTACGGGATGGTGTACCTGCTGGCGATGACCGAGATCGACCTCTCGGTCGGCGGCATCTACGCCCTCAGCCTGATGCTGGCGGCGCAGTGGATGTCGGACATCAACCCCTGGGTCGCGGCGCTGCTGGCGATCGGGGTGGCGGTGCTGCTCGGCGCCTTCAACGGAGTGCTCGCCAACGTCTTCCGGATCCCGGTGATCATCATCACCCTGGGAACGCTCTCGATGTTCCGCGGGCTGGTGCAGATCGTCTCCGACGGCAAGCCGGCGACCGGCATCCCGCTCGACTCGAGCTTCTTCACCAAGCTCGGCGAGAACACGCTCGGGGTTCCGACCCCGGTCTGGATCGTGCTGATCCTCGGCGTGATCCTCACCTTCGTCTTCAAGAAGACCCGCTTCGGGGCGATGGTGCGGGCGACCGGCTCGAACCACCAGGCGGCCGCCTTCTCGGGGATCCCGACCGGCCGGATCCGCCTCTACGCGCTGATGTTGACCGGCGGCCTCGCCGGCCTCGCCGGCGTCCTAAGCCTCGCCTACTTCCAGGGCGCCGACCCGACCGTCGGCGCCGGTTACGAACTGCAGGTGATCGCCGCCGCGATCATCGGCGGCACCGCGATCAGCGGCGGCACCGGGACCGTGCCCGGGGCTCTGATCGGGGCTCTGATCGTTGCCGTGATCAACAGCGGCCTCATCTTCTTCTCGATCGACTCGAACTGGACGAACTTCGTCACCGGCGCGGTGATCGTCGTCGCCGTCGGCTCCGACGCTCTGATCCGGCGGCGGCGCGCCGCCCGCGCCCTGCGCGCCACCTGACTTGCCCGACACAGCGGTTAACGAAAGAGGAGAGAGGAATCACTGCATGAGCAAGAAGAGAACCAGCAAGGGCCTGTCCGCCCTCGCCGTCCTCGCGGCGCTGCTCCTGGCCCTTGGTCTGGCGGCTTGCGGCGGTGGCGACGACAGTTCGAGCTCGACTGAGGCGGCGGCGACCGAAGCCGAACCCGTCGAAGAAAGCGGCGGCGAAGAAGTCGCGAACGAAGAAGGCGGCGAAAAAGAACAAGTATCGGTGGCGATGGAGCTGATCCTCACCGGCCAGGCCTTCGGCCAGGAAATCGAAGAAGGGATCGAAGCCTTCGCGGCCGAAGACGGCGCGGTCGACGTCTCCGCCAACGGGCCGCCGCAGGTGGATCCCGAAACGGCGCTGAAGCAGGCGACCGACCTGCTCGCCCAGAACCCCGACGCGATGGGCTTCGCCCCGTTCCCGCCGGAGCTCTGGACCCGGACGGCGAAAACGATCGACGAACAGGTCAGCCCGAACGTGCTGGTCTTCAACGAACGCCCGGCCTCGGAAGAAAGCCAGGTCTCGGCGGCGACGGTTCAGACCTTCGTCGGCGCGGCTGACCGGACGCTCGCCCGCGAAGCGACCGAACAGGGCATCAAAGGCGCCGGTCTCGGTCCCGACACCACCGGCGAAGTGATCATCGGCCAGTGCGTCCCGCAGGAAGCCGGCGTGCTGGCGATGCGGACCGAAGGTGTCAAGGAAGTGCTCGCGGAAATGTTGCCGAAGACCAAGCCGGTGGTATTCAGCTCGGGTGCCTCGCCGCAGGAAAGCCTCGAAGCCTGGTCTTCGGAGCTCTCGGCGAAGCAGAACCCGGCCTTCGTGATCGGAGTTTGCACCGAAGACGGCGGCAGCCTCAACAAGATCATGAGCGAAAAAGGGTACGACTTCCCGGCCACGGCGATGGACGTCGCCCCGGGGACGATCACCGGCATCAAGAACGGCAACCTCGTCGGGACCTCGACCGTCAACTGGTGGCTCGAGGGTTACACCGCCACGCGGATGCTGACCGAAGCGGCGCGCGGCGCCGAAATCCCGGAAGGCTGGATCAACACCGGCTTCCTCAACATCACCAAAGACAACCTCAGTGAACTCGAAGAACGCAGCAACGAACCTGAAAAATTCTTCGCTGCGGAAATCGAAAAACTGTTCGCGAACGGCATGCCGGAAGCGGTGCCGATCGAGGACGCCTTCAAATAGTCGAAGTCTCCTCCCACTGATGCCATCGAGGGCCCATGTACACAGCTAGAGATCTGCACAAGAGCTACGGCGGTGTGAAGGCCCTCGATGGCGTCGATTTCGAGATTCACCCCGGCGAGGTGCACGCGCTGCTCGGCGCCAACGGCGCCGGCAAGTCGACGCTGATCAAGATCCTCGCCGGCGGCACCGTCCCCGAGCACGGCGAGCTGCAACTCGACGGCCGCCCCGTCGCCTTCGCCAACTCCGGTGAGGCCGCCGACCACGGCGTCGCGGTCGTCTCCCAGGAGCTGAACCTCTTCCCGCACCTCGACGTGCTGCAGAACCTCTTCCTCGGCCGCGAGCCGCTGGCCGCCGCCGTCGCCCTCGACCGCCGCGAGATGCGGCGCCGCGCCAGGCCGGTGCTGGAGGCGGTTGGGCTCGAAACGAACCTCAACCGCCCGCTGCAGTACCTGCGGCTCGGCGAGCAGCAGCTGGTCGAGATCGCCCGGGCGCTGCTCAACGAGCCGAAGATCCTGATCCTCGACGAGCCGACCTCGGCCCTGCAGGCGGCCGAGACCGAGCGCCTGCTGGCGGTTGTCCGCAGCCTGCGCGACCGCGGCGTCGCCGTCGTCTACGTCTCTCACTACCTCGAGGACGTGTTCGCCGTCGCCGACCGGATCACGGTGCTGCGCAGCGGCCGCGTCGTCGTCGCCCGGCGGCCGCGGGCGGAGATGACGATCCAGGGCACGGTCAACGAGATGCTCGGCGAGGTGGCGCGGGTGGAAGTGACGGCGGCCGAGGTCGAGCCGCTGGAGGAAGCCGCCGCCGCCTCCGAGCCGCTGGTCCTCGACGAAGTCGCGATCGACGGCTCGCTGGCGCCGTTCAGTCTCGCCGCGCAGCCGGGCGAAGTGGTCGGCCTCGCCGGCCTCGAGGGCTCCGGCCCGCAGGTCGTGCTCGACGTGATCTTCGGCCGCCGCCGCCCCGACACCGGCAGCGTCGCGCTGCCCGGCCGCCGGCGCGCCCCGCGCGGGATGAACCAGGCGGTCCGGGCCGGCGTCGCCTACGTCCCCGCCGACCGCAAGCGGCTCGGGCTAATGCTCGACGGCTCGATCGCCGACAACGTCGCCAGCGTCCGCGGTGGCCCGCTGAAGCGGATGGGCGTGGTCATGCGCCGCGGCCGGATGCGGTCGCGGGCGGAGCACTGGCGGCGCCAGCTGAACATCGTCATGGCCGACACCGGCGCCAACGTCGGCTCGCTCTCGGGCGGCAACCAGCAGAAGGTCGTCTTCGCCAAGTGGCTCGAGGCCGACCCGGCGGTGATCCTGCTCGACGACCCTTCGCGCGGCGTCGACATCGGCGCCAAGGAGGAGATGCACTCGATCATCGCCCAGATGGCGGCGAGCAGGAAGGTGGTGATCTACACCTCGAGCGACCTCGAGGAGATGACCAAGGTATGCGACCGGGTGATCGTCTTTTTTGCCGGCCGCGCCGTGGGTGAGGTGAGCGGCGACCTCTCCGAGCACGCGCTGCTCGAGGCGATCAATGTCGGCGCGGTCGAGGCTGCCGCGTGAGCGCGTAGACTGGAATTCTGGGGGGTCGGATGTATTCATCATGGTCAAACGGAGGCGCTGTTGATGGCGGCAACTGAATCGGTTCGGATCTCGCGGGCTGAGGAGCTCTCGCGGCGGCTCGAGCAGGAGATCGTCGACAACGGCTTGCCGGCGGGCGAGCGGCTCGGCACCAAGGAGGACATCCGCAACCGCTTCGGCTACGCGGTCGCGACCGTCAACGAGGCGCTGCGACTTCTCGAAACCCGTGGCCTGATCGAGGCCCGGCCCGGGCCGGGCGGCGGGATGTTCGTCGCCGCCCCCTCCTCGCGGGTGCGCCTCAACCACCTGGTGCTCGGTTTCAAGGTCGACGACGCCCCCTTCGAGGACTGCCTCGAGGTGCGCAACGCGCTCGAGCCGCTGGTTTGCCGCGAAGCCGCGGCTCACTGCCGGCCCGCCGACGCGAAAGCGCTGCGGGCGATCATCGCCCGGATGCGCAAGCAGACCGCCAAACCGGCGGCCTTCCTGCGCCTCAACTGGGACCTGCATCGGCGGATGGCGAAAATGGGGACCAACGCGCCGCTGAAGACGCTCTACCTGACCCTGCTCGACTTCGTCGACGACGGCCTCGCCGATGTGACCGGCGACGAGTTCTTCGACGCCGAGAAAAACCTCGCCGTGCACGAGGAGCTGGTCGAGGCGGTGATCGACGGCAACCCGAAACGGCTCGCCAGGGCGATCGAGGAGCACACCCCGATGGCCAACCGCTGGATGGCCAACGGCGCCTGAGCGCCGCTCCCGCACGCCCCTCTGGGTGTGACACCAATTCATTATAGGTGATAGTGTCACCACTCTCGAAACGCGAGGGTGAAGGAGAGAGATGGGCACCGTTGGACGGCTTGTTTACTCAGTGTTCGACACTCCAGACGTCGACCGGCTGGCGGCGTACCACCGCGACGTCCTCGGCCTCCGCGAGGTGGTGGGCGACGGTGACGGGATCGCGCTCAGCGCCGGCCTCGACCACCACGCGGTCTGGCTGCAGAAGGGCGAGCGGGCCGGGATAGCCGCGCTCGGCTTCCAGCTCTCCCCGGGCGTCGGGCTCGACGATGCCGAGGCAGCGATCCGCGCCGCCGGCGGCGAGTCGGAGCGCCGCAGCGACGCCCTCCCCGGTGTCGGCGAGATGCTGGCGGTGCGCGACATCGAGGGCAACGACCTCCACCTCTTCGCCGCGATCGAGCGCAGCGCCGAGCCGGCGCCAGGCGCCGGCGTCGCCCCCCGCAAGCTCGGCCACATCTGCCTGCGGGCCGGCGACGTCCCGAAGCTGACCGCCTGGTACGAAGAGGCGCTCGGCTTCGCCTGGTCGGACTGGCTCGGGGACTTCTTCTCGTTCCTGCGCTGCGGAGCCGACCACCACTCGCTCAACCTCCTGAAAGGCGAGGCACACGGCAACGTCCTTCACCACATCGCCTACGAGCTGCGCGACATGGAGCACGTGCAGAGCGCCTGCGACTCGCTGTTCGCCAGCGGGCATCCGCTGGTCTGGGGGCCGGGCCGCCATGGCCCCGGGCACAACATCTTCACCTATCACCAGGGAGTCGACGACCACGTGGTCGAGCTCTTCACTCAGATGGACGTCGTCGCCGAGGGCACCGACGGCTGCTTCGAGCCGCGCCCCTGGCACGAGGACTCGCCGCAGGTTCGCAAAGTCTGGGAGCCGGGGCCGCTGACCCCGAACAGCTGGGGCATCGCGCCGCCGCCGGACTTCATCTGAGCCTTCCGGCGAAATGCTATATTCATTATAGGTTTCTGGCGTTCGACCGAGGAGGGAGACGATGGCCGACCACGAGCCCGCGACGAGGGACGTCGAAGAGGAGCTGCGTCAGCTCAGCTGTTACACGACGCCCCCCGAGCGCACCCTCGAGCTGTTCGAGGCGGCGCGCGCGGCTGGCTGCCCGGTCGCCCACAGCGACGAGCACGAGGGCTTTCACCTGCTGCTCGGCTACGACGACGTGAAAAAGGGGATGGCCGATCACGGGCTCTACTCCTCGAAACCGCAGGTGCTGCGGCCGATGCTGCCGCGCAAGCCGATCCCGGCGCTGGAGATGGACCCGCCGCAGCATAAAGAGTGGCGGGCGCTGTTTAACCAGGCGGTCACCGCGCGTACCTCGGAGGTGCTCGAGCCGGTGGTCCGGGCCGACATCAACCGCCACATCGACGCCTTCATCGAGGCCGGCTCCGCCGAACTGCTGAGCGACCTCTGCGAGCCGGTCCCGGCGGAGGCGATCTGCCACCTCGTCGGCATCGACGAGGACCTGGTCCCGACCGTGCGGGAGCTGGCGATCCGGATGTTCGAGGCGATGGGCGAACCGGAGGAGTTCGGCCGCCGCCAGGCGGAGTTCGGCGAGGTCACCGTCGGCGAGGTCCACAAGCGCAAGAGCGAGCCCCGCGACGACTACCTGACCTACCTCGCCAACGTCGAAGTCGAGGGCCGCGAGCTCGACGACGACGATTATGTGGTCCTGCTCGCCGCCTTCCTCGGTGCCGGCCACCACAGCACCACCTCGGCAATGTCGAGCCTGATCTACGAGGTCTTCAGCACCGACGAGCTGCGCGAGCGGCTGGTTGCCTCCCCCGACCTGATCCCGACCGCGGCCGAGGAGGCGCTGCGCCTGCACCCGCCGTTCTACGGCTTCTTCCGCCGCACCACCGCCGACACCGTGGTCGAGCGCGTCGAGATCCCCGCCGGCCACGACGTCTACATGGGCTGGGCGGCGGCCAACCGCGACCCCGAGGCGTTCCCCGAGCCGACCGAGTTCAGTCTCGACCGCGGCCGCAACCGCCACCTGAGCTTCGGCTTCGGCGTCCACACCTGCCCCGGCGCGCCGCTGGCGCGGATGGAGCTGCGCGTAATCGTCGAGGAGCTGCTGCGGCGGACCCCGGACCTGCGGCCCGCGATCGAAGAGCCGCGCTACGAGTTCGGCGGCGGCGACTACGCCCACATGGTCGAGCTGCCGGTCACGTTCACCCCCGGTGCCCGCGAGGCGTCCCCCGCCTGAGATGTCGGGCCTGCCGTCCTGGATGGTCGAGGCCGAGGCCCCGGCCGTGCCCGCGGCCGGAGCCGAGGCGACGGTCGAGATGCGGGTCGCCGGCCGCGAGGTGCTGGCCGAGGGCGTGATCGCCCTCGAGCTGTGCCCGCAGGACGGCGCCGAGGCGCCGGCCTGGGAGCCGGGCGCCCACGTCGATCTGCACCTTCCCGACGGCGCGATTCGCCAGTACTCCCTCTGCGGCGACCCCGACGACCGCGGATCGCTGCGGGTCGCGATCCTGCGCGAGGCCGAGGGGCGCGGCGGCTCCCGCCACCTGCACGACGAGACCGCGGTCGGCGACGTCCTCCCGGTCGGCGGGCCGCGCAACAACTTCCCGCTCGAGCACTCGCCGCGCTTCGCTTTCATCGCCGGCGGGATCGGCGTCACTCCGATCGTGCCGATGATCGCCGCGGCGCGGGCGCGGGGCGCCGATTGGTCGCTGCTCTACGGCGGCCGCTCGCGTCGCTCGATGGCCTTCCTCGACCGCCTCGAGGCTGACCCGAGGGTGCGGATCATGCCCGAGGACGAGATGGGTCTGCTCGACCTGGCGAGCGTCCTGGCCGAGGTCGACCCCCAGACGGCGATCTACTGCTGCGGGCCGGAGCCGCTGCTGCATGCGGTCGAAGCGGCGTGCGCACACTGGCACGAGGACGCGCTCCACGTCGAGCGCTTCAAGGCCCGCGACGACCTGCCCAGCGGGCCCGGCACGGCCTTCACCGTCGTCCTCGACAAGTCCGGGATCGAGCTCGAGATCGCGCCGGGCCAGACGATCCTGCAGGCGGTCAGCGAGGCGGGGGTTCCGGTTCCCTCCTCCTGCGAGGAAGGCACCTGCGGCACCTGCGAGACGGTGGTGCTGGAGGGCGAGCCCGAGCACCGCGACTCGGTCCTCACCCCCGCCGACCGCGCCCGCAACGACTGCATGATGATCTGCTGCTCGCGCTGCCGGGGCGAGCGGCTGGTCCTCGATCTCTGATGCCCGATCCCAGCCCCGATCGAATCAAGGAAGGAGCGCGCAGATGATCTCTGTCGCGAAGACGATCGACGTCAACCCCGAGGGGACCGACGTCACCCTGACCCGCGCCGACGTCTGGCGCGGCCTCGAAGCGAAGGCCAACAACGCGCTGCCGTTCGTGCCGGCGATGACCCACTGCGAGGTGCAGGAGCGGGGCGACAATCTGATCGTGCGCGAAATCGAGTTCCGCGGCGAGCGCTTCGGCGAGCGGGTCACCCTGCAACCGCAGGAGAGCGTCGTCTTCCAGCGCACGTTCGGCAGCGTGCTGGGGACGATCCGCAACGACATCCTCGAGAGCGAGGACGGCGAGCTACAGCTGCGCTTCTCCTTCGACCTCGAGCTGGAGGGCGTCGAAGCCGGCTCGCAGGAGGAGCGCGATTACGAGGAGACGATGAAGGGCGACTACCTGAAAGCCGTCGACGCCACCCTCGGCGCGATCCGCCGCTGGGTCCGCGAGGGCGACCCGCCGCCGGTCTCGGCCTAGTCGCCCGCGGCGATCGCCGACTGGGCCGCCGCGACCCGGGCAATCGGCACCCGGTACGGGGAGCAGCTGACGTAGTCGATCCCCGCGCGGTCGAAGAACTCGATCGACTCCGGGTCGCCGGCGTGCTCGCCGCAGACGCCGAGGCCGAGGTCAGGCCGGGCCTCGCGACCGACCCAGGCGGCGAGCCGGACCAGCCAGCCGACGCCGGGCTTGTCGATCGTTTCGAACGGGCTGCGGTCGATGATCCCGGACTCGATGTAGCGGTCGACGATCCGGCCCTCGATGTCGTCGCGTGAGAAGCCGAGCGCGGTCTGGGTCAGGTCGTTGGTCCCGAACGAGAAGAAGTCGGCGATGCGGGCGATCCGGTCGGCGACGAAGCAGGCGCGCGGCAGCTCGATCATCGTCCCGATCTCGAGCTCGGCGGCGTCACCCTCCTCGGCGGCGACGCGCTCGACCAGTTCGCGCATCGTCGCCAGCTCCTGCTCGTAGGCGACCAGCGGGATCATCAGGTCGACCTTCGGCGCCGTGCCGGTCCGCTCGGCGACGCCGCGCGCCGCCCGCAGCAGCGCCCGCGCCTGCATTTCGTAGATCTCCGGGTGCAGCAGGCCGAGGCGGACCCCGCGGGTGCCGAGCATCGGGTTGGTCTCGGAGAGGGCGTGGACGCGGTCGAGGACCGGTTCGAGGCGCGCGACCGCCTCGGTGTCCTCGGCGTTGCGCGCGTGCTCGAGCTCGCGCGCCAGGTCCTCGGCGCGGGGCATGAACTCGTGCAGCGGCGGGTCGAGCAGGCGGATCGTCACCGGCAGACCGGCCATCGCCTCGAAGATGCCTTCGAAGTCGCCCTGCTGCATCGGCAGCAGGGCGTCGAGCGCCTGACGGCGTTCATCCTCGCCCTCGGCCATGATCAGCGCCCGCATCAGCGGCTGGCGGTCGGTCGCCATGAACATGTGCTCGGTGCGGCAGAGGCCGATCCCTTCGGCGCCGAACTCGCGCGCCCGGGCGGCGTCGGCGGGGGTGTCGGCGTTGGTGCGGACCCGCAGCCGGCGGATTCCGTCGGCCCACTCGAGCACCACCTCCAGGTCTGGGCTGATCTCGACCTCCTGCAGCGGCACCTCGTCGGTGGTGACGATGCCCTCGGAGCCGTCGATCGCCAGCAAGTCGCCCTCGTGCAGGACGATCTCGCCGGCGGTCACGGTGCGCGCTTCGAGGTCGATTTCGAGCGTCCGGGCGCCGGAGACGCAGGGCTTGCCCATCCCGCGGGCGACCAGCGCCGCGTGCGAGGCCTTGCCGCCCTCGGAGGTGACGATCCCGCGCGCCGCGTGGAACCCAGCCACGTCCTCGGCCTCGGTGAAGGGGCGGACGAGGATCACGCCACGGCCGGCGGCGTGAGCGGCGACGGCGTCGGTCGAGGTGAAGACGATTTCGCCCGTCGCGGCGCCGGGCGAGGCGGCGACTCCGCGGGCCAGCACCTCGAACTCGGCGTCGGGGGCGAATGTGGGGTGGAGGAGGGCGTCGAGGCGACCGGCGTCGATCGTCGCCAGCGCCGCCGGCTTGTCGAGCAGCCCCTCGGCGACCGCGTCGACCGCGAACCGCACCGCTGCCTGCGCCGGCCGCTTGGCGCTGCGGGTCTGGAGCATGAAGAGGCGCCCCTCCTCGACCGTGAACTCGGTGTCCTGCATGTCGCCGTAGTGGCGCTCGAGCGTGCGCAGGATCTGCAACAGCTCGGCGTGGGCGGCGGGCATCAGGGTCGCCATCTCGCCGAGGTCGAGTGGGGTGCGCACGCCGGAGACGACGTCCTCGCCCTGGGCGTTGACGAGGAAGTCGCCGCTCGGCTCGGGGGCGCCCGTGATCTCGTCGCGCGAGAAGGCAACGCCCGAGCACGAGCTCTCGCCCTTGTTGCCGAAGACCATCTGCTGGACGTTGACCGCGGTGCCCCACTCGTCGGGGATGCCGTTGATGCGCCGGTACTCGATCGCACGGGCGCCGCGCCAGGAGTCGAAGACTGCGGCGATCGCGGTGCGCAACTGCTCGCCGGGGTCCTGCGGGAACTCGGCGCCGGTCTCCTCGGCGTAGAGCGCCTTGAAGCGCTCGGTCAGGGCCTCGAGGTCGGCGACCGAGAGCTCGACGTCGTCCTCGACGCGGGCCTCGCGCTTGGCTGTGGCGATCTCCTCCTCGTAGCGCTCGCCGGGGATCCCCTTGCAGACGTTGCCGAACATCTGTACGAAGCGGCGGTAGGAGTCCCAGGCGAAGCGCTCGTTGCCGGTCGCCGCGGCGAGGCCGGCGACCGCGCGGTCGCCGAGGCCGAGGTTTAAGACAGTGTCGAGCATCCCCGGCATCGACTCGCGGGCGCCGGAGCGGACCGAGACCAACAGTGGGTCGGAGGGGTCGCCAAGGCGCTTGCCGGCGCGCTCCTGAAGCCGCTCGATCGCCGCCTGCACCTGATCGGCGAGGCC
>Ga0068862_100001480_pt1 | contig 21523 bp, 19 predicted proteins | sample KBSSwiS52_FD_66598 | JGI IMG/M metagenome (GOLD analysis project Ga0068862, IMG submission 66598) | Switchgrass rhizosphere microbial communities from Kellogg Biological Station, Michigan, USA - KBS Switchgrass S5-2 | ecosystem: Host-associated > Plants > Roots > Rhizosphere > Soil ... | reverse complement strand
GACGAGCTGAATGAACTGCTCCTCCTGCGGCAACGTACCCAGCGACTGCAGCTTCCGCTCGTCGATTGCATTGAATTTGCCCATCCAGTCATTCTGGGTGGCCCAAAGCTGCTCAGCGAAGGGAAAGAAGGTTTGCGGGCCCTGGCAGCGCGCGACGATCGTCACCGCGACATCGAGCGGGTTGGAGACGAAGTTGCGCAATTCCCAGCTCACCTTGCCGGTGCGCACATAGTTCGTCCGTAGCGGCTCCGCAGCTACTTTGGTAAAATCGCGGCAATGCGGGCATGTCAGCGACGCATATTCGACCAGCTTGATCGGCGCGTCAGGATTGCCCATGCGGAAGCCGCCTTCGGGGGTCTCGGTGACCGTCTCACTCCAGTCCTTGCCGGTATAAGCGGCCGCCGGCGCCATCGAAGCGGCGCCATTGGATGCCGGGTTGCCATCCTTCTTGCCGCAGCCGGTCATCACCAGCGCGATCCCGAGCGCCGCAAATGCGAGCGTCTTCCTCATGTCCGTTCTGTCTCCACGCGAAGCTTTGAGCGCAGCGACAGTGATAGCCGGGGCTGCGTTCCGCGCAAGGGCCGTCAGGGCACCATCCGATCGCGACGGAAAGCCTTTCTACCCCGCCGCCCCGTCACCAGCTTGACTGCCATGCACCCTCCGCGCAGGTAAGTGTCGAAAAAACGGCCAAGGGAGAGTCAGCAATGGCGGGCAATCTGTTCGATCTGACGGGAAAATACGCCTATATCACCGGCGGCACCAAGGGGATTGGGCGCGCGATTGCCGAAGCCTTCGCGGACCATGGCGCGATAGTCGCGCTGACGGGGCGCAATGCTGACGATGCCGAACGGGTCGCCGTCGCGATCAATAACCGCGTCGACCGACAAGCGGCGTTCGGTTTCGCCGCAGACCTGGCCGATCGGCAGGGCCTTATCGCTTCGTACGATGCCGCTGCCGCGCGCTTCGGCCGGATCGATGTGCTGGTGTGCAATGCCGCGGCGCTGCCCGGCATATACGGAACGGCGGAAGACAGCCCTCCTGAGGAATATAACCGGCTGCTGGAATGGAACATCACGAACAATGTCGCGCTCATCAATCATGCCGCGACGGCGATGAAGGCCCGCCGCGACGGCGTGTTGCTGGTCACGACTTCCGGAAGCGGACTACATCCTGTCGAAAATACGGTGCCCTACGGCGTGTCAAAGGCCGGCATCGGTTTCTTCGTACGGGCGGTGGCCGCCGAACTTGCTCCCTACAACGTCAGGATAAATGCGGTCTCGCCGGGAATGACTCGTTCGGATGCTCTGGAGGAGCAGATGAGGGCTGCTCCGGACAGGATCGAGAAATTTTTGGAACAGGTGCCGCTGCGCCGGTTCATCGAACCGAAAGAGATCGCCGCCGGAATGGTCTTCCTGGCCAGCGAGGGGGGCAAGGCGGTCAGCGGCCAGACCATCGCCATGGAGGCCGGCGAATTCGGCACCGGGGTCGGCTGGGACCGGCCCGTCTGACTTTCGGCCCCTGCGAATCACGCAATCGATGCTGTTGATGCTATATTCACAGTGGCAGATCGGGCGTCGGCGTGCCGGAGCTCCGTCTATTTCAGCGCGGCCTTGATCGCCGGCTCCAAATCAGGCCAGCTATGGATCTGATCCTGGCGCCGGCCATTAATCTCGATCGTGGGCGTGCCGGGAATATGGTCGCGCTCCCAACTGTTGCTCGCCATTGCGGATAGTTGCTCCTTGGCCTTCATGTCGGCCAGGCAAGTGGCATAGGCGGCCGGCTTCATCCCGCGCCCCTGAAAAAAGCCCTGGAAACCGGCGGCCCTGGCGGCGGCCGCCAGCTTCGTGTCCGGAGGCATCGAATCGAATCCGGGAAGCGCGGACGCGCTCGCCGCTCGTTCCATCCATCGTGGCTGGGTCGCATAGAGCGCCTCGATCGAGTCCAGGTAGCGCGCAGGCGAATCACATCGCAGCAGCAGCGACGCCGCGAAATCGAAGCCATCGCGAACCGCGTGGCGGACCTCGAGGCTGGCAAGGCCCCGCGCGATATAATCCCGCCGAAGCGGGGCCATCGCACCGGCCGACAAAGCAGCGCAATGCGAACAAGTCAGCGAAAGATATTCGACGATGTGGACCTTCGCCGCCGGGTTCCCGATCACGATCGCGCCGTCCGCCGTGCGACGCGACACGTGCAGCCAGTCTACCGTAGCAATCGAGTTCCGGGCCGGCTTGGCAGCGACGCAGGGCTGCGCCACCATGATCGCAACGATCGCGAGCGTCATCGCCCGCAGGAGCGCGGGTCCCGTCACTGGCCGTCCTGCGCCACGATAACCGGCGGCCCGCTACTCGCAGCGACGGCGCCGGCCAATGCTTCCAGACAGGCTCGCAACTCCGGGTCGGCAATGGCGCGCAGGCTTCCGCCAAGATCGAGCGGGATCGACTGCAGTGACGGCGGCGCCGGGCGCGGTTCGGGGGCGGCCACCATGCTCCCCTGCTTGATCACGATCCGCGCGACTGCCGAATAGCCGAAGAATCTATTCACCCGTTCGATGATCGTCGGCACCACATGTTGCAGCATCGTCCCGTGCGCGCCGCCGACGACGAGGGTCAGCACGCCATCGGCGCGACGCCCATGTGGGAAGCGGATCGATTCGGGTGAGGAGACTTTGGCATATCGCTCACCGACGATCTCCCGCCAGCGGCTGACCACGGCGCTCTGCACGAAACCGAAACGCCGAAAGGCGCTACGACCGACATCGGGCACGATATCGGCGACGGCGCGTGCGCCGAGCCCGCGCGGGCGCGGCTTTGGATTCTTCGTTCGAACGGTTTCGCTCATCGCGCGCTTCATGCCATAGGCAGACCATGCGCGTCGATGCCATAGCCGAGAATTTGCTGTGTTGGTATGACTCCCATCGAAGGCGCCTCCCCTGGCGGGCCGAGCCCGGCGAAGCTTCGGACCCCTACAAGGTCTGGTTGTCGGAGATCATGCTCCAGCAGACTACCGTCACTGCCGTCCGCCCCTATTTTCAGCGCTTTACGGAGCGCTGGCCAACCGTCGCCGATCTCGCGGCCGCCGACGACGCGGAGGTGATGAGCGCCTGGGCCGGCCTGGGCTATTATGCGCGGGCGCGTAATCTGATCGCGTGCGCGCGCTCTGTCGCGACAGAGCATGGAGGCGAGTTTCCGACCAGCGAGGCGGGACTGCGCGCGCTGCCGGGGATCGGCGACTATACCGCGGCGGCGATCGCCGCGATCGCCTTCGGCCGCCGCGCCGTCGTGATCGACGCCAATGTGGAGCGGGTCACGAGCCGTCTGTTCGCCTTCGCTCGCCCCCTTCCCGCCGCCCGCTCCGAACTGCGCTGCCTGGTCGACCGCATCACACCCGATCAGCGCGCCGGGGATTTCGCCCAGGCGATGATGGATCTCGGCTCCGCTGTCTGCAGCGCCCGTTCGCCGGAGTGCCTGATATGTCCGTTAACCGAGTCTTGCGGCGCGTTGCGAGCGGGATCTCCGCAAGCCTTCCCGGTCAAGGCCCCCAGACGTCCGAAGCCGCAACGCCATGGCACCGCCTTCTGGGTGGAGCGGGACGGACATGTCTGGCTGGTGCGCCGGCCCACACGAGGATTGTTGGGCGGGATGCGCGCACTGCCCAGCGGCCCCTGGTCGAACGAGCAGCCCGGCCTGGCACAGGCTCCCGTCGCCACCAAATGGCGTGAGGCCGGTTCGGTCGAACACATCTTCACCCATTTCGCGCTCAGCCTGCGCATTGTGGTCGGGAACGGGACCTCGCCAGCGGGCGAAGGCGAGTGGTGGCCGGTCGGGGGCATCGAGTCTGCGGGCCTTCCGACCCTCTTCGCGCGCGCCGCAGCACGCGCTATCGCCGCCCGAAATACAGAATAGGAGCTCCGATGCCGTCCTTCCCGCCCCCCGGATTCACCGGCTCACCTCTCGTCCGGATCGATATCGAGCGCGAAAACCGCGCCTTTTTCGAGGAGCAGCTCGGCCTGATCTCCGCACGCCTGCTTCGGCTCGACGGGCTCAACCCGCTGCTTTCATCCGACGGCGGGCTTGACTGGGGATCGCTGGCCGAGGCGAATCCGGACGCCGAACTTTGCCTGCTCGGCACGATCGACGGCAAGCCGCGCTTCATCTCACTCGCCAATGTCGATGAGGCGCCGGCCGCCCGCTCGGCAGCGATGAGGACCGCTCTCACTCGCCTCCCACGCGCAGAGGCGGCGACCTACGCCGTGGCTCGCGGCCTGATCGACTGGCACAGCCGGCACAACCACTGCGCCCGCTGCGGCCGGCCCACCAAAGTTATCCGCTCGGGCTGGGCGCGCTCATGCGTTCGCGACACGGGCGGCTGCGGCAGCGAACATTTTCCGCGCACCGATCCGGTCGTCATCATGCTCGCCGAGCATCAGGGGGCGGTCCTTGTCGGCCGTCAACATTCCTGGCCCAAAGGCAGTTTCTCCGCACTTGCCGGATTCGTGGAAGTCGGTGAATCGATCGAGGAAGCGGTGGCACGCGAACTGTACGAAGAGGCGGGGGTGACGGCCCGCGACGTTCGTTACGTGGCAAGTCAGCCCTGGCCCTTCCCGTCGCAACTCATGATTGCCTGCATCGCATCGGTCGAAAGCCGCCGGATCAATCTCGACGCCAATGAACTCGAGGAGGCGATCTGGGTCGACAGGGACGAGGTGCGCGCGGCACTCGATCGCAGTGAGACCGCGCCTTTCAGCCCGCCGCCGCCCTACGCGATTGCGAACACGCTGTTGACCGCATGGCTCAGCGATCAATGATAAGGCGTCAGTCGGTCCCCCGCGCCCGCGCCTGCGGGTAAGTCCCGAGCAGCCGCACCCACTTGGTGTGGAAGGCAAGCTCTTCGAGCGCACGGCGGACATGCGGTTCGTCAGGATGGCCCTCGACGTCGCAGAAGAACTCGGTCGCGGCGAAGCTTGCGCCGCGCTGATAACTCTCGAGCTTGGTCATGTTGACGCCGTTGGTGGCAAAGCCACCCAGCGCTTTGTAGAGTGCTGCGGGTACGTTCTTCACCTCGAAGATGAAGGTCGTCATTACCTTGCCTTCCAAAGGTACCTCGCGCCCTTCACGTGCGAGCACTACGAAGCGGGTCGTGTTGTCGTCGGAATCGGCGATATTCCCTTCCAACACCTCCAAGCCATACATCCCGGCGCAGATGAACGGCGCCAGCGCTGCCACATGGCGGTCTCCCGCCTCCGAAACGGCTGCTGCCGCCCCGGCGGTGTCGGGATAGGCGATCGGCGCCATGCCCCGCGCCCGCATCCAGTGCCGGCACTGGCCCAGCGCCTGTGGATGGCTCATCACCTGGGTGATCTCCCCATGATCCGGCAACGCCATCAGCGTGTGGCGCACATGCAGGAAATGTTCGCCGATGATCGACAGACCCGACTCGGGCAGGAGGAAGTGCATGTCGGCCACGCGGCCGTGCAAGGAATTTTCGATCGGGATAACCGCCCGGTCGGCCCTAAAATCCCGCACGGCGTCGAGCGCATCCTCGAACGTGAAGCAGGGCAGCGGCAGGCCGTCGGGGAACACCTCCAGCACGGCGATGTGCGAATTGGCGCCTGGCGCGCCCTGATAGGCTACCGCGCGGCTTGGTTCGGCGTCGCAGGCCGCGGTCATTTGGGCGACGAGCGCCTGTGCTGGCACGGGATAATTCTGCATGATCCGGCGCCGATACGGGGCTGTTGCCCGGACCGCAAGTCGCACCGCAGCATCAACCCGATTTGCAACGCTTGCGGAGCCCTGCAACCGCTTCTAAAGGGATCGCGATTTCAGCGCGGGTCCGGCCCGCGTCGCCTTAGGGAGCTTCGAGGGGCACATGGACGATCGCGCGAACACGATTGCCGGCTGGGCGCTGGCTGGCGGCATAGCGGCCCTGGGCCTGTCGATCCTGTCGGGTGAATATTTTCACAGCGAGCGTCCTGAAAAGATGGGCTATGTCGTCGAGGGCGTAGAAGAAGAAGGCGAGGCCGGCGGCGCGGCCGCCGAGAAGCCGATCGCTTTCTATCTTGCCAGCGCCGATCCGGCCAAGGGGGCCGACGTCTTCAAGAAGTGCGCCGCCTGTCACAATGCCGAAAAAGGCGGACCGAACGCGCTCGGCCCGAATCTCTGGGGCTTGCTCGGCGAGCCGATCGGTCAGGGTGCGCACGGTTTCGCCTTCTCCGATGCGCTCAAGTCGAAGGGTGGTACCTGGGATTGGCAGAATCTGAGCGACTGGCTGCACAGTCCGAAGGTCTTCGCTCCGGGCACCAAGATGACCTTCGCCGGGCTCTCGAAGCCCGAGGACCGCGCAAATGTTATCGCCTATCTGAACCAGCAGAGCGATGCACCGCGCCCGATGCCGGCGGTTCCGGCTGAAGCCACCGCCGCGGATAATGCCACAGCCCCGGCAGCGGCTGGCAACGAAGCGGCGCCCGCAGCCAAGTAAGTCGCGCTCATCGCGGCCAGTTCCACGCCCCGGGGCTCCGCTTCGGGGCGTCATTCTGTGCGTTCCTCCCGCTCACCCAATTTGCCAGAAAACCAGGATCGGTCATTGACTTGCCGCGATCCATCTCTAGAGACGGCGGCGGGCCACGCTGTCCCAACGCAGCGCGTGCTCTCTGTGAGGAGAGTCTTAAATGACTGAATTACTACGCCCGGCTACGAAGCCGGCTCGTCCCCATTTCTCTTCCGGCCCCTGCGCAAAGCCGCCGGGCTGGGCTCCCGAGAAGCTGGCGATCGGTTCGCTCGGCCGCTCGCATCGCTCCAAGCTCGGCAAGGCCCGGATCAATCATGCGGTCGATCTGACCCGTGAGATATTGGGCATTCCCGCCAGTCACCGTATCGGGATCGTGCCCGGCTCGGACACCGGCGCGGTCGAAATGGCGCTGTGGAGCCTTCTCGGTGCGCGCAAGGCAACGATGGTCGCGTGGGAAAGCTTCGGCGAGGGCTGGGTCACCGACGTCGTCAAGCAGCTTAAGATCGAGGCCGATGTGGTCAAGGCGCCTTATGGCAGCCTGCCCGACCTTGCCGCACTCGATCAGTCGACCGATATCGTCTTCACCTGGAACGGCACCACGTCCGGCGTGCGCGTGCCCGATGGCGACTGGATCAGGGACGATCGCGAAGGGCTGACCATCGCCGATGCGACATCAGCCTGTTTCGCGCAGGCGATTCCGTGGGAGAAGCTCGATGTCATCACCTTTTCCTGGCAGAAAGTGCTTGGCGGTGAGGGCGCACACGGCATCCTGATCCTCGGCCCCCGCGCGGTCGAGCGGCTGGAGAGCTATACGCCGGCCTGGCCGTTGCCGAAGATCTTCCGCATGACCAAGGGCGGCAAGCTGATCGAAGGCATCTTCAAGGGTGAGACGATCAATACGCCGTCGATGCTGGCGATCGAGGATTATATCCACAGCCTCGAATGGGCCAAGCAGATCGGCGGTCTGGCGGAGTTGATCGCGCGCGCCGACGCCAATGCCGCGGCGCTCGACGCGTGGGTGCAGAAGACGGACTGGATCGACCATCTCGCAGCCGACCCGGCATCGCGTTCAAATACCTCGGTCTGCCTGAAATTTGCGGACGATGCGGTCCGCGGGCTTGACGAGGAGGCGCAGCTCGCCCTGGTCAAGAAGATCGCCGGTGCGCTCGAACTCGAAGGCGCCGCGTTCGACATCGCCGGTTATCGCGATGCGCCGCCGGGCCTGCGGATCTGGTGCGGCGGTACCATCGAGAGCGATGACATCGAAGCGCTCGGTCCATGGCTCGACTGGGCCTGGGCCCAGGCGCGCGCGGCCTGACGCCACAGCATCGCCGCCCATCCGGGGCGGCTCCTCTTCTCTAGCGGCTCCGCCCTTCGCCGGACGACGCTAAGATCAAGGATGAATAAAAATGCCCAAGGTATTGATTTCCGACCAGATGGATCCGCTCGCCGCGCAGATTTTCCGCAATCGCGGGATCGAGGTGGACGAGATCACCGGCAAGACCAAGGACGAGCTGATCGCGATTATCGGCAAATATGACGGCCTCGCCATCCGCTCCGCCACCAAGGTCACCAAAGAAGTACTCGAAGCCGCGACAAAGCTGAAGGTCGTGGGCCGCGCCGGCATCGGCGTCGACAATGTCGACATCCCCGCCGCTTCGGCCAAGGGGGTCGTCGTGATGAACACGCCCTTCGGCAACTCGATCACCACCGCCGAGCATGCGATCGCGCTGATGTTCGCTCTCGCCCGCGATCTGCCCGAAGCCGACAGGTCCACCCAGGCGGGAAAATGGGAAAAGAACCGCTTCATGGGCGTCGAGGTGACCAACAAGACGCTGGGTCTCATCGGCGCCGGCAATATCGGCTCGATCGTGGCGGATCGCGCGATCGGGCTGCGGATGAAGGTGATCGCCTATGATCCGTTCCTGACGCCGGAGCGAGCCGTCGAGATGGGCGTGGAGAAGGTCACGCTCGACGAGCTTCTTGCGCGTGCCGACTTCATCACGCTGCATACGCCCCTGACCGAGTCGACGCGGAACATCCTGTCGAAGGAGAATCTGGCGAAGACCAAGAAGGGCGTGCGCATCATCAACTGTGCCCGCGGCGGCCTGATCGACGAGGCCGCCCTCAAGGAAGCGCTCGACAGCGGCCATGTCGGTGGCGCCGCCATGGACGTCTTCGTCGTCGAGCCGGCCAAGGAATCGCCATTGTTCGGCACGCCGAACTTTATCGCGACCCCGCATCTCGGAGCGTCCACGAACGAAGCACAGGTCAATGTCGCAATTCAGGTCGCCGAGCAGATTTCGGATTTCCTGCTGACCGGCGGGGTTACCAATGCTCTCAACATGCCTTCCTTATCGGCTGAGGATGCGCCGAAGCTGAAGCCGTACATGGCGCTGGCAGAGCATCTCGGCGCGCTGGTCGGTCAGCTCGAGGGCGATGCCATCAAGGCGGTCGCGATCGAGGTCGAAGGAGCCGCGGCCGAGCTCAATCAGAAGCCGATCACCGGCGCGGTGCTCGCCGGCCTGATGCGCGTCTACTCGGACACGGTAAACATGGTCAACGCGCCGTTCTTGGCAAAGGAACGCGGCCTCGACGTGCGCGAGGTGCGCCACGACCGCGAAGGCGACTATTCGACCCTGGTCCGCGTCACCATCACGACCGACGAAGGCGCCAAGTCGGTCGCGGGTACCCTGTTCGCCAATGCCGAGCCGCGCCTCGTGGAAATCTTCGGCGTCAAGGTCGAGGCCGATCTGAGCGGCGACATGCTCTATATCGTCAATGTCGACGCCCCCGGTTTCATCGGACGGCTCGGCTCGACTCTTGGCGAGGCCGACGTCAACATCGGCACCTTTCACCTCGGCCGTCGCTTAGCCGGCGGCGAGGCGGTGCTGCTGCTGTCGGTCGACAACCCTGTCGACGATGCCGTCAAAGCGAGGATCGGCAAGCTTCCCGGCGTCAAGTCCGCCAAGACGCTGCGGTTCTGATTCATCGCTTCGGCGAGGGCGCGGACATCTCTTTCCCGGCAAGGCGTCGACCTCCTGAGGAGATCTCGCCTGCCGGGATCGGCTTTTGCAGCCTGAAGGTAGAGGTTGAACCACCGTCATTCGCCGCTATGAGCCTCTGCCGATGACCATCGCTGCCGGCCTGCTGCCTGAAGGTTTGCGTGATCGCCTGCCGCCGCAGGCGGAGGCGGGATCGCGTCTGCTCCACAGAGTGATCGTCGCGATCGGCCGGCATGGCTATGCGCGCGTCTCTCCTCCGCTGGCCGAATATGAGGAAGGGCTAGTGCGGCAGCTCAAGTCTGCGCGCACCCAGGATCTCGCGCGCTTCATCGATCCCGTGTCGCGGCGCACGCTCGCGCTGCGCCCCGACATCACCGCCCAGGTCGGACGGATTGCCGCGACCCGCTTGGGTCACCGGGCGCGGCCGTTGCGTCTCGCTTATGGCGGACCGGTGCTGAAGCTGCGCGCAACCCAACTTCGTCCGGAGCGCGAGCTCACACAGGCGGGAGCCGAACTGATCGGCACCGACAATCTGGCGGCGGTGATCGAGGTTCTCGGCGTCGCGATCGAAGCGCTCGAAGTGGCGGGCGTCGACGGCATCACCGTCGACCTGACATTGCCCGATCTGGTCGAGACCCTCGCCGCGGGGCCGCTGCCGCTTCCGGCCGGCAAGATCGACGCCGTGCGCAATCGCCTGGATGTCAAGGACGCCGGTGGCCTCGCCGGTCTCGACGCCACCGCCTATCTGCCGCTGATCGAGGCGGCAGGGCCGATGGAGACGGCACTGCCCCGCCTTCGCGCCCTCGCTGCGGGTGGAGCGCTCGACAGGCGGATCGAGGCGATCGAGGCGATCGTCGCGGCGCTGGGCGATCGCGCGACCCTGACCCTGGATCCAACCGAGCGGCACGGCTTCGAATATCAAAGCTGGATCGGCTTTTCGCTTTTTGGGCGGGGGCTGTCCGGCGAGATCGGTCGCGGGGGCAGCTATACCATCGTCCATCCGGACGGCCATGAGGAAAGGGCGATCGGCTTCTCGCTCTATATCGATCCGCTCGTCGACGTCGGTCTGGGCGTCGTCGATCATGCACGAGTCTTTCTGCCGCTCGGGACCGATCCCCTTCTGGCGGCGAGACTGCGGGCCGAGGACTGGATCACCATTGCCGCGCTGTCGAACGAAGACGACGCCGCGGCGCTCGGTTGCACGCACATTCTGCGCGACGGCACGCCGCGCGCGCTCTGAACGAACGGACTTACCATGGCCAATGTTACCGTGATCGGCGCTCAATGGGGCGATGAGGGGAAGGGCAAGATCGTCGACTGGCTCGCCGAGCGCGCCAATGTCGTCGTTCGCTTCCAGGGCGGCCATAATGCCGGCCACACGCTCGTCATCGGCAACATGACCTACAAATTGGCGCTGGTCCCCTCCGGCGTCGTCCGCGGAACGCTCTCGGTGATCGGCAATGGCGTCGTCTTCGATCCCTGGCATTTCCGCGAGGAGGTGACCAAGCTGATCAGTCAGGGCGTGCCGATAACGGCCGAGACGCTGAAGGTCGCCGAAACGGCACCGCTGATCCTCCCCTTCCACCGCGATCTCGACGGCCTGCGCGAGGACGCCAGCGGCGTCGGCAAGATCGGCACCACGAGGCGCGGCATCGGCCCCGCCTATGAGGACAAGGTCGGCCGGCGCGCAATCCGGGTGTGCGACCTCGCCCATCTCGACGATCTCGATCTTCAGCTCGACCGCATCTGCGCGCATCATGACGCGCTGCGGGCCGGCTTCGGCGAGGGACCGATCGATCGCGAGCGGCTGAAGGCCGATCTCGCCGAGATCGCCGATTTCGTCCTGCCTTTTGCATCGCCGGTCTGGCTGACGCTCAACGAGGCCCGCAAGCGCGGCGACCGCATCCTGTTCGAGGGCGCGCAGGGCGTGATGCTCGACGTCGACCACGGCACCTATCCGTTCGTCACCAGTTCGAACACGATCGCGGGAACCGCCGCCGGCGGATCGGGACTGGGGCCGAGTGCTGCCGGCTATGTGCTCGGCATCGTCAAGGCCTATACGACGCGGGTCGGATCGGGCCCCTTCCCGAGCGAGCTCGAGGACGAGATCGGCGAGCATCTGGGGCGGGTCGGCCATGAGTTCGGGGTCAACACCGGGCGCAAGCGCCGTTGCGGCTGGTTCGATGCTGTGCTTGTGCGCCAGTCGGTCGCGGTCAGCGGCATCACTGGCATCGCCCTGACCAAGCTCGACGTGCTCGACGGGCTGAAGGAACTCAAGATCTGCGTCGGCTACAAGGTCGGCGACCGCACCTATGACTATCTGCCTCCCCATCCCCAGGAGCAGATGGCGATCGAACCGATCTACGAGACGATCGACGGCTGGAGCGAGACGACGCAAGGTGCCCGCAGCTGGGCTGACCTGCCGGCCCAGGCGATCAAATATATCCGGCGCATCGAGGAGCTGATCCAGTGCCCAGTCGCCTCGGTGTCGACCTCGCCGCAACGCGACGACACGATCCTGGTGCGGGACCCGTTCGCCGACTGACGCCCGACCTCGCCTCTTCCCCGCGGCGGGGCTATGGCGATCCGATCGCCCGTCTGAACAGCCACACCCGCACCGCGCTGGCGAGGTTCGGCAGATCGCCCCGCTCGGTCCGTTCGGCGTCGATCCGCGCGACCAGCGCGTTGAGCGGGAGGCCTTCCTCGCCCGCCGCGTCGACCAGCGCTTCCCAGAAGATCGGCTCCAGACTGATCGACGTCGCATGGCCCGCAATGTTGACCGAGCGCTTGACCGGCCCCGCCACAGCAAGCGCTCAGTACATGTGCTGGCCACCGTTGATCGACATCGTCGACCCGGTGATGAAGCTGGCTTCCTCGGCGCAGAGATAAACCACGCCGCGGGCGATCTCCTCGGCATGACCGAGCCTGCCGATCGGGATGCGGGCCACGATCTTGCCCAGCACCTCCTCCGGCACGGCGGCGACCATGTCGGTATCGATATAGCCCGGCGCGATGGCGTTAACCGTGACCCCGGCCTTGGCGCCTTCGAGCGCGAGCGCCTTGGTGAAGCCGTGGATGCCGGACTTGGCCGCGGCGTAGTTTACCTGGCCATATTGTCCGGACTGGCCGTTGACCGAGCCGATATTGACGATCCGTCCCCAGCCGCGCGCCCGCATCCCGGGGAAGGTCGCCTTCGCCATGTTGAAACAGCCGCCGAGATTGGTGTCGAGCACGTCCTTCCAGTCCTGGTAGCTCATCTTCAGGATCGTGCCGTCGCGGGTGATGCCGGCATTGTTGATGACGATATCGACCGGACCGAGCTCCGCCTCCACCCGCTCGACGCCGCGATGGCACGCGTCATAATCGGCGACGTCCCATTTATAAGTGGGGATTCCGGTCTGCTCGCTGAATGCCTTCGCGCGCTCGTCATTGCCGCCATAGGTCGCCGCCACCACCACGCCGGCCTCTTTCAGCGCGAGCGAAATCGCCTCCCCGATACCGCGGCTCCCGCCGGTAACGATCGCAACGCGTGCCATGTCTTCCTCCTTCGAGCTAGTTCCGCCCCCCCGGACCCCGGACCGCCGACATCCCCGAACGAACCCTAAGCAGCGCTGACCCAGCCTTCAAGCTGCTGTTCGATGACAAGCGACAATAGATCGATACCGGCCGGGCTATCGTTGAGACAGGGCAGATAGGCGAAATGGGTGCCACCCGCCGCCATGAACCGTTTGCGGCCGCGGATCGCGAGTTCCTCCAGCGTCTCGAGGCAATCCGCGGCGAAGCCGGGTGCGAGGATCGCGATCCGCCGGCGGCCCTCGCCGGCCAGCCGCTCGAGCACCGCCTCGGTCGAAGGCTCGATCCAACGCGCGCGTCCGAAGCGCGACTGAAAGGCGACCGTCAACTCGCGCCCGAGCGCCTCTTGTAGAAGCCGCGCCGTAAGCAGGCACTGGTCGCGATAGGGATCGCCAAGCTCGACCGTGCGCTGCGGCATGCCGTGGAAGCTCGCGACGATCGCATCGGGTTCGAAATCCAATGCGTCGAGGCCGGTTCGAACCGATTGCGCCAGCGCCGCGATATAGGCGGGTTCGTCATGATAGGGCGGCAGCGTGCGCAGCGCCGGCTGATGCCGCATCGATGCGAGCGCGGCGAAGGCCGCGTCGTTCACGCTCGCGGTCGTCGCCGCGCAATATTGCGGATACAGCGCTGCGACGAGGATATGATAGCAGCCGCGCCCGATCAGTCCCTCGATCGCGCCCTTGATGGCCGGACGGCCGTAGCGCATCGCATGGTCGACGACAGCGCGGTCGCCGAGCCGCGCCTGGAGCGCAGCGGCCTGGCGCGCCGTGATGGCCGCGAGCGGCGAGCCCTGCTCGGTCCAGACCTGCCGATAGGCATGCGCCGACTTGGCGGGCCGGCTGTTCAGGATGATGCCGCGCAGGATCGGCTGCCAGATCAGCGGCGGGATTTCGACGACCCGGCGATCCGAGAGGAACTCGGCGAGATAGCGGCGCACCGCGGCCGTAGTCGGAGCGTCGGGGGTGCCGAGATTGACGAGCAATACGCCTGGCCGCCCCGTCATCATGCGTCGGAAAGCCTCAGCGGCAGATGGCGCAGGCGCTTGCCCGTCGCCGCGAAGATCGCGTTGGCGACCGCGGGCGCCACCGGCGGCACCGCTATCTCTCCCACTCCGCCCGGCGGCAGGGCGGATCGAACGAGCTCGACGCGCAGTTCGGGGGTGTCGGCGAGAGTCGGCAGGCCGAGCCCATCGAAATTCGTCGCGCCCACCACGCCGCCGCTCAACGCGATGGCATTGCCGAAGGCGTTGCCAAGACCCCAGAGAATTCCGCCTTCCACCTGCTGCCGGACGATGTCGGGATGGATGATCCGGCCGGCATCGACAACCGCCGTGACGCTGTCGATCTTGATCTGGTCGCCTTCGAGACGCGCTTCGACGAGCATGGCGACATGGCTCCCGAAGCAGCTGTGCACCGCCAGGCCCTGGCCGACGCCCGGCTCGCCGCCCTGCCAGCCGCCGAGCGACCCGGCGATCTGCAGGCAGCGGGCAAGGCGCGGCTGATCGACGAGCGCCTGCATGCGGAAGGACAATGGATCGAGCCCGGCGGCCGCGGCGAGCTCATCGACGAAACTCTCGGTGAAGAAGGCGGTGTAGCTGTTGGCGACCGAACGCCAGGGTCCGGTCGGGACAGAGATCATTGCCTCGGCATGCTCGACGGCCAGCGCGCCGATCGCATAAGGAGGTGCCGCGCCTTCAACCGCACCGGCCTCGGGCCCGTAGCTTTGCTTCCCAGGCCTGCCCGCGACGCGGTCGATCGTTTGTGCGACGGTCGACGGGGTGGCGATGCGGGCGGACCAGGCCGCGATCGACGCCCCCTGGCCGAGCCGCGCCCTGAGCCGCCCGAGCGCGGGCGGCCGGAAGCGGCTATGCTGGATATCCTCTCGCCTCGGCCAGACCAGTTGCACCGGCTTGCCGATGGCGCGCGCGATCGTCGCCGCTTCGACCGCCGCCTGATGCTCGGCCTTGCGGCCAAAACCGCCGCCGACAAGCGTGGGGTAGATGACCACATGATCCTCAGCGACGCCCATCGCCCCTGCCACCGCGCCGCGCGCTCCCGGTGCCGACTGGGTGGGCATCCAGATCTCGATCCGCTGTTCGCCGACGCGCGCCGTCGCGGTCAACGTCTCCATCGGGGCGTGCGCCAGCATCGGCACCGAATAGGATGCACTGATAACGCCCTCGCCGCCGAGCAGGCCATCCGGATCGCCCCGCTCGACGATCCGCTTCGCCTCCTGCCCGTCGAGCGCCGCGGTGAGGGCGCGCTGGATCGAACCGTCGCCGGGCGATGGCCCGGTCTGCTCGAACTCGACGGCGAGCCGTTGCAAGCCCATGTCCGCCGCCCACCAATTCGTGCCGACGACCGCCACCCAGCCGGGGTTGGTCAGCACCGCCATCACGCCGGGGGTCGCCTCGGCATCGGCGGTGGTCATCTTCGCGGGCCTGCCGCCGCCATAGGGCGGGTGGGCGATCGAGGCGTAGACCAGGCCCGGCAGCCGGACATCGGCACCGAACTGCGCGCTGCCGTCGACCTTGGCGGGCAGATCGAGCCTGGGCACCGACCTACCGGCAAGCTTCCACTCGGCCTGCGGGCGCAACGCGACCGGCTCGGGCGGGTCGAGCGCAGAGGCCGCCGCTGCCAACTCGGCAAAGCGCATCCGTTCGCTGCCGCGCACGACGAAGCCGTCCTCGGTGTCGCACGCATCCCAGTCGACATCCCAGCGCTGGGCCGCCGCCATGCAGAGCAGGCTGCGCGCCGCCGCCCCGGCCTCGCGCAGGCGCGCCTCGAACATGCGGATCGACGAGGAGCCCGCGGTGACGGTAGTGTTCATCCGGACCGCGATCTCGCGCGCCGCCCATTGCCCCGGCGTGTGCAGCCATGCGGGGAGCCGGGCGAGGACGGCCTGCTCGACGAGCAGCGAGTTCGCATAGAGCGGACTGATCGGCGCCGGCTCGACACCGACGGTCCGCCAGTCGGCGCCCAACTCGTCGGCGAGAATCTGCGGCAGCGAGGTATAGACCCCCTGCCCCATCTCCGCCTGGGGAACGGCGACGATGACGCGCCCATCCGTCCCGATCTTCAGGAAGGCGTTGAAGACATGCTCGCCAGGACCCGCGACGAGGTTCGGCGCATAATGACGCGGCCAGACCGCCCAGCCGACCAGCAGCCCCGCCGCCGCGCCGCCGCCGATCAAAAGATGGCGCCGGGTGATGCCCGGCCCACCGCTGCCCCCTTCGGCCTTGTCCGGCCCTCCCCCGCGATCGATGCGTGCGTGCATCGCGCGACGATAGGCGGGGCCGACGGAAAGAAGAAGAGCTTCCGTGTCGCGGGGAGAGCGCGTCTTGCCCTCGTCATCGCGGACCCTATCGGGGACGACGGCGATTGGGCCTACCGGGGCCTTCCCAATTTCTGCCCGCACGGAGCGGTGGCCCTGCTCTCCACCGGCCGCGGGTGGGTATGACGTTGCGAGCGATTCGCGGAAAGCGCCGTTGCATGAGGTTGTTGTGCGCTTTTCGATATTTTTTCCGCTTGGAGCTCGGCGGCTCGACGAAGGCGATCGATCGTCCGGCGTGTCGCGCCCGGCGTCGTCGCCCGAATATAGCGGGAAATCGCCCGGATGCGGGCGCTATGCCAGCCATGCTTCCAGGCATTGCGATTGCCGCGCGGGGCGCCGCTGCCCTTGCCGCCGTGCATCCGGCATCGCCCGGCACCGCCGACCGCGGGGGACCGGCAGGGCGCGCCCGAACGGGTGCGCGCACCGCAACGCGCCGCCGCGGCCAGCGCCGCGGGCTCGGGCTTGGGCTTGGGCTTGGGCGTGGCGGCATGAAGGGGGGCGGCGTCAAGAATGACGGCTTCGTCGCCGCCGCTTGCCCTGGCCGTCATCGGCAGCCCCGCGCGGGCCGCCTTTCGCGCTCGGCGCGGATCATCGCCATCAGCGACCACCGGCACCCCGCCTGCGCCCGCAGCGCGAGCCGCACATAGCGATCGGCGGTCATCGCCTCTCCGGACCGGCAGTCCGCCGCATGGCCGAGAAGTTCGCTGAACATTCGATCGAGGGCGAGCGCCTGCGCCCTCATCGCCTCGCTCACCAGCGCGCCGGGATCAGGCGGGGCGCCGCTTGCGCTCGATCTCGACGATTTCGGCACGCGCATCTTTTTCATCGACAGCCCTTCGACAGGCACGCGCTGATAGCATGGTCACGCGGCGAGAGGAAAGAACAAAATAGGAACATCGTTCACCACTGGCCGTGCGGGCCCATACGGACTACATAATTGCTGGAGTACATCGTAATTCGAGCCTCCTTGTCATCACCAGCCTAGCGTCGGGCAAGCCCGCGCGGCGTAGCCGGCCTTCGAAATGGTCGGGCGTGATGGCCTCTGCCGTGCAGTCCAGAAGATTGCTTCCGTGGCCGCCCGCAAATACCTCCGGAAGCTTTCCGTCCATGCGATGGCGAATCAGATGGAGCAGGGTCGTGAACTCGGTGCCTTCGAGCGTCCACTTGCCATGATATGCGAAGGTCGCATCTCCTCCGCTGAGCGTACGTCGCCCCAGGAACGCCGTTCCGCCATGGGTTTCCGCATCGGAGCAACCGAAGAGGCCGAAACGAAGGCTCCAAATCCCGATCATCGCTTCGGGCGTTACGTCCCCCGCTTTCGCGCGGGCCGGACTATCGTCGGAAGCCGTGATCGGACGGCGGGCGCTGCCAAATAGAGGAATGCGGGCTCCGCCGCCGCTGCCGAAGCTCTGATACATTGTGCCCCCCAAAGATATGGCCGAAGCCAGTGTGCGAGATCCTCTCTTAAATCACGCCGTTCGTTGGCGGCCGCGACAGGATTGATGATCGGGCGATAGAGGCTCGTTCGCTAGTCGTCGGACTACTCTAGTGTTTCCACCGTATCGCACAGCTCGCTTTCGCCAGTGGAGGGCAGCCGACAATCCTGACGCCGCCGCCATGCCGACGAATTTCTGCCGAAGACGATCAGCCGGACGCCAGACCGGGCGCTCGGCCGAGATCAAAGGATATGGTCGTGCCGCTGGCGTCGCTGCTGTCCACCCGCAAGCGTCCGCCATGCGCCTCCACGATGGTGCGGCAGATCGTGAGGCCCACACCCAAGCCATCGGGCTTCGTCGTCTTGAAAGCGGTGAACAGGCCCTCGCGAATCTCCGGTTGCAAGCCGGAGCCGCTATCCCTGACGTGAATCATCCATCGGTCCCCCGACGCCGCTGCCGACAGTGTGAGCTTCCGCAGATCGCGGCCTTCCATAGCCTCGACGGCATTGCGGATGAGGTTGATCAGCACCTGCTGCACCTGGATCGGATCGGCCACCGCCACCGCACGCGCCGGAACCTTGACGGCGACATCGACCCCGGCCAGCGCGCGGTTCGGCAGCGCCAGAGCAAGGGCGTCCTTGAACATGCTCGAAATCTCCACCTGCTGGAACTGGGTGGTGCCATGCATGACCATGCGGCGCAGCCTGCGGATCATCTCGCCCACCCGCGTCGCCTCGTCGGCAGTCTTCTGCAATGCTCCGCTGACCTGGTCCAGCGAGGCTTCATCACGCCGCTCTACCAACCGTCTTGCCCCGGCGACATAGTTCGCGATGCTGGTGAGAGGTTGATTGATCTCGTGCGCCAGGGCCGAAGCCATTGTCCCCATGGCGCTCACGCGTGAGACATGAATCAGTTCGGCCTGGAGCTCATGCAGCCGCCGTTCCGCCTCCACCCTCGCCGTCAGATCGGCCATCGCCCCGATCATGCGGGTGGGCGCACCGTGCGCATCGCGAATTACAAAGCCGCGGTCGAACACGATGGCGTAGGATCCGTCATGGCGTTTGAACCGATATTCATGCTGCCAATGCTCACCGGCCTCCTCGATGAAGCGGTGCAGGTTCTCGAGCACATGGGCGCGGTCGGCATGGTGGATGCGATTCGACCACCAGTCGATGGTCGGTTCGGGGACTTCCCCGGCCAGCGTTTCGATAGCCTTCGTCCATGTGATCTCGTCGGTTCCCATGTCCCAGTCCCAGATGGCATCGTTGGTGGCCCGTGCCGCAAGGCGGTAACGCTCCTCACTCCGACGCACCCTGGCCTCGGAATCGATCCGCTCGGTTATGTCGCGCGAAATGCCGATCACTCCGCGCACCTGGTGGTCGACGATCCAAGGCACCTTGATGGTCTGGAACATGCGGGGTTCGCCCTGGATCGGGATGATCTCCTCGACGGACCGTGCACAGCGTGTCAGCACGACCTCGGCGTCCACCGAAGAATATCCAGCCGCCATGTCGGCGTTGAACTCGTCTTCCACCTTGCGGCCAAGCAGCGAAAGGCCCGAATTTTCCAGTGCTCTGTTCACGAGAATGAAGCGGCCGTCGACGTCCTTCGCGAAGATCAGGTCCTCAGCGCTGTTGATGATCGTTTCGACGAGTGACGAGAACTCAACAGCCTGCTTCTCCGCGCGGCGCTGCTGGTCGACATCCCTTATGAGAATGACCTTGAACAGTTCGGCATCTCGATAGCCGGTGACGGCGCACATGGTGACGGCACACCATCGCGCACCCCGGACGGTGTCGAGCCGAACCTCGATCTCGGTCATTGATCCCGAGGATGTGCCACGGTGAAGCAGCCCCGCCAGCGCGGGCCGATCCTCGTCGACCGCAAATACTTCGAATTTCGACGTCGCTACCTCCCCCGCATCGCGGCCGACGAGGCGGCAGAAGGCTTCGTCGGCAGTGACTAGCCGGTCGTATCCATCATATTGCAGCAGGCCGATGAAGGATTTGCCCAACATCTGTGCGAGCGCCTGTTGGCGCGCTTCGGCGGCTTCGTCGGCTCTTCTCCGATCACTGATGTTCCGGAAGAAGACGGCCAGCTGCGAACCAGCCGGGACCGCATGCACCTGATACCAGCCGTTCAGGGGCGCATAGAAAGCCTCAAAGGTCCGGCTTTCCCGAAGCTCGAAGCTTTTACGATAATGGCTTTCGAAAACCGAGCCCCGATATTCGGGGAAGGCCTCGGCTATATTGCGCCCGACCAACTCATTGGCCTGAAGCTCTACCCTTGCCCGCTCATTACAATATGCGAAGCGCCACTCGGCATCGAGGATGTAAGCGCAGTCAGTCGTTAGTTCGAGAAATTCCCTCATCGAGGTTCCTGGCACATTCCCTCCCCTTGGATCGCATTCGCAGACACGGTCGCTCGCCCTTAGCCGAAGGGATGATCAGGCGATCGAAAAAAAAAAGACGAAATTTCAATAAATTTTGTCTAAGGGGCACACAAGACGGGGCGCACCGCCTCGATAACCGGAGCATCGCTTGGAGCATTTAGCATTCGGCTCCTTCATTGAGTCCAACCATGTCTACATCGTCGATGACGAAGCGACCGTGCGGGAGTCGACCAGCTTCCTCCTGACGAGCGCCGGCTATCAGGCGCGGAGCTTCTCATCCGCCGCCGAATTTCTGGCGGCCAGGGCACTGTTGCGGCCGGGTGCGGTCCTTTTGGATCTGCGCTTGCCCGAGATAGACGGCCTGAGCGTCATCGCTCAGTCTCCGGAAGAGGTCAGGATATTATATCCAATGATCATGATGACGGGCCACGGCGACCTTCCCACCGCCGTCCAGGCAATGAAAATGGGAGCCGTGGATTTTCTCGAGAAGCCATTTGATGCCGAGGCCCTGATAAAAAGCCTCGATCAGGCCCTGAGCAAGGTCGACGCCTTCGTGACACGCGAGGAGAACCGACACCAGTCACGCATCGCGATCGACAGGCTGACGCCGCGCGAACGGGACGTGCTCGGGCTGTTGGTGCGCGGAATGTCGAACAAGCACGCCGCGCTGGAGCTCGGCATCAGCTTCCGCACCGTCGAAATGCACCGGGCCCGCATGTTTCAGCGCTTGGGTGTCAAGACTCTCACGGACGCGGTGAAGCTCGCGATGCAGGCCGGTGTAGAGTTCTAGCGAGCACCAGGGCGCGCGCTTGTTGTCAAAGTCATCCGCTGCAACCGCTATTCCTGTCAGCAGCGGTTGCAGGTGCGACGAACATGTCGCCTGCTTGGGCGGTAGCCGCACCACCGGCTCATACCAGGGTGGGCCATAATCGCCATCATGCTGTGCTACTCAATGAACCGGCTTTCATCGCGAAAGCCGCATGTCTGTCGTTGGCCTGTACAGTGGAAACTCCTGCAGATCCCACCGATTGACTTGGCCCTCCGTGGTGCGCGGCAGAGCAGTACGCGATAGCGTCATGTTGGGCGCGCCTTTTCACATGGCGCTCAACCACGGCGTCGCGGGGCCCGGGGGCTACTAGTCTCTGACGAATTCCTGTAACAACGCCCGGATGAGGGAGCCAGCCGTGGGCAGCCCGATCTTGGCGTCTAGGAGCGAAGCTTCGAGTTGCCTCGTCACAAACGTTGCGGGGCCGGCATAGGCAAGACTCCAGGCGTCG
>Ga0068862_100001478_pt1 | contig 21538 bp, 19 predicted proteins | sample KBSSwiS52_FD_66598 | JGI IMG/M metagenome (GOLD analysis project Ga0068862, IMG submission 66598) | Switchgrass rhizosphere microbial communities from Kellogg Biological Station, Michigan, USA - KBS Switchgrass S5-2 | ecosystem: Host-associated > Plants > Roots > Rhizosphere > Soil ... | reverse complement strand
GCGCGGCTTCCAGCCTGGCCCCAGCGGCGGACAATTCCGCAAGGTCTGACCAGCACCGCCGCGAGTGTGAGCCTCGGGGTCGTTTCCGGGCGCTTTTCCCGCTTCCCCCGGATCGGTCCTCGCTCTACCCCGTGGACCATGGCGGCAAGCGAGCGACACGTGCGTGCAGGGCGAAGGCCGGGCCGGCCGATTTCCGCTGCGCTTGCGCTCGCCATCGCAGCCTTGCTCGCCGGCTGCGGTTCGTCGGACAACTCGCGTTTCGCCCTGGTCGTGATCGGCCAGCCCGCAGACCCGTTCGAGACCGGCGCGCGGCTCTCGCCTGCGGGCCAGCTAAGCCGGGCCGCTACTGCGGAGGGACTGGTCTCGTTCGACGAGCAGGGCCGCGTGGTTCCCGCGCTCGCCGATCGCTGGATCGTCACCGACGATGGCCAGAGCTATATCTTCCGCTTGCGGGACGGCACCTGGCGCAATGGCGAGCCGTTGACCGCGAAGGCTGCCAAGGACGCGCTCGACCGCGCAATCCGTGCCTTGCGCGGTACGCCTTTGGCGCTCGATCTCAATGGGATCGACGAGATCAGGGTCATGGCCAGCCGCGTCGTCGAGATTCGGCTGCTCCGGCCGATGCCTTACTTCCTCCAGATCATGGCCCAGCCCGAACTCGGCCTTCTGCACGATCGGCAGGGCAACGGGCCAATGACCATCGAGCGCGAGGACGGGGCGGTCGCGCGCTTTACGCCCATCGAACCCTCGCGGCTCGGCCTGCCCGTGATCGACAAATGGGACAGGCGCACCAGGCAGCTCGATCTGGCGGCTGTGCCGGCCGGCGAGGCCGTGCGCCGCTTCAACGAAGGGGACGTCGATCTCGTCCTGGGGGGGCAGATTCAGGATTTTCCCCTCACCGGCTCGGTCGGCATCCTGCGCGGCACGATCCAGCTCGATCCGGTTATCGGGCTGCTGGGCCTGCAGGTCGCGAACGATCGCGGCTTCCTGTCCGATCCGCAGAACCGCGAAGCCCTGTCGATGGCGATCGACAGGCAGGCGCTGATCGCGCCGTTCGGTCTCAGCGGATGGACGTCGACGACCCGCTTGGTGTCGCACGGCGTGCAGGGCGATCTCGGTCCGATCGACGAGCGCTGGGGAGACCTTTCGCTGGAGGAGCGGCAGGCGCGTGCCGCCACGCGGGTGCGGCAGTCGAACCCGGCGGGCGTGGCCGGTCTGTCGGTCTGGCTTCCGGCGGGACCTGGATCCGATATCTTGTTCGCACGCCTCGCGGCCGACTGGCGCAAGGTCGGCGTGACCGTCACCCGTGCGCCGGACTGGGACAGCGCCGACCTGCGGTTGATCGACGAGGTGGCGCGCTATCCCCGCGTGGCCTGGTTCCTGAACCGACTCTCGTGCGTGGCGCGGCGCGGCCTGTGCGACAGCGGCGCGGATGCGCTGGCGGCCAGCGCGGCAGCGGTGAATGAACCCCGCAGGCGGGCGGAAATCCTGTCCGAGGCGGAGGCCCGGCTGACCGCGGCGAACACCTTCATTCCGTTCGGCTCACCGATCCGCTGGTCGCTGGTGCGCGGCGGGGTCGACGGTTTCGCCCCGAACCCGTGGGGGTGGCATCCCTTGATGCCGCTTGCCTGGCTGCCTAAATAATGGGCAGCCGCTGGATCGGCCGGGTCTTGAGGAGTGCGAGCAGTGGCGGGTGCCGGAACGGTGCGACGCATGGGCCTGGACCTACCGTTGGGAAGCGACCCGGCGGCGATCCGGCAACGCGTGGAAGCGCTGGAGGCCGTGCTGGAGCGCGCGTTCGTCCTCCCGGGCACGAAGCGTGCCGTCGGGCTGGACGCGGTGATCGGCCTGATTCCGGTCGCGGGCGACGTGGTGTCGGCGGTGCTCGGCTTCTACCTCGTCTGGGAAGCGCGGAACCTTGGTCTGTCCAAATTCAAGCTGGCCCGGATGATCGCCAACGTCGGGTTCGACACGGCCGTTGGGGCGATCCCGATTGCGGGCGACCTGTTCGATTTCGTGTTCCGCTCCAACAGCCGAAACCTGCGGATAATCCGCCGCCACCTCGACAAGCACCATCCGCATAGCCGGGTTATCGAAGGCTAAGGGTTTCCGGACGGCTGCGGCGCGCTATGGTGCGCTCATGATGCCCAAGCTGACAAGGTTGGTCCTCCCGATCGGCGCGCTGGCGCTGGCCGGTTGCGACGCGCGTGACAACGATCCGGGTCCGGGCGGCGTGACCATGGGGGAGGCCCGCGCGCTGGACGAGGCGGCGCAGATGATCGACGCGCGGCGTCCCCCGCCGGGCCTCGTGCCAGCCGCCCCTTCACCGGTTGCCGATGCCTCCGAAGCTGTGGGTACGGACGCGCCCTAGTGCGCGCATTTTTGCAACGATCCGTTTCGATCATTGCGTTTGATCGATAGGAGCCTCCAAGGCAGGGTGAAGTTTCCATGCGGCGCGCGTCGTTCCTACCTTCCGTCGACCCGTTTCTCCTTTGGCTGATGGGGGTCGTGACGGCCGCTTCCCTGCTGCCCGCAAGGGGCGCGGCGGCGTCAGCGTTCGATGTGCTGGCCGACATCGCGATCGCGCTGCTGTTCTTCCTCCACGGCGCCAAGCTGTCGCGCGAGGCGATCGTGCAGGGTGTGGGCAACTGGCGGCTGCACCTGATGGTGCTCGCCTCGACCTACCTGTGGTTCCCGCTCGTCGGCTTGGCGACGGGCGCGGTAGCCGGCGGCTGGGTCGATCCGCTGCTCGTCTCGGGTCTGATGTTCCTGACGCTGCTGCCATCCACCGTGCAGTCCTCGATCGCGTTTACCGCGATGGCGCGGGGCAATGTCGCGGCGGCGGTGTGCAGCGCCTCGCTGTCCAACCTCATCGGCATCGTGCTGACGCCGCTGCTGGTGGGGGTGGTGCTGCATCCCGCTACCGGCGCCGGGGGTTTCGACTGGCATGCGGTGCGCGGCATCGTGGAGCAACTGCTGGTGCCGTTCGTGGCGGGCCACCTGCTGCGGCCACTGATCGGCAAGTGGGTGGATCGCCACAAGAGCATCCTGCTGCCGGTCGATCGCGGCTCGATCCTGCTGGTCGTGTACACCGCGTTCAGCGCAGCCGTGGTGAACGGCATCTGGCAGAAGCTGGACCTCGCCGATCTCGCCTCGCTGCTGGGGTTGAGCGCCGTCATCCTCGCGGCGATCATGGTGGTGAACTTCGCGCTGGCGAAGCTGGCGCGGCTCCCGCGTGAGGATGCGGTGGTGCTGCTGTTCTGCGGCTCCAAGAAGAGCCTCGTCTCGGGCGTGCCGATGGCCGGCGCGCTGTTTGCGCCGGCGCAGGTGGGCATGGTGGTGCTGCCGCTGATGATCTTCCATCAGCTGCAGCTGTTTGTCTGTGCTTGGCTGGCGGCGCGCTATGGACGTGCGGCGCCCGATGCAGAGGCCCCGGTCGCGGCTGCGGTGCAGGAGGTGCTTCCGGCCCCTGCCGCTCCGGCTGTTGCCCCCCTCGTTGTGCCAGTCGCCGCCCCGGTCGTCGCTCCGGCCGCTGCGGCTACCGTTGGGGCGCCGGGCACGATCCCGCGCGCACCCGAAGAGATCGCCGCCGCGGCCAGCGTGCGCGGGCTGACGATCCCTCCGGAGTGCGCCGAAGGTGTCTCTGCCAATCTGGCGCTCCTGGCCGAACACGCAGCGAGGTTGCGGCGATGAGCGCGGTCCTTGCCGTGTCCGAACGGGTGCGGGCGGGCGATATCAGTGCGACCGAAGTGGCGCGACACACGCTGGCCGCACTCGCCGCCGAGCCGTTCAACGCCGTGACGCGGCTGCTGGAGGATCGCGCGCTCGACGAGGCGGCGATGGTCGATCAGATCGTGGCGGCGGACGGCGATCCCGGTCCTCTGGCGGGTGTGCCCTACGGCGTGAAGGATTTGTTCGACGTCGCCGGCCTGCCGACCACCGCCGGCTCCGCGCTCTACGCCGGCGCCGCTGGCGCCGAGAATGACGCCGAGGCGGTGCGCCGTCTGCGCGCGGCGGGCGCGGTGCTCGTCGCCACGCTCAACATGGACGAATTCGCCTACGGGTTCGCGACGATCAACGCCACGCACGGCACGACGCGCAATCCGCATGATCCCACCCGCCTGGCTGGCGGTTCCTCGGGCGGCTCGGCGGCCATTGTCGCCGCCGGGCTGCTCCCTTTTTCGCTGGGATCGGACACCAATGGATCGATACGGGTCCCCGCCAACCTGACCGGGATCTTCGGGCTCAAGCCGACGCACGGCGACTTGCCGATGGGCGGCACCTTCCCCTTTGCCGAGAGCTTCGACGACATCGGCCCCTTCACCGCCGATATCGCCGACATGCGCGTCTTGTGGGAAGTGCTGGCTGGGCGCTCGCTGGCGGAGGTGCGCGGCGAACCGCGCGTCGCCCGCCTCTCGGGATGGTTCCGCGAGAATGCCGACCCGGACGTCCTCGCCGCCATTGACGCGATCGCGCCCGGGGCTCCTTTGGTCGAGCTGCCCGAGGTCGCCCGCGCCCGCTCGGCAGCGTTTCTGATGACCGCGTGGGAAGGCGGTGCGCTTCACCGTGAGGCGCTGGCCCGCGAGCCCATGGCGTTCGATCCGCAAGTGCGCGACCGCCTGCTGGCAGGCGCCCTGTTGCCGGACGAGATCGGTGTCGAGGCGCAGGCTTTCCGCGCGGCGTACAAGGCGCAGGTGCTCGACCTCATTGCCGGATACGACGTGCTGCTGGCGCCCGCTGCGCCTTGTGTCGCACCGCCGATCGCCGATCCTCATATCGAAATCGACGGGGCGCCGGCGCCGGCGCGCGCGCAGCTGGGCATCCACACCCAGCCGATCAGCTTCATCGGCCTGCCGGCGCTGGCGGTACCGCTGTATCGTCTCGGGCGCTTGCCGCTGGGGCTGCAGCTGATCGGGAGACCTCACGGCGAGGCGGCGCTGTTCGCCTTCGCCGCGCGGCTGGAAGAACAGGGCATCGTCGGGTCTTGGGAGCCGGGCGGGGCATATCGGGGGGCAGCGGCATGACGGAACTGACAGTGGATACCGCCGGCGATGGACCGACGGCCGGGCCGGAGGACAAGACCGGCCTCGCCCGCTTCTTCAAGCTGGCCGAGCGCGGCACCGACACCCGGACCGAAGTGCTGGCGGGCATGACGACGTTCCTGACGATGGCCTACATCGTCCTTGTGAATCCGGCGATCCTGGGCAGCGCGGGAATGCCGGTCGCCTCGGTCGCCGCAGCGACCTGCTTTGCCGCCGCCTTCGCCTCGATCCTGATGGGCCTGGTCGCCAACACGCCGCTGGCGCTGGCGCCGGGCATGGGGCTCAATGCCTATTTCAGCTTCACCGTCGTTCAGCAGATGGGCGTCCCGTGGCCGGTGGCGCTGGGTTGCGTGTTCATTTCGGGCGTGGCCTTCCTGGTGCTGACGCTGACCGGCGTGCGCCAGCTGATCGTCACGTCGATCCCGCAATATCTCTTCGCTGCCGTCGCGGGCGGAATCGGCCTGTTCATCGGGTTCATCGGGCTGAAGGACGCCGGAATCGTGGTCGCCAACCCCGCGACGTTCGTGGCGCTGGGCGACCTCAAGGCCCCTGGCGCTGCGCTGGCGCTGTTCGGCCTCGTCGTGATCGGTGCGCTGAGCGTCTGGCAAGTGCGCGGGGCGATGCTGATCGGCATCGTCGCGACCACCCTGGCGGGCTGGCTGACCGGACAAGTGTCGATCAGCCCGGAGCCCTACTCGCTTTCGGCGCTGACCGGCACCGCGTTCAAGCTGGACCTTGGCGGCGTGTTCGGGGTCTCCGGCCGGCACGGGCTGGGCTTGCTGGAGATCCTGTTCGTGTTCCTGTTCGTCGACTTGTTCGACAATATCGGCACGCTCGTCGCGGTCACCAAGCGCGCCGGGCTGATGGACGCCGAAGGCCGCATCCCGCGCCTCAACCGCATCCTGATCACCGATGCGACTGCGACCATCGTTGGCTCGATGGCGGGCACCAGCACCGTCACCAGCTACGTCGAGAGCGCGGCGGGCGTGCAGGCGGGCGGGCGCACCGGCCTCACCGCGGTCGTCACTGGCCTGCTGTTCCTGGCGATGATGTTCGTGGCACCCTACGCGCAAGTCATCCCGCTCGCCGCCACCGCGCCGGCGCTGATCATCGTCGGCGGCCTGATGTTGCTGCCGCTGACCGAAGTGGAGTGGGAAGACCCGCTCTCGGCGATCCCCGCCTTCCTCACGGTGGCGATGATTCCGTTGACCTTCTCCATCGCCAACGGCCTCGCCTTCGGCATCACCGCGCACGCCGCGCTCAAGCTGGTGCGCGGCACGATCCGCAAGAGCGACTGGTTCCTGCTGATCCTGGCGTTGCTGTTTATAGCCCGCTTCGTGTGGATGGGCGGCGCGTGATGCGAAAGCTGCTGCTGCTCCTTGCGCTCGTCGCTCTTCCCGCTTCAGCCAAAACGCTCGACAACACGCCGCGCACGGTGGTGATGACCGCGTTCTACCCCGAGTGGCAGGCGCTGGAGCACGCGGTCGAAAAGCCGAGAACCTATCGGATCAACGGCCTCGTCTTCCTCACCGGACGCATGGAAGGCAAGCCGGTGGTCCTGATGCAGAGCGGCGTCTCGATGGTCAACGCGGCGATGAACACCCAGCTTGTGCTGGACAGGTTCAAGGTCCGGCGCATCGTTTTCTCGGGTATCGCCGGCGGTGTCGATCCTGAGCTTGCCATCGGCGACGTGGTGGTCGCGCAGGACTGGGCGCAGTATCTGGAAGTCGCCTTCGCGCGACAGACGCCCGACGGCTGGAAGCCGCCCGAGCCGCTCGATCCCGAGGCGCCGAAGAACTGGGGCATGATGTTCCCGCGCGGCGTGCGCGTAGGCAATGCGCAGGACGCCGTGCACCGGCAATACCGCATCGCGGTGGACCCGCAATTGTTGGCGCTCGCCCGCGATGTTGCCGCGACCACCGTGCTCAAGCGCTGCATCGGCGCCGAGGCCACGACCGGATCGTGCCTTGTCAAAGCGCCGAAGATCGTGGTCGGCGGCACCGGCGTCAGCGCCAGCGTGTTCGCCGACAACGCGGAGTTCCGCGAGTATCTCCAGAGCGCCTACCATGCTCGCGTGCTGGACATGGAGAGCGCGGCGGTGGCGCAAGTGGCTTATGCCAACCAGGTGCCGGCGATCGTGTTCCGATCGCTCTCGGACCTTGCCGGCGGTGACGCCGAAGGCAACCAGATGCACACCTTCGCGGCGCTCGCCTCGGTCAATTCCGCGCAAGTCGTGCGCGCTTTCGTGAAGGCTTTGCCGAATTGAGCCCGCTCCCTGACACAGTGACCGGCGCCCGCGCCTTGGCACGCTGCGATGCCCTGGGAGTCGCGCCTTACAGCGACATTCCCGATGGCCTGTTTCGCGCTTACCTCACCCCGGCCTATCGCGCCTCGCAGGAGGCGCTGGCAGAGTGGATGCGGGAGGCGGGAATGGCGGTCCGTCTCGACCCCGCCGCCAATCTCGTCGGCCGCTACGAGGGTACCGATCCCCAAGCTCCGGCGCTCCTGATCGGCAGCCACCTGGATTCCGTGCGCGACGGCGGACGCTATGATGGGCCGCTCGGCATCATGCTCGGCGTGGAGTGCGTCGCGGCGCTCCACGCCGCCCGCCGGCGCCTCCCGTTCCCGATCGAGGTGTACGCTTTCGGAGACGAGGAAGGCTCGCGCTTTCCCGCCGCGATGCTGACCAGCCGCGCGGTGGCGGGCATCATGGAGCCGGCCAGCTTCGAGATGGCGGATGCCGAGGGGACGACGCTGGGCTCCGCCCTGGGCGGCGAAGATGTCGCCACCTATCTCACCGCCGCCCGCACGCCCGGCGCGACGCTCGCCTACTTGGAGGCGCACATCGAGCAGGGCCCGGTGCTCGAAGCTGACGGCCTTGCGGTCGGCACCGTCACCGGGATCGCCGCGCAGCTTCGCTACGCCGTCACCGTCGGGGGCATGGCGGGCCACGCCGGCACCACCGCGATGCGCTTGCGCCGCGATCCGCTGGCGGGCGCGGCGGCGATGGTGCTGGCGGTGGAACAGCTCGCCCGCTCGGACAACTCCGATGTCGTCGCCACCGTCGGCGCGATCGAAGCGTCGCCCGGGGCGCCCAACGTCATCCCGGGCGAGGTGCGCTTCACCATCGACGTTCGGTCGGGGGTAGCGGCGCGTCGCAACGCGGTGGCCGAGGCGATCCTTTCCCGCATCGCCGAGATCGCCGGAGTGCGCGAGCTCGACCTTGCGGTCGATCGCATCCACGACTTGCCTGCCAGCCCCTGCGACCCCGCTCTGATGGACCTGATGGACCAGGCGCTGGAAAGTGCGGGCCAGCCCGTCCGCCGCCTAGTCTCGGGCGCGGGTCACGACGCCATGAACCTTGCCGCCCTGTGCCCCACGGCCATGCTGTTCATCCGTTGCAGGGGCGGGATTAGCCACAATCCCGCCGAACACGTCGATGCCGCCGATGTCGAGATCGCGCTTCGGGTGATGCTCGGCTTCATCGAGCGACTGGCTGCCAGATATGCGTGATTGGGATCCGCTTCTCCTGGGCGAGGACCAGCCCATGCCGCTCCAGGCTTCGCGGGCGCACGAGCGGCGCTATCCTGCCGCTCTCCACGGGGCACGCCGTCGATGATCCGCGACCTTGTCGGCTATGGCCAAACGCCGCCCGATCCGCACTGGCCCGACGGCGCGCGCGTGGCGGTGCAGTTCGTGATCAACTACGAGGAAGGCGCGGAGAACTCCGTCGTCAACGGCGACAAGGCTTCCGAGGCGTTCCTGTCCGAGATGGTCGGCGCAGCCAGCCACCCCGCCCGCGCGATGGCGATGGAGAGCCTCTACGAATACGGCAGCCGCGCCGGTTTCTGGCGCCTCCACCGCCTGTTCGTGGAACGCGGATTGCCGGTCACGGTGTTCGGCGTCGCGAAGGCGATGGAGATGAACCCCGAGGCGGTGGCGGCCATGCTCGCCGCCGACTGGGAGATCGCCAGTCACGGCCTGCGGTGGATCGACTACCAGTACGTGCCCGAGGACGTCGAGCGCGCGCATATCGCCGAGGCGATCGCTCTGCACGAAAGGCTCACCGGTGCCCGCCCTCTCGGCTGGTATCAGGGCCGCACCTCGCCCAACACCGCGCGCTTGGTCGCGGAGGAGGGCGGGTTCCTCTACGATGCCGACAGCTATGCCGACGACTTGCCCTATTGGAACGGCGAGCAACTGATAGTCCCCTACACGCTCGACGTGAACGACATGAAGATCGTCGCGCTCAACGGCTTTACCGAAGGCGAGCAGTTCTTCCGCCACATGCGCGACACTTTCGACCAGCTGCGTGAGGAAGGCGGACGGATGATGTCGGTCGGGCTCCACGGCCGCATCGCCGGCAAGCCCGGTCGCGCGCGCTGGCTGGTGCGGTTCCTGGACCATGTGATCGCCAGCGGCGACGCCTGGGTCGCGCGCCGCATCGACATCGCCCGGCACTGGATGGAGATGCATCCCCGATGACCGCATTGTTCGAGCACAGCCCCTGGGTGGAGGAGCGCGCCGACGCGCTCTCCTCGTCGGGCGATCGCCACGCCGACCTCCTCGCCGTCATGTACGCCGCCAGTGCCGAGGAGCAGCTCGCCCTGATCCGCGCGCATCCCGAACTGGCGGGCAAGGCCGCGATCGATCGTACGCTGACCGAAGCCTCGGCCGCCGAGCAGGCGAGTGCCGGGCTGGACCGCCTGACGCAGGATGAGTTCGACCGCTTCCACGCGCTCAATACCGCCTACCGCGAGCGCTTCGGCTTTCCCTTCATCATTTGCGTGCGGCTGACCGACAAAGCGGGCATCCTCGCCGCCATGGAACGCCGCCTTGGCCACACGCGCGAGGAGGAAATCGCGGCTGCGCTCGGCCAGATCGGTGAGATCGTACGTCTGCGCCTCGAGGACATGGCAGGATGAGCTTGCAGCAACTTGAAGCCGAGCTTGCCCGCCAACTCAGCCTGATCGGCCATGGCGGCGCCGACTGGACGCGGCCGCGTGTCGCCCCCGACGGTCATGTGTACGACGCCGTCATCGTCGGCGGTGGCCAGAGCGGGCTCGCCGCCGCCTTCGGCCTTCTGCGCGAGCGGGTCTCCAACATTCTGATCGTCGACGAGAACCCGGCAGGCTACGAGGGTCCTTGGGAAACCTACGCGCGGATGATCACGCTGCGCACCCCCAAGGACCTGACCCCGATCGACTTCGGGGTGCCCGCGCTGACTTATCGCGCCTGGTGGGAAGCGCAGCACGGCGAGGCGGGCTGGGCGGCGGTCGACAAGATCGCGCGCGGCGACTGGATGGCCTACTTGCGGTGGTATCGCCGCGTGCTCGGCCTGCCGGTGAAGAACGACAGTCGGGTGGATGTGATCGAACCGGCGGGGGGCGGGGTATTCCGCCTCGATCTGGCGGACGGATCGCGCCTGCTGGCGCGCAAGGTGGTGCTGGCGACAGGCATCCAGGGCGGCGGCGAGTGGCACATTCCGCCGATGGTCGAGCGCGCGCTGCCGCGCCACCTCTACGCCCACACCAGCGAGCCGATCGACTTCGGCGCTCTTGCCGGCAAGCGCGTCGCGATCCTGGGTGGCGGCGCCTCTGCATTCGACAATGCCAACGCGGCCTTGAGCGAAGGCGTCGGCGAAGTGCACGTCCACATCCGCCGCAAGGTGCTGCCGCGCATCAACCCGATCCGCTTCATGGAGCGCGTCGGCTTCACCGCGCGCTATCCGGCGCTGAGCGACGCGGAAAAGCACGCCGTGATGCACGCGTTCCTCAGCCACAACCAGCCGCCTACCAACGACACCTTCAACCGTGCCGCCGCCTGGCCGGGTTTCGAACTGCATCTGGGCTCGCCCTGGCTCGCGGTCGAGCCGCAAGGGGAGGGCGCCCGGGTGACGACGCCGAACGGCACGTTCGACTATGACTTCCTGATCCTGTCGACCGGGCTCGTCAGCGATCCCGGCTTGCGGCCCGAGCTGCGGCTGCTGGGGGATCGCATCGCCCGCTGGGCCGATCGGTACACGCCGCCTGCCGGGCAGGAGAACGCCCTGATCGACGCGCACCCCTACCTGGGCCCGGCATTCGAGCTGCTGCCGCGCGATCCTGCGGACACCTCGCTGCATGGCCTGTTCGCGTTCAACTATTCCGCGCTGATCAGCCTCGGCCTCTCCGCCTCGGCGCTGTCGGGGCTGAAGAACGCGCTGCCCCGATTGGTGAAGGGTCTTGCCGACCAGCTCTTCCTGGACGACCGCGAGGCGTTGATCGCAGACCTTATCGCCTACGACGAGCACGAGTTTCTGGGCGAATGGCCGCGCGATGTGGAGGCAATGCGATGAGCAGCCTTTCGACGCATGTGCTCGATACCACTCATGGCCGCCCCGCTGCCGAAGTCGCGCTCACGCTGTGCGATGTGCAAGGGGTGCCGCTGTTCGCCGGGATGACTAACGAGGACGGACGATGCCCCGGCTTGCCCGCGCTGGCGCCCGGCCGTTACAAGCTGGCTTTCGCGGTGGCCGACTACTTCCTGAAGAGCGGCGTGTCGCTGCCGGAACCGCCGTTCCTCGATGTGGTGACGATCGACTTCGGCATTTCGGGGGAAGGGCACTACCACGTGCCGCTGCTGGTCTCGCCCTATGGCTACTCGACTTACCGGGGCAGTTGAGATGACGGTGCGCTTCCTCCTCGATGGCGAGACGATCGAACTGACTGACGTCGATCCCACGGCGACGCTGCTCGACCATTTGCGCTACCGCATGGGGCGCACCGGCACCAAGGAGGGCTGCGCCGAAGGCGATTGCGGGGCCTGCACCGTGCTGGTGGGGGAACTGGCCTCGAAGGAAGCAGTCGGCGACGTGCATTGGCGCGCCGTCAATGCGTGCATCACGTTCCTGCCGATGCTGCATGGCAAGGCACTGATGACGGTCGAGAGCTTGTCGAAAGGCGGCGCGCTCAATCCGCTGCAGGAGTGCATGGCGACGAACGGCAGCTCGCAATGCGGCTTCTGCACGCCCGGTTTCGTCATGTCGCTGCATGGCCGCGCCATCGGGGCGAGCGGGTGCGAGTTGCCCGTGGCGGACGTCCTCGCCGGCAACTTGTGCCGCTGCACCGGCTACGGTCCGATCCTGGAAGCTGGCGAACGGGTCGCTACACTGGCGTCGGATGAACGGGCCATCGTCCCCGCGCTCGCGGCCATCGCCGGTCCGACCGAGGGCGCCTGGCACGGCCGCAAGTGGTTCGCGCCGCGCGACGCCGAGGCGCTCGCCGACCTGCTGGCCGAGCATCCTGACGCTCGGCTGGTCGCCGGCGCGACCGATGTCGGGCTGTGGGTCACGAAGGGCTTGCGCACGCTCGACACCCTGATCTTCCTGGGCGACGTGGCCGATTTGCGAACCCTTGAGGAGACGGAAGCCGGCGTCACGCTGGGAGCCGGCGTGACCTATGCAAGCGCCCATGCGGCTTTCGCGCGGCTGCACCCCGACCTTGGCGAGCTGGTGCGGCGCATCGGCGGCTTGCAGGTCCGCAATGCCGGAACCGTGGGTGGAAACGTCGCCAACGGCTCGCCCATCGGCGACGGCCCGCCCGCGCTGATCGCGCTCGGGGCCACGCTCGTGCTGCGCAGTAAAGCGGGGCGGCGCACGATCCCGCTGGAGAACTACTTCCTCGATTACGGCAAGCAGGACCGGCACCCCGGCGAATTCGTCGAAAGCTTGTTCGTCCCCCGGCCAGGCCCGGACGCGGTCATTCATATCGCCAAGCTCTCGCGTCGGTTCGACAGCGACATCTCCGCCGTCTGCGGTGCCTTCGCGCTGGAGGTGAAGGACGACACGATCGTTTCCGCCCGTGTCGCTTTCGGCGGTATGGCCGCGACACCGCGCCGGGCGAGTGGATGCGAGGCGGCTTTGACAGGCGAGCCATTCACCCAAGCGACGCTTGAATCGGCGGCTGCGGCGCTGCGTAGTGACTTCACCCCGCTCACCGACGTGCGCGGTAGTGCCGCCTATCGCCTCGACGTTGCCGCCAACCTGCTCCGTCGCCTTTGGGCGCGGGAGCAGGGGCAGGCGATCTCGGTGCTGGATCTCGCCGATGGCTGAGCGCGATCCCGCCCTGGCTATCGCCAAGCCCTCGCACCCGCATGACAGCGCGCGTCTGCATGTCGGGGGCGCCGCACGCTATGCCGACGATATGCCCGAGCCGGCCGATATGCTGCATCTCGCGTTCGGCCAGAGCAGCGAGGCCCATGCCGGGATCGTGAGCATGGACTTGTCGGCGGTGTGGGCCGCCGACGGCGTCGTCGCGGTCTACACGGCCGCCGACATTCCCTGCGAAAACAACGTCGGCCCCGTCGCGCACGACGACCGCCTGCTTGCCGATGGCGAGACGATAAGCCACGGCCAGCCGGTGTTCGTTGTTGCCGCGACCAGCCAGCAGGCGGCCCGGAAGGCGGCCCGCCTCGGCAGGATCGTCTACGAACCGCGCGAGCCACTGCTCGGCTACGAGGCGACCCGCGCCGCCGGATCGCTGATCGAGCCGACCCAGCGCATGGCGCGTGGCGATGCCAATGCTGCACTCGCCGCGGCGCAGCATCGCCTGTCCGGAAGCTTCGAAATGGGGGGCCAGGATCACTTCTACCTCGAAGGGCAAGTCGCCGTCGCGACGCCGGGCGAGGACGGGCAAATCCATGTGCTCAGCTCCACGCAGCACCCCAGCGAGGTGCAGCATCTGATCGCGCATATGCTCGGCCTTCCGTCCGCCGACGTGACGGTGGAAGTGCGGCGCATGGGTGGGGCCTTCGGCGGGAAGGAGACGCAGGCCGCGCTGTTCGCTGCCGCCGCCGCGCTCGTCGCGCGACTGACCGGCCGCCCCGCCAAGTTTCGCTGCGACCGCGACGACGACATGGCGATGACCGGCAAGCGACACCCGTTCCAGGTGCGCTACGAGGCGGGCCATGATGAGGACGGCCGGCTCACCGCGCTGTCGCTGTTCCTCTCGTCCGATTGCGGCGCCACCGTCGACCTTTCGCCCGCGATCAATGACCGGGCGATGTTCCATGCGGACAACTGCTATTTCATTCCCGACATCGAGATCGTTTCCGAGCGGCTGAAGACCAACACCGTCTCCGCCACCGCGTTCCGCGGCTTCGGCGGTCCCCAGGGCATGCTCGCGATCGAGCGAATCATCGATCACATCGCGCTTCGTCTCGGCCGCGATCCGCTCGACGTTCGCGTGAGGAACCTTTACGGCCCCGGTCGCGACGTAACGCCCTATGCTATGCAGGTGGCCGACAATATTGCGCCCCAGCTTATCGCCCGTCTGCGCGAAACATCCCGTTACGATGCGCGCGCCGCCGCAGTGAACGCGTTCAACGCTGCCAGCCCGATCCTCAAGAAGGGCATCGCGCTTACTCCGGTGAAGTTCGGGATCAGCTTCACCACCACACACCTCAACCAGGCGGGCGCGCTGGTGCACGTCTATGCCGACGGCTCGATCCAGGTGAACCACGGCGGCACCGAGATGGGCCAGGGCGTCTACGTGAAAGTGGCGCAAGTGGTGGCGGACGTGTTTGCGGTGCCGCTGTCGCAAGTGCGGATCACCGCGACGCGCACGGACAAGGTGCCCAACACTTCGGCTACTGCGGCATCCTCGGGCGCGGACCTGAACGGCATGGCGGCCTACAACGCCGCCCGTGCCATTCGCGACCGGCTGAGCGCGTTCCTCGCCCGCGCTTACGGCGCCGACGAGAGCCAGGTGCTGTTCACGTCGGAGGGCATCGTCGTCGGCGCCGAGGTGGTCCCTTTCGCCCAGGCCGCGCGCAAGGCGCACATCGGCCGCATCTCGCTGTCCTCCACCGGCTATTACGCCACGCCCGGCATCGAATACGACCGTGCCGCGCACAAGGGCCGTCCGTTCTACTACTTCGCTTATGGCGCGGCCGTGTCCGAAGTGGTGATCGACACGCTGACCGGCGAGCACAAGGTCCTTGCGGTGGACATCCTCCACGACGTCGGCCGCTCCCTCAACCCGGCGATCGACAAGGGCCAGATCGAGGGGGGCTTCGTGCAGGGCCAGGGCTGGCTCACCACCGAGGAACTGGTGTGGGATGCCAAGGGCCGGCTGCTCACCCACAGTCCGGCGACTTACAAGATCCCCACTGCGTCCGACCGGCCGAAGCGTCTCACCATCCAGTTGTGGGACGGCGAGAATGTCGAGCCCACCATCAACCGCTCCAAGGCGGTGGGCGAGCCGCCGTTCATGCTGGCGATCTCGGTGTTCAGCGCGCTCAACCGCGCCATTGCCGCCGCGACCGGGCGCCGCGATATTCCCCAGCTGAACGCCCCCGCCACGCCCGAGGCGATCCTCAAGGCGCTCGCGCAGTGACGCAGTGGATCGGCTGGCTGCGCGATCTGGGGGAGGAGCCCTGCGCGATGATCTCGATCCTCGCTACCGAGGGTTCGGCGCCGCGCGGCGCGGGGACGCGGATGCTGGTCCGCGCCGGAGCACTGCAAGGCACCATCGGCGGCGGCCAACTCGAGCTGCGCGCCATCGAGCAGGCGCGTGCGATCCTCCAACTTCCACGCGGCGCCTGGCGGGTGCAGGACTATCCGCTCGGCCCGCTGCTGGGCCAATGCTGCGGCGGCCGGGTGCGCATCCTGGTCGAGCATCTCGACCCCGCGGCGCTCGCTTGGCTCCATGATGCCGAACCCGGGCGGATGCTCGAGACGGTACTGGCCGACAATGCCGTGCACCGCGCGATCCATGAGCGCGAGACTGCCACGCGCCAGACCGCGCGGGGCGAACGCCAAGCGCGCATGGTCGAGCCGGTCGGCGAGCGGCCACGCCCGGTCTACCTGTTCGGAGCCGGACACGTGGGGCAGGCCATCGCCCGGCATATCGTCGGCCTGCCCTTTCAACTCGCGTGGTTCGATACCCGGCCCGAGCAAGGCGAGTTGGATGGTGTGACCGTGGTCGACACCGAGACCGTTGCCGACTGCCTGCAGGACGCCCCGGAGGACGCGGCGGTGGCGATCCTGACGCACGACCACCCGCTCGACTATCACCTGACGCTGGCGGCGCTGTCGGGCAAGCCGCTGGCCTTTGTCGGCTTGATCGGCTCCTCGACCAAGATCGCTCGCTTCCGGTCGCGGCTGAAGGCGGACGGGGTGAGCGAGGAAGCGCTGGCGAGGCTGACGGCTCCGATCGGCCTGCCGGGTGTGCGCGGCAAGGAGCCCGATGTGATCGCCATCTCGGTCCTGGCGCAACTGCTGACGCTGAGGGGGACGTGATGAGCTATGGTCTCTCTTTCCGCGTCGATGAGGAAGGCCGCGCGGTTCCATGATCCATGCGTTTCGCGCCGAGTTGCTCTCGGTCCCGCACGATCCGCGCGGGCATCCCGAAGCCGTGCGCCACGAACCCGACGGCTTGCTGGTGATCGAGGACGGCATCGTCCTCGACCGCGGGCCCTATGCCGAACTCGCGGGGCGCTATTCGCAGGTCCCCACCCGCATATTGCCCGGCCTCGTAGTCCCCGGCTTCGTCGATGCGCATGTCCATTATCCGCAGACCGACCGCATCGCTTCGCATGGCGAGCAACTGCTCGACTGGCTCGACCGCCACATCTTCCCCGCCGAAAAAGCCTTTGCCGACAGGGGCCATGCCGATGCCGTTGCTAGCTTCTTCCTCGACGAGCTGCTGAAGAACGGCACCACCAGCGCGCTGGTCTATCCGACCGTTCACGAACATTCGGTCGATGCGCTGTTCGAGGCCGCCATGCTGCGCAACATGCGACTGATCTCGGGGAAGGTGCTGATGGATCTCGGCCCGGAGGGATTGCACGATACCGTCGCTTCCGGCCGCGCCGAGAGCGAGGCGCTGATCCGCCGCTGGCGCGGTCGCGGGCGGCTCGGCTATGCGGTGACGCCGCGTTTCGCGCTGGCTTCCAGCGACGCGCAACTGGCCGACGCCGGGGCGCTTGTTGCGCAGCATCCGGACGTGTTGATGCACACCCACCTTGCCGAGAATCTGCGCGAATGCGAGGCGGTGGCGGCGCGCTTTCCCGAGAGCATCGATTATCTCGACACCTACGACCGCTTCGGCCTCGTCACGCCGCGCTCGGTCTTCGCGCATGGGATTCACCTTGACGACCGCGCCTGCGCGCGCCTCGCCGGGAGTGGCGCGGGGATCGCGGTGTGCCCCAGCTCGAACTTGTTCCTCGGCTCGGGTTTCTTCGATTTCGCGCTCAACGATCGCCACGAGGTGCGCCTCGGCCTCGGCACCGACGTTGGCGCCGGGACGACGTTCTCGCTGCTGCACACCGCCGGTCTCGCTTATCAGGCGGCGCTGATGCGGGGCGAACGGCTCGACCCCTTCCGCGCCTTGTATCTCGCCACCGCCGGCAGTGCCGCGCTGCTGCATATCGACGACCGCGTCGGCGCGCTGGAGCCGGGGATGGAGGCGGACTTCGTCGTCCTCGACGACAAGGCCACGCCGCTCATGGCCCGCCGCACGGCCGGCGCGGACCTTGCCACGCGGCTCTTCGCGCTGCAAATTCTGGGCGACGACCGCGCCGTCGCGGCGACGTATGTCATGGGCCGGGGCGCGTGGAATCGATCCGGGACGACCCGGGACGACGATGTGAGAACCTGATGACCGATCTTCACGCCTTCATCGCCGGCTTGCCCAAGGCAGAGCTTCATCTCCATATCGAAGGCAGCCTGGAGCCCGAACTCATGTTCGCGCTGGCGGAGCGCAACGGAGTGGCGATCCCGTTCGCCTCGGTGGAAGAGGTGCGTGCCGCCTATGCCTTCTCGAACCTGCAGGACTTTCTCGACATCTACTATGCGGGCGCTGCCGTCCTGCTGAAGCGGGAGGACTTCCACGATCTTGCCGCCGCCTATTTCGATCGCGCTGCGGCGGACGGCATGGTCCATGCCGAGCTGATGTTCGATCCGCAGACCCACACCGATCGCGGTGTCCCGTTCGGCGAGGTGATCGAGGGTCTGCTCTCCGCCATGGCCGAGGCCGAGGCGAAGCACGGCATCACCAGCGTCCTGATCCTCTCGTTCCTGCGCCACCTCAGCGAGGAGGCCGCATTCGCCACCATGGCCGAGGCGGAGCCATGGCTGGGCCGGATCGCGGCGGTCGGGCTCGACAGTTCGGAAGTCGGCCATCCGCCGCGCAAGTTCGCGCGCGTTTTCGCGGCCGCGCGGGCCAAGGGGCTGAAGCTCACCGCGCACGCCGGCGAGGAGGGGCCGCCCGAATACGTCTACGAAGCGCTCGACCTGCTTCACGCCGATCGCATCGACCACGGCAACCGGGCACTGGAAGACTCCGCTCTCGTCGCAAGGCTGGCGCGCGAGGGGATGACGCTGACGGTCTGCCCGCTTTCCAACCTGAAGCTGTGCGTGGTGAGCGACCTTGCCGAGCATCCGATCGACCGGATGCTGGCCGAGGGTCTCAAGGCGACGATCAATTCCGACGATCCCGCCTATTTCGGCGGCTACGTTGCCGACAACTATCTAGCCGCCGCGAAGGCGCGTGGGCTCGGCAAGGCGGAGCTGGCGACGCTCGCGCGCAACAGCTTTACCGGATCGTTCCTGCCGCCCGAGGCAATCGCGGCGAACCTGGCAAAGCTGGAGAGCTACCTCGCGGCGACGGCGCCAACTGCTTGATCACACATCCCGAGCGCCCAGCCAGTGCTCGGTTTCGGGCGGGGTGAAGCTGGCGATGCGGTCGAGCATGGCCTCGGGATCCTTTTCCACCAGCAGCATCGCGCGGTGGCGGGGCTGGAGAAAGCCTTGTTCCACCACATGGTCGATGAAGTCGCGCAGGCCCGAGTAGAACCCGCCGACATCCAGCAGCCCGACGGGCTTGGCGTGATAGCCAAGCTGCGACCAGCACCACGCCTCGAACATCTCCTCGAAGGTGCCGATGCCGCCGGGCAGGGTGACGAAGCCGTCCGCGAGGTTGGCCATCAGCGCCTTGCGCTCATGCATGGTCTGGACGACGTGCAGCTCGCTGATGCCCTGATGGTCGTGCTCGCGCGCGCGCAGCGCCTCGGGAATGACGCCGATCACCTCGCCGCCGCCCGCGCAGACCGCATCGGCGATCACGCCCATCAGGCCCACCGTGCCGCCGCCGTAGACGAGGCCGATGCCGCGCTTCGCCAGCAGCGTGCCGAACTGCTCGGCCGCCTCGCGGTAGATCGGCCGGGTTCCGGCGCTGGAACCCAGGTAGACGCAGATACGCAAGTGCTTCTCCATGGTTCGGCTCCGGCCCATGGCCAGGAGCCGCCTTACGTCAAGAAAGTCGCTCGGGGACGGACAGCGCCTCGGTCACGATGGTGTCCTTGGCGCCGACCGATTCCCACGGGAACACGAACCAGCGCTTGTCCTCGGCCCGGTCGATGGTGTCGGTCCAGTAATCCACGCTCGCTTGCGAACGCTCGTTGTTGATGAGCACGGCGAAGCGCAGGTTGCCGGTGTCGCAGCCGTTTCCGCCCAGCAGCTCGCGGATGTAGGTGATGGTGCCGCCGCTGTCGTTGATGTCGTCCACGAACAGCAGGCGGGTGCCTTGCGCGCTCATGCCCGCGACCTTGGCAAGCAGCTCGTCGGCGAATCCCGGTACGCGCGACGAGTGGTCGATCGACAGCATCGGCAGGTCGAGCTGGTGGGAAATGTAGACGGCCGGCACCAGCCCGCCGCGTCCGACGCCGATGATGAATTCGGGCTGCCACGCGTCGGCCATCACCTTGCGCGAGAGCAGGCGCACCTTGGCGAGAAACTCCTCGTAGTATTCGAGGTAGTAGAGTTCGGGCTCGGCGGTGTCGCTCATGCTGCTCCCTGTGGGCTGCGCCAAAGCCCCTCGGTTAACCGAAGGGTGGCGACTCGGCAATGCGCTCGGGAGACGAACCCATCGAGGCGGGCCAGCCCAGCTGCGCGAAGCCGTTCTCGATCTCGCCGAGCACGATCCCGGCCGCATAGGACGGCGTGCGGGCGGACGCGGTGCACAGCGCCAGGGTCATCGGACGCAGCAGCGTGTCCGAAATGCGGGTGAACGCGAGCTCGCCTCGCCGCACTTCGGTCATCGCGTCCAGCGAGGTGAGGATGCCGATGCCCACTCCCTGCTCGACCAGCGAGACGATCATCTGGATGTTGTCGGAACTGACCTTGCGATCGATCACCATGCCGGTCACTCCTTCCAGCACGGCGATCTGCTGTGCGACCGCCAGCGGTTCGCCTGGCACGATCAGCGGCGAGCCGATGCACGCCGAGAAGCGCGCCTCGCCCTTGCTGCCCAGCGGATGACCGACGGGCGTCACGAAGCCCAGCACCACGTCCACGAAGGCGCGCACGGTAAGGTCGCGGAAGGATTGCGGCTCGAACAGGATGCCGAAGTCGACTTCGCCCTCCAGCACCGCGCGGCGGACCTGCTCGTTTTCCAGCACTCTCAGGCTTACGGTAATGCCGGGGTATCGGCTCTGGATCGCGTGGATCGCGGCGGGAATCGCGCCTTTCGCCAACGCGTCGATAACCGCCATCTCGACATGACCCCGCTTCAGGCCGCGCAAGTCTTCGATCTGCGCGCGGATGTCGACCATGTTCTTCTGCCAGCGCCCGCCCGCCGCCATCATGATCTCGCCGGCCGCCGTCAACCGCAGGCCGGTGGGCAGCCGCTCGAACAGCGGCATCCCGATGTCCGACTCCACGTTCTGGATCTGGCGCGCGATCGCCGAGGCGGAGACGTTCAGCTCGTCGGCCGCCTTGCGGATCGAACCGCTGCGGCCGACCGCCATAAAGTAGCGCAGAAATCGTGAAAATGCCGGCATCGCACCCGCTCTAATTTTCGCAACAGCCCGTGGGATTCATTGCGTTTGATCGCAACAAGTCAAGAGCTTACCACCCCTTTCCGGGCGATGACGAAATCTCGATGGACGCGACGGCCGGGGCCTTTCCTGCGCAATGGGGCGCTTGCACCTGCCATTGCAGGCGCCGCGATGCTTGTAGCGGCGGCGGTAGTTCCCTCCCTCCCGCTTGCCGCGGCCGAGCCACCGATACCTGTTTTGCAGGAGAAGGCCGCGCCGATCCCCGTCAAGGTTATCGTCATCGCCAACTTCGAGCCGGGATCCGACACCGGCGATGCTCCCGGCGAATTTCAACTCTGGGCCGAGCGCGAGCATCTGGACGAGGTGATCCCGGTTCGCGGCACGCTCCATCCGCTGCGGCGCAACGCCTCGGGCCTCTACGGCATGGTCTGGGGCACGCCCGACACCATGCTCGGCGGCGTCGCCGAGCAGTTCATGGCGCTGTTGCTCGATCCCCGGTTCGACTTCCGCAAGACCTACTGGCTATTCACCGGCATCTCGGGCGTCGATCCGCAAGCGGCCTCCGTCGGCAGCGCGGCCTGGGCGCGGTGGGTGGTGCAGGGGGATACCCTGCGTGAGTTCGACGACCGCGAGGTGCCTGCAAGCTGGCCTTACGGCCTCTTCGCGATCGGTGCCGA
>Ga0068862_100001477_pt1 | contig 21566 bp, 20 predicted proteins | sample KBSSwiS52_FD_66598 | JGI IMG/M metagenome (GOLD analysis project Ga0068862, IMG submission 66598) | Switchgrass rhizosphere microbial communities from Kellogg Biological Station, Michigan, USA - KBS Switchgrass S5-2 | ecosystem: Host-associated > Plants > Roots > Rhizosphere > Soil ... | reverse complement strand
CTTCGAGGGAGGTCTCCTCCATGCTTCGACGCATCGCCGTGCTCGTCCTGCTGCTGGGCATCCTGCCCGCCGTCTCCCACGCTCTGCCCCGGAGTTCAGGGCCGGCCGCTCCGGCCGCCCTCCACTCCGCCGAAAGCTGGCTCGCCCATCTGGGCCGCCTCCTCGAAGGCGCCTGGACCCGGGTGACGGAGAACACCGGCAAGTCGATCGACCCTGACGGGCAGCCGCAATCCCTGCCGGAAGACCCGTCCCCCGACACCGGGATGTCCATCGATCCGAACGGCTGAACCCCCTCCGGGACCGGCTCCGCAGGCCGGTCCCTACTTTTTTCCCGAAACTTGTCCTGATTTGCCCCCCAGCGGCAACTTATATCTAGAGACACTCTTCGACGCGGAGGGAAGGACATGGGAGATCGGCATCTTTCGCTGGAAACGATGGCCAGATGGCTGACGGGACGGCTGGAACATGACGAGGTGCTGCGGGAAGTGGTGCCCCACCACCTCCAGCAGTGCCCCGGCTGCCGCGAGGTGTACGCAGAGCTCCAGAAGCTCAAGGAAGAGGTCGGACACTGGGACGAGGAGGTCGTGCTCCTGGAGAGCCGGGAGGCGCCGGAGCTGGCCGTCCGGCTCGAAGGCACGCCGGACGGCGGGGATCGGGACGACCAGCTCGAGGGCGACGACACCCTTCACACCTGGGGCCTCTGCCAGCTCCTCCTCCAGAGAAGCCTGGCCGCCGTCCGCCAGGACCCCGGAGCGGCCTTCGAGCTGGCGGACAACGCGGTACGGCTGACCGCGCACCTCGGACCCGCCTACGATCCGCAGTGGGTGATCGGCCTGCGCGCCCGCGCGCTCGCGGTCCGCGGCAATGCGCGGCGGGTGCTCGCCGAGCTGCGCGGCGCGGACGCCGACTTCCGCAAGGCGCGAGCCTGCCTGTCGCGCAGCGCCATGGAAGGCTCGCGCATCGAAGCCGAGATCCTCGATCTCGAAAGCTCGCTGCGCCGGGACCAGCGCCGGTTCGAAGAAGCCCTGCAGAAGGCCGACCGCGCGCTCGATCTGTACCGGGAGAACCGGGACGATCACGGCGTCGGCAAGGTTTTTCTTCAGAAGGCGAAGATCCTGGAGGAGAGCAACGACCTGGCGGGAGCGGTCGAGCTGCTCCGGCGGCCGTTCGACTGGATCGACCCCGAGCGCGAGCCGCAGCTCCATGCCTCCGCAAGGTACAACCTCCTCTGCGGGCTCATCCATTCAGGCCGGCATCCGGAGGCGAATGAGCTGCTGGGCGAGGTGCGGGAGCTGTTCCGCGGCACGGCGCAGCCGCTCGATCGGGTGCGCCTGCGCTGGGCCGAGGGAAACATCGCCTGGGGGCTGGACCGTCCTGCCGAGGCGGAAGCTGCCTTCCGCGAGGTCCACCGGCAGTTCCTGGACCTGAAGATGGACCTCAACGCCGCGCTGGTGGCGCTCGACCTGGCGGTGCTGCTGTCGGAGCAGGGGAGGACGCAGGAACTCAAGGCGCTCGCCCTCGATCTGCTGGCCGTTTTCGAACCGAGGGAGATCCACCGCGAATCCACGGCGGTCCTGATCCTTTTCCAGCGCGCCTGCGAAGAAGAGCGGCTGACGGCCGAGCTGGCCCGGCAGTTTGCGTTGCTTCTGCGGAAAGAGAGGGGCTGAAACAGCCTCGGGTCAGAGTCGGGCCCCTGGGAGCGCCGGCGTCCCGCCGGCATTTTTCATTCTGGAGCGCGGGCTCGTCAGGGAGTCGTTCGCAGTATAACTCTTCGGGGGTGCGGAGGCACCCCCGGTTTTCGACAAGGAGAGATATGGACAGCCCACGTCGCAGGCGGATCACCTGAAGCAGTGGCAGCTCCGGTTGCGGGCTTTGGAGGCGAACGTCGCCGAGCTCGCGGACCTGGCCCCCGCGCGCGAGAAGCTGCAGAGCATCGAGACCCGGGCGCAGTCCGCCTTTCAGGCGCAGTCCGCCGCCGCGGCGGCGAAGCAGGAGGCGAGCAAGGAGCTGGAAGCCTTGATCGCCGAGGGCCGGCTGGTGATGGCCTTCCTCAACGCCGGTCTCCGTCAGCACTTCGGGAAGGACAGCGAAAGGCTGGCCGAGTTCAGCATGGTGCCGTTCCGCGGTCGCGGTCCGGCCGGGAGCGCGTCCAGCAAGAAGGGCGGCGGGAAGAAGAAGGGGACCGGTGCCGGTGAGCCGGTTGTGCCGCCGCCTTCCGAGCCGCCGGCTCCGACGCCTTCCGAAGCCGCTCTGTAGTTGACCTTCCGAGGGGGCGTGCCGCATCTCGCCCCCTCGCTTTTTCCCTTTCCCCTCGCCCCGATCCCCATCGCCGTAACGTCCACGGCCATCGGAGCCTTGCCGAAGCAGATTTCCGTCATGGAAATCCTCATTCGCGCCTTGCGGATGCTCATCGGAGCGATCGCCACCGGGATCGCCGGCTTCCCGAAACGCATTGCCGTCTCGGCAAAGAGCATTTCCGGGTGCCGACGCGTTTCGGAGCGTCGCCGAAGTCCATCGGAGGGCCGCCGAAACGCATTTCCGTCTCGCCGATCGGCATTGCCGCGTTTCCGATCGCCCTTGGCGCCCGGCCATGGAGATTGGAGCCATGGCAACCGAGATTGGAGCCTCGCCGATCGAGATTGCCGCGGTCCCGAAGAGCATTTCCGTCCGCCGATGGGAATTGGAGCGTTGCCGATGTCCATTGGGGAGTCGGCGATGGAGATCGGAGCCTCGGCGGTCGGCATTGCCGTCCGCCGATGGAGATGGGCAAGACGCCAATGGAGAAAGCCGGGACGCCGATGAGCCTTTCCGGCCGTCCATGGAAGTCGGCCAGCCGGCGATGGGCGTTGCCGGAGCGCCGATGGCTTGAGCCGAGGCGGCAATGAGCCTTTCCGCCTGGAAATGGGAATCGGCGAGCTGCCAATCGGATTTGGTGGAGCGTCACTGGCTTGAGGCAAGACGGAAATATGTATTGCCGGTCGTCCAACGCGCATCGCCGGTCGGCCATGGACATCGGCGAAGCGCCGATGGGAATCGGAGAAGCGGCAATGCGGAAAGGCGAGAGTCCGATCCGCAAAGCGAGACGCCAATGGGAATCGGCGACCGGCCAATGGACTTTGCCGAGGCGCCAATGGCGTTTGTCGAGGCACCAACGAGTTTCGGCAAGGCTCCGAGCCCCGATCAGAAGAGGGATGGCCCGATCCGCCTGCGAGTACGTCGTCAACCTGGAATTGGCAGGTCGCGCCGGAGCGTGAAAAACGACCATGATCTATACCCATGTGCTGAACCCGTGGCGGTCGCCGTCGGGCCGGGTGGGACTTCAGCATCGAGCCGCCCGGGTGCTCCAGCTGTGTTAGCCTCTAGGCTGGGAGGCCTCTATGCAACACCGCTTGACCATCGATTATGGCGACGACGTCCTCTTCAGTAGCGGCCTGACACGCGGAGCCTTCGACGAAGAGGCCCGCTTCCTCCTTGCCGCGAAGCTCTACGAAGTGGGCCGTCTGAGCTCGGGCCTCGCCGCAAAGCTCTGCGGGAAAGGCCGAGTGGACTTCCTCCTCGCCCTCCCGCGGATCGGCGTCGCCATGAGCAACCTCCAGCCCGAGGATCTCGACTCCGAGGTGGAGTTCATGCGGCGTGGCTGAACCGATCGTCGTGAACACCGGGCCGCTGGTTTCCTTCGCCAGAATCGGCTGCCTGGATGTGATCGGCCTCTTGCCCTACGAGTTTCTATGCCCAGCGGAAGTCTGGCAGGAGCTCGACGAAGGGGGCGCCTCAGGCCATCCTTGGGCAGCGCCAGCTTGGCTCAAGAAGAAGCCGCTGGTTAAACCGCCCTCACCCGCCTTGCTGGCAGGCCTCGACCTGGGAGAAGCCGCGGTCATCCAACTCGCCCTTGACCTCGGCGTCCGCACCGTGGCGATCGACGAATGGAAGGGGCGCCGCGGCGCCCTCGCTTCGGGCCTCAGGGTCACCGGGTCGCTTGGCCTCTTGGGGCGCGCGAAGGCCGAGGGCCTGATCTCGGAGTTGAAGCCTCTCATCGCGAAGGCAATAGATGCCGGGATCTGGTACAACCGCGAGCTCGTCAGGAGCTTCCTGGAAGCCGCCGGCGAGTGAGGGGGGCACCTGTCCTGGCCTGCTACGGCGCGGATGTGGAGCGGCTGGGGCGCACGCTCAAAGAGGTTCGAGACAAGCGGGTCACCAAACGCTCGCCAAGCGATCCCAAGAACACGGCGAGAGTGAAGGAGGCGCTGTTGCAGCTCGGCTACCCGGTGCCCGATCCGCCGGACTAGTACGTCGTCAATCTGGAATTGGCCGGTCGCGCTTTCCCTGGGAGCGCTGGCGTCCCCGCCGGCTTATCCGGAGGAATCGGCGGAACGCCGGCCATTACGACGATGATCTACGCCCATGTGCTGAACCGCGGCGGTTGGGAAGTGCAGAGTCCGCTGGACCTGCTGTGATGGATAAGCATCGCGGCCTTTCGTTGCCGATCGGGCCGAGAAGCCTTCCTGGGAAATGCGTCGCAAGTCCTTGTCTCTTCTACGCTGAATGAGGCGGCGCTACGCAGTCATATCGGGATCAACTGTATAAGCGTCCACTCCCCCTGCCGCGGACATCCTTATCGGCCGGAGCGTATCTCCTGCTTGGCCGTAAGTCTCTTCCTATCAGGAAGATGCTCTGGGCAAGGTAAAGCCGGATTGGCAGAAGCTTCCGATCTCCTGCAGGGGAGGTCGAGCTCCTGGCTTGGAGGCTTGGATTGACTCGCCACCAGCGCGGGCTTAAACTCTGGAAGTTGTTTGCACTTTGGACTGTTGCAGAGGAGACGACCAGGACGCCAGGTGGCCGGCGCACTGAGAAGCCGGCCTATAGGCAGGACGGAGGCGCGAAGCTACACCAAGGTTGGGCGTCTTTGGCATTTGCCATACTTATTCAGCCAGTCAGGTTGCGCGGATTAGGAGAACAGATCAATGGGAAGAATGCTGCGCGTGATTGTACTAGCGATGATCTCAACTACGACACCTGCTTGGGCGCAAGGCGCCACCAGCACTTTCCTGACCGTTGGAGCTGTCCGCCAAGGGCTGAATGAGGCGTTGGTGGGGGTGCAGAATGCAATGGTAACTGCAGGCTCAGAGGGGCGTGCCTTGGGCAACTCTCTACAGGCTAACGTTCAAAACGTAATTTCCGATATCGATTCGCGCCTTGGCAAGCGACTAGAATACACCTTCGATAAATTGGATGACACCGAACGGCAATTCATGGTTGACTCTAGGGATCTAATCTTCAGAACAAGAGCAGCATCAGCCGCGCTCGCAGGAGTAATTGGAGACGAGTCAAGAAGGACTATCGGCGAGGCAGACATTGCCGCGTATAACGCTACTTACTCACTTCCATGTCGAACCCAAGTCCCACGAGTGGTTTATTGGTTGCCCACGAAGACAATAGTCAAAGGTGAGTAGGTTGTAGTTTCTATCTACGGAAATTTCCTGAATTACGGCAGGAATGTCAAGGTTTTGATAAATAAGAAACCAACATCTGCCTTCACGAGAAATGATCGTGTGATATCAGTGAGACTGCCAAGTGAGTTAATCAGGAGAGCTACAGATATGACTTCAGTTTCAATAACTATTTCTGGATTAGCCAAGAGAGTTTTGGAGCCGCGTTTCATGTCTTGGCTTTTTGGGTGCGGCGAGAGCTTAGAAGAAGTTCAGAATAGTTCCCTCACTGTCGCCCTGCAGCCGCGATTCCGCTACCGACTTCAGGGTGAAGTTTGGGCAACTTACAAAGAATGGTCGGAGCCTTTCGTCCAACAGCATGACACCTTCAATCGCCGCAGCGACAATTGTGACCACGACGAAGATATAAGTTTTCCTGCCTGCGTCCCTTCAGAAAATATGCGAGCAGTGGAGGGACGGTATAGCATTCGAAACAAGAGCGGGCCCTCGTCCTTTGGTCCTGCACTACCTAGCGGATCAAACTGTATTCTTTTCAAGGGCAGGTTGAAGGGGAGCGGCTATGACTGGATTCTGGGTATAAAAAACTGCAAGGGAAGCGCTTGGCTAGACGCAGACTGGGAAGTTGTAGCTCAGCGCTTAGAAGAGAAAGCGATACCGCCAATACGCTTCAATAATGTGCTACCTATCGGGCAATACTCCCACGCGATCAATAACTCTCAGGCGCCAAAAGGAGAAGGCTGGAGGTGGCGGTTCATAGTTAGAGTGGAGCAACTACGTGGTTCCCAGGTTATTGCCGCCGAGACACTCACTGATGGCCGAATGGATAACGCGAATGGCTGGATTGCCAATATGAGAGATGGCGTATTGACTGTCACACTACCTGCCGAGGGAAATTGATGCTGTGAAGTGTCCGCAATGAAGACAATCGCAAAAGATTTGGGCCAGAATAAGTTCCAGGGGAGTGTAGAAGAGAACGAGGCAAATCTACCCCGACTCTCGCCCCGCGCAGTCCCTGCTGCGTCTTCCAGGTGGTCTTCAGGCCAGTCGACCACGCAGATTCGCCCTGAATGAGGATTTCCACCCGTGCGCTTGGAGCTTCTTTCTCGGCATTTGGACGCACCTCGCCCATCCCGGAGCCATCCAGCCTTGAAAATCTTTTGATGAGTGGCGCTCGGTGACGCCAATCACCGGCTGCGGCATTACGGCCGCTCACGCATGGACGAATGGCAGACCCGGCGGAAAACAGCCGTTGGGGAATCTCGCCATGCGGTCTCCAGCCTTGAGTCTCTCCGCGGCCTCCCGGAACGCCGCAAGGAAGAGGCCATAGGCGTTCCGAAAGACCTCGCGGGCCGCCTTGCTCGCCGCGTGGAAACGCGGTGCCGGCGATTTCTTCGTCTTGTTCGGCCAGGTGTGCGGGTGCTGGCGCGAGGATGAGAAGAAGTCGCACGTCGGATCTCATCAAACCCTCCTGGCGTCGCTCGTCGAGCGATGTCCATCGCGAAGCCCTGGGAAATAGGTTCCACGCGATTCTGGAAGCCAAGCAGCTCAAAGACGCTCAGGGGGCTCTGAGGCATCACCTTTGCGGGTTGGCAGATATGATCTGAGGCGTTCCAGGCGGGAAAACGGGTGCGACAAGCAAGAAAGCGATGCCTGACTTGGTAGCCGGGCCGGCTTCCAAGCGAAGCCTCTCCTAGAAACAACTCGGAAGTTAATCGAAGGGAATGGCGGGTTGTTGCTTCTGCTTGTGCAGAAGCCCTGCTTACGGTCTATCGGACCGGAACGAGCCCGGCCCTGACGAAGGGCAGGCCGGGAGGAAAGCTCCCTTCCGGAAACCGGGCCGACCGGTCGCCGGCCTTCAGATGCTCCGCCGCCTCGCGGAAGGCCGCCACGAAGAGCCCGTACATCCTGTAGATCTCCTCGCGTACCCGCCGGCTGGCGGCATGCGTGAGACAAGAGATAGGACCTATTGAGGGCTCGGCTTCGCCCTGATGGAGGTAAGATCCAGGCTTCGCACAGCAGCGGCTGGAGGTAAACCCGGATGAGTAGCCTGACAGAGACAGCACGATTCCGAGCCATGATGTTCGCCTGCGTTTTCCTCTGCGCCGCCGCGAGCGGGCAGACGGCTTCCGCTTCCTTCCATACGGATTCTCTCGTCAAGCTCTGCAAGGTCTGGTCGGAGGTGAAGTTTTCCGATCCGCGGCTCATGCTCCGCGAAGTGGATTGGGATGGCGCGCTCGTGCGGGCGATCCCGAAGGTACGCGAAGCGCAGACGAACGAACAGCTCGCGCAGGCGATCGGATCGATGCTCGCCGAGCTCTCGGACCCGGTGACACGGGTCTTTCACCGGAACGCGCCTCGATCCGGATCCTCCCCCATCACGCTGCTTCGATGGGATGGTGACCTCCTGGTCGTGAACATCGGACCGTATCTCGACTCGGTTGCTGACGAGCCTCTTTTCTCCATCTTCGAGCCGCAGGCTGCCGTCGCCGCGGAGCTGCCGAAGGCGACGAGTGTCGTCTTCGATTTCCGCACGCAGAGAGCGGAGATGCCTGGCCGGATCCTCGACCTGCTCACTCTGGTGAGGGAGCAGGTCGCCGTTTCGGCATGGCGTCGCGTTGTCCGCTCCGGCTATCCGCCGGCTTCGGGACCGACCGCGGGCGGTTTCTACTCTGCGCTCCAGGTCGTGGTGCCGCCACCGTTGGAAGGCTCGGGCGGAAAAGACAGCTTGCCTGCACGATACGTCTTCATCGTCGGAGAGGAGCTGCCGGAACAAGCGGCTGCACTGTGGTGGAGCGGACACGCGGCGATCGTTGCCGAAGCTCCTTTGTCGGAGGATCAGATCGCACGCACGAGGAAGATCGACCTCGGAGACGGATGGTTTGCCGCCGTGCGTGTGTACGAGACGATCGTACAAGGGATCTCGGCGGATGCGGTCGTTGCGCCGGGCGGCAAGGAGGACGCGGCCATGACGAAGGCGCTCGCGCTCGCCCGCGATCCAGCACCGCTCCCGACGCGTCCCATGCAACGGCTCGCGGCCACGGCTCCGATCGTTCAGAACGATGCCGCCTACGCCGACATGAGCCAGCCCGATCTCCCCTACAGGCTCCTCGGGCTGTTCCGCCTTTGGAGCGTGATCGACCGCTTCTATCCCTTCAAGGATCGGATCGGCGACTGGGCGGCGGTGCTCGCGGAATTCATCCCTCGTTTCGAACAAGCGAACGATGCGGAGGACTACGTACGGGCCATCCTAGAAATCGTGGCCCGCTTGGAGGATGGCCACGCGGACGCGTGGGGTGCGCCGGCCATCTGGAACGTCATTGGTGCGAGAATCCTCCCCCTCGAGCTGCGCTCCATCGAAGGGCGATTCATCGTGACGGGCAAGATGGAGGGGCTGCCGAAAGATTGCCCGATCCTCATCGGCGATGAGATCGTGAGCATCGATGGCGAGCTCCTGGAAGACCGTATGCGCAGGCTCAGAAAATACTACGGGGCGTCGACCGAGGCTGCGCGAACCGCCACGGTGCTCTCCTACGCCGTTCGCGGGACTTGGGACTCCGTGGCGGAGCTCGTCGTGAGAGGCGCCGACGATACGGCCCGAACCGTGAAGATCGCACGGACTCGCATTCCGAACATCGTCCGCGAGGAAGAGATCTGGCGTGTGCTCGATGGAGACATCGGCTATGTCGACCTGACCCGTCTCACGGTTGAACAGATTGAAGAGATGTTCGTTGCCATGAACGGAACCCGTGCGATCATCTTCGACATGCGCGGCTATCCGAACGGCACCGGATGGCCGATCGCACACCGGCTGAACAGAAATCATGCAGCTGCCGGCATCATCATCCACCGCCCACAGCTGACCGCATCCGACATGTACGAAGCACGGACCAGCTTTTCGTTCGAACAGCCACTCCTGAAAACCGATCAAACGACCTACAAGGGACCTACCGTGATGCTCATCGACGAGCGAGCCGTGAGCCTGTCCGAGTGGACAGGTCTCTTTTTCGAGGCGGCGAACGGGACGAAATTCGTCGGAACCAACAGCGCGGGAGCGGTCGGAGACAAAACGAACCTGGTTCTGCCCGGCGGCATCTACGTCGGCTTCACGGGGCACGACATTCGCCATGCCGACGGCCGCCCGGTGCAAGGGGTCGGTCTCGTCCCGGACGTTCGCGTCCAGCCGACCCTTGCCGGTATCCGTGCGGGCCGAGACGAAGTCCTGGAGCGCGCGATTGCCTATCTCCAGCAGGCGCTCGCCGAGGGCCCGCAATGATCCAGAATAGAAACGCGGTGCCGGCGATTTCTTCGTCTTGTTCGGCCAGGTGTGCGGGTGCTGGCGCAGGACGGCCTCCGGATAGAGACGTAAACCGAGCGGTGGTTGGGGGCTTCGAGGAACGGCGTCGGCCTGCGACGGGCGCTGCGCCCCTTGGATTTGGGATCGTATGAACCTACTAACGATCCACATGGCGGCGAGTCTGGATTTTACGCCCCGCTGACCCGGGGAGACAGCCAAGTGTCTGACTGGCGCCAGCTCCTTGCCCGGTCCGAGCTCCGGTTCGCGGCGCGCCGCCTCTGGCGCGTCCCGACTTTCGCTGGAGCGGTCGTCCTCGTGCTGGCGCTCGGCGTCGGCACGACGACGGCCATGTTCAGCCTCGTGAACGGCATCCTGCTCGCGCCGCTGCCGTACCCGGAGCCGGACCGTCTCGTGCGGCTGACCCATACCTCCAGCAGTGCCGGAAGCGCGACGGTAGACCTCTCTGACGCCATCGTCATGCTCTACCAGAGTGAAACGCTCGCCTTCGACGGTGTGGCCGCGTGGCGATTCGACGACGGCGACCTCGGTCCCTCGGAGGCAGACCAGACCGCCGTTCGCGTCCGTGGGATCTGGTGACGCTGAGCGCGACCGCTGCGGCCCTCCTCGTCGTCGCGTTCATCGCGAGCTGGATCCCCGCGCACCGTGCGGCCGCTGTCGATCCAGCCGAGGCCCTGCAGTCGCAGTAAGGTAGCTGGCGGAGTCTTTGCAGAAACGATCGGCGGATGAGGAAAGGAGCTTCCCATGATCGCGGATCAGATCGCCAAGGCTGCCATCACCATCGACGCTCCCGCCGCCAAGGTCTGGCAGGCGCTGGTGGACCCGGACGCCATCCAGCAATACATGTTCGGCACCAACGTCACCACGGATTGGCGCGAGGGGAGCCCCATCGTCTGGAAAGGCGAGTGGCAGGGCAAATCGTATGAGGACAAAGGCGTGCTGCTGGAGGTCAAGCCGGAACGCACGCTGAAGTACAGCCATTTCAGCCCGCTCTCCGGGCTCCCCGACAAGCCGGAGAACTACCACACCGTCACCATCGAGCTGTCCGGCAAGGGCGATCAAACGGAAGTCTCGCTCTCCCAGGACAACAATCCCACCGAGGAGGCGCGCGAGCACTCGGAAGAGAACTGGAAAAAGATGCTGGCCGGCTTGAAGAAGTACCTGGAGCCGTAGGCAGCGCGCTGCGCGTCTCTGAGTGCCCGATCGTAGGCCTCGAAGGCCTCGTGCTCAGTGTCGCCAACCGGAGGTCCGTTGTAGAATAAAACCTCTCGCCACCACCGCGCATCGGAGGGCACATGAAACGAGTCACTGGCATCGGCGGCATCTTCTTCAAGGCCAAAGACGCTCCATCCCTGCAGGCCTGGTACAAGCGGCACTTGGGAATCGATGTCCAAGCCTGGGGCGGAGCTGCCTTCGATTGGGCCGACGCCGAGGGCAAGCCGGTTGCAGGCACAACTGCCTGGTTGATCGATCCGCAGGAAAGTAATCACTTTGCTCCGAGCTCTGCTCCCTTCATGGTCAACTACCGAGTGGAAGACCTCCACGCCTTGGTCAAGGCCTTGAAGGAAGAAGGCTGCAATGTGCTCGAGAAGATTGACGAATCCGAGTATGGGAAGTTTGCCTGGGTGATTGATCCAGAGGGAAACAAGGTCGAGCTATGGGAGCCGCCTCAAGGCCAATGAGCAGGCTCGTTACTCACGGCCGCGAACTGCCTCTTGGGCGCAAACTCGGCACCCGAGCCCAAGGCTGAAGCTCCCTTGCCAGGAGTCCCCGCCGAAATCCTCGCACTCGACCGTGCTGGGTCCTGAAGCCGATCTCCTGACCGGCGGGCCGCCCGGCGCCTCCTGAGAGTCAGGATCGTCATTAGCCTAGTCAGGCGTATATTTAGCCTAACCAGCTTGACAGCTAGGTTAGTTTGTGTAGAATCCAGGCTAAAGACGGGCACGCCAATCCAAGGAGGGAAACCATGCACCCAACGGAGCCGAGCCCAGCCGAAGCGCTCGCCGCCATGACCCCGGAGAAGCTGGAGGAGATGGCGCGGCCGGCGCCCCGCTCCTCGCATCCGGGGCTGCGCGACTTTCTGGAGATCCCCTACGACCAGTTGGAGGAGATGAACCTCGAGGCCAAGGAGGAGCGGCTGGCCCGGCGGCCCGCCGACGTGGTCCGCGAACAGCGGATGCGCTATCTCAACGACGAGAAGCGCATCAAGGCGGTCACCGTGTGCTTCACCGACCTCGAAGGCCGGCTGCACATGCTGGACTATGACAAGAAGTTCCTGCTCAAGGCGGCGGACAATCTGACCTTCGACGGCTCGTCGATCCGCGGCTTCTCGCGGCAGCAGGAGTCGGATCTGCGACTGGCGGTCGACTGGCCGGCCTTCTACTGGCTGCCATCGGACGTCTTCGGCCCCGGCAAGGTGCTGGCCTTCGGCGAGGTCCGCGAGCGCGACGGCAGCCCGTACAGCGCCGACATGCGGGCCGCGCTCAAGGGGTACACCGACAAGCTGTACACGAGGGACGGCATGGTCGCCCATGCCGCCAACGAGATCGAGGGCTTCCTCTTCCGCGGGCGCGACGCGGAGCGCACCTACCACGAGACCGGCTGCTTCGAGTTCATCTCCACGGGCGGCTATTACCACTCGCTGCCCGGCGATGCCCTGCGGCAGTTCATCGACACGGCCGCCGAGGTGCAGCGGGCCATGGGCTTCGCCAACGAGAAGGACCACCCGGAGGTGGCGCCCTCGCAGTTCGAGATGAACTACGGCTACACCGAGGCCTCGGTGGCCGCCGACCAGGTGCAGCTCTACAAGCTGCTCTCCCGGCAGGTCGCGGCGCGCCTGGGGATGACGGCGTGCTTCCTGCCCAAGCCGGTGACCGGCATCAACGGTTCGGGCATGCACACCAACCTCTCGGTGACCCGGCAGTCGACCAATCTCTTCTACGAGAAGGACGGCAAGGACGGTCTTTCGGCCGCCGGCTGGGACTTCATCAGCCGCATCCTGGCCAGCGCCACGGACATCTGCCTGGTGCTCAACTCGAGCGTCAACTCGTACCGCCGCCTCGACCCCCACTTCGAGGCGCCCAACCAGATCAAGGCCTCGGCCATCGACCGCGGCTCCATGGTGCGCATCCCCCTCGGCAACGAGCGCTCGGCACGCATCGAGGTGCGCTCCATCGCTCCCGACTCCAACCCGTACCTGGCGATCTACACCCTGCTCAAGGCCGGGCTCGAAGGCCCCCAGAGCGAGGAGGACGGGGACAAGCGGCCGCGCACCCGCTTCCTGCCGGACAACATCTACGACGCCATCCGGCTGTTCAAGGGGAGCCGGTTCATGCAGGAGGTGATGGGGGAGGAGGTGCACGCCAAGTTCGCCGAGATCAAGCTCGCCCAGGCCGAACGCTGCCCCAAGGCCCTCGGCACCCTCATCAAGGCCTCCGAGGTGCAGTACCACCACGAGGTCACGAACCAGTTCCTCTGGTCGCAGTTCTGACGTTCCCCGCGCGGCGGGAGGACCCTCCTCCCGCCGTCCGTCTTCCCCTCCGCATGGAATCCGGCGCTGGTCCTGTCACATCGGAAAAGAGGGATCATCCCTCTGTAGGGGCACCCCTTGTGGGTGCCCTTCCGGAGGGCGGCCACAAGGGCCGCCCCTACATGAAACGCAGGGAGGCGGAAAGAGGTGCGGACCAGCGAAAGGAGAACTCTCTCTCCTTCCCACTTTCAGAATATAGCGCATCGGGGGGCTTGCGGGAAGACCCACGTCGTGTCGCAGACTCGTCGGCCGAAAGGAGGAGCCGATGGGTTGCTACGTGTTGGATTTCCAGGAGATCGATCAGACGCAGGTCGCGGTCGTCGGCGGCAAGGGCGCGCATCTGGGGGAGCTTTCGCGGATCGAAGGCCTCCGCGTGCCGGCCGGCTTTTGCGTGACGACGGACGCCTTCCGGCGGATCCTGGCGGAAGCGCCGTCGATCCCCTCGATCCATGACCGGCTCGATCGGCTGTCGTGCCTGAAGCCAAACGACCGGCAGGCGATCCGCGCGCTCAGCGCGGAGATCCGCCGGACCCTCGAAGGGATCGCCATTCCCGACGATCTGGCGGCGGCGATCACCGGCGCGCTCGCCCGGCTTGGGCTACAAGCCGCCTGCGCCGTCCGATCCAGTGCGACGGCGGAGGACCTGCCGACGGCCTCCTTCGCGGGCCAGCAGGACACGTACCTGAACGTCGTGGGGCCGGCGGCGATCCTCCAGCACGTCAGCCGGTGCTGGGCCTCGCTCTTCACCGAACGGGCCGTGACCTACCGCCTGCGGAACGGCGTGGACCACCGGAAGGTCCACATGGCCGTGGTCGTGCAGCGGATGGTCTTCCCGCAGGCGGCCGGCATCCTCTTCACGGCCGACCCCGTCACCGGCAACCGGAAGGTCGCCTCCGTGGAGGCCAGCTTCGGCCTCGGCGAGGCCCTGGTCTCCGGCCTGGTGAACGCCGACGTCTACAGGGTGCGGGACGGCGAGGTCGTCGCCAAGGCGGTCGCCAACCAGCCGGCGCTGACGGATGCGCAGGTCGTGCGGCTCGCGCAGCTGGGCCGGCGGATCGAGGCGCACTTCGGCCGCCCGCAGGACATCGAGTGGTGCCTGGCCGACGACGATTTCCAGATCGTCCAGAGCCGGCCGATCACCACGCTGTTCCCCATCCCTCCGGCCGGAGACCGAGAGAACCACGTCTACGTCTCCGTCGGCCATCAGCAGATGATGACCGATCCGATGAAGCCGCTGGGGCTCTCCGTGTGGCAGCTCACGACCCCGCGACCCATGGCCGAGGCCGGCGGGAGGCTGTTCGTCGACGTCACCCAGGGCCTGGCTTCGCTGGCGAGCCGCGACAGCATGCTAAGGATGCTGGGGAAATCCGATCCGCTGATCGGAGATGCGCTGCAGGCCATTCTCGACCGTGGCGACTTCGTTCCGTCGCTTCCGGACGCGGCGCCCGGCTGGGCGTCTCCCGGCGGCGGACACGCTTCGGTCGAGACCGATCCAGCCATCCCCGCCGAGCTGATCGCGCGCAGTGAGGCCTCGATTGCCGCGTTGAAGCGCGACATCCAGGCGAAGTCCGGATCGGCGCTGCTCGACTTCATCCGGGCGGACATCCAGGAGCCGAAGCGGATCCAGTTCGATCCGCGGAACCTTCAGGTGATCATGGCGGGGATGGAGGCCGCGTGGTGGCTCAACGAACATCTGGAGGCCTGGCTCGGCGAAAAGAACGCCGCCGACACGCTCGCGCAGTCCGTCCCCAACAACGTCACGTCGGAGATGGGGCTGGCGCTCCTGGATGTCGCAGACGTCATCCGCCCGCATCCCGAAGTGGTGGCGTTCCTGCACGTCGTCGAGGACGACAGCTTCCTCGACGAGTTGCCCAGGCTCGCGGGCGGGAAGGAAGCGCGAGGCGCCATCCGCGCCTGGCTCGACAAGTACGGGATGCGCTGCGTCGGCGAGATCGACATCACGAGGCCGCGGTGGAGCGAGCGCCCCTCCACGCTCGTTCCCATGCTCGTCGGCAACATCAGGAACTTCGAGCCCGGCGCGGGCGAGCGTCGGTTCGAGCAGGGATTGCAGGAGGCGTCGAAAAAGGAACAGGAGGTGCTGGCGCGCTTGCGGGCCTTGCCGGACGGTGACCAGAAGGCCGAAGAGACGAAGCGGATGATCGACCGCGTCCGGACGTTCAGCGGCTACCGCGAGTACCCGAAGTACCGCATGGTCAGCCGGTACTTCGTCTACAAGAAGGCCCTGCTCGAAGAAGCCGAACGCCTCGTGCAGACCGGCGTGCTCCGGGACAAGGAAGACGTCTTCTATCTCAGGTTCGAGGAGATCCAGGATGTCGTGCGCACGAACAAGGTGAACGAACAGCTCATTCAACAGCGCAAGGACGCGTTCAGGTCGTATCAAGCGCTCACGCCGCCCCGGGTGCTCACATCGGATGGCGAGGCCGTCGCCGGGGCGTACCGGCGCGACGATGTGCCGGCCGGCGCGCTGGCAGGCCTGCCGGTTTCCGCCGGGACCGTCGAGGGGCGGGCCCGCGTCATCCTGGACATGGCGGAGGCGGATCTCGAACCGGGCGACATCCTGGTCACCGCCTACACGGACCCGAGCTGGACGCCCCTGTTCGTCGCGATCAAGGGCCTGGTGACGGAGGTGGGGGGCCTGATGACCCATGGCGCGGTGATCGCGCGGGAGTACGGCCTGCCGGCCGTCGTGGGGGTGGAGCATGCCACCCGGCTGATCCGGGATGGGCAGCGGATCCGCGTGCACGGAACGGACGGGTATGTCGAGATCCTGCAGCACTCGCCTGGTACGTGGTAGGTTCTTGGAGGGGCTTGGGGCCCGTACGGGTCCCAAGCCTGCTCGGCGCGCGCTGAAGGCAGAAGCGTATCGGGCTCCGGCACGGGAGGAATGACGATGTCTAAGCATCAAATTTTCACGACAATATTTGCGAGGGTTTATCCGCTCTATGTTCAAAAAGCGGAACGCAAAAATCGTACAAAAGAAGAAGTCGACCAGATTATCTGCTGGCTGACGGGCTATGACCGAGCGGGATTGCAGCAGCAAATCGAACAGAAGAGCGATTTTGAAACCTTTTTTGCCCAAGCCCCAGCCATTCATTCGAATAGTTCGCTTATCAAGGGCGTAGTATGCGGCATTCGCGTAGAAGAAATCGAAGATCCGCTGATGCAAAAAATACGCTATTTGGACAAGCTGATCGATGAGCTCGCAAAAGGAAAGAAGATGGAGAAAATTCTGCGGCAATAACTCGTTTACCCTACCTCACAACCTGAATCAGGAGAACAGCGATGCGAAACGCGATTTTGGCAATGATCCTGGCCGCGACTCTCGTGACCGGGGAGCTCCATGCAGCGACTCCGCCGGCGGATGTCGGACCGGGCCGCATCGCCTGGTTCGACATCACCACGACCAGCCTGTCGCAGTCCAAGGATTTCTACGGCAAGCTCTTCGATTGGCAATTTACCTCGGTCCAAGGCACGGATCAGGCGGCGGAGATCGTCGCGGGTGGCACGCCGATCGGGACACTACGCTCCGCGGACGGCCAGATCACCGCGTTCAACGGAGTGGTCTATGTCCAGGTGACCGACATCCAGGCCAGCTGCAAGAAAGCAAAGGAGCTGGGGGGAACAATCCCGCCTGGATTCCCCTTCAACCTGCCGGACGGCATCGGAGCCATCGCCCTTGTCATCGATCCAGCCGGCCACCCGATTGGCCTCTACTCAAGGACCCCGCTCGCGCCGGTGCCCTCCCCGGTCAAATGAGGATTCCCGAACCCGCTAAACACCACCTATCGAAAGGCCAGGTCATCATGTCCACAAACACCATCCGGCTGCACCGTGTGCTGCGTGCTACACCCGAAAGAATCTATCGGGCGTTCCTGGATTCCGACGCCATGGCCAAATGGCTTCCGCCGAACGGCTTCACGGGTAAGGTTCACCATCTGGATGCCAGAATTGGCGGCACCTACAAGATGTCGTTCACAAACTTCAGCACAGGGAACAGCCACTTTTTTGGCGGAGAGTATCTGGATCTGGTGCCCAACGAACGCATTCGGCACACGGACAGGTTCGACGACCCGAACCTGCCCGGAGAGATGCAGACGACGATATCCCTGAAGCAGGTCTCCGTTGGGACTGAGCTGAGCATCGTGCAGGAAGGAGTGCCCGAAGCCATTCCGCCCGAGGCCTGCTATCTCGGCTGGCAGGAATCGCTCACGCTGCTCGCGCAGCTCGTCGAGGCAGAGATTCCAGACTAGAAATAGAAGCCCGTGTATAGTACGCCCTTCCATGGCTTGTCTTCAGTGGCTACAGAAGGAAGTCCGGGCGTGCTGCCCGCTCTGCGGCGAGGACGGTCCGAAGGGCGCGGTGCTGGCCACGGACCATGTCCTGCCCGGGCATCCGCGCATCACCCTGCTGCGCTGCCCGGTCTGCGGCGCCGCCTTTCTCCAGGACCTCACGCCGCCCGACTACGAGATCATGGCCGAGCAGCTCGACTACTACGTCGAGCAGGGGGCCGGGATCGACTGCATCGTGGCGCCGCTGCTGCGGCTGCCGCCCGGGTCGGTCCGGCGCTGCCTCGACGTCGGCTGCAGCTTCGGCTTCGCGCTCGATTTCAGCCGGTACGCGTTCGGCTGGGAGGGGCTCGGCGTCGATCCTTCGCCGCTCGCCGCGGCGGGTGCCGCGGCTCTGGGCGTGCCGATCCACCGCACCTGTTTCAGTGCCGGCCTCGACCTCGGCCCCGAGCCGTTCGATCTGGTGCTGTGCTCGGAGATCCTGGAGCACCTGGCCGAGCCCCTTCCCCTGCTTGCGACCCTGCGCGAGCGCCTGTCGCCCGAGGGGTTGCTCGTCCTCTCGACGCCCAACCTCGCGATCGTGCGCAGGGAGACGGAGGAGGGCGCGCTCGGCCGCGCCCTGAGCCCCGGGCTCCACCTGGTGCTCTACGATCGTGGCGCGCTCTCCCTCCTCCTCGCGAAGGCAGGCTTTTCCGAGGTCCGCATCGAGGAGTCGCCGGAGACGCTCCGCGCCTTCGCGGCGTGTTCGCCACCGGCGCTCGAACGCATGCGGCCGGCGGAACCGGCTCCGGATCGGACCCTGCTGCGCAACTATTTCGCCGCCGGGGCGGCCGGCGCTCCCCCCGGTTCCGCCCTTGCCTGCGGCTTCGCCTGGCGGCATTTCAAGGAGTGCGTCAATGCCGGCCTCCATGAAGAGGCGGCGGCGAGCCGCGCCGTCCTGGCGCGGATCTACCGGGAGCGCTTCGGGCTCGACCTGGAAAAGCCGGCACAGATCGCGGCAGAGCTGCGGGGCCGGGGGCCGCGGCCCTTCAACGCGACCGGCGCGCTTTTCTTTTCCGGCATCCTCGAGCTCAACGGCCTCCGCCGGCCCGACCGTGCCGCCGAGTGTTTCGCCGCGGCGGTCGCGGTCGGCGAGGCCCTGCTGGCGGAGCAACGCCCGACCGGGCTTTGCGATGGGGAGACGGAAGCGCTCACGGAGCTGAGCCGCCAGCACCTGCCCATGGCCCGGGCGGCCATGGATCGCGACCGGCCGGTTCGCGAGGCCGAGACACCGGTTTTCGCGGCTCCGACCCGGATCCGGCGAATCGGGCGGCTCTTCCGCCGTCCGCGCCCGGGCCGGCTGGTGATCGCCGAGCGCTTCATCGCCCCCTGCGCCCGGCTGTCCTCGATCGTGCTGCCACTGGACGTGATCGCGCGGCAGCCGATGGCGCGGTTGCGGCTCGCCATCTTCGCCGCCGGCGGGGAGCCGCGCATCGCCACGCTGGTCCAGCCACGGCTCTCCCCGGAGGAGGGGCTGCGCCTGGAGTTTGCGCCTTTCGACGCTCCGGCCGGCGCCACCTTCTTTCTCGGGGTTTTCGACCTCGCGGAGGAGGATGACGATCCGGATCTCCAGGCGATCCTTGCCGCGGTCCAGGGCCGTCCTCCGATCGTCCTCGAATGCGGGGGAGGCCCGGGGACCGCGGACCTGCTCCCCGACGAGCACGGGATCGCGGTGTTCCGCTCGCCGCCGCTCGCCGCCCCGGCCCCGGAGCCGGAGATCCGGACCGCGCACTGGCTCGACGCCTTCTGGTGCGATCCGCACGGCCTCTACCTGCGCGGCTGGGTGCATGCCCACGAGCACCGGGTGCGTGCCCTGCGGATCGAGTCGGCGGGCCGGTCCGCCCGGGTGGAGACGTTCTCCGACCGGCCCGACCTGCTGGCCCACTATCCCGGCCACGAGCATGTCCGCCATGGCGGCTTCGCCGTCTATCTGGCCTGCCCTCCCGGCCATCCGGTGATCCTGACCGTGGAGACCGGCGGCGGCACCGCGAGCTTCCCGCTCCCCCTGCCGGAAGGCCCGCTGTCGGCCTGGCCGCGGGCGCCCGAGTGGCAGGGAGAGCTGTCGCCGATCCTGCGCCGCTTCGCCGAGCTCGCCAACACCCGCAAGGGCCGCGGCCGCCTGCTCCAGATCGGGGCGCGCACGCCGCGCGGCGAGGAAGCGGTGCCGCCGCGCCGCCTGCTGCAGGGCCGCGTGATCGGGCTCGACATCCATCCCGGGCTCAACGTGGACGTGGTGGGCGACGCTCACGGCCTGAGCCGGTTCCTGCGCGCGGGCTCGGTGGATGCCGTGCTCTCCGCTTCGGTCCTGGAGCACCTCCAGGCGCCCTGGCTGCTGGCCGCCGAGATCAACCGCGTCCTCAAGCCCGGCGGGCTCGTGTATCACGAGGTGCCGGGAGCCTGGCCGGCGCATGCGCAGCCCAACGACTTCTGGCGCATCTCGGCCGAGGGTCTGCGCGTGCTGTTCGGGCCGGAGAGCGGCTTCGAGGTCCTGGATGCCTGCGATTCGGGGCCGGCGGCGATCATCCCGAGCCCGGAGTGGCGCCAGGAGTACCTCGACATGCCGACCGTGCCGGCTTATACGATGGCCGAGATCCTGGCCCGCAAGGTGGCGGAGGTCGAGCCCGGCGCCGTGGCCTGGCCGCTGGGAGCGGGAGCGAGCGAGACGCGGTCGAAGCAGTATCCTGTTTCCGGCCTGCGGCCGGCGAGTCCCCCGCGAGGTACCTCCTGATGCATCGCGTTTCCGTCATCCTGCCGGTCTTCAACGGCCGCCGCTTCCTGCTCGCCGCGGTGCGCAGCGTGCTCGCGCAGTCGTTGCCCCCTTGTGAGCTGATCGTGGTGGACGACGGCTCCACGGACGGCTCGCTCGCCGAGCTGGAGGGGATCCAGCCTCCTTTCCCGGTCCGCGTGCTGCGCCAGGCCAACGCCGGGCAGTCGGCGGCGCGCAACCTCGCGGCGTGCCAGGCCGAGGGAGAGTACCTGGCCTTCCTCGACCAGGACGACCAGTGGCATGCGCAGCACCTGGAGCAGCTCGCCGCCGCGCTCGACGCCGACCCTGCCGTGGGATGGGCCTACTGCGACTTCGACGAGATGGACTTCGACGGCAACCTGGTGACCCGCGCGTTCCTGCGCGGGCAGGGGGTGACGCACCCCAAGCGCTCGATCTTCGAATGCGTGGCCGCCGATCTCATGGTGCTCCCTTCGGCGAGCGTCGTGCGCCGTGCCGCGTTCGAGCAGGTGGGCGGCTTCGACGAGGCCCTCTCCGGCTACGAGGACGACGACCTGTTCGTGCGCTTCTTCCGGCTCGGCTGGGATCACATCTTCGTGGACCGCACGCTGCTGCGCTTCCGCATCCATTCGAACGGCTCGTCGGCGTCGCGCCGGTTCATCGACAGCCGCCTGCGGTATGCGGACAAGCTCGCGGCGATCCTGCCCGACGACCCGCGCATGCTGCGCTACTACGTCCCCGATGCCATTGCGCCGCGCTTCTTCTTCACCTCGCTCGACGACTACGTGCGCGCCTGCACGGAGCGCGACTGGGAGGGAGCGCGGCTCGCCCTGGAGGCGGTCAACCACTTCGCCCGCCTGCGCCGCCGGAGCCTGCGCCTGCGCTGGAAGCTGCTCTGGATCCAGCAGCCGCGCCTGTTCCGGATGCTCGTCGCGCTCAACGACCGCCTGCCCTACCGGGCCCGCTTCGTGCGCAACCCGACCGTGACGCTGCGCTGAGCGCGCCAGGGGCCGCGCGCAAAGGCGGCCCGGGAGCCCTGCCCGGCGGCCGGGTCCTCCTCCCCGACGACCGGTGATGGAGTTGACCCGGTTTGGTGGACTCGTCATCCTTAGTCCCTTACGAGTGAGTTCTTCGCCAAACTGGTAATGATTGTGCGTCACTTTTCATGCAAGAGTCTCATGGGCGAGCGCGGGAATCAGAAACAATC
>Ga0068862_100001476_pt1 | contig 21575 bp, 10 predicted proteins | sample KBSSwiS52_FD_66598 | JGI IMG/M metagenome (GOLD analysis project Ga0068862, IMG submission 66598) | Switchgrass rhizosphere microbial communities from Kellogg Biological Station, Michigan, USA - KBS Switchgrass S5-2 | ecosystem: Host-associated > Plants > Roots > Rhizosphere > Soil ... | reverse complement strand
TTCTTTCTTTTTCTTGGACCTTTTGAACACCAATGTCCGCGGCCAATCCCAATCCTTTTTTCATAGCTTCCTCGTTCATCCATCCGAGAAATTTGTTCATCATAGTCTGAGCAATCGATTCTTTCCACGACGGTTGGAAGGGCACTTTTTGTGAATAGTACCATTGGCGCGCCGCTTCTCGGATGGATTCATCTTTGAAAAGTGTCTTGAAATGCCCGCACAATCCTGAAACATCCACTCCGGTACGTTTGTCGATATCAAACAATTGGCTTACCAAACCCACGGTTTGAGAGCCCATCTCGAGCCAACCTTGACCTGACCGAAGAAAATACTCAAAATTAGCATCGGCTTTTTGTCGTTCGGCGGTCGCTAAATTTCTCTGGCGAATCACTTCTTGTCGTTGTTCATTTAGATATTTCTGCCAATCGAGTTTGGGATCCATATACTGATCTCCTAAATTTTTCTTCATATCTTCCTCTTCGATTCCCATTTTGATTTCTTGCTCACGATGGGCCATATAAAAACTATCGGCGTCATGCACACTCCAAGTTTGATGTAAATGTGCTTGTGGAGGCAATTCCGCCCATGGCTGCGACATGGGATCCGGTCGTTGAAAAGATGGCGGTGGTGGTGGTGGTGGTGCACGAGACGGAACGGATGCGGCTGCTGCATGTTTGGCATTGTGTGTTAGAATCGCAATGAGTTCTGTGAGTTTTTTTTCCATGAGCTCAATTTTACGATCCGTTTGTGTAGTTGAACCCTCGACCCCTCCGGATTGAAGTGGACTCGTGCGGGTTTGTTGTGGTTGAGGCGGCTGAGACGCCATCGCGATGGGAGCGGCTGCGGCAACGAAAGGTTGCGAGGGCGCAACAAGCGGAGCGGATCCAACGACCTCAATTCGAGCAACATTTGACGCTGCCGCATCAACTAAAAGTGCAGAGGTGCTGCTTCCGGATTCTTTTTCCATGAAATGGATCAAATCGGAGTGGTTTGAAACATCCGATTCATCTTCCCATCGATCGTTTCCTCCTTCCCCTCCTAAATCTAAACAAGCCCGACGCCTCCGCCCTCGGCTGGATCCAAACAAAGAAAAGTTCTGATGATTTACTTCCATCCGACGATGCAAAGGTAAAGTTTGAGAAGGAAAAGATCGTCGTGGGGTTGACGATGATGAAGACGATGACCCTGTTGAACGAGGAGAAATAAAACGTGCGCGCGGAAGCGAAGGAGGAGGAGGAGGAGGAAGAGAGGGTTGAAGAGGAGAATCGTCGTAATGATCCATTGCCCGGGAATATCCATCCTGATCAATGAAAATTCGAGTTTCTGTTTTTTTGAGAGGTTGCTGGATCGATGTTTTACGTTGTGGTTTTTTCTTTTTTGATGATGACGGAGGGGGTGGTGAGAGTGGTGTTACGGCCGTCATTTTTTTTTGTTGGTGTTGTTGTTGTTGTTGTGGGGACCGACGAGTCACACCTGATTTTCTCTTAACGATTGGCGGCGGCGGCGGTGCTGGTGACGGTTCCTTTTTTTTGGTCTTGGACCGTTTTAATTTTTTCGACACCTTCTTTTCTTGATCAGACTTGACTTTGTCAAGTGAAACGGATGGAACCGTTGGCGGTGGTGCTATTGAAGATCGTGGTGGTGGTGGTGGTGGATTGGGTACTTGTTTGGAACTCTCTTCCAACTTGGAACTTGCTTCTAATTTCGAAACCAATTCAACAACGGGTGCTGACAATGGGGGCAAGACAAGAGAGTCCATATCGATCAAGGGTGGTTCCAAAAAAACTTGTGGTAATTGGGCTTCTTGCGGTGTGAGTTCTTCTTGTTGGAGTTCTTGGGGCGGTTGTCCCTCCGGGAAGGAGAGAGTTTCGTGAATTGGAGGGGCAACGACGGCAGATTCTTGTTGAGACCGAACAGTTTGTTGAATATGCGTGAGCATACCTTGAAGGTCATCACGAATGGTTTTGACGGAATTATTGACTTCACTCCACATTTGATTTTGTTGTTTGATAGACGCACTTTCGAGAGCATTGAGAGTTTGTTGTTTATAGGCTTCAAACAAGCGAATCGATTCCGTTCGTTGCTGTTCCAGCATTGAGTTTTCCAGCATACGCTGATGTTTTTCATTTTCGATTTGTGTCATCATGTGTCCCAAGAATTCGGCTTTATGTTCCAAGAATTCAGCCTCTTGTTTCTTTCTTTTGATTTCCGACGCTCGGCTCAATTTTTCTTCTTCGAACCGTGCCACAAATTCCGACGGTAGTGATTCGGAAATGCTGAAAAATTGACGAAAATATTGCACCATATCAAATTCTTCAATAGTTTTAACTCTTTCTCGTAATTCTCTCAATTTACATTTGAACACTTTTTCCCAGAATGTTTTTTGTTGGACTCGATGTGCATCCGATAACAGGCGACATTGAATTGGCAAAATTGACCCATACCTTTGATAAAATCCTTGATCGTTTTTTTGCAAGAGTAACAAATGATTCCATAAATCCGAAACAGTTTTGCCATCTAAATCAAGTGTCTTTTTGTTGGCACAAAAGGATGTGCAACTTTTACTTTGTTGCTCCGCCTCTTGGTTAAGTTTGAGCAAATTGTCATGAAGTTTCAACTCTCGTTTCAAATTCACTTCCACTTGATGCGCCTGGTCGATTTGAATGGATGTCAAGACCTGTTTCCAAAATATCAACCGATGGTCATCCTCATCTTTTTCTTGTTGGCCAGCTTTCGAAACGAGAGTGATATCCACATTGTCTTTTTGGGATAAAGAGGGAGGTTGAGGAGGAGGAGGCGGAAGGAGAAGTCCGGGTGTTTTGGATTCTCTGATTCTCACTTTTTTTTTGCGTTTGATGTGTTTTGATTCTTGTGGCACAGGAAGGGTGGCTGCCTCTGGAATGGCTGCGGTTGCTGGTGGTGGTGGTGATGGTGGGGTTAAAACATTTTGTGCAAATGGATTAAACATTGGCGGCATCGAAGACATTGGAGGCATGGGAGGCATTGGTGGCATTGGAGGTAATAATGAAAATGAAGGTGGAGGTGCGCTCAAACTCATTTCGGGTTTTGGATTGGGAGGTACAATAGGAGGAGGAGGAGGTGGATGGGGTTGGGAGGCTTCGATTAACGGGGGTGGGGGTGCGGATGGGGATGGTTGTAAATGACTTTCGACTGAAAGAGGTGGAATAGATGGCGGTGGTGGTGGTGGTAGTGCTACAATTGGTGCAAATGTGTTAGTTGTTTGTACGGTGGGCTGATGGCTCTCGATTTTCGGCTCCACAGCGATTGGAATTGATGGTTTTGGTTCTTGGGTTGTTGTTGCTATCGTCGATTCGGATGATTTAACAGCCTCACAAGAATAACGAGTGAGAGAAAAAGTTTCATTGGCGATCTGTTGTAAATCTTGAATCGATGTTAGAGATTTCAGCAACTGAGAATTTGCGGCGGCGGCGTGGGTTGTTGTTGTTGTTGTTTCGGCGGTATCTGCCTCAGGTTTTTTATTCGGAATATCATTCTTGGTTCGTGGTAATGAGCTAGTCAGTAAAGGTGGCAAGTTGACTTTGGCACGTAACTCATGGTACTCTTGCGGAATTTTATTGTTTTGAAATCCCGGAAGTTGTTTGAGATTGATGACTTGTGGATTTAAACAACCCGAAAATTTTGCAAGTAACCGTTCACCCAAAAGTCGTAATCGATTTACATTTTTGTGATCTTTTCCATCAGCGTTATCGTCATCCTCGGTACTCGAGGACGAATTCACAGATTCAGAACCCTCTGAATCGCTTGTTGGTGTGTTGGAATTCCTTGAATCTTCATCAGAATCCGTTTTGTTTTGTTTTCGACTGGACATTTTTTTTCCCTGTGTGTGTGAGAGAGAATCACTATGTGTGTGTAAGGAATCGCTGTGTGTGAGGGAATCACTGTGTGGATTAACACGTAGTGGGGCAACACTCGGTTCTTATTGAGTGCAAGTGGATGAAATTAAGATCTCGGTCAGTGACGTTCCCCCCGACTTCACACACCTGCACTCAAAATGTTGCGCAAATTGAAGGCGTTGTTTTCGTCACGATCGAAAAAGAGCAAATTAGAGGAGCCTCTGTTTAAGATTAATCGTCGTAAAGAGGTATTACCTGGAGTATGGCTGGGTGTCGCAAACGATTTGCAAGATGAAGAATTTATGAAACGAGAAAACATCAAATTTTTACAAAACGTTTCCACCCAAACATGGTTCAAACCCAAACAAGAAAAAAAAGAAAAGAGCACTCAAAAGGATCAAAAAAAGGAAACCACCGAGATCACCGCTTTAAATGTTGCATTTTACAAACTGGATCCCAGCGAGCAGAGCAAAAAAGAAAAAAATCCAGACAATAATAAAAAAGAAGAAATCAGCAAAAAAGAAGATACTACCACCACCACCACCACCACCCCCACCATAGATGCCGAACTCAAAATGTCAAATTTACCGGGAGTGTTTAAAGTCATCAACAACTTACAAGTCATCCACGAAAATTACATTTTAACCAAAACACGATTGGGAGGTGTCTTGCTTTGTTCTCTGAGTGATCAAGACAATGGCCCTATTTTTTCCTTGGCATTGTATCTGATTTATACATTCGGATGGACGGCACAAAAATGCCTGGAGTTTATCCACCAGCAAGCTGACATATCCGTCCTCATTGATAAATTGAATATCACCAAGCATCGGTTTTATACATTGTTATCCGCTTATGCTCAAGAAGTACGGGAGTTTATTCAAGCAAGCGAAGAAAGCGCACAGAAACTCGCAGAAACCAACCATGCTGTTTCTTTGCCCCCACACGCTTCTTAAAATTAAATCAATCATGTTTTCAGAATGAGTTCTTTGCAAAACACTTCCATTGAGGAGCGTTCGTTTTTGATGTGTCTCAGAATATCGTCAATAATTCCGGTTGCACGAAATCGAAATGTGTGTTTATCCCCTGTGTTTTTGACATCGGCCGGTAGATTTTCCTTGAATATTTGAAGATATTTGCGGACTTGCCATTCATCGGTCTCACATTTTGCAACATACCAATGTGCGTTGATGGGTTTCTTTTCCTGATACCGACTTTTCACATAAGCACAAGACAACAACACCTCCTCGGCGAAAGCGATAGCATTGTCATAGGCATATTTAGTCATTTTGGATTCATTTCGGTATTGACTCAATTGAACAAAAGCCGCACATAACCGTGTATTCATATGAATGACTGCCGTTTTCACCACAGGAAGTTTTTTAAGCGTTGGTAGTCCTTTTTCAATCGTTTTGCTTCTTAAAATCCCATAGAAAAATCCACCCACGGTTCCAATGGCGGCCCATGCTAATCCAGCCAGAATTGCTTGTTGTTGGTTGGCCAACAGCGGCATTTTTTCTTTTTCTCCGGCTCCTCCGCCTCCAACGACTGCGAGTGTTGTTTCTTTGGTTTGAGGAGGATCTGCTTCTTTGGTCGACATGTATTTGTTTGGATCTTTGTGGGCAAGAAGAAAAGTCTTACACCATTTTCTCTTTTTTTTTGCAATCTCCCACCAACAAACAACAAAGGAAACCAAAAAAGAAAAAAAAACACATAAAATTATTTGGGGGGAAGCAGGGCTAAGGACGATGATGATGATTTGATTGGGAGAGGGGGAGCCAAGAGCTTTTGTAGGTTGGATCGTTTTTGCTTTTCAAACAAATCCAATGTTTGTGCGACAATACAACTTTTAAAATGATCCAAAGGAGGAGTTGTGACCTGAAGATTGCGGAAACTCTTGTAATGAGTTTCAAAAATATCATTTGAAGTAATTGTTCGTGTGAGCCAATCCGCCAATATTTTATTGATTTCATTAATTTTGGGCGTGGATGGTGATTTGTTGAATATACCCAACAAGCTGGATTGAATATCGGCCGGATACATCGCGTCAAACATTTCTTTTTCTTTTGTTGGTGTGAGGATGGGTGTGGGTGGTTGGGGTGGTGCTGGTGCAGGAGGAACTGGCGCGGGGGGCATTGGTGTTGGTGGGAAAAGAGTCTGTGGTGGTGGCTGTTGGGGTTGGGGTTGAGATTGGGGTTGTTGTGGTTGTTGTGTTTCAGGATGAACAAATTTTTGCATAGCCAAAGAAACATGATCCTGTGATTTACCCAACACCGATATCAAAGATGCACCCGCATGATCGGTCGTGTTCATGGAACGACTGACCAAATTATTGAGAAATGATTTTTCTTCTTTGAATGTGCGGGCATTCATCTCGGCTAAATTGGTAACTTGTTTGATGGTTGCATCACGTTCCTGCTTTAAGAGATCTATTTCATTCGCGTGTTTTTTTTTTTGAAACTCGAGCTCAGTTTTCAAATAATGAATTTGATTTTTGTACTCTTGGGCTAAACTTTCACACGATTTATGAGATTGTCGTGATCTCAATTGAGTCCAAGCTTCGATTAAATGCATTTTTAATTCAGGAGCCTTCATTTTACTAATATCAGCGATTCGATCGGATGAAACCCCTGAGGAAGAAGAAGAAGATGCAAATTCGGAGTCGGCATCTTCGTGATTTGAAGGAAGCGGTATGGACATGGAGAGTGGTTTTTTCTTTTGTTTGCCGGGAGCAGCAGCAACATCGTTTTTGCGTTTTTTCTTGGGTTGTTTTCCGCCGTTGGAAAGGAGTGCGGGTGGTGGCGGAAGGACCAAGTTGGTTGTTGCTGTTGCGGAAGACGATGAAGAAGAGGGGGCAGGAGCCGTAGGGGTCGATTTTTCGACAAAAGTCGATTCTTCGTCGTCAACCAGTTCCAATTGCAGCATCTTTATTTTTCCGTCTTAATTTTCGATCTATATATGAACATTTCGTTGGCATCGTTGTTTCCAAGGGAAATAAATGAAAAAATTTCACACTATTGTACCTGCTCAAAAAGAAACGATTTGATATCTTTATGAGCACCCCTCAACGAGACATCTGGAAAAAAAAAGAAACCGATTTTTTAATTATAATTATAAAAACAAACCATGAGAAATAGCGGTCCCATTATGTGTTTCTCCGATAGATAGACATTCTCCGGATCGACATTTATTTTTTTGCCATGGAAACTCTTGTGCGTGCATGCCATTGAAATAGGTAGAAGTACCTCTGGCCTAACAGAAAGGCGCCCGCCTTATCAACGGGAGATTCGGGGTTCAAGTCCCTGGAGGTATAAGGAAAATTTTTTCTCATTTCTAATCCTCCTGGCCTAAAAGAAAGGCGCCAGCCTTCTAAGCTGGAGATTCGGGGTGCAAGTCCCCGGGAGGATAGTTTTGCGAGGAGAGATAACGAATTTTATTATATCAATCGATCACAGATTAATTAAAAGATATTATCTATATCTATGGTTGCGAACTTTAAAAAGCCAATTGGGTGACAATTCGCCATTGCGCAAAACCCACCGACGCACATATGCAAAATATAAAATTTCATCTGCTTCGTCTTTGAGTCTACGCAAAATACGTTTTGCTGGAGCTGCCAGGTTGGACGGCATAAAGAGTTCCCATATTTTTTGACGTATTTGCATGGCGGTCTGCCCTTGTTTGTTTCGCAACAACAAATAAAGAATTTTGGGTGTTTTGTACTCTTGTCGTTTTATGTCATTATTGGCCACTTGTGCACCTTTTTCCGTCAGCGTATAGATATCATTTTCATTTGAAGGAAAAGCACTCCAATATTTTTCGAATTTGACCTGTTTCTTCTTGGGTGATTGTTTTTTGTTGGTTTCGTCTTTTTCAACCGACAACAATGTATCTTTTTGCCGAGAGGCCATCAGTGGCAATGGATGATCCAAGGCGACAAGAGGCCGACATAAATGTTGGAGTGTTGTTGGTTTGCAACTAGGATGACGATACCAAAGTTGAAATGGCTCTTCGTCATCATAGAGGAATGCAAGCCCATAGTCTCTGGAAAAAAGATATATGTCCATTCTTTCCCAAGGCAATAACTGTACTCGATTCATCTACGGGGAAATCGTCATCTCTGATTCAAACCATAATTCCTCCTTTAGATACTATGTAAAAAAGAACGGGATTTGACTTGGACACTCATAGAACAACTCGATACGCGTTTTGGTTTCTGGGTTTCAGGTACAGCCACAACCACAGCAGGAGCAGGAGCAGAAGAAGAAGAAGATGCGGATGCGGAACTCGATCCCGAACCCGATCCTGCTTGGACGGTGCTGGTTGATTTGCGAAAGATATATCCACAGTAAAGATCCAAAATTTGTTGATCGTGAACGTCCAACGCTGGAAAAGCTTGTCCGGTTTTTCGATGTTTGATTCTGGACTCCATAATTTCATCAAATCGATATTCTTTTTCCATCACAAGACCGTGTTCGTTACACAAACTCATAAAACCATTACGATCAATGACCGATTCGGTTACCAATGTAGGATATAATCCACGAAATCGATATTTGTAATGCGTCATTGTTTTTTTCTCTTTTTGATCTTTTTGATCTTTCTCATTTTTTTGATCCTTTTTCTCCTGAACATCCGCAAAAATGGGGACAAATTCTGCAAAAGGATGATCCGTAATTCCTGCTTGCGGCAGATGTCGGCTGTCAAACAAGGTGCAAATAAAAACACCTCCTTCCACCAATGACTTGGAAACTAAAGGTAAAATTGTTTTCAAATCAAGATGTGCCAGGGCCATTTGGATCGATACCACATCAAACAATTGTTTAAAATCGATCGTGGGATCATCCAAATTCAGTTTGTAAAAATGAGTATTTTCCTTGCCTGGAAACGTGTACATTTGACTAGCGTAACAGCGGCGCTGAGCCTCTTCGAGTGATTTTTCTGAACAATCGACCCCATAGTAGAGAGAAATACAACGACTTGAAAACTTGCGTAAATCTCCTCCCGATCCACAACATAAATCCAATACCTTCATGCCTCCTTTTACAGCATCGAAAATAATCGCAGATTTAAATTGATTGCACATCCATCGAACTTTCGCCGTGGGATCTTTTTTCTTTTGCTGTTCCACCAGGCTAAAAACATCTTCTTTTTTCACACTTTGTTCTTTTTCTTTAGGTGGTGGTGGGTGATGATCTTTTTGATGATCATGCTCTCGCCGATCATGGTTTTGATGCTCTCGTCGATGGTGGTGTTGATGTGAATGTCCTTGTCGATAGCTGTCGCGGTAATCCAGTACTTGATCGAAATCGACTTTTTTTTTCCTCTGCTCGTCATGATGATGATGATGATGATGATGTGCAAGCGAGGGTTCCCAAAAAGCTGGACGTGGAGAGCGAGATCGGGCCCTTGATTTTTTTTGTGATCGAGGGGGCGAACACGATCGCGATCGAATCGCTGAAGAGGAAGAAAAAGACATTATTTTTTTTTGTCCGGTCGTTCTTTTCTTATTGGGTGAATAAACACAAAATCGAAAGCATTCCATCTTTAAAAAAAAAAAGAAGATGATGATGTCGGGTTTAAATGACAAACCTGCGCAACTGGCGAAAACGGCAAGCCAAGTACTGTTACACAAAAGTCATCCTCTTTATCAACCCCATCAGCACAAACGTCCGCCACCACAACAAGCCACGGAACAAGTTCATTTGGAATCCATTCAATTTGGGCTTTACACACCTGAAGCCGTGAAAGCCGGGTCGGCGGTCCAACTGACCACTCCTTCTTTTGCCGAATATCCAAGAGGTGGGCCAAATGATGTAGCGATGGGGCCAATTTCACGTAGTCACAAATGTATTACATGTCGCAGCGACCTCAGTCGGTGTCCGAGCCACAACGGTTATGTAACCTTGGGTTCAGAGGAAATACCGATTTCCGTGGCTTTGCCCTATTTCCATAAAGAAATCGAATCGATTTTGCAACTGATTTGTCTATGTTGTGGACAATTTTACTTTCCTGTGACACCAACGCTGAGCGAAAAGCTTTTGAATATGTTACCCGCTTATCGGTTGAATTTCCTCATGAAAAAATATGGGAAAAATGACCAAATTTCCTATTGTGGGCAACTGCAACGCGCAATCGAACAAAAAATTCAAGAAGAGAAAGAACGTCAAGATCACAATCGTAAAATTGCGCAGGCGAAAATTGAATTCAAGCGTGCCAAACAACTGGCACGTGAAAAGAAACAGGAAGAGAAACGGATTGCAAATGAAGAAGCGAAAAATAAACGCCGGGAGTTGAAAAAATTGTTGGCGGATAAAAAAGCAATGGAATTGAAACGGAAACAAGAACGCGTCGAAGCCGAGCGTAAAAAGAAAAAGAAAAAACAAAAGCAAAAAAAGAAAAAAAAAGGTGGTGGTGGTGATGATGAAGACGAAGAAGATGAAGGTCAGAGTGATCTCGATCGCGATATTGGTTGTGACGGAGATGACGATGGTAATTTACATCCTTCCAAAGATGAAGTCGAGGGAGATGACGCTGTCACCGAAACAGAAGACGACGACGAAGAGGATGCAAAAGAACTTGAATCAAAATCAAAAAAAGAGGATGTTGAAGAAGATGATGAAGATTCAGTTGTGGAATCGGCATCCTCTTCCGCTTCTCAATCTTCTGGCGAAGAAGAAGAAGAAGAAGAAGAGGAGGAAGAAGAGGAAGAAGAAGAAGAGTCGGAGGACGACGAAAAAGAGGATGGAGATGAAAAAGATGAGAAAAAATCAACAACAGCGACGAGCGCGCCTCCTTCTACCCCAGCGGCCGCTGCGGCTGCTCCTGCTCCTCCTCCCCCTCCGGCTTTGCCTTCACTTGCAAGTTTGAAACGTGTTCGAAAACAAAAAGTGCATTTATGGGATGGAGAGTATGATGCTGATCGGTTACATGAAATTGGTTGTGGACAACGCAAGCCAATCATTACAAAACGTGGATTAACCTTTTGTGCAATTTACCCGATCGAGTTCAAAGGCACACATTCAAAAAAGGAGTGGCCACGATTTGATTCCTTTATGATTTACCAATTATTTTGCAACATTTCACCGGAAATGCACACGTTGATGGGTTTAAATCCAATTTATTCCCCGGCAAGAGGATTATTCGCACGAAATGTCTTGGTGTTGCCGCCTCTCATCCGAAATGTTCGCGAAGATGGCAATCATGCCAGCGCCACCAATTACAATCAAGCACAAGCCGATATTAAACAGGCTATCAAATTGATTAATGATCCTGCTGCAGCAGCAGCTTCTCTTTCTGTTTCCTCTTCATCCACTGATCGTACGACTCCGACTCCCACTCCCATGACGCCTTTGTCGTCATCTGCAATGGGGTCGATGCTGGCTCAAAATGATTGGCGAAATGTAGGGATGGTTCAAAAGACCGGCAAGGGTAAATCTCGTTTTGGCGGATTAATATCGAATCAAAAAGCCAGTGCTGGAAGTGGTGGTGGGAGTGGAACTGGCAATGACGGAACATCCATTTCCCAAGATCGAATTTCTCAACAGATTAAAGAATTGATTACCAAATCTTGCCGCGCAGGGGAGGAACTTAAAAAATTCAGCGGAATGAAACGTCAAATCGTCGTAGGATCACCGGCATCTTCGGCTTCGGCCGCATCCGCATCTTCGGCATCGGCAGCATCAGCATCGATTAAAAAAGAAAAAGAAACTGATGATGTTTATTACGATCCGAGCGAAGCGTTAGATTCCGTTCAGCGCAAAGTGATTTGGCTTATACGAAGAAATGGATACAAGGATATGACGGTCGAATGTACCGATGGCATGATCAAACCACAATATCCTTGTTCCAATCCTGATTTTTGCACATGTTTAATTCGAGCCGGAGTGTTGACACCCCAACAAGCAAGTGAAATCGAATTGCAATCTGCGAAACGGCGTAATTTTGTGGAATTCATAGCAGCCAAGGAAAAGGAATTTCAACCCGCAAGTGCGGCCGACAAACACGTGGTGATCACACGTTTGCCCTTCACCCAAGCCTCGACTGAAGGAGGAGGAGCTGCAACTGCATCTGGGGATGCCAAACGATCCACAAAAAGCTTGTACCAATTGATGGATGAATTACCAGGTCCGCTCATTGCGATTCAAGTTGGGGATGTGAAAAAATCACGGAAAAAACCTTCTCTGGTCATCCCCAGCGGCCTTGGACGAGGTCGAAATCCTGCGCCTGCCCCTCCTCCCATTGCGGCGCCTAAAAAAAATCCAGGGGATGTCAAGAATCCAGGGGGAACGGGGGCGGCGGGGGCGGCTACACGGATCAATGATTTGTGGGACCCGAATTTTACTTCGACCAAAGTCGGCGGAGGATCCTCTTCCTGGGCCATGACCACCAACTCAAACAACAATGCCATGAATCGTAAATATGCAGTTGCAAATCGATTGGTTGGGAAAAAGGGCCGTGTTCGCAAACAAATGTGGGGTCGTCGAGGTAATGGAACAGCGAGGAGTGTCGCCAGTGGAGACATTTACCAAGGAATTGATGAAGTCGGTGTCTCCACATATTGCATGGAAACCCTGACTTTGCCGGAAACTGTACGAGCTTGGAATCAAGCATTTTTGCAAGATATGCTCCGATCCGGTCGCGTTGAGTTCAAGACTCATCGTGCACGACAAGATGAATTGTATAGCACTAAATTCCTCGATCGTGATAAGGAAATTTTGCGTGCCGATGGCACAGTCTGTCAAAGGCATTTAGTGAGCGGCGATCCCGTCATAACGGGCCGACAACCCACATTATTAGCACATTCGATGGCGGCAGCGAAAATTAATCACTCGGGTATGGGATGTCATATTGGAGGAAGTGTAAAACAATTTGACGAGCGAAAAACGCACGCAAGTCCAATTCCTATTTGCGGAGGGTTTAATTTGGATTTTGATGGAGACGAAACTAATGTTATGTTGGGGCACAGTCCAATTGCTCAAATGGAAATGTTGTACTTGACATCTCCGGCCGCCCAATTTCGTTCACAACACGGTGACGCGGTGATGATATCGATGGTTCAAAATTCCTGTGTTGGTGCATACATGATGTCAGCCCACGATCGATTTGTAACCAAAAACCAAATGTATCGTTACATTGCAAGTGCTGGTCAAGTCTCACGAAACAAAATTATCCAAAATTACTATTTCAAGAAAAATTACCAACCTTTACCTGCGCCTAAACAAGAAAAAAAATGGTCGACGGCGCAGCTTCTTTCATGGATGTTGCCACCGAATCTCAACTATAACCGGGGTACCAGCTTTGTGATTCAAAATTCAGTGATCATCGAATCATCATCCGATGGCCGCATGATGTCAGAGGATCTTGCCAAATCGGTGTCGAATAATTTGTTGCATTGTATGGTCAATCAATTTGGCACGGAATGGGCATTGGCTTGGATAACGGCCATGCAGCGTGTCTTTGCCGCATGGTTGGCCGATCATGGCACGACGATCGGATTCCATGATTCCATGCCTTTGGGATTTGAAGCCTATGAACAGTTTAAAATTGAAAAGAGCAAACTGTTGCGACGCGCCGACCAATTTCTATATCGGCATATGTTTCCCGACGCGAAAAACGACCAAAAAGAGCAAAAAGAGCAAAAAAAAGAAGCCAAACAACAACCAATCTTGGGTAAACAACAACAGCAACCGAAACAAGAATCCATATTGGCCAATTTGCATCTTTATGATTTGAAGCGGTGCAACGATAAAGAATTGTTTTTGCAAGAGACCGCCAAACGATTGAGCGATCATATTCGCTATTATCAAAGCGAGATGGTGGTGAAAGCTGAACAATTGGAAAAAGAAATCAAACACGAAAAACGGCTTTGGGCGCCGCGTGAAAATGGAACACAAACCCTTGTGAAAAGTGGTGCCAAAGTGAAATCCATTAGCCAAATTCACATCAGTGCCACGTTGGACCAGCAATTTTGCAACAATGCTCGGTTAATGTCGAATCTTTCACATTGGAGCGGAAAAAGCCGACATTCCCTCAAAGCCCATGGTTTCATCGGACATAGTTTGATGGACGGAATGGATATGACGGAATCGCTTGGCGCTTCCATTTGCGCACGTGCCAGTATGGGCGCCAACACCAGCACGGTTCCTCGAATTGGTTATTTCCAACGACAGGTGGGGATGCAACTTTCGGATTTGGCCGTGCAACAAGATCAAACCACACGGAGTTCCAGTTTGAGTGAAATTATTCAGTTTCGATATGGCTTGGATGGATTCGTGCCGTCACATACCATTTCGGTGCCGTGCCATTTTTTCACCAAGAAGGAACAACGGTCTTTGGAACTCCAACAAGATATCCAAAAACTCTTGGACATTGAAATTAAAATTCTGGAGCGAGCATCACCTTTTGCACAAGAAGGCGAGTTGGATTATAAACGTTTGTTACCGTTTCATCCGGGACAACTCTTGGCCACCGCCCAAAACTTGAAATCGACCGCCGGTTCTCCTTCTTATGTCAACAACCACCGTCTGATGTTGGCTACGACCACGCAACAACGCTCCTTTCAACAACATCATTTAGATCAACAACCCCACCACCAACAACCATGGACGCAAACTCATTGTCAAACGATGGTGGCGGGATTTTTTCAAGAGTGTGTGCGAGATGGTATTTTGTATGACCGACCTGCATTCAAATACAATTTCTTGTTGGATGTGGTTCTACGAGACATGTTGACCAGCAGCAACCTGATGATCAATTACCAATTGGACGCGATGGCCGTAACTTGGCTTTTGAAACGGCTGCGATATCTGATTTGTCGCGCCATTTGTATGAGTGGTCAAGCTTGTGGTATTTTGGTGGCACAATCGTTGGGTGAACCCACCACCCAAGCTGGCTTAAAACAACATTATACAGCGGGCACACGCTCTGATACACAAGATACCATCAATGCTCTGGTTGATTTGGTGCAAGTTCGTAAAAAAATGAATGCCAGCATGACACTCAAACTTCAGCCACCCTTTTGCACGTCACACACATTGGCATCGTCTTTGGCAGTTGAGCTCGTGGAACGCAAAATTACAGATTTTGTCGACCACATAAAATGCTTTGAAACCTTGAAACATGCACCTGTTCATACAGTGAATTGGATTCGTCGACAATTTGTGTATCATCAACTTTTAAAGAAAAACAAAGGTGTGGCAGTGCTCAATTCGGTCAGTTTGGCGAATTTAATCGAAAAAGAACCGTTTTTGGTTATATACTTTGACCGGGAAAAATGTCATCGCCACCGATTAAGTTTGATTGAAATTGCGACCTGTGTGATGCGACAATGCAAACCGGACGAATGCCTCATCTTGAGTTCGGGAAGTCACAATACCGCAGAATTGGCTTTGGCGGTTGTGTTGACCCCCAGTGCATATGAAGCCATTGAAACTCAGGTTCATACTTCATTGAACCAAAAAAGAAAAGGCCGTAAAAAAAAATCGTCTCCATCATCGTCGTCGTCGGCGTCTTCCTCGTCAATGGTTGCTTCGGCATCGCTCTCTCCGCTGTCATCGGCGTTATCGTCGATCGACAATGTAATGTTGTGGCGCAAGAAACTGGCCTTGGATGTCCTCATTCATCAAAAAATGGATGTATCCATTCGAGGTATCCCCAACGTCAATGGAGCACAAGTGTTTCAAAATCAAATGACCAAGGAATGGCAAATTTCAACTTCTGGATCGAATTTAAAGTACGTGTCACAGCTCTATTTTGTTGACTTTCACCATTGCACATCGACGTTTGTGCGTGATATTTTACAAATGTTTGGGATTGTTGCCACACAATCTTGGTTGGAGCGAGCCATTATGCAACAAGCTAAAGTTCATCACCATCATGCTCATCTCACGGCGAGTCACATGACATTTTTGGGAAGTCTCACGCCTTGCAATCGCAATGGCCTCAAGACCCGAATCGAACAAACTTCTAATGTTACACCTCTCCAATCCTCTTCTTTAGGCGGAAGCGAAAAAAGAGAAGGAGGAGGTGGTCCAAATGTCTCGGCGATCAAACAATTTGGACAAACCATAAACAAGCTACCGGCTCCCACAAAAGCCAATACATCGGTGTTGCGCCAGGTATTCGAGTGTGTTTTAAATAATATACGTGAAAGCGCAGTTCATGCTTCCAACGATGGTTTACGCGATGTGGTTTCGCGTATTATGATGGGTTTACCCGCACCCATTGGCACGGGCACGGTTCAATGTTTACCACCACCACCCCCTCCACCACCGCTCGCGATAGCGACCACAAAACATCAACCCGCATCGAGTTCTGAATTTGTGTTTCGAGCTCGTCAAATTCCTTGTCGCCCACGCTCAATGGATTTCATCCAACAATTTGTGCCTGTGGCTCGCAATGGCCAATTTCTTCCTTCCCATTCAGTGACAAAGACATTTCAAGTGCCATTTGTTGTTTTGCCAGCAACATCAGCAGCCACAGCAACAGCAACAACGGTTCGTCAACCACCAGCCGCTCCATTGAACCCAAATCAAACCGAGACATTGATTCAGCAACTTGAATCCTTTAGTCGAGCATTTGAATTGGCCAAACAATCCGCTCAACACACAATCTATTTTTCCTTGTCGTCGCCATCTTCCTCCTCTTCTTTGGATCCTTTTCCTTCAGTGATCTTTTCATTTCAAGATTGATTTATTGATTTATTTATTTTTTACAGGGGCCGTGATGAGAGAGGACCACTAAATTAGATGGCGACTCATCTGTTTTAATCAGTATAAAGGGAAATCTGATCCATAGTTTGAAAAGGGACAATTTCATTTAGTGGTCATCTCTCATCTTGGCCCCTATATAAAATCGTGATCAACCGCGATCAATTGATTAGATGTCCGCTTTTCGACGAGAAAAACGTAAATTTGATGTCAGTCCTCCTCCCCTCACTTCACAAAAAATTATCACTACAAAAAAGACAAAATCGACGCGCTTGTCGGCTGAGCTCTATGTAATTATTGTTGGATATTTGCAAGACGATCCGCTATGGACATGGGCCACTTCGGTTGTTTTTGAACAAGAATGGCAACGATTCTTGGGTGAGCAAGAAATCGTATTCGAGTCATCCGCTCATTTGAAACGCAACCAAGATTTAATTGCGAAATTTCGCAAAAAAGCGTTCACTTTCTATGACTTGACGATGATTATGCGTTCCAACCAAGCTTTTCACACGGTATTGGAACATCCTGCTTTGCTAGCGGGTCCTTGCCTTTCGGCTTTGGCGCGACACGAGGAGTTTTATGATTTTGGAGAACCTACACTCTATATCGGGTTGAAACACTTCAACACGATTAAAATCGAATGTCCCATCAACGACGTAGCCAGTATTGCAGCTAAACTCGAAGCGAAAAAATCTCAACTTGAAAAAGATATGAAAGATGTTTTGAAACGAGTGGACGCTTGTGTTCATGTGGGAACTCGCCCCCCTCGTCATAAAGAAAAACTTTGGACACGGGATTTTAACACACCATCGACCCACACCAAATTGATTCTTGGATGTTGGCGTAAAAATGGATCTATCAGTGTAATTTTTGTATCGGCACAAACACTTTACAAACTCGAAGAAAGAATTCAAACATTAATAGATGCGCCTTGCACATTTTTGGTTTGGGATGGCACCTCATTCGCAAACGTGGTTCCTTCAATGTTTGGAGGGTTAAACTCGAAAAAAACGCAATTTTTTATGAATGCTGTTGCTCACGCGGAATGTGATTACAAATTTACGCCTGAACTTGATATGAATCGGCTTGTCAAGGAATTTACATCCTTTGAAACTATTCCTCGCTCGAATTATTCTCAAGAAGTCAAATCTAAATTATATCAGATGATCGAAAAAAACGATCCAAAATTGACCATGGCCGTCTGGTGGAGCATCAAACGTTATCAAAGAAATGGTTGTCGATTCACTAATTTGAGTTTTTTTGTAGATTGGATTAACTTTTATCGCACATTCCATGTTCCACCTGTTCTTTCTCTTCCTGCTGCTCTTGCTCCGCGAGTCTTAGCTCCTGCACAAGCGTCCGATGATGATGATGATGCTTTCATTGATCATGACAAAAATGAATCTGATGATTAATTTCCCCCTCCTTTTCTTCTCTTTTTGAAAAAATCAGATGTGGACGAAAACAAGTTCTAATATTGTCATTCATGCATTTCTCAATGCGGAATATCCCAAAGCAAAAAATACCACAAAAGCGGCATTGGATGCTTCTCTCAAACTTGAAACTTTTCCCAACATTTTGACGGAGCCCGATTTCAAGTCTCCAGAAGAAAATGCGCATCGGCAGCGAGCGTTGATGTCGATTCGTCGTTGGATGTGGTATGAATTTCCTGCTGATTGCGAATGGTTTCGCGTAGAAAAATTTGAATTTACAAAAGAAAACGAATCAAACATTAAAACTCCTTGGCCAGCTCTTACGCCTGATCAACCCACCATTGATCTCAAAAACATTATTCTTTTCACTCATAACAAAAAGGATTTCACCGTGATTGAAGGCAACCATCGTGTCACTCGTTGGCGAGACAGCGGCTGTCCTTAGTCTTTGCCAATATCTTTGTGTGTGTGTCGCCTAATCTGTGCGTTTGGCACGATCCTGTGAAAATTCACTTGTTTGAAGCTCACAATACCTTGTATGACAAACCTCCTTTACCTTTGAAAAAAACCAATTACATCAAATGGGTTGTGTTGTTTGTTATTTGTTTGATGATTGTGGTTTATGGTTGGAACTGGTTTCTGTATAGGGCCAATGATAGATGACTACTAAATTATCAGATTTCCGGTTATATTAATCAAAACGGAGTATATAGTGGGCGTTTTCTCATCACGGCCCCTGTAGATGGCGAGCAAGCGAAAAACAGACGATGTTGGGGATCTTGGAGTGGTGAAAAAATTCAAAGCCATCCCTCCTGAAATTTCGGTACACGAAAAATGGGTTCAATATTTGGCAAAAAAGGAAATTTTACAAGCCAAACGCCGAGTATGCCCGGCTTACGTCGCTTTGGTGAGCCAACTTCAAAACGAAGAGAAACGAGAAGAACAATCATTTGAATGGCTATTTTCAGAACTTTATGACGATATTGCTATTTACGTCGGAACAACAACTTTATTAGGGCTCTTGTGTATTCAGCGATTGAAATGTAAACTTGCTAAAGATCAGACTTTTGTTGAAAAACAAATCATGGCATTACTCAACGGTGGAACAACACAAAAAAAGAAAAAAACATGGTCAAATGCCGTTTTACGCAACATGATGCGCGCTGAAGTTTATGATGCAGAAAAATGTCAACTCCCATTGACACCTTTGGAACTGATTATCTTTACTGTCACCCCAGGATCTGCAGCCTTGATTGAATCCTTTTTAACATTTCAGTTTAATCTCGACAATCTCGATATGCGTATTGGTTTCAACAAGGAAACATTCAAAGGACCCATGTTTTTTCTATTACCGTGGTATTGGGAACATTGTCCAAATGTGCACCCATGTCTCACAAATATATTGTTGGTCTTGTTGAAACATGATCTGCACGCCAAGCTTGATTTTTCACAAGTTTGTTTCTTTCCTCAAGGCGCATTCAAGTGGTCTGGAGAGATTCAACAACCCTCTCAAGAAATGAGTGCGTCTTTGTATGATGTTTTCGAACATACATTTGATTCTGGTCTTGCTAAGAATTATTCACAAGCTTTATTGTCTCGCCATTTATCCTATATCCATCAAACCAAAACAAGCCTGGAAACCAATTTGTCTCTTTTTCTTTTAAAGACTTTGATTTCGCTTGTTCTTGACTATTTTTGCCATGATTCGATTCTGGAAAAACTCGTTTTTTGAATTTTTGAATTTTTGGTGATTAGATGGCCGCTGCCAAACGAAAGAAGGACGATGCCGATGAAAATGGTCAATGTAATGTGAAAAAGTTTAAACCGTTACCTCTTTCTCTTCCTCCCGCTCAAAAATTTGTGCAAGAATTAGCCAACAAAGAAATTTTTGGCGATAAATGCTGGATTTCCTCTTTTTATATCAATTTCGTCAGTGAACTTCAAGAAAAAGATTTGGTCAATACAGATTACAATTTTAACTGGCTTCTATCCGAGACTTGCAACAAAATGGCAATTTATGTTGGTGAGACAACAACCTTGTTGGGAATTTTGTGTTATCGTCGTTGGACAAAACAAGATTCAAATTATTTCTTTGACAAACAGACGTTACGCCTTTTTGAGACATTTAAAGTCACGAAACCTGTGTCAACAATCCTTCGAACGATGGTCAATGCTCCTGTTTTCTATGAAGAATTGATCACACCGGTGACACCTTTAGGTTTATGTCTGTATCGAATTAACACACATTCCACACGTCTGGTCGAGTGTTTTCTCGATTCGAGTTTTCAATGCGATCTCGATCTTGAATTTACTTTTGTAAATGACGAGGCCGAGGTCGTGGGACCGTTATTTTGTAGTTTACCATGGTTTTTCGCAACAAGAAACACCAAGAAAACAATATCGGATGTGTTGTCAATGTTGATCACACATGAACTGGAACATAGACTGGATTTTTCGAGAGTTTGTATTTTTCCAAGAAAGGTATTTGTTTGGTCACAAACATCCGATACAGAGCCATCTGAAAAAACGAGTGCTTCCCTTTTTCAAGTTTGGCAACATACGTTCCATACAGGTTTGGAGAAAAACTATTCACAAACCATCTTGAATCGGCATCTCATTTATATGAACCAAGCCGTGTCAATTTTGAAAACATTTCCCCTCCTCCTTGATTCTCTCTTGAACATTGTTCTTGACTATTTTTGCCATGATTCGATTCTAGAAAAACTCGTTTCATGACTCTCTTTCGCTTCTCCTTCTAAGCAATGAGAAAATCCCAATTGAAAAGAAAGGAAATGGAAATGGTCTTGTACACAAAATTGAATCATTGTTGTTGTTTCTAACGATGATCGATGCAGTTTAAACAAAACTCAAAAGCTTTTTGAACCTCAAAACCAATTTCTGGAATGTTGGGAGCCGATGTTTGCGTCCAAATGAAAAAAGGCTCAAAATTCGAGATTTGTTCAAAACATCGCCCCTCAAAATATCCCCGAGTGTAATCCTCAAGACACGGCAAGGTCAACAATGAGCGACTCAACACGTCCATAATTTGAGAAACTTGACGAACCCAACACACGCGTTTTTGTTGATCGTTGTAGTTTTCGCTGACTTGTACGATGGAATGAAACAAGGTTACAAATCGACTGCCCGCATAACGCAACACATGTTGAAATTGTTTTTGTAAGGATTCAATTTCGGAAAGTTGGGTGTATTGAGAAAGATGGTTGAGTTTCCCCTTGACCATTCTTGTGAGTTCATGTTGGATTTCATTTATATTTTCTTGTTCGTTTAACAGCATATTTTGAAATTCTTCAACACATTGACCAGCTCGATATTGCAAGTATTGGGCATTGATAATTTTGAGTTTGAGCAAATCGACAATTTTTTGTTCCAACTCTTGAGTGGTTTTCAGCAATGTAGTGTATGTTGTGAGGTTTTCATCAAATGGAGACGTTTTTTTGGAAATTGAAGGCGAGGCTGATGGTGCAACAACAATTCCAGTAGAGGTCGTGTCATAGGCCGCTGCCACCACCACCATCATCAGAAACAATATCCAACGCAAC